>Ga0116149_1000459_pt1 | contig 53124 bp, 47 predicted proteins | sample AD_UKC057_MetaG_FD_89787 | JGI IMG/M metagenome (GOLD analysis project Ga0116149, IMG submission 89787) | Active sludge microbial communities of municipal wastewater-treating anaerobic digesters from USA - AD_UKC057_MetaG | ecosystem: Engineered > Bioreactor > Anaerobic > Digestate | place: USA...
CCGCCGAATTCCTGGTCTATGATATTGGTCTTCCGGATCGCGTCAAGGAGCTTCGTCTTACCATGATCGACATGGCCCATGACCGTGACGACCGGCGGCCGGTGTGCATAATCCTCCGGCCGGTCGTCCTCGACGTGCTTGATGACCGTCTCGTCGTAGAGGGAAACGACCTTCACGTTGGTCCCGTACTCGGAGGAGAGTATCTCCGCGGTTTCGGCGTCGATGACCTGGTTGATCGTGGCCATGACGCCCAGCTTCATCAGCTTGGCGATGACATCGGCGGCCTTGATGTTCAGCTTCTTGGCAAGTTCGCCGACGGAAATGTTCTCGGTTATATTGATCTGCTCCGGTGCGACGGCCTCGCGCTTTTTCTCCTCGGCCGCGTGCTTTTTACGGAGCGTGATCTCCTTTTCTTCCTGCTCTTTCTTGTATTTTCTCTTGTCCTGTTCCTTGCCCTTGGTTTTCTTCCTTTTTTTATCCTTGGCCTCGCCTATCGCGCCTGAGGGCTTCTCACCCGGGGCTCCCGGCTTAGCTCCCGGTCCCCCGGGCCTTCCCGGTCCCCCGGGCCTTCCTGGTCCCCCGGGCCTTCCCGGACCGCCGGGCCTTCCCGGTCCTCCGGGCCTCCCCGGTCCTCCGGGCCTTGCCGGACCGCCGGGCCTCCCCGGACCGCCGGGCCTCCCCGCTCCTGCCGGCCTGGCGCCCGCGCCTTCGCGTCTTGGCAGCCTTGCGCCCGCGCCGGGCTTCTCGGCGACGGGGTGAGGCGCTTCCCGCTCCGGCTTCTTTTCAACGGGCTGCTCGGCAGTCTCATCAGCGGCTTCCTTCGCCTCCTTTGGCATCTGGACCTTCCGCTTCAGCTTTATCTTCTTCCCCTTCTTGCTGTCTTCTATCTGCTGGGCCTTGCGCTTTTTGATCGCCTCGATCTTTTTCTCTATCAGGAATATGTCCTTTTCCGGGAGATCGGATTCCTCACCCTCGCACTTGATTTCCAGCTCGCGGCACACCTCCATCATATCTTCCATGGAGATATGATTTCGTCTTGATATTTCAATGGCTTTCATGTATCAGTTTGTCTTCCTTACCATAGTTGATTACGGGGACCGGACCGGCGTTATGGTTCGCGCCGACACGCGGGGCGCATCGCCCCCCGCTCTATTCTTCCGTCTTCGGTTCCCCTTCTCCTCCGGTCTCGGCCACATCGCCGGTGCCCTCGCCTTCTTTCTTACCGCTCTCTTCTCCGCCTGCTTCAGTGCCTTCTTCCGTGCCGGAACCTTCCTCCTTGTTCTCGTCTACATCGTCAAAATCGACGCTTTCTTCTATAATTTCGATGATCTTCTTCGCCGTCTTCTCGCCTATCCCGTCAATGGCCAGGAGGTCCTCGAGGGACTTCTCGACCAGGTCCTCTACCGAGAACACGCCGCCGTTCTCAAGCAGCTTGATGATACGCGGCTCCAGGCCGGGCAGCTCGGAAAGAGAAGTCTCGTCCTCGTTGACCTTCGAGAAGAGCTGGTCCACGATGGCCCGCGATTCGCTTGATGAGAGCAATTCGCGGTACTGGTCCTCGGTCTTGATGTCTATGTCGAACCCGCAGAGCCGGGACGCCAGCCGCACGTTGTGTCCGGCCTTTCCCAGCGCCAGGTGCTTCTGGTCATTGTCAATGACGGCAATGACGCCGCCATCAGTCTTTTCCACGATCTCGTGCACCTTCGCCGGGGTCAGCGCGTTCGCGGCCATGATCTTCCGGTCCTCGAACCACTCCACCACGTCGATCTTCTCGCCCTCGAGCTCGCGCACGATGGACTGGATCCTGATCCCCTTCATGCCGACGCACGCCCCGACGGAGTCGACGTCATCGCGCTCGCTGGTGACCGCCACCTTGGTGCGCATGCCCGGCTCGCGGACCACTTTCACGATCCGCACCACGCCGTCATAGATCTCGGGGATCTCCATCTCGAACAGCTTCTCGATGAAGGCGGGGTTGGCGCGGGAGAGGATGATGCTCGGCCCCTTCGTGTTTTTCTGCACCGCCAGGATGAGCGCCTTGACGCGGTCGCCGATCTTGTAGTGCTCCAGCGGCGACTGCTCGCGCGCCGGGAGGATGCCCTCGGTGCGGCCCAGGTCTATATAGATCGCGTCCTTGGTTTTCCGCTGGAGGAATCCGTTGATCAGCTCGCCCTCCTTGTCCGAGAACTCATCGTATATGATGTTCTTCTCCGCTTCCTTTATCTTCTGTATGATTACCTGCTTTGCGGTCTGCGCCGCGATTCTGCCGAACGACTCCAGCGGGTCCTCTTCGACGTTGATGTCGTCCCCCGGCACCGCGTCCGGGTTGATATTCTTCGCCTCGGCGAGCGATATCTCCTCGGCCATGTTCCGCGCGGTCTTGACGACCATCTTCTTGGAAACGACCTTGACGCTGTTTTTGTCGCGGTCAAAGACAACGCGCACATTGTCGATCATGCCGTACTGTTTCTTGAACGCCGAGAGCATCGCCGATTCGACTATCTGCTCGATATATTCCCGGGGTATTCCCTTGTCGGTCGCTATCTCGTGTAATGCCTCGAAGAAATTCTTGCTCATGGTATATATCCCTTTACCTGCGTGTTAATAATCAAGGTTGGCGCTGACGATCGCGTCGTACCGTATCGTAACGTCTCCCCGCTCACCGGAGACCGTGACCGCGTCGCCGAGGGCCGTGACAATGACGCCCTTGACGACCTTCCGGTCGTCACCGTCCCGGTACACCACCTTCACCGGGGAGCCGGCAAACCGCGAGAAATCATCGGATGTGCTTACGGCGCGGTCCAGGCCCGGCGAGGAGACTTCCAGCGAGTAGTTCGGCAGGAGGCCGGCGTCATCAATCGCAACCGACAGCTCCTTTGAAAACCGTTCGCAGTCAATGTGCGATATCCCGGCCCGGCTGTCGATCTTTACCGCGATCTTTGAGCTCTCCCCTTTCAGGAGAACACCCGCCTCGTACACCAGGTAACCCAGCCGTTCAGCGGTCTCTCCGATCACCTTATGGATTGCTTCCTTTAACTGCACGGCGCCCTGTCCATAGTAAAAGAGAGTGGGGGTGGCCACTCTCTCTTCTCACAATCGTCATGAAACAATGCATCATCCAAGCATCGCCACTATCCGGTATCCCCCCCCGGATTGCAAGCTTTTTTTAGGCCATCGCGTCTATGACGATCCGGTTCCTGCCCGATTGCTTGGCCAGGTAAAGCCGGCTGTCGGTGATCTTTATCAGCTCCTCGGCAGCCGCGGAACCGGGCTTAACCTCGGTGATGTCCGCAATGCCGCTGCTGAAAGTGACATTGACTGTTTTATCCCGGAACCGGTAGCTTTTGGTCTCGACGGTATCCCTGATACGGTTCAGGACCTCACCGGCTTCCTTCCGGTTGCAATCCTTGTACAGCACGATGAACTCCTCGCCGCCGTACCGGGCCAGCAGGTCATAGGGCCGGATGCTTTTCTTCAGAAAATCGGCGATCTGTTTCAGGATATAGTCCCCTGCCTGGTGACCCAGGGTGTCGTTGATGATCTTGAAGTGGTCAATGTCCAGCATTGCCACGGAAAAATGGTACGAGGGGTTACGCCGCGCATGCTCGATATTCTTGGTTAAAACGTCGAAAAAATGGCGCCGGTTGTACAGCCCGGTAAGGGGGTCGGTGATGGTCTTCTCACGCAGCTCGATCTCCTGGCGCTTCTTCAGAAGGGCGGAGCGTATCCGGGCACGGAGCTCGATCTCGTTGTAGGGCTTCTTGATGTAGTCGACGCCGCCCGCATCGAAGCCGCGCTCCACGTCCCGGCCGGTATCCTTGGAGGTAATGAAAATTATCGGGATGCCCGAATATTTTTCGATAGAAGAAAGCTTCTCCGCTATCTGGAAGCCGTCCTCACCCGGAAGCACCACGTCCAGCAATATGATCGAAGGAGTCTCTTTGGCCAGGACGGTCCACATTTCTTCGCCGCAGCCCGCGCTCGATACCGTGTATTCGCACAGGAGTTTTGAAAGGACGGCCGTTTCAAAGGGGGAATCATCAACCACGAGAATTGTATCTGCCATAGATCATCCAGCATCACGTACCTGAATTTCTTTGATTACCTGATGAGGCGCCGTCATGTTTGTCAAACAGTAAACATCGAAATTTTGATTAATTTACCCTGCCTTTTGTATATAAGGTCCTGGCGTGACAATAAATCATCAGACACGGATTTTCTTCTTGCCACACCGGGGCCGTACGACAAATCTGCTTAATGTCCGAATCAGGAAAAAACATGACCATTCTTGAAAATCTCAATGAACATCAGCTCGAGGCGGTCACCCGCACGGAGGGGCCCCTTCTCATACTGGCGGGCGCGGGCTCGGGCAAAACCCGCGTAATAACGCACCGGATCGCCTACCTGGCGGGCGAAAAGCGCGTCCCGCCCACGTCGATCTTCGCCGTTACCTTCACGAACAAGGCCACGGAAGAGATGAAAAACCGTATCGTCAGGCTCATCGGTCCGGCCGGGTCCAGCGTCTTCATAAAGACCTTCCACGCGGCCGCGGTCTACATCCTGCGCCGGTACGGCGAGAGGATCGGCGTGCACCCGGGCTTTTCCATCTACGACACCTCCGACCAGGCCTCCCTCATAAAGGAGATTCTGAAAGAGATGCGGCTGGACCCGAAGAAAATTCGCCCCGAATCAATCGCCTCCAGGATATCGGAGATCAAGGACAGGGCCGAACTCATAGACGGCACGGACCCGGCACTGCTCATGCAAAAGAATCTCCCCTTCGACTTCCCGGAGATCTACGCCCGGTACCACGAGGGGCTCAATAAAAGCAACGCGCTTGACTTCAACGACCTTTTAATAAAGACCGTGGCCCTCCTCCGCGAGGACCAGGCGTCCCTGGCCGCGCTCCAGCGGCAGTGGAGATACTTCATGGTGGACGAGTACCAGGACACCAACTACGCCCAGTACCTGATCGCCAAATACCTTGCCTCCGCCAGCCGCAACCTGTGCGTGGTCGGAGACGACGACCAGTCGATCTATTCATGGCGCGGCGCAGACATCCGCAACATCCTGAACTTCGAGAAGGACTACGCCGACGCGGTCGTCGTGACCCTGGGGACCAATTACCGGTCCACGGACCCGATACTGGCAGCCGCCTCCTCGGTTATCAGGAACAACGTCAACAGGAAGGACAAGGAGCTCACCGCTCACCGGGGCGACGGCGAGTCCGTGGTGTGGTGCCGTGCCAATAACGAGTACGGAGAGGCGGAGTACGTGATCAATACCCTGGTTTCGCTGAAACACAGGGAGCGCTTCTCGAACAAAGACTTCGCCGTGTTTTACCGGACCAACGCCCAGTCCCGCGTGTTCGAAGACCGGCTCCGGAAAGAGAACATTCCCTACCGGGTCGTGGGAGGCATGAAGTTCTACGAGCGCAAGGAGATCAAGGACGCGGTGGCCTATCTCAAGTTCATCGCCAATCCCGCGGACCTGGTCTCGCTCATGCGCATCATAAACACGCCGTCGCGCGGCATCGGTGCGGTCGCTATCGACCGCATCCGCGAGGCGGCGGCGAACGAGGGAGTCACGGTCTGGGATGTCATCCGCGACGGCCTCATGGGCGGCAAGCAGCCCAAGGGCCTTGCCGGGTTCCGCGAACTGATCGTCCGGAGCCGGGAGGCAACCGCCTCGGTGCCCGCCCCGAAGCTTTCGTCGATCGTGGACGACGTGCTGAAGGGCTCCGGTTACATAAAAAGCCTGGAGGAAGAAGACAGCCTGGAGAGCAGGAGCAGGCTTGAGAACCTCTCGGAGTTCATGAACAGCGTGTACGATTACGAGGCGGCATTCCCCGAGTCGACACTGGACGCTTTTTTACAGGACATATCGCTTTACACCTCGGAGGAGAACCCGGACGACGACCCCGAGTCCAGGAACAATGCCGTGACCCTCATGACCGTGCACAACGCAAAGGGGCTGGAGTTCCCGGTAGTGTTCCTGACCGGCATGGAGGAGGACATGTTTCCCCACCGCCTCTCGAGCGACACGCAGGAGGGGATCGAGGAGGAACGGCGCCTTTGCTACGTGGGCATCACCCGGGCCATGGAGCGTGCCTACCTCACCTCGGCGGATCTCCGGCGCACCTTCAACGAGGTCTTTCACAAGGAGCCGTCGCGCTTCATCTTCGAGATCCCGCAAAATTTACTGGAAATCCAGACGCACTACGAAAGCGGTTACCAGTCCGGGCCGTACCGCCGCTCCTTCGTACAGGAGAAAAAAACGTACGCGGATTCGCACTATACCAGGGAAGAACTGGCCGCCGCTGAAAGGGCTGATGACGAGCCGGCGGACGATGCTCCGGCCGACGGCCCCGGTGAATCGAAGTTTCGCGTGAGGGAGAGCGTGATGCACCCGAAATACGGCGTGGGGCGGGTCCTCAGCATCGAGGGCTCCGGCGACAACCTGAAGCTCACCATCCTGTTCGGAAGCAGGATCAAGACCTTTCTGGAAAAATATACCCCGCTGGAGAAGGCATAAAAAAGCCTCCCTTGAGAAGGCGCGGTAATCCATCAGTATGAGTTGATTGCGCCACAAGCTTTAACTATCTTTTAACCATGTAGTTCATACCGGGAAGGAGATACAATGAAAGCAGCGAAGCTTGTTCTCGTGTGCATCCTGTGCATCGGTCTGGTGACCGGGATTGTGTACCTGGTCAGGTACCTTACCCACGTGCTTCCATAACGACCGGTCGCCTGCTCCATACCCGTCCACAATATCGGCACGCAATGCCCATCGTGTCCCGCGGACGTACATCCAGGTGAGGATATCTGATATCACATCGATATCGAGCCCTTGCGAAACTCCGTCCTGTTGATCCACACGTTGACGATCACCGGCTTTCCGCTCCGGGCCGCGGCAATCGCCTCGTCCAGGACCAGGTCGATACGGTCCTCGCTTTGTATTACGAAACCGGCGCCCCCGTACGCCTCGGCGACCGTATGGTAGTCCGAGTACGCCAGCCGGGTCCCCACGTCATCCCCGTAATACACGACCTGCTCGCGGTAGATCTGACTCCAGCAGGCGTCATTGCCGATGACCGCTATCACCGGCATGCCGTGACGCGCGAAGGTGTCGAACTCCTGGAGAGTGTACCCCGCCGCACCGTCGCCGTAGATGATCCAGACGTCACTGCCCGGGCGGGCTGCGGCGGCCCCCATGGCGAAGCCGGCGCCCACGCCGAGGGTCCCGAATACCCCGGGGTCGAGCCATGACAGGGGAGCCGGAGGGCGGATGATGTAAGACGCAGTAGCGACAAAATCTCCGCCGTCGGCCACGATGATCGAGGCATCGGTTATCCGCTCCTCCAGCTTTTTCAAAAAGCGTACCGGATTGACATGCGCGCCCTTCTCTCCCGCCACAGCCTCTATCTCGAGCTCGCGCTGCGACTCGCGGCTGCGGAGCGTCGAAAGCCACTCCTCCGGTCCCGCGGCCGGTGCCATCCCTGTCTCCGCAAGCATCATGAGGAACGTAAAGGGATCAGCGTGGACCGGTACTGCGGGACGCCGGTTCATGGTCAGCTCCCGCCGGCTCCTGTTGACGGATATGACGCGGGCGCGGGGATTGATGGCACGGCCGTAATCAAGCCGGAAATCGAACGGGATGCCCGCCAGGACCACCAGGTCCGCCTCGCGAAGGGCCTCTTTCCTATGATGCCGGAACTGGAGCGGGTCGTTTTTTCCCAGGAGCCCCCGCGCCATCCCGGTCAGGTAGACCGGAACGCCGATTTTCCGCACCGCCTCCGGGAGCCGTTGCGCTTCTGCGGCATGAAGCATCGCCTGGCTGCCCAGGATCATCAGCGGCTTTCGCGCCCCTGCTATCATGTTCGCCGCGCGCTTCACCCTGCGTCGCCCGGGGATGATCTCCCGCACCCCGGTCTTCTCCGGCTTCATCGCGTTCAATTCGCACGAATACATCCGGTCCACATGACGGTTGAGATACCAGCGGAGAAGGCGCGTTCGCAGGTCCGGCGCCGCAGAAGCGCCGGTACCAGCCCCGTACATCGCGCGCACGATTTCCTCCTCGTAGAGAAGATCGATGGGACACTCGACGAACACGGGACCCGGCACCCCTGACTTTGCAATGCGAAAAGCGTTTTCGAGAACGGGGACCACGTCGCACGTTTTTTTAATCGCGAGGCAGCGCTTGACCGCGCCAGCGATCAGCGGGCGCTGGTCAATATCCTGAAGCGAGCCGCGCCCCTTAAGCACCGTCGCCGCCGCGCCGCCGAGAAGCACAAGGGGGGACTGCGCCAGGTGTGCATTGACCAGCGCGGTGACCGTGTTTGTCACGCCGGGACCGGCAGTTACGGCCGCCACGCCGGGGACCCCGGTCATCCGCGCGGTTGCATCGGCAGCGAACACGGCGTTCGCTTCATCGCGGGTGTCGATAACCTCGATCCCGATCTTTTTGCATCCGACCAGAATCGGCGAGATATGCCCCCCGCACAGTGTAAAAATCCGGCGCACCCCTTCTTCTTTTAACACCGAAGCTATCACGTCTCCGCTGTTCATGGTATTTCCTCCCCGAATCCGCCCCGGGACATCGACATCACGTATCACCGGTTATGAATTCCTGTCTGCCATCACGTTATCAGGCTGCTTCCGGCCTTCTCCCGAGCGTAAGGGCCATTCCCAGGAACGCGATCACCCAGAGCGCGTTCACCCCGGCGGCGATATAGCCCAGGTACTTTTTCCCGAACCTGATCTCATCCTCCGGCGAGACGATCCACCCGATCCGGATCGCATCAGGGTCGGAGGTGATCCCGCATTACTTTTCCGCCTCGGCGATGCCCGCCGTGTATGTTTTCGCGATCATGGCAATGCCCGTGCTGTTCAGGCAACTGGCGCTGTCATGCCTGCACGTTATCCACACGGTGACCGGCTGCGTCTTTTTCCAGCCATCCGGCACGAACGGAACCGCATAGTAGGTCGTGCGGGAATCCTCGTCACTTTCCTCTATCTCCCCCACGCAGTCGGGAACCGGTTTTCCGTCCTTGAAGAATATGACCGCTGCGTCCGCATGTTTGAGCGCATCCGCGACGCGCACATCCGTAGCCTGCTTGCCCGTCATCAGGGCGAACGCATCCATGAAGATCACGGCCCCGGCCATGGACGCCATGAGGCAGAGAACGAGGACCGCGACAACGCCGTACGACCGTAGTGTCGGGCGCAACAGCAGGCCGACAGCCATGGACGCAGCAAACCAGAAGATCATGCTGGGGACCACGGACCCCGGTGACATGCTGAAGCGGCCGGTGAAATAAATGATCGAGAAGAGCATCAGGTTAATAAAGAAGAGAACCCCGATAAAAACGAGAACCAGCTTTGATTTTAACGGCATGTAAATCCCCTCCTGGATGTTTCTCCCGGGAGCGGCCCGGGCTTTCTGGCCGCTTTCCCTGCAGGATACGTTTTCCTGGATAATAATCAAGATATTTTTACGCGGCACCGGGCCCCCTGATATTACATGTCATATCGGGTGGCAAACTGTAACAAATAGCGGTTGACTTTTAGCATGGATGGATAACGCTTACTGAAAAAATCAGTGGAGTGGATGCCGCATGAATGACAGCCTTCTCACAATCTCCGGCGCGCAGATAGCAGACTTGATCAGGCGGGGGAAGACAACTTCCCGTGAAGCCGTGGAAGTCCATATCGAGAAAATCATGAAGGTGAACCCGGTTATCAACGCGGTCGTTAAGGACCGGTTTGAAGAAGCACGGAAAGAGGCGGACGCGGCAGACCGGAAGAGGAAGTCATCGGCAGGGAAAAACCTTCCGCCCTACCACGGCGTTCCCTGTACAATAAAGGAAGCGTATGCCCTGAAAGGGATGCCGCACACCTCGGGACTCGTGTCCCGTAAAAATATCGTCGCGCAGGAGGACGCAACAGCGGTCGCCCGGTTGAGGAAAGCCAGGGCCATTCCCCTGGGCGTCACGAATGTCCCTGAATTATGCATGTGGTTCGAGACCTACAACAAGATATACGGCAGGTCAAACAACCCCTATAACAGGCGACGCATCGTCGGCGGCAGCTCGGGCGGAGAGGGAGCGATCGTGGGCGCGGGCGGATCCCCGTTCGGCCTCGGTTCGGATATCGGCGGGTCGATCAGGATGCCGGCCTTTTTCAACGGCGTGTTCGGCCACAAGCCCACGGGTGGCCTGGTCCCGGGGACCGGCCATTACCCGGTCGCGGAGAACGGCGCGGCGCGTTACTGCACCTTCGGCGTGCTCACGCGCAGGGCGGAGGACCTGATGCCGCTCACGCAGATTCTCGCGGGACCCGACGGCAAAGACGACTCGTGCCTTAAATTCAAACTGAAAAAGCCGTCCGATTTCAGGATCAAGGGCAGCCGGGTCATCTGCGTCGACACCAACGGCTTCATATCGCCAAGCCGCACCATGCGCGCCGCCCAGAGGAAATGCGCGGACGCGTTCGAGAAACTGGGCGCCGAGATCCGCGAAGTCAGCATTAAAAAACTTAAAGCGTCATTCCTGATATGGTCGGACATGCTCGCCAAGGGTTCTCCCACACCCTTCTACATGATTCTCGGCGGGGGGAAGCCGCTCAACGCGTCGCTGGAATTTCTCAAGTGGATGCTGAGAATATCGGACCACACATATCCTGTCATACAGCTTGCGTTCATGGAGAAATTGAACAAGGGATTTCCCGGGATGGTTAAAAAATACGTGGCCATGGGCCAGGCACTCAGGCAGGAGCTGGTTTCACTGATCGGTGATAACGGAATAATGCTCTACCCCTCGTACCCCACGACCGCACCGTGGCACAACAAGCCGCTCCTGACACCGTTCAACTTCGCCTACACGGCGATCCTGAATGTGATGGAGTTTCCCGCAACACAGGTGCCGCTGGGCCTCGACAGCGGGGGCCTCCCGCTTGGCGTACAGGTCACCGCCCTTCACGGCAATGATCACATGACCATCGCCGCGGCCATGGAGCTGGAGAAGGAATTCGGCGGCTGGGTGCCGCCCTGGCGCTGACACGTCCCGGCCGGGAACGCGGTTATTTCAGGTCCGGCGTCAGGTCTTTCCCGACAACCGTGCTTGTGACCGCCAGCCCCGAAAGCGACAGGGCAGTTGTGCCCAGGTCCGCTATCCGGACAGGCCGGCCGCTCACGCCGCGCCTGCCGCCGGGAACGGAGACAGCGGCCACGATGGGCAGCGTATCCACGGAGCCGTGCCCGCCATTGTACACGCGCCAGGGCGGCGTCCACGCTGGCACGTTGATGCCCACGTTCGGAATGTGCCCGTTGTAGACCGGGATCTGCCAGCCGTTTTTCGCAAGCACCACCAGATCAGGCCAGAGCATGTGCCGCTCCCGGTCAATGTCCACGTAATACCGGTGGTAGAGCTCCCCGGGCAGGCACAGGCCCGCGACGCCTTTCTGCATGTTGTTGCGGTCCAGCACCCACCAGGGACACTCTACGGCGCCGGTCTGCGGATTTCTTGCCCGGTGTGCCAGCAGCACCTGCCGCGCCCGCGCGACTTCCTTCTTGCGGCCATGCCAGTAGACGACGCCGTAACTGCTGACGCTGAAGGCGTACACGCCCCGCGTGTCCACGCCGCGTGACTCCATCACGTCCATCAGGTCCGTGTCGATGAATTCGTCGGTCGAAAGGTGGTTTATCGCGGAATGATCACTCAGAAGAATGATGCGGGCCGTGCGGGTGATGCCCCGCTCATCCAGGCCGCCGATGAGGCGGCCGAACTGCCTGTCGACATCGCGCACGCAGTCGAGTACCGCTTCCCGTACGATCATGCGGTTGCGCGCGCTCACCAGGTTGAGCTCCTTCCTGCCCGTGCACCGGTTCCCGATCGCGTCCGGGTCCCCTGGAACGAACTCTGAAGGATCATGTGCGGTTCCGATGCAGTGTCCGCCGTCGTCGCACTGCGCCAGCAAAATGTAGGCCAGGTCCGGGTCATGACGGCGGAAGAGCTCCAGGGACGACTCCGCCACCCAGGAGTCATGGGGGAAGCGCTCGGGGAACCCTTCCATCTGGGCAGTCAGCAGGCTGCCCTGTCCGGTATAGAGCCGCGTCATGACACGCGACGGGCTCATGTGCCCGAGAATGCCGCCGCACCGCATGTCCCTGAAATTAAAAAAGCCCTTTCTCCCCGATTCCGGATCGCAGGCGGCATCCGCATCGGAATGCGGGTCGGCGAAGCCTTCCTTCTGCGGCGCAGCGAGGTATGCCGGATGGTCCTTGCCTGTTACCAGGATGTCCACTGCGGGCGGGCCGCTGTCCCTGAACATCTCGGCCACCCATTCCTTGCCGCTGATCAGCATGGTTTTTGAATCGGGCCAGCGCCGCTTCCAGGCGTGGAAGATCGTGTCCACCGGCCGCCCCCGGTCATCACGGGCGAACGAGAGGTTCGAACGCTTCAACACCGCCTTGTCGCCGTCCCAGGATGCGGGCTGGGCCCATACCCCGATGATGCCCGTCTGCGCGGAGCTGGTCCCCGCCAGGGCATTGAGGTGGTTCATGTCCGTTGCAGCCGGGAGATGGGCCAGTGCACCGGGGTACCAGAGAGACCGGGCCAGGAAGGACCGGACGTTCGGCATGAGCCAGTTACCCGTCGCACCGCCCGCGTTACCGCGCGCGTCCAGGTACAGGTACGCGGGATGCAGCGCGTCAATGGCGATATAGATGAGCTTCTGCGGCCCATCATTTTTTTTTATGATGCCCGGGACCGCGCGCGCCGCGGACTCCACCGCACCCAGGCGGTCAATCGCCATAACCCCCGCCAGGAGTCCTGCGCTTTTTATAAACCCCCTCCGGCTCATCGATTTTGCAGTCGCAACTCTGGTGTCGCCCATCACTTGCCTCCCGGATATATGTAGTCAACTGACTACATATATGTATGCAGTTGACTACATCCGTCAAACATTTTTTTACCGATTTAATCAATTTTTCACCTGGGCTTCGGGGCTTTCCGCCCCTCCAGTAACGAGATCGCCGCGCTGAAGATTTTCTCCCTGACATCATCGGGTTTCATGCCATCAAGACCGGCGGCAGAGAGGATGAAGGGTTCGAACATGATAAATCCGCAGGAAAATGAAAACATGGATGCAACGATCATCCGCGGGTCGATGTCCCCGCGGAGGGTCCCCTCTTTCATTGCAGCCGTCACCCGTTCGATCAGGTGCTGCGCTATGGGGTAGCTCTTGTGTAATTCTCCCGTGCCGTAGCCGTCAAGGATGGTTCGGGCCAGTATGCGCCAGAAGCCCTCATGTTTTTTAAGCGACAGGAAAGCGCGCCGGGAAAGCTCGTCCAGGGTGCCGGCATCCTGGACGTCGGCGAGCATGGCGTCCGCCATGTATTGGAGGGTCTGCCTGCGGAGGTTCTCTTTTGATCCGAAATGGCGGTGGATAAGTCCGTGGTTCACGCCGGCACGTTTCGCAATGTCCCGTACCGACACGCCGTCAAAGCCGTGTCGGGAAAAGAGCTCGCCCGCCGCCCCGATAACCGCAGCCACCACATCATCCCGGCCGAAGGGGCGGTCGCTTTTTTTCGAGATCCTGCGCGCAATTTTTTTACTGCTGCCTGCTGCCGGCATATATGTTCACCCGTTCCAATTCTGCCACCGGAGTGTCCTCATGTCAAATCATTCACCCTTCCGGGGATTTCGGCGCCACAATGGTATGCCGGTTCCCGATGGACCGCGCGCGGTCTTCCGCTCACTGCCGGTTAAGAACAGCATCCACCTTCCCGGAGATTCTGCTGATGGCGTCCGCCTCGGTATTCATAACCGTCGCGCCGGTGATGCAATCGATCCCCTGAAACCTGTAATTCTGTTTCGGGTCCCCGGCCGTCAGGTACAGCACCAGTTTATTCAGCGTCTCCGGCTCCTTTATTTTTCCCACGAACCAGCTCGATTCGACGTTGAACACCTGCCATGCCATGAGCGCGTCGATAATAACCAGCACGTCGTATTTCCGGTAGTCGACCCTGTTCAGCTTCCTCATGGGCATCACCGTGACCCTGGCCCGGTCCTTGTACCGGTCCGCCAGGCCTTCCGCTACCTTCTTCTTGTACTCGCTCGGATACGCCGCAATCAGGATCTTCTTCCCGGAACCTTCATGGCCAAACTCCATTTCGCGGATGCCTTTCCCGCACCCTGTTCCGATGCAAAGGGACAGTACCAGCGCAATGGCCGCCGTATATTTCTTTCTCATTTCTTTCCTGCCCCCTCCGACACCGAGCCGTACGCCCTGAAATACCGCGAAGCGCCGCCCCAGTTCATCATGCGCGTGTACCCGGCTCCTTCGAGCTTTTTGATCACGGCCTGCGCCCGCCCGCCGGTTTCACAGACCATTATTAGGTACTGCGTTTTAGGTATCTCCCCAAGCCTGTCCATGATTTCTCCCGATGGGAAGCTCTTCGCCGTGGGAATGTGCGCCTTCCGGAACGCCTCTGCAGGGCGCACGTCCACGATCCAGATATCTTTCTTCGGTTTGTCCACAAGCTCCTTGAGCCTGGCCGGCTTAAGGTATTGCTTGAGCACGGCGCCGTCCGCGGCAGTATAACCCTCAAAGCAGCAGGCGGTCAACGCCGCAACCATCGCCACGATAACATATACACTGATTTTTTTCATGTCCCTGGTCCTCCCTGTATAAATCTATAAATACATCCGGCGATCTTCTCAGTCTTTCGCCGTTAGCCGCCGTATGAGCGCAACCTCTGCCGCGTCATAGGCGGACCCGTCCCCACGCAGTATGTCGTGGAACCAGACCTCCGGCTCCGCAGCGCCGCCCCGGTCCTGCCACGAGTAGATGGTATTGGTCCTGCCGGCTACGAGGCCCCAGTTGTAGCACCCGACGTTTTCTTTTTTAAAAAGGTGCAGGTGCGTGTCGAAGCGGCTGCCCCGGGTGCGCGCCATGTATTCCGTGCAGATGACCGGGCGGCCCGTTTTTTTCAGCCGCGCGATTTGCGCCAGGAGGCTGTTCACCCCTTCGTAGTTGTGAAAGGTGATAATGTCCGATTCGGCCCGGAGAAAGCGATTGAGCCTGCCGTCAGGGAACCATATCCCGGAGGTGATGGGTTGTTCCGGCCCGCATGATCGTGCCCAATCGAAGGTCTTTCGTAACAGCATGAACGACCGGTTGGGAAGAAACAGCCTCCTGAGAATTGCGCCGCCCAGTGCGAGTGCCTTGCCAGGCTGCGGCTTCGATAACGCGGGCAGGAAGTAGTTGCCGTTTTCGTTATAGAGGTCCCAGGCCAGGACCCGCCCGTCCCTGCCGAACGAGTCCAGCACGTCCTTTACGTAATCTTCCAGCCGGGGCCAGCAGTCCCCGTCCCCGAGCGCCCGTCTCCCCGGGGAAGCGACCCAGCGCGAGTTATGAATCCCGGGAACCGGGTCCTTCTGCTTCCCCGGCATCGGATCCATGTCCCAGCAGTCATCGAACAGTACGAACAGCGATTTAATGCCGAACCCGCCGGCCATGTCCAAAAAACGTCCGATCCTCTCGAACAGGCCGCCGCGGTCATGAAGCCAGGCCAGGTCGTGGAGATAGACCCGCACGGAGTTGAAGCCCAGTCCGGCGGCCAGCCCCAGCTCTCGGCGGATCGTCTCGCCGTCGAAGGTTTCCTTCTGCCACATCTCGAGCTGGTTCGAGGCAGTACTCGGGATGAAGTTGCAGCCGACGAGCCAGCCCTGTTTTTCGTACCAGGATCGCGCCCTCTCCGCCGTCCACCTCGCTTCGCTCATGGCAACCTCCCCGGATTGCATCAATTATCGTTTACCCGTGAATACTCCCCTTATGACAGCCATAATTTTCGAAGGGGCGATCCTGACTGCAAGCCTTTTGAAATCGGCCGCCGGCTTCCGGTAGCCCCCGTTTTCCCGCATGTCGATGGCGCCGGCCGGGCATGCCCGCGCGCACAGGCCGCAGCCGATGCAGCGGGCGGGATCGTACCGGTGCCGCTTCCCCTCCATCGAATGGGCCATGAGGTTGCACGGCGGCAGGCACCTGCCGCAATCGGTGCACGCAGACTCGTTTACGACGGCCCGGTACTTCGGTGCGCTGACGATCAGCCCCGGGTCCACGCCGATAATCTGGCCCAGCATGTGGCAGCAGCAATCGCAGCAGGTGCATATCTGGTTGGCGCTCCCTGCAGCGACATTGCCGGCGAAAAACACCAGGTTCATGCCGATGCGGTCCCTGACGACTGACCTCATGGAATGCGCGTCGACCTTCCGCGCCCCGCCCCGCTCGATGTACATGCGGGCGATGCTACCGAACGCGAGGCACCCGTCGAGCCGGCCGGCACGCCGGCACTCGACCCCCTCGAGGTGCCGGGCCTGGCGGCACTGGCAATTATTGAGCACCGCCATCAGGTCATGGGATCGTATCATCTGTTCCACGCGGTCGGGATCGAGAGCGGTGCTCTTCATGTCCTGCTCCGCCCCGAGCGGGATGCTTCGCACCACCCTGGTGGGGTACTCCAGGTATTTCCTGACGTATCCCGTTTCATAGAGCCGGTTCGCGATGCGCGCGAACTCACGGTGCCACGGCGTGTCATCTCCCTCCATGAGCACGTTCTCGAACATCCCCGGCAGGATTGGAAGGAGCGCGTATCCCCTGCCGCGCCCGCGGATCACACCCTTTGCGACCATCGAGTCAAGGATCGGCCTGATTTCGCCCGGATCCCTTCCCGCGGAGCGCGCAACCTTTTCGATGGGATCGACTTTATAGAACATGGGAAGGTGCAGGGCCAGCTCCGCCTCTTCCATTGTGAAGCAGTGGATGAGGAGCTCCGTCAGGAGCGCCTCTGTTTCATCCGGCCCGATCATGGCCTGGAGGCTGAATTTTTTCGCAAGGTCCCTGTATACCGCGTTGTTATAGTTCATCGCCCGTGCCATCTCCCGTATATCGCCCCGCACCCGTACGCGGGGAGCTGCCTCCCGGGGTGCGCCTCATTCTTCAAACATCACGCATCATACAACTAACAGGATGGAAAAAAGAAGTGTTTTGTCAATACTTATACGGGGGGTGCATGCAATCTCAGGTTCTACGTGCGGGTTTCACCGGCTCCGCGGCAATGATGGCGCGCACTTTTTCGTGCACGTCGCCGAACAGGGGGGGAAATTCGAACGCATCAGAGAGAAGGCCCACCAGTTTTTTTGCGCATTCAACGAGCTTTGCGTCGGTGATGGTCCTGGTCCCGGATTCGATGACGCCTCGCATGATCCCTGGAAAGATCGAAGCCATCTCATTATCGCCGGGAGTGATGAACTCGCGCACGCCCTTACCGGACACCGTGTCGCTTTCCGGCCCGTCCTCTCCCAGCAGGGATATGACGAACTGGCCCGGCCGGATGTTCCGGTATTCATCGTAGTCGAAATCGTTTTTCAATAGCAGGGTGATGTCCGCGTTCCCGAAAATGTTTTCCGCGGTGGTCGCCAGCCCTCCCTGGTTTTCCAGGGCAAGGAGCGTTTTCTCCCCATGGTCGTAACCCAGCACGCGGCGGAACCCGATCCTGTCCAGCACGCGCGTAAGACGTACCGCGCTCAGGTCAACGCCAACGAACCCGACGGTCACCTCGTCAGCCTTCAGCCGGTACTTCATCATTATCTTGATGATCATGGTCAGCAGGAGCAGCGGAATGTCGTCCAGCTCGAGTGATACGGCGGGGATCGACAGCTCGCCGTAGATCAGTTCGTAGAGCATGATGGTGGAATCGTCCACGCCCATGATCCGGAACGCGGAAAAGCCGCACTCGGTACGCCTGAGCACCTTTACCACGTCCTCCGGATTATCGAACCGTATGGCCAGCGGAATGCCATTGAGCCCGGCAAACCGGTTCAGGATGACCGCGTCCCGCTCGGCGAGAACATACCGGGACAGGAGCCGCGTTTTCCCCGCCTCGTCCGCCGCGCCGACCCCGCACGCGAGGCCCACGTTCCGCGATACGGAGGTGAACCGCATGCCGTCGTCCTTCGCAATCTTTTCCCGGATGAAATCGGCTGCGCCCAGGACCGCAGTGCCGAAGTCGCTGCTGTTCTCGACCGGCATCGTGCCGGTCACCCGTATGAGGCCTCCGGCCGCGCGTTCCTCGACCATGTTCTTCACCGCTATGACGCGGAACCGGTCGCCGGCACTCCCGATGATGGTGATAAATTCCTCGAAGCGCTTGAGCGTGGAAGAAGCGACCCGCATGGTATAGAGGCTCCCGTCACCGTTCTCCTCTATGTGCTGGAGGTCAAGGATCTCGCAATCGCGCTTGCAGAGCTCGTCCACGAAGCCGGGAAAGCTCCTCTTCTTGATCACGACGGTGAGTTCATTGATCATTCGCATGGGAAAACCGCGCGGATCAGTCCTTCATGCGAGTGAAGATCATCCGCCCCGCGGTCGTCTGCAGAACGGAGGTAACGGTGACATCCACCTCCTCGTTCAACCGCCGGCGGCCGTTTTCCACGACAACCATGGTCCCGTCATCGAGGTAGCCGATCGCCTGGTTCTGGTCCTTACCCTCCTTGATGAGGGCGACCCGCATTTCTTCTCCGGGCAGCACCACCGGCTTCAGAGCGTTGGAGAGCTGGTTGATGTTGAGGACCTGAACGCCGTGGAACTCGGCGACCTTGTTCAGGTTGAAGTCATTGGTGAGCACCTTGGCGCTCATGATCTTGGCCAGCTTCACCAGCTTGGCGTCAACCTCGTTGATGTCCGCGAAATCCATGTCGGATATCTTCACCATGATCGACTGGTCCTTCTGCATCTTGTTCAGGATATCAAGGCCGCGCCGGCCCCGGTTCCGCTTGATCGAGTCCGCCGAGTCCGCTATCATCTGGAGCTCGTTCAGCACGAAGTTGGGAATGACCAGGATGCCCTCGATGAAGCCGGTGTCGCAGAGGTCCGCGATCCGGCCGTCGATGATGACGCTGGTGTCCAGGATCTTGTACATCATCTTCTCGTCTGCGCTCTGGAGATCGGACGAGACGATTTTATCGAGGAACGAGATCTCCTCGTAGTTGATGATGAAATACATGATCACGAAGAACCCGGAAAGATGGTAGATGAGCGGGGTGATAATGTGAGAATACTGGTCAAGGGCCGTGATGTTCAGCGCCCCGTACGCGAGATTGATGAGATGGCCCAGCGTGAAACCGATAATCAGGCCCGATATCGCCGCGGCGAACATCCTGGCCGAAAACGTGTGCAGCACGTACTCGATGAATATAAGTATGACGAGTGCGACGACGCCGGCGATGGCGGCGGCCGCGATCATCACATAAAAGGGCCACTCGATAAAATAGAGAGAAGATAGTATCATCGACAGTGCAATGAATACCGTTCTGAAAAAAATAATCATGACATACTCCTTAATGGCGTAATCTGGCACGGGCGGCGATGGACATGCCGCACCGGCGCGGGGCCGCCGTGAATTGCATCCCGGCGTCCGTTAACCGGACGTCGGACCACGGGAACGACTGACGGTCCGCTTACTTTTTCGGATGATGTGTGGAGAGGGCTTCGGAAACCAGGTTTCCAGCTTCTTCAAGGTCGATATTCTTGGACAGGGCGACCTCGTGGGTCACCAGCTGGTACGCGTTCTCATAGAGCTTGCGTTCCATGATCGAAAGCTCTTTCTCCCGCCCCCGCCTGAACAGGTCACGGGCGACTTCCGATACTTCATAGATGGAACCGCTCTTGACTTTATCGATATTGTTTTGATACCGTTCTTTCCAATCGTCCACCGAGCTAATTTCATTTTTAGATAGAACGCCGATCACCTTTTTTACGTCTTTCTTCGGTATGATGCTCCGGATCCCTATCTGTTCCGCGTTTTTAACCGGTATCATCACTTTCATCCCGCTGTTCAGGATGGTAATTATATAATACTCGCTGCGTTTACTTAAAATGACTTTTTTCTCGATGGCTTCAATTTTTCCCACCCCGTGCATGGGATAGACAATATTGTCACCGACCTTAAACATATTCCCTGTCCTTCACCCTCTCACATTAAATTTTACGACACGACCGGCATCCGCCTTTATAAAATAGATAAAAATATAGGCGACGGATACGTTTGACGCGCATGAAAAATAGACCATCCGCTGATTTCTATGCCGTTCTTATAGCACAAATTTCAGTAATTTCAACAATATTTCTTCTTAAATCAGATGATGATAAAAAAAAATGGAAAAAAAACATCATTTCCCTTGAAAAATCCCGTTTAACGACTGATTATAAGACTTTACGACGATACAATCCGCGTTAACTGCCTCCATGATAAGATCATATGTAATGTGCCGCGGCTGCGTGCCGCAGGGCGGGGAGGTTGTCGTCACTGGTTTCTGAGCTTTCTCTCCTCGATAAGTCCCTCGATCTCCAGGTACCGCTCCAGCACGGATTTCATGACATCGCCGCCTGCGGTATCATAATACTGGGACTGCGCTCCCTCAAGGCCGTACCCGGCCCCGATCTGCCGGACTCCCGGAGGCATGGGCGGAAACTCCGGGTCCCGCTTGTTGCGGTACACGCCCGCCATATAGCGTCCCCAGAGCGGCGCCGCGACCTCCGAAGCGGCCTGGTGGGTTCCCAGCGAAAGGTATGAGAGGTCGTATCCCACCCACACAACCGCGGCCAGATCAGGTGTATATCCGCAGAACCAGGCATCGGCCCAGTTGGATGTGGAGCCGGTCTTGCCAGCGCCTTTTTTGCCGTAGCCGCCCTTGATACGTATGCCCTCCGTCGCCGTACCGCTGTCGACGACCCGCTGCAGGAGCTGAGTCATGATCCAGGCCACGTCTTCGGATATCACCTGGATCGTCCCGTTCTTCGATTTACGGGCCAGTATCTCGCCCACCTCGCCCTCGATATTGGCGACCTCGATGCCGTCCCGGTCCACGACATACCGGACCGCGAAGGGGATCACATCCTTGCCGCGGTTTGCATACACGGCGTACCCGGTGGCCATCTCGAAGGGAGTGAGCTCGGAAGTCCCCAGCGCCAGGGTAGGGTTCGCACCGAAATCGGTGGGCGGCACCTTGGTCATTTTCGACGCGTACTCTATGATCCTGTCCGGCCCCAGAAGGTCGTAGAGCCGGATCGATATGACGTTGATGGAAGCGGAGAGGGCATTGCTGACCGGGACCATGCCGCGGTATTCCCCCTCGTAGTTGCCCGGTGTCCAGGTGTTGCCGATCGCGTCTATGTCCAGGATCGGCGCGTCGGGCAGGTAGGTCTCCGTGGTCACGAGCCTGTTCTCGATCGCCGCCCCGTATACGAACGGCTTGAACGAGGACCCGGGCTGGCGGCGGGCCTGGACGGCACGGTTGTACTGGTTCTGCACCTCGAACTTTGTCCCGCCTATCATCGTCCGGATGTAGCCGCTGAAGGGCTCTATGGCGATCAGGGCCCCCTCCACGTTCATGACGGATGACAGGCCGCTGAGCTGCGAATGATACGCCTCCAGCGCCCTGCTGCAGCCGGGCGCCTGCACGAAAAACGCGAGGGACTCGAGCTCGTCAAGGAGGTCGTCCGACATCATCTGCTTGAACGCTGTCTCGCCGCCGAGCCCGACCGAGACCGAGGGAAGCGGGAAAATCATCCTGAGCCCGTCGAAGGAGTCGATCATGCCCATCTCCGCGGCCATGGTGCGGTTCACGTTCGCTTTGACCGAAACCGAGTTCTGTTTCTCCAGCGCATCGGTCATGACCTGCTCGCCGATTTCCTGCTGGCGAAGGTCAAGCGTGGTGTGCACGCTCAGGCCGTCGTTGTATACCATGTCCTCGCCGAAACGGGCCACCAGGATCTGGCGCACGTAGTCGGTGAAATAGGGCGCCCGGTCGAAGCTCTTCGACGAAGCGGTCTTGGTCGGGTAGTCCATGATGATTGACCCGACAAAGGCGGGCCAGAACTCGTTGTACAGGCGGTCCGCACGTTCCCTGGAGACGTATCCCTCGCCGACCATGCGATTGAGAATGTCCCGGTTTTTGGCGGACGAGAGGCGCGGATACTTTATGGGAGACAGCCCGTTGGGACGGGACGGCAGCCCCGCCAGGACCGAGCTCTCAATGAGGGAGAGGTACCTGACGTCCTTGTTGAAAAAAAACTTCGAAGCCATCGCGATGCCGTGACACCCGTGGCCGAAATATATCTGGTTGAAGTACATCTCTAAAATTTCTTCTTTGGTGAACCGCTTCTCTATCTGTAGCGCGAGGACCGCCTCCAGGGCCTTGCGTGCGAATGTCCGCTCGCCCGAGGTGAATAGACGCTTTGCCAGCTGCTGGGTAATGGTAGAGCCGCCCTGTGCTATAGTCGGCCGCAGCGATTTGATCGAGGCCAGAACGTTTTTGCCCATGGCCCTGATGATGGCCGGAGGGTCGATGCCAAAGTGATCGTAGAAGCCCTGGTCCTCCGCCGACAGGAACGCGTTTATCAGGCAGGGCGGCATCTCCTCGAAAGATACGGGATAGCGTCGCTGCTGGAACAGCTCGGTAATCACCTCGCCGTTCACATCGTAGAGGCGCGTAGGGATGCTTGGCTGGAAAGCCTTCAGGTTGTCTATGCCGGAATAGCTTTTAATCTCGGAGGTGACATAGCCGAACATCAGGCCGCCAACGACGCAGGCGGAGAAGAAGAGCCAGAGGAAAGCCTTTTCTATCTTTAGTATTTCAATCCTGTTCATGAATAACAATCCTGAAAGCGCATTTTCGCCATTGCAGATAATAAATCAACAATTAAATGGCGCCGGGGCGGGGCACACGGTGCATGCCGACGGTCAGATTTCCTTTTTAATGATTTTCATGATATGGACACCGACCATGACAACCACGAACGCGATAGCGCCCCACATGAATACATAAAACACAATCTTGAACGCAAATCCCAGAATTGTGACCAGGAGCGGCAGTATGTAAAAGAAAAAAATATACAGTGCTGCCACTATACCCAGGTAATATAAGCCTTTTTTTACTGAATCGTCCATGACGACTTAAAACCTCTATAATTGTATAATATCTGTTTGAATTCGCCGCGTCCAACAGTTGTCAGCGCGACTTTTACTATTAATATTGAATCAAGAAATATGCACTAATAAAGAAAGTATGTCTAATAAATCAAATATTTTTTTCTTCTTTATTAGATTATGTAAAATTAATCAAAAAGCCACCTCCCGGCAGCCTCTCCTCATGAGGCATAACCGATTTATCACCCGATCATCGAATATGCCTGTACTGCTTTTTGTACTGCTTTTTCAAGGTAAATAATTCTTTACGGATTGGGCATAGACCTTTATTTTCATGACTTAAGGAACCATATCAACTGATGAGACCGGTCAATTTCATGCTTTGCGAACCTGAAATCTCCATCAACAAGGATTACACACGAAGCGGGTTGATACCGTTCAGGCTCCCCTTGCCCGCTAAACATGAGGCTGATTCATGATCCTTCCGCCCGCCCGCCTGCTCCGCAACGCCGCTCTCTACCTCATCGGAACGGCATCATGCGTGGTATTTATCCACGTTGTTACGAGCATTGCCGGGGCGGAGACCATTTCCCTGTACCTGCGGACCTCGTATCGCACCTACCCGCTCCTGCTCCTGGGCCTGCCGGCCGCGGCCGGGCTTCTCTGCCTCATTATTGCTTTCCTTTTCATACGTGACTCGCTCCATGGAAATGCCGCAAGGCCGTATCCAGCCCTGCAGATAACGGCCGCGCTCCTGCTCCTCGCCTGCGTTGTGAGCGCCGGGCTCTTCTTCCGGCAGCAGGCGCGGAGATACGCGGGCGCGCCCGGGGCGCCGGAGCGGCTGCAGGCGCGAATCGGGCCTGTCGCCCAGCCCGGGCCGTTCCGGGATCGCCGCGCCGACGCGTCATGCTCAATGGTAATATGGTATTTCGACCCCACACGAAACACCCTTCCGGCAGAGATCGAATTCGGCGCGGACACGGCAGCCGCGCCCCTTGCCCTCCGGCGCGAAACGGCAGACGGCGACGGAAGGCGGCACGAGTTTCGCCTGACGGGTCTCCTGCCCGGAGTACGTTACCGGTACCGGGCACCGGCCGGGAGCGGCGCATGGCGTTTTTTCACGACTGCGCCGGTGCGCGGCGCGGTTCTCCGCTTCCTCTGCCTTGCGGACACGGGTAACACGCTTGCGGGCGGCGGCGCGCTCTCCTATTACGGTGAAGTCACGCGCGCGGCCGCCGGTCTGTTTCGTGCCACGGGCATCGTCCCCTCGTTCATGGTGCACGCCGGGGACCTGGTACGCACCGGCATGGACCTCGGGGGCTGGGCGTACGCCTTCTCGTCAAACGCTCTGGCAGATTCAATTCCTTTTATTGCAGCGCCCGGGAACCACGACTTCCTTGAGGACGGCGGCGCTAACTTCCGTTACTTCTTCAACAGGCCCGATTACTGTTCCATTGATTACGGCGACTGCCGTATCATCCTCCTCCATCCCTATGACGGGCCCGGCAGGACGCTTGACGGCCCGGTAATCTGCAGCGGCGAGGAGCAGTACCGATGGCTGACGCGGGAGCTGTCGCGGCCCCGCGACGGAAGATGGCTCATCGTGGTTCTCCACAACCCGATCCTATCCACCGGCGACTACGGCGTGAACGAGCTGCTCGCGGAGCAGTACCTTTCGCTGTTCAGGGAGAAGCGGGTGGACCTGGTCGTATCCGGGCATGACCATAACTTCGACGCCTTTCTTGCCGACGGCGGCTCACCGTGGGGCGGCACGCTCTACCTCGTCACCGGCACCGGCGGCTCGCACCTCGACGCTGCTATCATGGAGCAGCATGAGCGCCGCTGGCTTGACTGGCGCCAGGACCGGAGCACGGGGCGGGGCCCGTACCAGAGCGATTATTTCACGAGAAACTTTCATCTCTACGGCGAGCTCTCCTGGGGGTTCACGGAGGTGGAGCTCGGCGGTGGAGTTATGACCGTAACCTATCGGCGCTGGCTCTCCTTCCCGCGTTTCCTGGAGATCACGGGGCAGGACAGACGCTCCTGGGACATGGTTCGGCTGGATGCAGGGAAAACCCCCCATGCCGGTATAACCGGCCTCGCAGAGGCATGGACTTTTCGTAAAAAACGGGGCAAATAAGGCCTCCCCGGAAACTGGGCTTGACGCTATTATCATAAGACGATATATTGAACATGACACAGTCGCACATGCGAACCAGGAGGGCCCCATGCCAGCAGCAGAACACGCCAGACTTACGATCAAGACGCCGACCGGACTGACCGAGCGGGTCAGGTGGCTCCGGGACTACTATTTTCTGGGCGCGGACCGCGCCTGGAACAACGAACAGACCTGCTGGACCACGGGCACATCCTGGGACACCGTCTTCAACGAGATGACCTACTATATAGTGCCCGAGACATACATGCTCATGCAGACCATCAAGTCGTCGTACCGGATGGCCGCGCGCGAGGTGAAGCTCCACCCCGACTTCTGGTCCTGGCCGCTGGCCGAGCGGCGTGCATGGTTCACCCGCGAGGTCATGGTCGAGCATCTCCCGAAAGAGATCCTGCCCGGCGACCTGGTCGCCGGCGGCCGCTTCAACGTGCAGTGTTCCCTCTGCCTCAACGAGAAGGAGACCCGGGAATTCGACCGGATGCTCCTCGGCAGGAACGGCGCCCGGGCCATGATGAAGAAATTCCATGACCACGGCTACGGCAACAGCGGCGCAACGAGCGGTCACCTGGTCCCGGATTACCCGCGCGCGCTCCGCCTGGGATGGAGGGGGATCCACGCAGACCTGGTCGCGAAGTTCAACGCGCTCCCGGCAACCGAGCACAAGGGCCCCAGAGGCGCCCAACTCCGCGCCATGATGACCTCCGCGACAATGGCCCGCGACCTGGCCGCGAAATACGCGTCATTATGCAGGGAGCTCGCGGCGCGGGAAACCGACGCACGTCGCAAAAGCGAGCTCGCGACCATGGCGGAAAACCTTGACGTTGTCCCCTGGGACCCGCCCCGTACCTTCTGGCAGGCGGTGCAGGCCCTGTGGATCACCCACATGCTCGTCATGAGCGACGAGAACTATCCCGGCCCGGGCGTCTCGTTCGGCAGGATCGACCAGTACCTCCTCCCCTACTGGGAGACGTCCCTGGCGGAAGGCATGGACCGTGAATTCGGCAAGGAGATTCTCCGGTGCTTCTGGATGCACTGCAATTACGCCTACGATGCGATGGTGCGAACCGGCAACAACGGCATCACGGCCGGGTACGGCCAGCTCATCACCCTCTCCGGCACCGGGAAGGACGGCTCGGACCTGACGAACGACCTGACCTACGCGATGCTCGAGGTGATCGATGAGCTCTCGCCCATACTGGAGCCGAAGCCGAACGTGCGGCTCCACCGGGGAAGCCCGGACCAGCTCCTCGACAGGGTCGTGGACATGGTCTCTTCCAGCCAGGGCGCGCCCTTCCTGCTTAACTTCGACGAGCGTTCCATGGCCGGCATGATGCGCGAGGCGCGGGAGGCCGGGATCGAGCGCTTCATCAACGATACGAACGTGCATGACTACGTGCCCGTGGGCTGCCTGGAGAACACCATGCCGGGCAACGACCGCTCCGGCACCGTGGACAACAACATCAACCTTCTGAAAGCCGTCGAGCTCGCGCTCACCGGCGGCAGGGACATGCACCCCGTGGTGGACATCATGACCGGGAAGGCTTCGAAGGTGCGCCGCGACGGCCCCGACACCGGGGACCCGGCCACGTTCGCCACCTGGGAGCAGTTCTGGAACGCGTACCGCAGGCAGACAGAATACATCATTAAGAAATGCGCCGACATCTACGAGATGTCGGAAGCGACGCGGGCGAAGTTCTTCCGCACGCCGTACCTATCCTGCCTGGTCGGGGGATGCGCCGAGAAAGGCCTCGACATCACCCAGGGCGGCGCGGAGATCAGCTTCACAACGATGGAAGCCGTAACCTTCGCCACGACCGTTGACTCGCTGCTCGCGGTCAAGTACCTGGTATTCGACGAAAAGAAATGCACCATGGCGGAGCTGGTCCGCGCCCTTCGAGACAACTGGGAGGGGCACGACGTGCTCCGGACCCTGGCGAAGAACCGCGCGCCCAAGTACGGCCGGAACGACGACGCCGCCGACGCCATGGCGCTCCAGGTCATGAAGGTCTGGACCGATGAGACCTGGAAGCACCGGACCGTATCCACGAACAGGCGCTTCCGCCCCGGCATGCTCTCCTGGAACTACTGGGCCGGCGACGGCTTCATCATGGCGGCGAGCCCGGACGGAAGGCCGAAAGGCACGTTCCTCTCCAATGCAATATGCCCGAGCAACGGCGCCGACATCTACGGGCCGACCGCCAACACAAACTCCGTGGGCGCGGCGCTGGGCGGCAGGGCTGCCGATGGGGCCGGCGACTGGAAGGACTACGTGAGCCTACTCCCCAACGGCGCGAGCCACACCATCACCTTCAATCCGTCCCTCGTGAGGGACCCCGAGCACCGGGAAAAGTTCAAGGCCTTTCTCCGGGGATATGTGGAAAACGGCGGCTCAGCCCTGCAGATAAACATTCTCGACCCCGATGTGCTCCGCGACGCGCAAAAGCATCCCGGGGACTACCGCCACCTCCTGGTACGGATCACCGGGTATAATGCCTACTTCGTGACCGTTGGCAAGGAGCTCCAGGACGAGGTGATAGCCCGGATCAGCCACGAGCGGATGTAAGGCGCCGGCAACGCTCCGTGCTGCGGTGATCACCAGGCTGAAAACGATAAGGGAACATGAAGATGAAGCAATCTCTGAAGCACACGATTGTACTGACCGCGATGGGCAGGGTCGTCATGGTTATCGGCAATCTGCTTCTCACATTTATTATCATCTCCATCATTGTAGAGCTGTCCGAGCTGCTTGTGACGGCCCGCAATGACTCACCGGAGATGATCGAGATGTGCAACGGCATCGCGATGATACTGTACGGGTACGGCGTGGCGCTGGAGCTCAGGGGGCCGTTCCTGAAGCACCTGAACTTCTACCCGGCCCTGGTCACGCCGCTCCGGGGCTGGATTGACGAGCTCTGTCATAAATACGGGATATTTTTCATTTTGCTGGGGCTTGCCCAGGAGATACTGGTGCACCTGATCATGATACCAAACCGCACCTTCAATACCGCCGGCGAAGAATTGTATGTTTTCGCAGCATGTGTCATCATGCAGGTCCTGGTGTGCATGCTGCTGGCGCGCCTGTCCTACCTGCTTGCCCGCGCGGCAAGACTGGCAGCCGCGGAAGATTCGGCCGTGGGCGGGGAGTGTTGCAATGCAGAATGAGCTGACCGGAACAATACTCGAGATACAGCGCATGTCCACGGAGGACGGCCCCGGGATCCGGACAACGGTCTTCCTCAAGGGATGCGGCCTCCGGTGCACCTGGTGCCATAACCCGGAGAGCCTGGACCGGAGACCGGAGCTCCAGTGGCTTGAGGTCCGGTGCATCGGCTGCGGCCGGTGCCTGGAGGTCTGCCCGCGCGGGGCCCTCACCCGGACCGTGTCCGAGATAGCCATCGACCGGGCCCTCTGCGACGCCTGCGCCATCTGCTCGGACGAATGCCCTTCAACCGCGATGGAGATGATGGGATCCTCCCGGACCGTAAGCGAGCTGGTGCGCGAGGTCATGAAGGACGCTTCATTTTTCGGCACGACCGGCGGCGTCACCGCCTCGGGCGGAGAAGCGGCTCTGCAGGCAGAGTTCGTGTCCGCGTTCTTCAAAGAGCTGAAAAGCCGCGGGGTGCACACCGCGCTTGACACAAGCGGCCACTGCCCGTGGAAATCGCTGGAACAGATCCTGCCCCACGCGGACATGGTGCTCTTTGACCTCAAGGAGATCGATCCCCTCAGGCACAGGGAATTCACGGGCGCCGGCATCGACCTGATACACGAGAACCTGAAAAAAATTGCGGAGTACGTGCGTAACCACGTCCTGCCGCGGGAGATATGGGTGCGCACGCCCCTGATCCCCGGGGCCACCGACCGGGAGGAGAACATTGCGGGAATAGGCGCCTTCATCGCGGAGAACCTCCGCGGCGTAGCCACACGGTGGGAGCTCTGCGCCTTCAACAACCTGTGCCGTGACAAGTACCGCCGCCTCGGCAGGGAATGGGCCTTCGCCTCGGCCGGCCTGCTCGAGCCTGAAAAAGCGGAAGCCCTCGTCGTGGCGGCAAAACGCTCGGGCGTGGACCCGGGCATAGTGCGCCTGACCGGCGCAACGCGGCAGGATACGGGAGACGGTACGGGCCCGGACGAAAGCGCGGGCCGTAAAAAAAAGATGCCGGCATGCTGAAGCGCAGCGGCCGCACCGAAGCAAGAGGAGGAGACATGACGGTATTAACAGACCGGTTTACCGAAGAGGACATCCGCGCGCTTGAGCCCAACGAAAAGGTGGCGCTGGTCGCCACGGTCAATCCCGAGGGCCTGCCGCATATCACCCTGATCACGTCACTGCAGGCGATGTCGCCGGACAAAATGGTGCTGGGCGAGTTCTCGCGGGGCCTGAGCAAGGACTACATGCAGAAATACAACAAGGTCGGCTTCCTGATCATGACCCTCGACCGCCGCATGTGCCGCGGCACGGCCCGCTGGACCCATCTGAAAAAGGAAGGGCCCGAGTACGAGATGATGAACGAAAAGCCGATGTTCCGCTACAACACCTACTTCGGGGTAAACACGGTCCACTATTTCGACCTTGTGTCAACGACTGCCCGGGAAGGCCTTCCCATGGGGGGCATTTTAATCTCGGCCCTGAAGACCACCATCGCCCGCGGCTCTGTACGTCGCAGGATCGGCGATGTGCTCAAGCCCTTTGCCCTCTCGATCATTGACCGCATCGATACGCTGAAGTTCATCTCGTACGTTAACCCGGAAGGGTACCCGGTAATCGTCCCCCTGATCCAGTGCCGGGCCGCCGACAGCGGCAGGCTCGCCTTCTCTCCCTCCCCGTACGGGGACGAGCTGGCCGCCATTCCGAAGGGAGCGACGGTCGCGGTTTTCGCCATGACCATGAAGATGGAAGACATCCTTGTCAGGGGAATGTACAACGGCGTGAAGCGCCGCCGCGGCGTCAGCCTGGGCACGATCGATATCGAATGGGCCTACAACTCGATGACGCCGGCGCACGGCCAGATCTACCCTGAAACGGCCCTTGAGCCGGTGACGCATTTTTAAGCGATGAAGCTTGTATCCGCCGTCCTGTCGCTTGTGCTGGTCGCAGCGGCATACGTGCCGAGAACGGACTTTTCAGTCATCATCACGATCTACTTCAAGGGCACCCGACCCCTGTGGACATACCGCCTAACCACCCGAAGCATAACGGTAACGCGCCATTATACCGACGGTACGCCGGACTCGCCCGTGCTGGAGCGCGCGCTCACGCCGAAGGAGATACAGGCGCTGGACCGCTATTTCACCGTCTTTAATCCCGGGGGGCTTATGCACCATTACACGGATGAGTCGATTGACGGAGACTCCTGCTCCCGCTACTATTTCTCGATCAACAGGAGCGACAGGGAATCGTACGTCTGCTACGCCCGGCCCCCGGAGCTTGCCGGTCTCAACCGCATGATTAACGGCCTGCTGCCCCGGCGCTACCGCCTCTGGTCCGGGGAATGACCGTTATCCGGCGTACTGCATCAGCTTGTAGATGAAGTAGGCCGTCAAAAACACGTAGATGACGATAAGCGAGAGGTTCATGCTGCGCAGGGTTTTATCGTTGAAATTCCGGTGAAAGCGCGTTATGAGAAATGTCAGGAAAGCGAGGTAACCGGCGAGCCCTCCGGCGCCAGCACATACGAACGCGATCCTCAGGGGGATCGTTACCTCCGGGAACAGGCCAAAATCCAGAAAGACCTTGAAGCCCACGATCCACCAGAGAACGATGCTCGGGTTAGTGGCCGCCAGCATGAGCCCGGCAATGAAACCGCGGCGCTGCGCACGCCGTCCTTTTCCGCCGCCCTGTTCCGGAACGGGGTTCCGGTAATCGCGGACGGACCGGTAGAGAAGGTAGCACAGCACCACGACGCCCGCCATGTAAAAACAGATCTGGAAGCGGTCTGACATCATGAATGTGCCCAGGCCGAAGAGGGTGAGGAGCCCATAGACCATATCCGACGTACCGGAGCCCAGCGCCACGGCCAGGGCGGTACGCCACCGGCCCTTCAGGGAGAATTTCACGACCTGTATCTGAACCGCCCCGGCCGGGATTGCAGAAAGGAACCCGAGGGCAACTCCGAATACAATAACGGCCGCATAACGCACAAGGTACAAAACCATCATGGCATGATACTCTCCGGCCGGGAAAGTCCTGTCAACCCGTTTTACGCCCCCCGGCACGGCGCGGACCCGCCCGGAAATATCCTTGCGAAATTACGCCCCCTGTCATACGATGAGGGCATGGTACGAAACCGGGAAGGAGAAGCAGATGCGCGTGACGCCTCTTGTGTTTGAACGGCTGGTCCGCGAAACGACGGGGCAGGTACTGGCCTCACTGCCGGACGATCTTCGCGAGAAGGCCGCCCTGGTGACCGTCATCGCGGCCGACAGGGCGACCCGCGCCCAGATCGACGGTGCCGGCGGGGGGGGCGACGATCTCCTGGGGCTGTATGAGGGAGTCTCCCTGGTCGACCGGCGTGTCGGCGACTCGGAGACCGTTGCCGACAGCATCACGCTGTACAGGATCCCGCTGATGGAATCATGCCGCACGATGGAGGAGCTTCGCGGGGAGATCCGGATAACCCTGCTCCACGAGCTGGGTCATTACTTCGGGTTCGAGGAAAACGAGCTGGAGGACCGGGGGCTATAGATCCGCCCCCCGGCGATCATTCGGGCCGCTCGGCCACCTTCACCCATATGTTGATCAGCTTGCGCTGGCGCCAGACGGTGAGCTTCAGCGTCCTGCCAACCTGCGCCTCGCCAACTATGTTCAGCAGGTCCTTGTAGGTCTTGATGTCCTTTCCGTCAATTTTCAGGATAACGTCACCGATACGCAGCCCGCCCTTCTCGGCCGGGCTGCTCCGGATAACCTCCCCGATGAAGGCGCCCTCGTTGGATTCGAGCCCGAGCTCCCGCGCGTAGTCCTCGGTGATCTGGGCTATGCTGACCCCGATGTACCCGCGTTTGATCTTCTTGTGCGTCTTGAGCTGTTCAAGAACCGATTTTGCCGTATTCATGGGGATCGCGAAACCGATGCCCATGTACCCGCCGGTCTGCGAGTAGATCATCCGGTTGATGCCGATGACCTCGCCGTAGATGTTGATGAGCGGGCCGCCGCTGTTGCCGGGGTTGATGGAGGCGTCGGTCTGTATGTGAGAGCCGCCCATGAAGTCGACGTCGCGCCGGCCGATGGCGCTCACCACGCCGATCGTGAAAGTGCGGTCAAGGCCGAAGGGATTACCGATGGCTACGGCCCAGTCCCCCACCTGCACCCGGTCGGAATCTCCCATGTACACCGGCTTGAGCCTGATCGGGACTTCAATTTTCAGGAGCGCTATGTCGGTCCGCTCGTCTGACCCCACGACCTTCGCCTTGTAATTCTTGTCGTTAATATTTACGGTTACCTTGTCCACTCCCGCGACCACGTGATGGTTGGTGCACACATAGCCGTCCTCGGAAAGTATGAAGCCGGACCCCAGGCCCTGGCGACGCTCGGTGCGCGGACCGGCCTGCTGCCCGAAAAAATCGCGCAGGAAAGGATCGTCGTAAAAGGGATTCTGAACCCGCACCACCTGCTCGGTCGTGATATAGACCACCCGGTCCTTGTACAAGCTGAATATTTTGCGGAACGTGTCCTGTATCTCCACGGCGCGCGCGGATTCTGCTTCCTTCCGCAGCGGCGACTGCCCGATGTCCCCGAAGAGGGATGCATCATCCGACCTGAGGCATGAAAACTGGTGCAGTACAAAGGCCAGGGTCAGCACTGCGAAGGGAACTATCACTTTAATCCTGTTTTTCATCTCTGTCTCCTTACGTTTCACATGAACGCTCTGACGGGCATACAGCCGGATAAAGCGGAAAATCGGGCCGGCGCTTTTCAGCGGAAATCATACTTTTTGAGCTTGTTTGCTTTTTCTTCCTGTTCGCGTATGGTCTCACGGAATATAAACCGGTAATCGGTGGAATTATCAGCGTCGAACTGCTTCAAATCGACCCGGTTCTTTTGGGGCTTTTCCTTGCAGCCGGTTAAGGCCGCCGCCGCAAGGAAAGCCGCCAGTATGACTGCCAGCACCCTCACCATACACCTCATTGCTGCTATTGATAGTAAATAATTACGTATTTATTCAAGTATTTTATTGGCCCTGGAACAAAAATTTTTCCCGGATTCCCGGCGCACCCGATCCCATTATTGACTTGACCTGGCCCGAATGGTCATGGTTACAATCATCATTCCCGGCCAGACGCCGAATCACTCAAGAACGAGGCACATACAATGATTTCCCGTATCGATCATATCGCGATTGCGGTTTCAGATTACGACCGGGCGTTCCGGTTCTTTTCCCTGCTCCTTGGCGGGGTACCCGGCACCAGCAGCCAGGTTGACGGAATGAATTATTTCTGGCAGAACCTCCACCTGGGGGACCTGAGCCGGCTCGAGCTTCTCAAGCCGACCGGACCCGGGAGCTTTCTTGACGGGTTCCTCGCGAAAAAGGAGGGCGGCGTGCACCACATGACCCTGCAGACGCCGGACATAAAGAAAACGGCGGCGGTCCTGGAACAAAACGGCATCCCCTTTTTCGGCTACCACGAATACGGCGAATACTGGAAGGAGTTGTTCATCCACCCGAAGAACGCTTTCGGCGTGCTGATACAAATCGCCGAGTTCAACGCGGACGACTGGCTCGCTCCGTCGGTTAAGATGATCGCGGGAAAAAAATTCGATGTCCGGAAGGAAGTCAACGGATGCGCTGTCACATTCGCGCACCCCGGGGGCGGCACGGTATCGGTCACGTTGACCGGGGAGGAAGCGGCCCGGCTGAGCGATGAACTGAGCAGAGTATTGTAAGAGATTACGGAAAAACAGCTTCCTCCTGAACGATATATGAATAAAAGACCGATTTTCGAGGCGCATATCTGAAAAACGCGAGGCTTAACAGATTTGCAAAGCCGATCCGGAAAAACTCCATAGAGGCAGTTTTAGATCTGTCAGAAAAAAGACTATTTGACAAATCACTCGATTAATGCTACCTTCTCAAGCGGAGAGGGATCACAGCGCAACACAAAAAATAAATAAACGGGCGGCATCATGATACCCAGGACCGATGCGATTGACAGAGCTTCCCGTCCCGGCGCAATCAACCGGGAGCCGGCGATTCCCAGGCCTGCCGCAGTTCCGGCAGGAACACGTTCTTCCTCGCCCGTGCTGAATCGCGCCGGTTTCGAACGGGCCCTGGGAGACGCGTTCAGTATCGCACAGATGTCGCAAAATATCATACAGCGTGCCATGACGATATCCTCCCAGTTGAAATCGATTGCTGCAAACGCCATCGCTTCGGGTAGGATCAACACGCAAGAGCTTGCGGCAACCCTTTCAGAGATGCGATCAGCCCTCGGCCGCTACGGGGAACAGGCAGCGGCGCCCCCACAGATTAATGCGCCATCGTCAGTGAAGATTCCGGAAATACCCGATATCAGCGCTGAAATGAAGTCTTTGCGTGAAATTTCAACCGGTTTTCAGGAGGGGCGCTTTGACCGGGTTAGCGAGATCGACGGCGTAATCGGCAGGCTCGGCGACAAGCTTGCAGCATCTGTAGCGGCAGGTGACGCGATCGCCGGTTTGATGAAAGGTACCGGCGATGCCGGACGGCTCGAACAGCCGGTTCCGCCCGGCGCCCTTGCTGCGAGGGTAACAGAAAAAATCGTGTCCAACCCTGGCACAGCGCTGGCCGCACAGGGTAATATTAATTACACGACCGCCGACCGTCTCATGGCGTAAAAAAATTAATCATGAAGATTTAAACTAATGTAAAAAAAATTTTACAAAAAATAGAATTATCTTGACTTTAAATTAATTTTAATTTACATGTTCACTATATTAAAGTAAAAAATTACTCACCGTTTATTTCTGAATAACCAAAAGAGTTGCTGTACATGATATTGATATAATTTAGGATTAAATTAGGGATTAACACAATTAATAACACCCATTTAATTCCTGTTCTCTTATAGATAACGAACTATTGAATTCATTGAAATGACAAGCAAGCACGAGAAAAGAATACACCGGCATCAGGCAAGCGAATATTCCAATATTCCCTCCGGTACCGGCACCGGGTGTCTACAAAATTACAAAATTCCTTCCGATACGCTCCCGAGTAAAGTTTCTCTTGAATCGATCAGCCGTTACTACGGATTTCTCGGTAACGAAGAGGATAACACGTCGGATATTGACATAACCAGTTGTTTTGCAACCAGACTCGCCTTTTTTCTGATCGAATCGATAGCCAGCAGCGCCGCAACTCTGACCAGGAGCGGCTCGTTTGAAAAAAAATTCTACAATTACTGCATGGAATCTGCCGCAGCGACCGAGCTGGAAGAAGAGATCGGTGACCCGGAGCTCCTGATAATCTACATCAGGCAGTGCCTGCACCTGCTGAAGGCAGGCGGCATCGTGGGACGGAATGGGTCCCGGGCAACCGTCGACACCGCAGCAACATCACGCCGCACCGTGTATTTCCGTCTTTTCAACGCTTTCTGGAATCGCTGCAGGTGGGAAGATATATTCCCGTCCGATACGGCATCCGCCCGGGCTCTGAATGAAAGCAGAAACATTCTGAAAGATCTGCTGGTCCGGCATGAAGGGGCCGTGAGGATGGACTCTGTTGCAAATGAATTCTTCGATATGACCGGTTTTTGTAACAAAAACAACCTGTTCATGATCTCATTCCTTGACTTCTATTTTTTTACATGGCTGAAGCATTTTGGCATGATACGGTATACCGCCGGGCAGGAGACGACTCCCGTGCGCATCTCTGTCACCGGCACCGGAAAAAAAATATTGAAGTCTTTTTAATGACGGGTGTTGATATTCCGGTAGACAACCTCCCGGCTGCTCAAGCTCCCTTGCATCGAGGTACACAACATGAAAAAATACGGCATCGCAGCGCTGGCGCTCCTTCTCATGGTCTCCTGTTCGAGATATCATGTAAAGAACGAGATAAAAAACGGCTCGGCCCTCTCCAAATTTAAAAACAGCGGCATCGTATACCGTATACCGCAGAGCTCACCCATATCCATCAACCGGATGGCGTCAAGCCTCTCGCAATGGCTGGGATCTTATCAAAGAATCAACGCCCTGCCGATCCTGGATACGAAAGATAAGAATATCATCCTGTCAAAAAATGAATTCGACCTGTTTTTACAGATGACCGAAGATGATGATTTTCTCTATTATAAATCGCTTGGAATACTGAACAAGTATCTGAAAGACAACGCGGAAACGTTAAAAAAGCTGATTACGGATAACAGCCTCGACAGCCTGATAATATATGAAGTCGATCCTGCCCTTTCTGCAGAAATGCAGTACAACGATTTCAGCTCCATGTTAATAATCGTGAATCAGGACCTGAACGTGGAGTACATGGACCGCCAGTATGACGATTATGAGACTAACGAATACGACAAGGAATTGATGCAGAACCACCTGCTCGATGAAATCAACAGCAGATTCATTGACATGATGTTCAAGCTCAAGTATCTGAAGAACAAATGATACATACTGTGGAGACGGCGGGATTCGAACCCGCGTCCTGCAATCCAGCTGTACAGCCTCTACATGCTTATCCTTCTCATTTAATTTAAGATGTCCCACCGGGAGAAGGCGCCGTTATGAACATCCGAGCTCCGTTTTGTTTCGCCCTCATTCCTGGAGCGGGGAAATCAGACTATCCTCTGTTTATGACGCCTTCAGCTGCCCCAGAGGAGCAGACAATCTGAAGACGTGACAGTCAATTAAGCTGCCAGTGCAAAATTTTCGTTTGCAGTTACGTTAGGTCTGCCATTATTAACGAGTTGACAGCACACTCGGCATGCAGCTGTAAAACCAATATCACAGTCGAAACCAAAATCGTCCCCTGCGCGGATAATATAGTAAAAAAAGCATGAAATCGTCAACTAAATGTTCGGAAATAGTTCAAAAATGGTCATTTCTAAACCGTTTTTTGCCCCTTCCCGGCTTCGGTCCAACGCCGGGCGATTTTTGGACATCCTGTCTGTGTTCGGCACTGTGACCTCCTGTCAGGCGCATCTCCCCGCGAGCGGGGTCAGGGACGGGGGGGGTGGGCGAATATGAAATAAATCTCGTTCACCCATTATATGAATTTTTCTTTACAAGCTCGGGGTTTATTTTCCATACTTACCTCATGAAACAGAGATTGGTATCAGCGGCATTGGCCGCCATTATTGTTTTAGCCGGATCGACCGCGCGGACATCGGCACAGGATGACAAACGCATTCCCCTCACATTCAAGAACATCGTCGGAACCTGGGCATTGAAATATTCCGGTAACTTCGGGTATCAATTCAGCTTTTACGCGAACTACCGCGCCCTTGTCATTCTCTACCTGAACATGGAAACGCTCGTATTCAAGGGCGTGTATACGATCGAGGACGGCAGCAAGCTTAAAATCAATATATACGAGATGAAGGAAGAGCGCCGGTCGGGCACCCCGAGCAGGGGTTTCGTCAAGGCAAAATCATCCTACTTTCTTTTCAGCGGGTACGAGACCGTGAAACAGGGCAGAACGACCCTGCTTCTCAGGCCCCGTGCCATCATCATCGATGGCAACAATTCCGAAGGCTATTTCGAGCCGCTGCTCAAACTGGCAAAAATCTGATCATGCTGATAGAAGAAATTCACTTTACCAATAGTGCCGGACGCAGGCTTTCGGGGAAGCTGTACGGATCCGGCACCGGCAGCGATACCGCCGTCATTTTCAGCCACGGCCTCTTCTCTAACAAGGACGGGTACAAGATCACCCGGCTTGCGCCGGACCTCGCTGCCGCCGGCGCGAGCGTCCTCGCGTTCGACTTCTCGTATGCGGCCGGCTCGGGCGGGGATATCTCCGACCTGTCCGTGCTGCAGGAAGTCGACGATCTTGCCGCCGCGGTCGGGTTCGCCAAAACGCGCGGCGTCAGTAATATCCACCTCATGGGCTCCAGCATGGGCGCGGCGGTGACCCTTCTCTACGCCGCGCGTAACGATAAGAGCGTCCGCTCCCTCATACTGATCGCTACGCCCGTGGACCTCCGTACGCTCATGATATCCGGCGCCGGGATCAACGACATCAGCTCGCTCCCGGAAAACGGCCTGACCTCCATCGACGGCATACCTATCAGGAACGCCTTCTTCCGTGAGATCGAACGGATCGACATGACGGCGGCCGTCAGCGCGATACGGGTGCCCGTGCTCGCATTTCACGGCGGACGGGATTCGGTCGTGGAGCCGCGCAACGCCGAGCTGCTGGAAGAGCTCCTCGTCCCCTTCGTCAAGACCGTCATCATCGACGACGGCGATCACAACCTGACCAGGGACATTGATCTGAGCCTGATGAAGGAAACCATACAGGAATGGCTTACAGGGGACGACGCCGGTGGCGGAGTATAACACGTGATCCATTATTACATCCTGGCACTGGGCATTCTCCTGGTACTCGCCGGCGCCCTTGAGGTAAGCCTGCCGCTCAGGGCCTTTGCCTTATGGTGGCGATGGTCGTCGTCAAGATTCTTCTTTGTTCACGGCATTCTGCTCATCGCCGCCGGCTTTCCCCTCACTCTGTACGACGGCCCCCTCTCGGGGGTGATTTTCGTTATGGGACTTCTGGCCGCACTCTCCGGGCCTTTCGTGCTCATTTATCCGGGAAAATTCAGGATGATGTTCGAATCATTAGCGGTAGAGATGAAAGACGAAAGCATAAAAAAAATGGTATATATTGAGGGGTCCGTGAGGATTGCCGCCGGTATCATCTTCGTTGCCGCCTTTTTATTGGGACGGCCGTAAAACAAAGGCGCGGTCATCCGACCGCGCCTTCCGAATTGAGTTTCCGTCAAATCAAAGCTGTTAGAACAGCTTCTTGAGGCCTTTCATTAAAGACTTTCCTCCGTCCTTGAGGGCCTTGCCGGCCGCTTCTTTCCCCGCTTCCAGGATAACATTGCCGGCCACCTTTTTGATGATGTCGCCAATGGAACCGAGCGCCGGATGGGTGAGCTTGGCGGCAGGCTTGGCAGTGGTGCCAGCGATCTTGAATTTCATGTAGACCATGCCGTTCTTGTTAAGCAGCGGCTGCATCGCTGTTTCGGCGATCTTGTTCGGGTCTACATACTTCTTCGCGCCCAGCTGTTTCAGGCCGGATTCGACCTGCCTGCGGATTCCGACCTTGATCGCGTTGTTGCGGCTTTCAAGCAACTCAAGCTCCAGGTCGACGTTAAGGCCCTTGGAGTTGGTGTTGAAGATGCCGCCGAAGAGAAGCCGGCATTCCTTCAGCTTCAGGTTGCCGTTGGAAAGCTTGGCCACGCCGGCCTTCCACCAGACATCGACGTAGGCCATCTTGGAGCCCTCCCACGTCTGCTTTCCTTTCAGGAAGTCAAGCTGGTTGCCGATGTACTTCGAGAGCACATTGTTGCCTGCGATGCTGTTGAATATCTGCAGCCCGGTGACCATGCCCTCGGGCGACCCGGCATGAACGGAAACTTCGGGTTCCAGCCTGCGCGTTTTGAGATCAAAGGGTTTCACGGTGCCGCTCACATCGAAGGTCACGTCAAACGAATCGACGCTCCCGCTCCTGACCGGGCCGATATTCTTGACGCCCATGTAAATCTTCAGCTTCGCGCTGTCTTTTTTCTCGAGATCCTTCGGATCGATGACGATGCTGTACAGCATCGCGGTAAGCTTGTATATCTGGAATTTCTGGTTGAGACCTCCGTCGTAGTAATTGACGGTACCGTCCTTGATGCCCAGTTTCCCGATGCTGAGGGCGACCGGGATATCATCCGCGGTAAAAGGCTTTTTCGGCTCTTTGGCCTCCTCGGCCTTTTCCTTCTCGAGCTCGGCCTGCTCCTCCTTCGTCAGCTTCTTCGGCCTGGTGAGATCGTCAAAGTTGAAGACGCCGGCTTTGCTCCGCGAGATATTGACCGTCGGCGCGTAAAGCACCAGCTCCTTCAGCATGAACTGCTTTTTCAGCAGGGGCAGAAACTTGAGTTTCAGGCGCAGGGACTCCATGCGCACGAATACGTCCCCGGCGGGGACCGGCTTCCCTTCCAGGGCCTTCAGCTGATTTTCGGTCTTGAAATTTGATATGGTTACCTTATTGACCTCGATCCCAGATACTATCGAGAAGATACCCACGCTTATATCCTCTATCTGAACATGGCGGTTGAGCGCCTTTTTCATCTGCTCCTCGATCATCCCCTTATTGACGATAAACATGATGGCAATGCTCGCGGCGATGATGAGCACAAATATAAAGGCGACGATACCGCCCAGGATTTTGAGAATTGTTTTTACCATACTATTCTCCTCTTGATAATATTTTATGACAGGATAGAAATTGTATTATGTTGACGCGGATAATCAAGCAATTTTTCTTAATTTTTTCATGCCTGCGTGCCGGCCCTCAGGGCCGGCACGCAGGTAACGTGGAAAAAAGGGCTAGAAGATTATCCCGAAGGTCACCCCGACGTTGAACCCGCTCATAAAATAATAGGTAAAGGGAATGTCAATGATTACCGGACCGAAATTCAGGCCCGGGCCCACAAATATCTTCGGCATGTAATTTTTCGATCCCTTCCCTTTCTGACGGCCGTACACGGAAAAAATTGCCGGTACACCGGGCCCGTATGCGGCACCCACGGCAGCATAACGAATTTTAGAGGTTCCCATGGCAAAGTCGATACCGCCGCCCGCATGTATGTTGAGGACCCAGATGAGGCGCACAGCAGTCGAAATTTCTACCGGAATTACATACGATTCCGTCGTGACCTTGATATCAAGGACAGGTTTGAATGTATAGCCGCCGCTCGATATGGGGTCCGCCTGATGGTGGATAACGGTATTGTTGCGCTGCCAGAGAAGTCCCGTGCCGATTGAGATTCCCCGCCACAGGACGAACTTGACCACCGGGGCCTTGGGCTCAACGACCTGGTAATTCAACATGCCTCCCGCATGTATCCCGTCAAAATCATACTGGTCATAGGTATATTTCAGGTATCCGAACTTGCCGGTTATCGCAAAACCGGCAGGCAGCTTGACGCCGACGTTAAGCGACCAGGGGTTCCAGGCAACGCCGATGTTCAGATCACCCTGTTTCATGAGACGCTCTCCCAGCTTCTTGTAATATCCCAGATCGGTCGTGGTCGCCGGCACCTGCGCGGCTGCCATCGTTCCTACCGTTATGGAGAACTTCTCAAATCCCTGGTATCCCCGGGTCGTCCCGACATGTGCGGAATACACGCTCGCATTTGCCATACCCTGTGACAGCTTGGGCTGCCGCTGATATTTCAGGAACGCGTTCTGCAAGATCGGCACCAATGCGGGATCCGTGCTCCCGAGAAGCAGCCATGCATGAGCATCGCGCATCCCCAATCCGAACAGGGCGGTTGCCGCGATTATTGTTATCACTATTTTTTTCATATTAAATCCTCCGTTATCTTTCACAATAAAAACTATCGGATTATTTCAAATCACTGCCATTTATTGCTGCACCATCTCCCACAAAAGGTGATGAATCATGGAGCAACAAATGCAATATACTAATGTACTGAAAACGAAAAGTAAAGTTCAATCTTTTTTCATTTTTTTTCAAATTTCCGATTATGCGATCCGGCACCGGCGGCCAGGACTGTATGCATGTCTGATATGCGAGATATAAAAATAGCAGCGAACAATGGTGAAGAAACATCCTCTCAATGAAATACGGGTTGCCCGTCGGCAACCCGTATACACTTCGAAGAGTGATCCCGGATAATGGATGTATCCATCTCCTCAGTACTTGATAATGCGGGGAAGTTTTTTCGCCTGTTTCACCCACTCCTTTACCCGCGAGAGGGCCGGCAGCTGTCGCACGAGCTTTTTCTTCGCGTTTGCCAGTTTCATCGTTTCGATAAGCTTCTCGGGGATTCTCTTCCCGAGCTCGACTACCGTGTCGACCCCCGCTTCTTCCAGCAAATCCGCATACTCTTCTCCCACGCCTTTGATCCTGAACAGGTCCGAGTGATTGGTCCACTCGAGGATAAGCTTTCCGGGTATACCCGATGCGCCGCTGATCTGTTTTCTCCCGGCTGGGGTTGCACCTTTTTTCAGAAGATCGTTCGTCGATATGACTCCCGCCTTCCTGAGCTTTGCGGCATACGCGGCTCCGATTCCTTCGATCATTTCGAGCTTTGCCATATCCACCTCCCTTTAATTAAAAAGAACACGCCTGCAAGTCCCGGTAAATATAGTATCGGGATGACGTCTAAACATTCAAGGACATGTTTAAAGCAATGTCAATATAAATATTGTAATAAAAAACGAGGCCGCTCTCAGGCGGCCTCGTCTCGATTCATTGTCACTGTGTACTGGGCGCTTCGCCGGCGCTTATTTTATATTTTCAATCAGCACCGCCGCGCCCATGCCGCCGCCCACGCACAGGGTCGAGATGCCCCACTGCACGTTCCGCCGCTTCATCTCGTTGATGAGCGATATGATGATCCGGGCGCCGGTGCAACCGACCGGGTGACCGAGCGCAATGCCTGAACCATTCACGTTGACGATCGAGCGGTCAAGGCCGAGGCCGCGCTCGACGGAAAGATACTGCGCGGCAAACGCCTCGTTGCACTCGATGAGACCGATATCGGAAAGCTTCTTGCCGGTCTTTTTAAGCAGCTTCTGCACTGCCGGCACCGGTCCGTATCCCATGAGGTGCGGCTCGCACCCGGCAAAAGCGTTCCCGGCTATCCGCGCCATCGGCTTTTTGCCAAGCTGGTTCGCCTTTTCCATGGACGTGACGATCATGGCGGCCGCGCCGTCGTTCAAACCGGAGGAATTACCGGCAGTGACCGTGCCGGCCTTCCTGTCGAACGCGGGCTTCAACGCCGCCAGGCTCTCCATGGTGATGTCCCTGCGGGCGTGCTCGTCGGTGGTGAACATCTTCGGATCGCCCTTGCGCTGGGGCACCGGCACGGGGATGATTTCGTCCTTGAATTTTCCGCCGTCGATCGCGGCGATCGCCTTCTTGTGGCTCTCGTATGCTACCTGGTCCTGGTCCTGGCGCGATATGTTGTATTTTTTCGCTAAGTTTTCCGCCGTCTGGCCCATGATGAAGGCCTCGCCGAGGAGCTGGCTGCCGGAATGCAGGAGCTCCCACATCGAGTCGGTGAACTCGCCGTGGGTGAGGCGCAGGCCCCACCGCGCGTTGTGGACGACGTAGGGTGCGTTGCTCATCGACTCGCACCCTCCCGCCAGCACGATCTCGGAATCGCCGGCAATGATCTGCTGGGACGCGAACACCGTGGCCTGCATGCCGGAAGCGCACTGGCGCTGGATCGTGGTCGCCGGGATTTCCACCGGTATGCCCGCCTTCAGCGCGGCGGTGCGGGCCGTGTTGGCCTCGGCACTCGTCTGCACGCAGTCCCCGAAAATGACGTCATCGAGCATGTCGCCGGTCACGCCGGCCCGCTTCATCGCCTCGACCATGACGATCGCGGCGAGCTGGTACGCCCTCATGTCTTTCAGCGACTGGCCGAAGCTCGCAATGGGGGTCCTGCACCCTGATAAAATGACAACTTCTTTGTTCGACATAACTCCCTCTCCTGAATGATATGTTGTTAATTAAAAACGGGTTATCTCTAATGTCATTGCGATGAGCCCTCGTATGTCGAGGTCGACGAAGCACCCTTCGACTGCGCTCAGGGACCGATCGGTTGCCGAGCGTTGCCGAGGCGTGCTTCGCAACGCTCGCGATGACATGTATAAAAAAACAGCATTTAGATAGATCCGGAATAGTCTATTCCATTCCTGACTTCTTCACCGCAGGCTGTAAACAGACGCACGGTATGCATCCAAAAAAGCATCATGCACCAAATATGTCAAGACAGATAGAGACTGGACGGACGTTAAATGGATGGAACTGACAGGGTGTTCAACAGACGCGATAACGTGAATCATGGCGGGGAGCCGCACACGGCGGCCCCCCGCTCCGGATATGCATTATTTGCTGAAGCTCATCTTCTTTCCGTCCGAATCCGCCTTGATCTTCTGGTCGGACAGGGATTCACCCGAAAGCAGCCGCACCGAAAGGGGGTCCAGGAGATGCTTCTGGATGGCCCGCTTTAGCGGGCGCGCGCCGAACTGGGGATCGAACCCTTCGGTGACAAGGAATTCCAGCGCCTTTTTGGTCATTTCAAGGGTTATCCCCCGGTCTTTCAACCGCGCGGCCACTTCCGCCAGTTGCAGCTTCACGATCGCCGCGATGTTTTCGCGCGAGAGCGGGTTGAAGATGATCACCTCGTCCACCCGGTTCAAAAACTCGGGCTGGAAGTGGGCCTTCAGCTCCTGCTCCACGCCGCTCTTCCGCTGCTCGTAGGGGATGGACGCCTCGCTTATATACGACGTCCCGATGTTGGAGGTCATGATGATCAGCGTGTTCTTGAAGTCCACGACCCGGCCCTTGGCATCGGTCAGCCGGCCCTCGTCCAGTATTTGCAAAAATATATTGAACACGTCATGGTGCGCCTTCTCGATCTCGTCGAAGAGGATTACCGCGTAGGGGCGCCGCCGCACCGCCTCGGTGAGCTGGCCGCCCTCCTCGTACCCGACGTATCCCGGGGGCGCGCCGATGAGGCGCGCGACCGCATGCTTCTCCATGTACTCGGACATGTCGATGCGGATGATCGCCTTCTCGTCGTTGAACATGAACTGCGCCACGGCCTTGGCCGTCTCGGTCTTGCCCACGCCCGTGGGGCCCAGGAAGATGAACGACCCGACGGGCCGGTCAGGGTCCTGTATCCCGGAACGCGAGCGCCGCACGGCGTTCGATATGGCGGCGATCGCCTCGTCCTGGCCCACGACCCGGCGCTCGAGGATCGACTCCATCTTTAAAAGCTTCTCCTTCTCGCCTTCGAGCATCCGCGACACGGGAATGCCGGTCCATCGCGACACGACGGCGGCTATCTCCTGCTCGGTGACCTCCTCTTTCAGCAGGGTCTTGTCTCCCTGCATCGACTTGAGCTTCTTGTTCGCCGCGGCGAGCTTCTTCTCCAGCTCGGCGATCCTGCCGTAACGGATCTCGGCCACCAGGTTCAGGTTCCCCTCCCGCTCGGCGCGCTGCTCTTCCGTGCGGAGGTGCTCGATCTGCTCCTTGATCCCGCGGTTCTCGGTGATGATCGCCTTCTCGTTCCTCCACTGGGCCACCAGCCCGTTCTTCTTCTCGTTCAGGTTGGCCAGCTGCTCCTTGATTTTCTCCAGCCTGTCTTTTGACGCGGGATCCTTCTCCTTCTTGAGCGCCTCCTGCTCTATCATGAGCTGGCGCACCTTCCGCTCGATCTCGTCTATCTCGATCGGCATGGAGTCGATCTCCATCTTGATCCGGGACGCCGCCTCGTCAACGAGGTCGATTGCCTTGTCCGGGAGGAAGCGGTCCGTGATGTAGCGGTCGGACAGGGTCGCCGCGGCCACGCAGGCGGAGTCGGAAATCCGCACGCCGTGGTGCACCTCGTACTTCTCCTTCAGGCCGCGGAGGATTGCAATGGTGTCCTCGACGGACGGCTCCGTGGTCAGGACCGGCTGGAAGCGCCGCTCCAGCGCTTTGTCCTTCTCGATGTATTTCTGGTACTCGTTAAGCGTCGTGGCGCCGATGCAGCGGAGGTCGCCGCGAGCGAGCGCCGGCTTGAGCATGTTGGAGGCGTCCACTGCGCCCTCGGCCGCTCCCGCGCCCACCAGGGTGTGGAGCTCGTCTATGAAGAGTATCACGTCGCCCGCGGACTCCTCGACCTCGTTTATCACGGCCTTGAGACGCTCCTCGAACTCGCCGCGGTACTTGGCGCCGGCGATGAGCGCGCCCATGTCAAGGCCGACCAGACGCTTGTTTTTCAGGTTCTCGGGCACGTCGCCCTCGACGATGCGGCGCGCAAGCCCCTCGACGATCGCCGTTTTCCCGACGCCCGGCTCGCCGATCAGCACGGGGTTGTTCTTGGTCCGCCGTGTCAGTACCTGCATGACCCGGCGGATCTCCTCGTCCCTGCCTATCACGGGATCGAGGCGGTTCTGCCGGGCAAGCCTGGTCAGGTCCCTGCTGAACCGGTCCAGGGCGTTGTACTTGTCCTCCGCGTTCTCGTCGCCGGCTCGCTTGCTTCCCCGGATGTCTTTCAACACTTTCAGTATGTTGTCGCGGATGAAGCCGTGCGCGTTCATGATCTTCCGCGCCGTGCCCTTCCCCTTGGAAGCGAGCGCGAGGATCATGTGCTCCGTGCTCATGTAATCGTCCTTGAGCGCGACCGCCTCATTCCAGGCCTCGTTCAGTATGTCGCGCATGGCGGACGAGAGGGCCCCGCCGCCGGGACCGGCGCCCGTCTGCCGCGGCAGTGACTTGACGGCCTCGTCCACCTCGCTCCTGGTGTCCTGCACCGACGCGCCGATCTTCTGGGCGATCGAGCCGAATATGCCGCCCTCCTGGTCTATGAGCGCCAGGAGCAGGTGCTCGGGCTGTATCTCGTAATGGTTCATGTCCGTGGCGATGTTCTGTGCGGTATTGACCGCGTCCTGCGCCTTCAGTGTCAGTTTGTCCATTCTCATGGTCAATGTCCTCGAACAGCTTTTTTCGGGCCATGGTGAGTGTGCCGTCTTAAAAGTCCGGTATACTATTATGTCATCGCGAGCGCAGCGTGCCTCGACTTCGCTCGGCAACCGGGTGATCCCTGAGCGTTGACAACGGGCGCTTCGTCGCGGAGTTTACCCCGACACGTCGAGGGGCTCCTCGCAATGACATTATGAGACAGCTCCATGATATAACACCATGGACCCGGTCATTAAAAAAAATGCAAGGATTAAACAACAGGAAAGTTAAACAAACAGGTACATTAATAGTATGAAAATTTCAGCCGATCGTCAAGAGAGGAAATAAAAAAAGCGGCGTTTCATCCCGCCGCTTTCTCTTTTCAGTAATATCCCCTTTTACAGGCCCTTGATCCGCTCACTTACGGTTTTGGCCAGCTCCTGGATATAATGAAAATTGCCGGAGTCGTCCACGAAGAATATCACCGCAAGGTTATCTTTCGTGACCAGGAGCGACCGGTCGCTGTTGTAGCCGGCGAATTCAGTGATCTTCCGCATCTCTTCCTGCGCTGCCTTCATATTCGTGAAGAGGATGACATAGCAGACTATATCGTCGCCTAGAGGCGTGTTCTTGTCCGCAATGATCGAGACATGGATGCTCTCAATCTTATTGTAGTCCCCGCCCGGGTAAATTTTGTCCGCGAGCCGCTTGATCGCCGCCCTGTCCATGCTCCAGGGATTATTTTTCAGGGTCTTCTTATAGGGGGCGGGCACGGTGCCATACATGAAACCCTCAGGTATGTCCTTGTCCGTGAGCCGTATGCTGTCAATGGCCGCCGGCTTGAGCTGGGAGTTACCGCTCGAAGCGGTGATGATAACAAGAGTAAGAAGGGCACTGAGGCAGATTATCGCTTTTTTCATGATAAGTCTCCCGGGGATGAATAATTCCGAATGGCGCACGTGAATGCGACTGGTTCAATTATAATATCGGAATTTCCGGTGAGAGTCAAAAGATATTTTCAGGGAAAGTGGGCTTATATTTCAAATCCCCGGTCCTCTGTTTTTAATGAATAGCGCAATTGGATATGCCATGATTGTCCCCATGCTTCAACAGGTTCAGAAAAAGCAAGGTCCTTTGTGTCCCTCTGAATAATACCAAACTGGAGCCGACCCCTGTTATTCAATTGTTGCCATGATTTCCGCTGAACTTCCCGTCAAATTTTTTTTGCCATTATTCAATCGTTATCATATATTACAGTAACGGGAGGAATTATGGAAATAATCGCGTCTGTTGCTGTCGGACTGGTAGCACTGCTGCATCTCTACTTCATGATACTGGAGATGTTTTTCTGGGACAGGCCACCGGGTATACGCGCCTTCGGATTGAAGCCGGATTTCGCGAAAGCTTCGAAGGCCCTTGCGGCCAACCAGGGCCTGTATAACGGGTTCCTGGTCGCGGGCCTCGTCTGGGGCCTGGTTTACGGGGCTGCGGGGTTCCAGATAAAGCTGTTCTTTCTCGGCTGCGTGATTGTCGCCGGAGTGTTCGGCGCTGTCACTGCCAGCCGCAAGATCCTGTTCTTCCAGGCCCTTCCCGGTGCCGTGGCGCTGGCACTGGTGCTGATTGCCGGTCTATTATAAAGAATGCGCCCCCGCAGGAAGGCGAATCAATACCGGTCCTGTATAATGCCGTCCTGCTGTTACTGATAATCCCGGCACGGCACGGCCCCCGCAAGGGGCCCATGTTCCGGTCAGGTATGCCGGTCCACGCATGCGCTCATTGCCGCGTGGTGGTCCTGCGCTTTTTGCGTTGAATAAATCCATGTGAAAGGCTTGACACTCAACACCCCGCGTATCAGATAAAGCAAATTCCCGGGGAGGCGATGCCATGGCGACACAGGACATATATATTGAATTACGGGAGCGCATCAACCAGTATTCCATCGGCATGAACGCCACTGAGGCCGGGAAGGAGCTTGCCCTTCTAAAACGGCTTTTCACCGAGGAGGAGGCGCGCTATTATCTCGCCCTGACCCGCGCACTTGAGCCGGTGGAGGTCATTGCCGCACGGATAGGCGAATCTGCTGAACAGACAGCGGGCGTGCTGGAGCGTATGTGCGAAAAGGGGCACCTCTTCCCGAAAACAACTGACGGTACAAAGTACTACGCCGCCGCCCCCTTCATGCACGGCTTCTTTGAGCACCAGGTCTACCGGAGGAGCCCGGACCCGGAGCTGCCGCGGCTTATCGAGGACTACATAATGGGCGGGTTCATCCCGAAGTCGCGCGCGCTCCGCATCGTGCCGGTGCAGGCGGACCTCACCGACAGGAAGCAGGTCCTTCCTTACGACGACGTGCGTGCCATCATCATGGGCAAGGAGCGGATAGGCCTGTTCGAATGCTCGTGCAACCACCACATGGAGTCCCTCGGTTCGAACTGCGGCCAGTCGAGCGAAGTCTGCATCGCTTTCGATTTCTACGCCGAGTATCCGATCGAGATGGGCTTCGGCCGGTGGATCACCCGCGAGGAAGCGCTCAGGGTGCTGGATTACGCGGCGGAGCGGGGCCTGGTGCACCAGACGGGGGGCGATTCGCGCAACGTGGAATGCATCTGCAATTGCTGCAGCGACTGCTGCGGCATCCTGCGCATGCTCAAGCGGGTCCCCAACGCGGGTGCGTTCCTGTCATCAAACTACACGCCCCGCCTTGACGGCGGGTCCTGCACCGAATGCGGCGTGTGCGCCGACCGCTGTCCCATGGACGCAATTTCCCTGGACGGCGCCGTGACGATCAACCGGGATCGCTGCATAGGCTGCGGCGTATGCGCCACCGGATGCCCGTCAGGCGCGGTTACAATGGAGCGAAAGCCGGACGATAAAATCCGCCGGCCTCCATCGCCGGAAAAGTATACCTTCATGCGCTCGTCCCTCGATTATCATGCGGATGTGGAGGCGGCACGAAAGAAGGGATGAGGGTTGCGCCTGCGGAGACAGCCCGGGATTGATTGAAAAAATTTGGGCGGGAGCTTCTTCATGGAGAAATACAACTTTAACGCCAAAAATAAATTCATTTTCGGAGCGGCGACTGCCGCCTACCAGATAGAAGGGGCTCGCTCTGAAGACGGCAAAGGCGATTCCATCTGGGACGCATTTTCCCACCGTAAAGGAAAAATCCTGCGCGGCGATAACGGCGATCTGGCCTGTGACCATTATCATCTCTTTAAAAATGACGTGGCGCTCATGAAGGAGATCGGGATAAATGGATATCGCTTCTCCATCTCCTGGCCGCGCGTCATACCCGACGGTGACGGGCCCGTAAACCGGAAGGGAATCGATTTCTACAAGAGGCTTACGGAGCTTCTCCTTGAGAATGGCATTGCCCCCTTCCCCACACTTTTTCACTGGGACCTGCCCCTGTCGCTCCAGAAGCGGTACGGAGGCTTCGTCAACCGGAAATGCGTGGACGCGTTCTGCCGCTATGCCGAAATTACAGTCAATGCGTTGAAAGGAACCGTCAGGCACTGGTTCACCATCAACGAGCCGTGGGAATTCTCCTGTTTCGGCCATTTGATCGGCACGCACGCCCCGGGCTCCCACTCATTCAGGAAATTTTTCAGGGTCATGCACCACCTGCTCGTCGCGCATGGCAAGGCTGTCCCGGTGATAAAATCATGCGACCCGGAGGCGAAAGTCGGGATCGTCATCAGCATGACCCCGATACATCCTGCCACGGACAGGGAAAGGGACCACAGGGCGGCACTCCTGGCAAACCAGTTCATGAACCACATCACGCTCAAACCGCTTTATCACGGGGAGTATCCGGCCGAGCTGTGGCGAAACGCTTTCCTGTTCAGGCCCCGGATCACGGCGGACGACATGGACACGATTTCAACAGCAACCGATTTTGTCGGGCTCAATTACTACAGCCGCGAGCGGGCAAGCTACAATCCCATTATGCCGGTAATCAGGGCGAATATCTCCGGCGCACGGGTCCCGGAGAAACAATATATCGATAAAGAAGGAAAGCAGCGGACCAGCATGGGGTGGGAGATATATCCCGGGGGCATGTCCGAATGCCTCTCCATCATACGCGACACGTACGGCAATCCCCCGGTCCATATAACAGAAACCGGCGCCGCCTTTGATGACGAGGTTGGCAGCGGCGGCAGGGTTGCGGATCCGCTGAGGATAGAATTTTTGAAAAACTATATTCGCGCGGCGGAAGTTTCAGACCGCCAGGGGTCCGATCTGAGAGGGATTTTCGTCTGGTCATTGATGGACAATTTCGAGTGGGCTGCGGGCAGGGCCAAACGGTTCGGACTGATATATGTCGATTACCGGAACCAAAAAAGGATCATTAAAGATTCCGGTATCTGGTACCGGGACCTGATCGCTGATTACATCAAACAATAGCGGCTCGCTGGCGCATTACGCGTGACGGGTCATTGTTCTCTGTAGTTAAAGAACCGGGTTTATTCCCCCGTCACATGAACCGCTCGAACCGGTCCCTGTCCGCCTTGCAGATGGGGCAGACGCCGGGCGGCTCCTCCCGCGCGCAGAGGTACCCGCATACCTTGCAGCGCCATACCGGCAGGGACAGCTCTGACGGCGCCGTGCCGGCTGTTTGTTCCTTCTCCTTCAACCGCTCCTCCTCCGCGGGCCGGCGCTCGGGAACGGGCGCCAGCACCTTTTCGCCGCCTGCAATTTTCTCCGACACGTACAGACCGCAGTAGCAGGCATCATATTCGGACAGGTCGTCGTCCCGGTAGTCGCAGGGACAGATAATATCGAGGTCTTCCCGCCTCACGCCCGACGCGAGCCTGCAGGGGCAGGCGCGGTACCCGTACCTGTCTTCATTTATAAGCAGGCCCCGTACCAGCTCCCTGGTGAAGGAGTCGTCAGGGTTCAGGTGGTAGCCGTACCGCTCCGCATCTTCGCTTAGTTTACGGCACAACGAATCAAGGGATGTATCGTTGATCTCTTTTCCTGGCATTACCCGGCAAGCTCCCGAATCATTTTCTCATCATATCCGGTGATGCATTTCTCATCATTAATAACAAGGGTCGGGAACGAGCACTGCGGGTTCCACTTACGAATTTCGGTTTTAGTTGTCTCGGATTCATTCCGCTCCAGCTGGTCGACATACAGGTAATAATAATCCAGTTTCAATTCATCAAGTAAAGCCCGGGCTTTTTTACACCATATACAGGTGCTGAGGGCAAATAGCTTTATATACCCTACGTTTTTCCCTTCAATATGCGTAAATTCAGCCATATCCTCCTCCTTTTATTGCATTGCCGACCGGAACCCAGATATATCATCTTTATCTAAGGAAACAAGTCATTTTTACAGTAATGAGCATCTGCTTTTTCAAGGATAGTCACGATATCATGTAAAAAGCGATATTTACAATTCAAATCTCCTCGAAAGAGAAAAATCTAAAAAAATTTTTTAGCGACATAATATTTTTTATTGACTTTTTATTATTGTGGGCTATATAAGTAGCTGTACAAATCAAATAATATTATGTCACATTAGAACAGCTCTTCCAAACGCGGAAACTATTTCTATTTTTTGTCTAAATTGTATTAATTTTGTATATACAAAAGTCAGCGTTCTTTTCCCGGAGAATCGAGATGGCCGACGGAACCACATCAAACTTCATCAGAAAACGTGATGGAAGAATCGTACCTTTTACCGCTGAGAAAATAACCGATGCCATCTACAAGGCCGCCCAGGCAGTCGGCGGCAGCGACCGCTCCACCGCGCAGTCTATCTCCGATTCCATTCTCGGCATTCTCAATATCATCTACAAGGACGGCAGGATACCCACGGTTGAAAACGTGCAGGACCTTGTCGAGAAAATGCTCATCGAGCGCGGTCACGCCAAGGTCGCCAAGGCCTATATACTCTACCGGGACCAGCACCGGAAGATCCGGGAAGGGAAAAGCCTTCTTAACGAGGGCCTGGGGCTTATCGAGAGTTACCTTGACCAATCCGACTGGCGCGTCAATGAAAACAGCAACATGAGCTATTCCCTCCAGGGGCTGAACAACCACATAGCATCGGCCATAACCGCAAAGTACTGGCTCGAGCGCATTTATCCCCCGGAGATCCGCAACGCGCATGTCAACTGTGATTTTCATATCCACGACCTCGGGCTCCTCTCCGCCTACTGTGTCGGATGGGACCTGCGGGACCTGCTCATGCGCGGGTTCGGCGGCGTTGCCGGCAAGGTGGAGAGCAGGCCGGCCAAGCATTTCCGGAGCGCGCTGGGCCACGTGGTGAACTTCTTCTACACACTCCAGGGCGAGTCGGCCGGCGCACAGGCCTTTGCCAATTTCG
>Ga0116149_1000469_pt1 | contig 52749 bp, 46 predicted proteins | sample AD_UKC057_MetaG_FD_89787 | JGI IMG/M metagenome (GOLD analysis project Ga0116149, IMG submission 89787) | Active sludge microbial communities of municipal wastewater-treating anaerobic digesters from USA - AD_UKC057_MetaG | ecosystem: Engineered > Bioreactor > Anaerobic > Digestate | place: USA...
AGCACTCTTTCAACCATTGCGGAGAAAAATTTGACAACGCCTTTCCCGTAGTGTAAATTTGATAAACAATAACCTCAGGCACAATTATATAGGGAGTTTCCCGAAAATCCCGGTAAAGAGTAGGGAGTAGAGGCCGAAAAACTAAAGAGTAGGCACACCTAAAACACGGACTATGAAAAGAACTTTTCTGACGGTTGCGGTTTTCCTTTTGGGTATTGCAACCATTACGGCACAGCCGCAGCTTGAAAAGGGCAACCTGCTGCTGGGGGCCACCTCGACGGTTGCTCTCAGCACATCAGCCAGTTCAGAGCTTATTGGTCTCGGCTTCATCAAGGCCACGTACAAGTACGGGTCCGGACCTGCCGAGGATGCATTCAGGAGGACAAGCTTCAACATATTGCCGAGAGCGGGATATTTTGTGACCGATAATCTGGCAGCGGGCCTTCAGGCAGTAGTCTTCGGGTACACCGAAAAGGATCTGGAATATGATGACACCTATAAGGAAAGTACAATCGGGATAGGTCCTTTTGTGAGGTACTATTATCCTCTTGACAGATTTTACCCCTTCGCTGAAGCCGAATTTCTCTTTGGCACAGTAAAGGAATTCTGGTACGACGAAGATGAGAAGACTCCTTTTATCATGTTCGGAGTAATGGTCGGGGCCGCACTTCCCCTTGGCGATAATGTGACCTTTGATGCCGCCGCGGGTTACCTGCGCTCTTCATTGAAGAACACTGACGCGGAGACTGAGGACGAGGTCCACTTCATAACCAGCGGATTCTGTCTGAGGATGGGTTTCACTATTTACCTGTAATAAGCCGGAACTATGAAAAGAAAACTGTTAACAATAACTGCAGTCCTTGTGATTGCATGCAGTGCTATGGCACAGGCGCCCCAGCTTGAAAAGGGAAATATTCTTCTGGGGGTTACTTCCACCGCAATCGTTGAAGGATCATGGGGATCCGACCTGATGAGCCTCGGCATCATGCGTACCAAATACACCTCCGGTACCGATTCCTACAATGAAAATAAGGTAAGGTCATTCAGCCTGATCCCGAAGGGAGGATATTTCATTATTGATAACCTCTCAGCCGGGCTCGGGTTGCTGTTTGTCAGATCTTCAAGCCAGCATGTCGATTCACAGGGCAAGCTGACAGAGACTTCCTTTGCTGCCGGACCCTGGGCCAGGTACTACTATCCCCTTGAAAAGGTCTATCCATTTGCCGAGCTGGAGGTGATGGCAGGAACGTGCGTCGCCAAAATGCCGACTTCGGGTCCTGATCCGGATGTTGACCGGTATTCACTTTTCAGCCTGGGAGTGTCACTCGGTGTGGCCGTACCTCTGGCCGACAGGGTGACTGTAGATATCATGGCAGGTTACATAAGGACTGTGTGGGGGAGTACCCAGTATTATGAGGGGGAGGAAACCGATCTTCGTGAGATATATGCAGGACCGGCAATCAAGGTGGGTTTCTCGGTCTTCCTGTAGAATGGCTGGATAAACTGCCTGGCAGAAATAACTTTAGTCATTGCCATCCGGAGCCTCATCTGTCCGGGTGTATGAATTCTTTCAGCCCCTCTGTGGCAGGGATATAAAGCTTTTTGCTAACTTAATCCCAAATTTCATGAGAGATGAAAAGGATGATTATTATAGCAATATTCCTCACCGTAGCATTGGCGCTCGCAGCACAGGAGGAAAAGAAACTGACCATACTTCATACAAATGATTTTCATTCGCATCTCCAGGGCTATGCCCCGGAGTCTGCCTATACACCCGGCGTGGCTGACAATGATCCCACAATCGGAGGAATGGCACGCATTGCCGGTATTATTGAGGAGGTGCGTAATGAGAATCCCGGATCAGCACTTGTAGTTGATGCAGGTGACTGTCTTATGGGAACGCTTTTCCAGGCGCTGGAGCCGGAGACCGGATTCCAGCATGCGCTGATGAAAAAAGCGGGATATGATGTGGTTGCCATGGGTAATCATGATTTCGACTTCGGGCCGGAGGCCTTTGCCGGCATACTGAGAAAAGCGTCACAGCGCGGAGAGATACCCCTTATCCTGACGGGAAATGCCATCACTGATCCCGATGACCCTGCTGATGATGCATTCGAGGCATTGATAAGCGATGGTCTCATTAAACCTTATACCGTAAAGGAGATAAACGGCATCAGGATAGGCCTTTTCTCCCTGATCGGCAAGGACGCAGATGAATCAGCTCCCTATGCCCCGCCGGTGACCTTTGGCAAAATAATCCCGGCTGCAAAAAAACTGGTCAGGAATCTGAAAAAGGAAGGTTGTGATGTTATTATATGTCTGTCACACAGCGGCATAAGAAAAGACGATAAAGGGGAATGGACAGGTGAGGATGTGAAACTTGCCTCAAAAGTGAAAGGGATCGACCTTATCATCAGCGGGCATACCCATACGCTGCTTAAGGAGCCGCTTGTTGTAAACGCTGTACCGATAGTAGCGGTCGGAGACAACGGAAGGTTTGTCGGAAGAATTGATGCCCGGGTAATCAACGGCAGCTTAAAGCTTGAAAAATACGAGGCCATTCCTGTTGACGACAGAACCACTGCCCTGGAAGAGATACAATCAGAAATTGTATTACAGCAGCAGAAGATCAACGAAGCAATATTAAACCCCATCGGGATGACCTATACCATGCCGGTTGCCATTGCACCCTACACTGTCAGCTATGATGAATACGGGAAGGCAGCTGACAGCAACCTTGGCGTCCTTGTGGCAGATGCCATATACAACTATGTTAATCAGGAAGGCCCCGGCACTGATATCGCCATCGTTGCTGCAGGCGTCCTGCGTGATCCGATCCAGCCTGGCGTACAGAGCGTGGCGGATATCTTCAGGGTAATGTCACTTGGCTCCGGGAATGATAATGTGCCCGGATACTCGCTGTCAAAAATGTGGGTTACAGGAAAAGAACTCAGGAATATTACCGAGATACTCCTCTTTACCTCAGCCACAGCCTCATCAAATTATCCCTATTATTCCCATCTCCGCATAGAATATGATCCGGAAGGAGGGTTGTTCAACAAAGTGCGCAAGATCGAAATCACGGACAGACTGGGAAATGTGAAGGAAGTAAATACCGATAAGGATGATCCGAAATTATATTCAATCGTGGCCAATTCATATATGGCAGATAACCTTGGCCTTGTGAAGAAGAAAACTTTCGGTCTGATCAAGGTTGAGCCAAAAGACAGCAACGGAAACATAGTTACCGAGATGGATGATTTCGTGATGGACTTCAATGATGCTCAGCCCGGCATACAGGAGGGCAAGGAATGGATAGCGCTCCTGAAATACCTTCAGCGATTCAAACCGGCTGAAGAGGGCGGATTGCCCGTGATTCCTGATTCTTACCGCAATCCGGTAAAATCACTGGTTCCCGTAAACAGGCCGAAGTGATTATAAAAGCAAGACATATTCCATTCTTTGTCAGGTTCTTCAGTTATTATTCACGGACCGGACTGAAGCGGCATTTCGGGGATGTCAGGTTTGACTGCAACACTGATACTGCCGGCCGGCCGGTTCTGCTTCTGGGTAACCACTTCAGCTGGTGGGACGGGTTCATTGCCTATCGCCTCAATGACCTCTTCCTCCATAAGAAATTTCACATCATGATGCTGGAGGAACAGCTTGAATCGCGTCGTTTTCTGAATAAGGCAGGGGCATTTTCGATAAAGAGAGGGTCACGCACAGTGGTGGACACCCTGAAATATACCTCAGGCCTGCTACATGATTCAGCCAACATGGTTGTGGTATATCCTCAGGGCATAATTACCTCGGTACACAGGAGGCCGGTGCGGTTTGAGAGAGGTACCGAACGTATCATAGCGGGAGCCTCGGACAAGCTTATGATACTTTTTTATGTCGCCCTGCCGGACTGGTTCTCGGAGAAGAAGCCGGGGCTGTATGTCAGGGTCATTGAATATTCAGCCAGGGAGAGATCAGTCACTGACCTTGAAGAGACATACAACATGTTTCTTGACGAGTGTATTGCCAAGCAAATACCTGTATGATACTGACCGTTGCCGGGAGCCTTGTCCTCTACCTTACCTTTTTGAGATTCGCGGTGGCGCTGGTGAATCTGGTGTCCCGGCCTTATCTCCCTTTTGTCACCAGGGACAGGTCGCGGTTGCCGTCGCTTTCCGTCCTTATACCTGTCAGGAACGAGGAAAAGAATATTGGCACTCTGCTTGGCAGTCTTTCACTGCTTCCTTACGAAAAGGCTGAGATCATTGTGTATGATGACGGATCAACAGACAGCACGGCTGAGGTAATAGCCGCATGCGCGAGGGTTGACCGGAGAATCAGATGCATCAGCGGCGATGAGCTCCCTGAAGGATGGACGGGTAAGAACCATGCCTGTCACAGGCTTGCCGCTGAAGCGGCGAACGAGTACCTCCTCTTCCTCGATGCTGACGTGACAGTGGGTGAAGACCTGCTGAAGAGGGCGGTGTCATATGCATCAAGGCACAGACTGGCGCTGCTCTCGATGTTCCCGCGCCAGAAGATGAGAAGCCGCGGAGAAAAGATCGTGGTTCCGTTTATGTTCAGGATACTTCTTTCACTGTTGCCTCTTTTCCTGATAAGGCGATGCAGGTGGACCTCCTTCTCTGCTGCCAACGGCCAGATGATGCTCTTCCACGGTGAGACCTACAGGCGTTACCGGTTCCATGAAAGAGTGCGCGACAGGCTGGCGGAGGACATCGAGATCATGAGGCTGGTGAAAAGAAGCAGGCTCAGGGGAGACACCCTGGTTGGCCGGAAGGAGATTGAATGCCGGATGTACAGGAGTTATATCCAGGGAGTCAACGGATTCTCGCGTAACATTTTTTCAATGTTCGGAAACAGCACGACCTTTTTCCTTCTTTATGCAATTACCGGTCTTGCCGGGTGGATTATACTGCTCTTCCTGCCCTGGCAGTTTGCCGCGCTGTATTTCATGATGGTGGTGCTCCTTAATGCCATGATTGCTGCAACCAGCAGGCAGAAGATAAGAGAAAACCTGCTGTGGCTGCTTCCCGGAATCGCAGCTTTTTACCATATTGCATTTCTGGCTCTTAGACGGAGAAAACACAGAACTTTTGAATGGAAAGGAAGAAAAATAAGATGATGCAAAACGTTGCGGTATTTATTATGATGTTGCTGGCCATGCCGGCGGCATCTGGTGCTGCCACGGAAGACTGCAGCAGCTGTACCATATATAAAGGATACGTTTCCGGCAACATGGAGATATGGAAGAAGGGGATGCAGGAGTTGCAGGAACAGTACCGGCGTGATCCGAAGTCATGCACACTATATACCCTGGCCGAAGCGAGATACGGATATATCGGCTACCTGCTGGGCAGGAATGAGAAGGATCTGGCAAGACCTCAGATAGAGACATTTGACGGTGAGGTCGGGCAGCTTGCGAGGTTTCCTGAATACCACGCAGAAACTGAGGCTTTCAGGGTGGCCCTGCTCGGTTTCAGGATGGGACTCAATCCCGCACGGGCAGTAACCCTCGGGCCGAAGGCCCTGAAACAGCTCGAGGCAGCGATGGAAGCCGGGAAAAATTCTGCCGTGGTCTGGATTGAAAAGGCAAATTCTGAGGCGCACATGCCCGCTTTTGCAGGCGGATCAAAGGAGAAGGCTGCTGCCTCATTCCGTGAGGCGCTGAGGCTCTTCGAGGCCGGCGGCAGCGTCGCCTACTGCAACTGGAGGTATCTCAACACCATGGTGCTTCTCGGACAGTTGCTTGAGAAAATGGGCGATAACAGCGGGGCCCGCGATGCTTACCGCATGGCTCTAAGGAGAGCCCCTGACTTTCAGTGGGTGCGCGATGAACTGCTCCCTGAGGTGGAGAAAAAACTAAAGTGACCATATGACAGGAAAGAAAGCGCTGATTGTAGGCGCCGGACTTGGCGGGCTGGCGACGGCACTGCGTCTAAGACGCAGGGGCTATGAGGTGGAGATGGTGGAGATGTACAGGCAGGCAGGCGGAAGGCTCAACCAGCTGACCTCCGGAGGCTTCACCTTTGATATGGCCCCCACCTTTTTCAGCATGAGCTATCACTTCGACGAGTTCGTGAGGGATGCGGGCATAGAGATGCCGTTCCGGTTCGTTCAGATTGATCCCCTGTATCGCGTGAACTTCCGGGGTAGTGACAGATGGTACACCATATACCGTGACCTCGACAGGCTTGCTCACCAGTTTGAGGATATCGAGCCGGGCTTCCGTGACCGGATGGCACGGTTCCTTGCCTCATCAGGGGCGCTGTTTGATGACATCGAAAAGGGTGTACTGGCCAAAAACTTCAGATCGCTGCCCGACTTCATGATGCAGATGACGAAGCTGCCGGTGAAGCATGTCCCGAAAGTGATGCGGTCAGTGTGGAGCGAGATGAGCCGTTATTTTACCTCCTATGAGGTGAGGGTCATCTTCTCCCTGGTATCATTCTTCCTCGGGGCCACCCCGTTTGACACCCCGGCCGTGTATACCATCCTGAGCTACACCGAGATGGTGCATGACGGCTATCACAACGTGGAGGGCGGAATGTATCGTATCGTGGATGGGTTGCTTCGCGAAGCTGAAAAGGCCGGAATTAAGATTAACTACAATGTCACCATAAACGGCTTCGACGGTTCGGGCAGGAGGAACAGGGCATTCATTGACACTGACGGCAGGCGCTGGGAGGGAGACATATTCGTTATAAACGCTGATGCTGCTATGTTCCGGGGAAGGGTGTTCCGCCGGCCGGCATTCACTGATGAAAAGCTTGACCGGATGCAGTGGACGCTGGCTCCTCTTACAATCTACCTGGGTGTAAAGGGAAAGATGGAGAACATCCACCATCATAACTATTTCCTCGGGGACAGAGACTATGAACCTTATTCGAAAGGGATCTTCAGGAATAAAGTTTCACTTGATAAGCCCTATTACTACGTTAACGCCAACGCCATTTTCAATCCGCAGAGTGCACCTCCCGGCTGTGAGAACCTGTTTATCCTTGTGCCGGTGCCTGACCTGAGGTTTAAACCCGACTGGAGTGACAGGGAGCGCATTGCCGATGCGGTGATAAAGGATCTGTCGGCCCGTACTGGCCATAACGTAGAGGCCAATCTCATGACGCGCGTGGTGCTTGACCCGGTCGACTGGCAGAATATGTTCGGTTTATACCGCGGCAGCGGGCTCGGGCTGGGGCACAAAATGACCCAGGTGGGGGGATTCAGGCCCTCAAACAGGGATGAAATGTTTTCAAACGTCTGGTATACAGGCGCTTCGACTGTTCCCGGGACAGGTCTCCCGATGGTTATAATCAGCTCAAAACTGACAGTACAGAGAATAGATAATGAAGCCGGCACTTTATGACACCATATCACTGAGGTGCAGCAAGGTGGTTACCACCGGTTACAGCACCTCTTTCTCGCTGGGGATCCGTACCCTGGCAGTAAGACATCGTCCAGCCATCTACGCGATTTACGGTTTTGTCAGGCTGGCCGACGAGATAGTGGACACCTTCTTCGGCCACAGCCAGAGGGAGATGCTGGACCGGTTCCGGCAGGATACGGCAGAGGCGATCTCCGGGGGGGTCAGCCCGAATCCGGTGCTACACTCGTTCCAGTGGGCGGTAAATACCTATAATATTGATAATGAGTTCATAGAGGCATTCCTCTGCAGCATGGAGATGGACCTTGAGCAGAAGAACCATGATCGCCACAGCTATAATCAATACATTTACGGCTCAGCCGAAGCGGTGGGACTGATGTGCCTGAGGGTTTTCTGCCATGATGATCCCCGGGCATTTGACAGGCTTCGCGAACCTGCCCGCAGGCTCGGTTCGGCCTTTCAGAAGGTGAACTTTCTCAGGGATATCCGCAGTGATTTTGTCGACCGCGGGAGAGTCTATTTCCCGGGGGTTGACTTCAATAAATTCACCGTGGCTGAAAAGAGACAGATAGAGGACGACATAGCAGCCGATTTCAGCGCAGCCCTGGAGGGAATCAGGGGGCTAGACCACGGGAGCCGCCGGGGCGTATACCTGGCATATTCATATTATCAGGCGCTCTTTGCCAGGATCAGGAAAACGCCGCCGGAAGCTGTTACCGGACAGCGTTTCCGCATTTCCAACACCAGGAAATTATGGCTTCTTCTGAAGGTGATTGTGAAGGACGGAGCAGGATTGTTATAAAAGGCCACGCAGAGCAATGAAGACAAAGGCAGCAGTTATAGGGGCGGGCATCGGAGGCCTGGCATCGGCAATTAGACTGGCCGTAAAGGGTTACGACACCCACCTTTATGAAAAGAGCAGCCGTACCGGAGGCAAGATAGGGGAGATGAGACTTGCCGGTTGCAGGTTTGATACCGGCCCCTCTCTGTTCACCCTCCCTGAGCTGGTTGATGAACTCTTCACCCTTGCCGGTGAAGACCCCCGCGGGCATTTCAGGTATGTGCCACTGGTATCGTCGTGCAGGTATTTCTGGGATGATGGAACGCTGCTCAACGCATGGACTGACAGACAGCGCTTTGCGGAGGAAGCTGAGATAGTCACCGGTGAGCCGCGTGAAAACATACTGGGTTTCCTGGATGAGTGCGCCGAACTGTATGACCTGACGGCAGGGATATTTATTTTTTCACCTTTTTACCAGCTTGAAAACTTCAGGAAGCCGGAGTCGCTCAACGTTGCCCGCAACTTCAGGAAGCTGAATGCCTTCTCCACCATGCACGGGATTATCAGCAGGCGGTTCAGAAGCCCGAAGCTGATCCAGCTCTTTGACCGTTATGCCACTTACAATGGCTCAAGTCCATACAGGGCGCCGGGAACACTGAACGTGATTGCGCACCTGGAGCACAACATGGGCGCCTTCTTCCCTGAAAAGGGGATGAGGGAGATTGTAGACGCACTTGAGCTGCTGGCAGGCAGGTGCGGAGTGACAATACATACCGGCGAGGAGGTGGTTTCGGTGGTGAAGCAGGGAAAGATCGTCAGTGCAGTTGAAACCACAGCGGGAGTAAAACCGTTTGGTGTTGTTGTATCGGACGTTGATGTGATACCGTTTTACCGGAAGCTTCTTAAGGAGGAAACTTATGCAAGAAAACAGGAGAGGCAGGAGCGGAGCACCTCGGCGCTCATCTTTTACTGGGCAATGAACAGGCGGTTTGAGGAGCTCGACCTGCACAACATATTTTTCTCATCTGACTATCCGGGTGAATTTCGCGCACTGCGAAAGGGAGAGGTCTCCGCTGACCCGACTGTCTATCTGTTTGCATCATCGAGAGCGGTTAGTACCGATGCTCCTGAAGGGAAGGACAACTGGTTCGTAATGATCAACGTACCGTACGACAGAGGGCAGGACTGGAAGGGGGTTGTAAGTGTGGCTCGCGGAAACATCATTCAGAAACTGGGAAAACGGCTCAGCTGCAGCATTGAGGAGGCTATCGGGGCAGAGCAGGTGCTTGACCCGCCGCTGATAGAGAACCTGACGGCCTCGCACCGCGGCGCCCTCTACGGCAGCAGCTCCAACAGCCGGTTCGCGGCTTTCAGACGCCACCCGAACGTAAGGAACAGGTATGAGAACCTGTGGTTTGTCGGTGGTTCTGTCCACCCCGGCGGGGGCATACCCCTCTGCCTTGCATCCGCAAAGATTGCATGTGACATGATACCTGCGGCAAAATGACAGCACTGAAACCACGATTGTTGAAATCGACCGAGATCCTTTTATGGGTTTACGGCGTTGGACTCGCGGGGATGCTGTTGCCTTTCAGCAGGGAGCTTTTCAAGTTGATAACCCCGCTTAACCTGCTGTTTGCGGCGGTGTTTCTTTTTTGGGGGAAGTTGCCTGCCAGGCGGGTGATTTTCACGGGATTGTTCATTGCGGTGACTTCCTTCTTCATTGAAGCCGCCGGCACCGAAACCGGGAAGATTTTCGGAGTATACATCTACGGACAGACTCTCGGACCAACCCTGCTGAACACACCATTAATAATCGGCCTCAACTGGTTCCTGCTGATCTATTGCACAAATGTCATCAGCCGGCAGTTGTGGGAACGATTACCGCATGACAATACACGCCGGCACGGGGGAGTAATAAAGTCGCTGTTCGTGATTTTCACGGGCTCGCTGCTCATGGTTGCATATGACCTTTTCCTGGAGCCGGCAGCAATGAGGCTTGACATGTGGTCATGGGAGTGCAAGGTGATTCCGTTGAAGAATTACCTCGGCTGGTTTTTCTTCTCTGCCGTGTTTCATGCGGTGACCAGGGTCTGGGGAGAGGAGGAAATCAACAGCAGGGCGTTGCCTCTCTTCGCGGTTCAGATGGGCTTCTTTGCAGCGATAGATTTATTTTATCTGTTGGCAGCCTGACTTGCGTGGTTTGCCAGTATCCTGACAAAGTGGTTTTCAAGATGTCTTCTCATTCCCTCGCGGAACTCGTCAGGGGTGCCTTTCTTCAGAAGTGCCACCAGTTCCTTGTGTGACTTGTATTTCTTCCGTTTCCCCTTTACCTTGATGAGCCCGATATTGTAGACATGCTGGAATGCCGGTAACAGCAGGTTCTGAAATTCTTCAAGAGTGTTGTTGCCGGTCATCTGGTACAGTTTGCCGTGGAATTTCAATTCATGCTCCACGTCAAACAGGATATTGTCTGAGTGATCAGGTTCGATCTCGACTATCTCTTCAAGCTCCCTTACATCCCTGGCGGTCTTCCGTGCGAAGATGAAATCTGCCATGCCGACTTCCAGGGCGAGGCGCATCTCGAAAACGTCCATCAGTGTTTTGTTATCAAGTATCCTGGGGATGAGTGATTTACCTAGGATTACGGAAAGATCAGGGCTTTTGATGATGGTTCCCCTGTGTTTTTTTGATTCGATCAGGCCCATTGTTTTGAGCCTGTTAAGTGACTCCCTGATGACAGTCCTGCTTACCCCCATGATAGAGGCGAGTTCTGTCTCCTTGGGTATGGCGTCACCGGGTTTAAGTTCCTTGTAGAGGAAAACCTCAATGAGGCGCATCTCGACCTTATCGACGAGACTGCTTGTGTCGATTGCTTTCAGCTCAAGTCTTAAGTCCTGATTATCCATTATTTATCCAATAGATACTAAAGTATTACAAAAAAAGCAAAAATAAAGGAGAAATCCTTGCATGTGGAATTTTAAAATTAAATTTGTATTATTCTATGTATTACATAAAGCAATTACTTCTTCAATTCTAATCCCATAACCAACTCAATTTTTGAAAAGAAAATTCTCTTTCACTCGCGGGCTGATCATGCTTTTTCCTTAACAGGTGCTCAACAGAAGCCCCCTGAAGGCCGGGAAAGCATCCGGGAAATAATGACGGTACTGGGAAGGGCCGGGATACTGCCTGTTTTTTTGAATGATTTTTTTCAAAGATTTGTATTTATGAGAACACTGCTCCTTTTTCTTTTACTTCTACTGACAGCTTCGAAATGCGGAGACTCAAAGGAGGCGACTTCCGGATTTGCCGTCAGCGAGACCGTTGCAATCTTCAGTACAGAACCGATTTTTCCCGAAAGGACTAATAATGACCTTGTCAGCCTGATGTTCACGATCACCGGTGAGGACGAATCTGTCTCCCTGAAAAGCATCGGAATTACCTTCTCAGACGAAAGCAGCCCGCAGGCACTGTCGGCACTGACCGCATGGTATACGGGTGTGGTTCCTGGAGTACCGCAGAAAGAGATGCTGGCAACTGTCAGTGAACCTTCACTCTTTACGCTGGTTGAGTGCCAATTGCCTGTTGCGGGAGGCAAGCATACTTTCATGTTTGATTTCAGGACAAGAGCCAACGCTGACCTTGCCGGAAGACTGAAGATAGAATCTGTAATCTTTACATTCAGTAACGGGTCATCAACCAGTTACGAGGCAAAACCGGAAGATCCTGTTATTCGCTTTGGAAGGATTGTCCGTGCAGCGGGGCAGGATGGAGCAGATACCTACCGCATTCCGGGACTTGTGACAACAAATGAAGGAATCCTGGTGGCTGTATATGACATCAGGTACAACAACAGCAAGGACCTTCAGGAGGATATTGATATAGGTATGAGCCGAAGTACAGACGGAGGGCGGACATGGGAGCCGATGAAGGTGATAATGGATATGGGTGAATACGGAGGTCTGCCACAGAACCTGAACGGCATTGGTGATCCCAGCATCCTGTATGATCATACTACCGGTACACTATGGGTGGCAGCGCTCTGGATGAGCGGTTCAGCGCCTGACAAGATGCTCTGGTGGGCTTCGCAGCCTGGGATGACCCCGCAGGAGACCGGCCAGTTCATCCTCGTGAAGAGCACTGATGACGGGCTCACATGGTCTGAACCGGTGAATATCACCTCACAGATCAAGGATACTGCATGGCAACTGCTCCTTCAGGGACCTGGCCGGGGTATTACAATGGATGACGGAACACTTGTTTTCCCGGCCCAGTTCAAGGCAGACATCGGAACGAAGGCCCTGGACGGGGGGCAGTACACATGCCACTCGACTGTTGTCTGCAGCAGGGACGGAGGGAATACATGGCAGATTGGTACCGGCGCAAAATCAAATACAACTGAAGCCCAGGTGGTGCAGCTTGCCGACGGCACACTTATGCTTAACATGCGTGATGACAGAAACAGGAGCGACAAAGGTGATACAAACGGCAGGGCAGTAGCCGTTACCGGCGACCTGGGCAGGACATGGACCGCTCATCCTTCTTCAAATTCTGCCCTCCCTGAGCCGAACTGCATGGCCAGCCTCATCTCGGCAAAGATCAAAATTGCCGGAGCGGATAAAAATATTCTCTTCTTTTCCAATCCGGATGACAGGAACAGCAGGATCAGGATGACCATCAAGGCCAGCACTGACCAGGGATTGACCTGGCCGGAGGAAAACCAGGTGGAACTGTTCGGTCCTTCCGGTTACGGATATTCATGCCTGACAATGGTTAACGAAACCCAGGTCGGTATCCTCTATGAGGGGGTTAAGGAACTCTATTTTCAAATAATTCCTGCAGCCGATTTCTTCGGGGATAAGTAACCTGCCTCTCCCTGATGAATCTCCTCGCAAAAAAATGGCTCCTTCTGATCCTGATCAGCCTGTTTACAGGCGGGATCACTTACCCGGCACCGGCGTCAGAAAAAACATCTCTGATACCTGCGCCACAGATAATCAGCAGGTCCGCAGAAAATTTCAGGGTCAGTCAGACCGGTTTGTCCGACGATTCGAGGATCAGAAAGGCTCCCCGCAGCCCGGAACCTGTCTCCGCTGAACGAAAGGGGGACATGGTCATCGTCTCATTCAGGTATTCAGGCAGGCTGAAAACCTCAGTCAGATTGCCTCTCAGGGAAGTCGAGGTATCCGAAAGCGGTCATGACTTCAAGGCGGCAACTGCCCGCATCCGTGGCAACCGTCTGGAAATCAATGCTCCGGGAGCAATGGCTGTAAGATATGGGTGGAAACCATAATCAGAAGGAAATTTAACCGGTGAATCAGGTTTGCCGGTCTCAACATTCAGACTTATGATAAAATGACATTATGAAGATTGAAAAACTTGCCGGCCTGATTGCCGCACCCTTCACTCCGATGTATCCGGACGGGGAAATCAATTCCGGCATAATTGAGAAATATCACAGGCTGCTTGTCTCCAACGGAGTGGTGGGTGCTTTCATAAACGGCTCATCAGGCGAAGGTGTCTCAATCACGAACCACGAGAAGCTGATTGTTGCAGAAGCCTGGGCAAAAGCCTCTTCCACCAGCAATCTGAAGGTCATAAGTCACCTCGGAGGAACATGCTACAGGGACTGTATCGAACTGGCCGGGGAGTCGGAGAAGATGGGACTTTATGCAGTGGCAGTGACATCTCCCTCGTACTTCAAACCGGCAAATGTGAAGATGCTTGCGGAGTTCTTCATCAGGGTGGCGGAATCAGTTCCTGAAATGCCCGTTTATTACTATCATATCCCGGTGCTTACCGGTGGATTTTTCAACATGATCGACTTTGTCAGGGAGGTGGCGCCGCGTGTGCCCAACTTTGCAGGCATCAAGTATACACACGAAGACTTCATGGATTTCCTGAGTTGCCTGAATTATGACAAAGGCAGGTATGACATGCTGTGGGGCAGAGACGAAAACTTCCTTTCTGCGCTGGTCCTTGGAGCCCGGGGTGCTGTCGGAAGCACATACAACTATGCCGCTCCACTCTATCACAGGATGATTGAGGCCTTTGAAAGGAATGATCAGGTCACTGCCCGCGCAATGCAGGAGAAATCAATTGACATGATCACTTTGCTGGCCAAATACGGAGGAATTGCCACGGGAAAAGCCTATATGAGGTTCATAGGCCTTGACTGCGGCGAGTTCAGGCTGCCGGTAAGGAATATGTCAGTGGCTGACTACCAGGCATTCGTTAAGGATGTCAGGGAACTGGGAATGGATGATCTGTTTTCAAAGGCATCAGGAATGGCCAGATTCAGGTAAAGAAGACTATGAATACTCAATTACAGTCAGTAGCTGAGCGGTACAGGAATGCGCTGTTGAATGACATCATTCCATTCTGGATGAAGTACTCGCCTGATCGTGAACGGGGAGGCTATTTCACATGCCTTGACCGTAACGGAAAGGTATATGACACGGACAAGTTCATCTGGCTCCAGGGAAGAGAGGTATGGATGTTCAGTCACCTCTTCAACAACGTTGAGAAACGACAGGAATGGCTGGAAACGGCACTGTCCGGAGCAGCCTTCCTTGAGAAATACGGAAGTGACCGTGATGGCAACTTTTATTTCTCTCTGACCCGGGAAGGGAAGCCTCTCGTCCATCCCTGCAATATTTTCTCTGACTGTTTCGCTGCAATGGCATTTGGTGAATTGTTCAGGGCAACAGGCAACAGCAGGTACGGTGAGATTGCATTGAATACATTCCGGAACATTCTCGGCCGTTCCGGGAATCCTAAAGGCAACTGGTCAAAAGTATATCCGGGCACCCGGCCGCTGAAGGGCTTCTCCCTTCCGATGATTCTCAGCAATCTCTCGGGGATCATAGCACCGCTTCTTGATGCCGGAACTGTTGAAAGGGTAAGGGAGGAGTGTATACATGAGGTAATGGATGTCTTCAACAGCAAGGAATATGGCCTGATCCTGGAGAACGTGGCTCCTGACGGATCATTTTCTGATTCGTTTGAAGGCCGGCTGCTGAATCCCGGACACGTCACAGAAGCCATGTGGTTCATGATGGACCTCTCCGAGATCAGGGGAGATCAGAAGCTTGCAGCCAGGGCCACCGAAATCACCCTGCAGACGTTAAGTAAGGGGTGGGATGAGAAGCATGGTGGCATATTCTATTTCCTGGACGTAAAAGGATATCCTCCCCAGCAACTGGAGTGGGATCAGAAGCTCTGGTGGGTGCATATCGAAACTCTTATCTCACTGGCAAAGGGGTACAGGCTGACAGGTGACAGGCGCTGCCTCGACTGGTTTGAGAAGGTTGATGCCTATACATGGAGTCACTTCCCCGACCCTGAATCCGGAGAGTGGTACGGTTACCTGAACCGGAGGGGAGAAGTGCTCCTGCCGCTCAAGGGCGGAAAGTGGAAGGGGTGTTTCCACATCCCCAGAGGATTGCTGCAGGTATGGAAGACACTCAGTGATGTTGAACCGGTAAAAACTGCATAATGATGAAAGAGAGCGTTGCAGAAAGAAGGTATGCCTGGGTTGTGGTGGCGCTGCTCTGGGTGGTTGCTTTGCTCAACTATATGGACCGCCAGATGCTTTCCACCATGAAGAATGCCATGATGGTTGACATCGTGGAATTGGAAAAGGCTGAGAATTTCGGCAGGCTGATGGCGGTTTTCCTCTGGATCTACGGGCTGATGAGTCCCGTAGCGGGAATCATTGGCGACAGGCTCAACAGGAAATGGCTGATCGTCGGCAGCCTCTTCGTATGGTCAGGGGTCACTTTCGCAATGGGCTATACCCATGACTATGGGGTTCTCTATGCCCTGCGGGCGATAATGGGTGTCAGTGAGGCGCTTTACATACCAGCCGGGCTTTCCCTTATTGCCGATTATCACCAGGGCTCAACACGATCACTGGCGGTGGGAATACATATGACGGGGCTATATATGGGACAGGCCCTGGGTGGTTTCGGGGCCACCATAGCTGACAGCCTGTCATGGCAGAAAACATTTCAATACTTCGGTATTGTGGGCATAATATACAGCCTGGTGCTGATTTTGCTGCTTCGCGAATACAAATACAGGAAGAAAGTAAAAAAGGTCTCACCGGGTGTCTCCGGATTCAGGTCAGCAGCTTCGGGGCTTTCCGTTCTGTTCGGGATGATAAGTTTCTGGATGATCCTCTTTTATTTCGCCGTACCGAGCATACCAGGCTGGGCTGTCAAGAACTGGATCCCGACGCTCTTCTCATCAAGTCTTGGCATAGAGATGCCGTTAGCCGGGCCGATGTCAACCATAATTATTGCATTCTCCTCACTGGTTGGTGTGATCTTCGGGGGCATACTGTCTGACAGGTGGATACTGAAGAACATTCGCGGTCGCATTTATACAGGTGCCATAGGCCTGTCACTCAACATTCCGTCACTTCTGCTGATCGGACTCGGGCACAGCTACCTGTGGATCATAGGCGGCGCAGTACTTTTCGGAATCGGGTATGGCATGTTTGATGCCAATAACATGCCGATCCTCTGCCAGTTTGTTACGCCGCGCCTGAGGGCGACGGGTTATGGCCTGATGAATATGGCAGGCGTATTTGCTGGAGCTCTCATAACCAGGCTTCTGGGAAAATCGATGGATTCAGGTAACCTGGCACGTGATATGGCTCTGCTGGCAATCCCGGTTCTGCTTGCCGTCATACTTCAGCTGGCCATTCTGAGGCCCGAAAGCGCAAATAAAGAGTAAGAGCAGACTGAATGAAATAAAATTGACATCCCGTTACAGGTGGAGTACCTTTGTGTTAACTTCTAAAAACTGAGGTATGAAACCACATAACCGATTTTTATGGTGGACCCCTAGGATCCTGGGCATTCTTGCAATTATTTTCATAAGCCTGTTCGCATTTGATGCATTTTCTGAGGAAAGTTCATTCTGGCAGAACCTGGCAGGCTTTTTTCTCCACCTTATCCCGTCATTTGCTTTGATTGCCCTTCTGATTTTTGCCTGGAAACAGGAACTGTGGGGAGGGATTGCATTTACAGTTCTGGGCCTGTTTTTTGTCCCTTTGATATTCAATGTCAATAACCGGCCCGGCAACACCTTCGGGCAGACTCTGGGAGTTACCATGATGATTACATTGCCTTTCATTGTCATAGGAATACTTTTTATTGTCAGTCATTACATGAATAAAAGGCACGGGACCGGTGAACAACAGCCTTGATTCAGTGTTCATTGATCCGGAAGAGACACAGTATCTTAAACCATTACTAAAAAAAATCCGTATCATGAAAAAACCAGTTGGAATCATTTTCATGACCCTGGCGCTGTTTTTTACAGGCAGGGCTTCAGGTCAGGGTTTTGTTGAGACAGTAGAGGAAGGGGGCATGTCGGCTATGTATGGCAACGAATGCGTGGTGACCTTTCAATCTGGCGAAGAGATCACCGGCAAGTTTGCAGGTGGGGTTTATGTGATAAATGGTTTGACCAAAATCAAGGTTAAGCTTGAAACCGGGGAGAATGCTAAATTCTCGCCTGATCAGGTTGTCTCACTGAAGGTGAAACCCTCGAAGCTCATGAAGCTTAGCATGATCAGTGATGCCGGAAGCTCCATCAAGGAGTTTGCTGACAGTGACCTGAACGGAATTGTAAATCGCGAGTGGGTGATATTTGAAACGGCAACAACTCCGGCTCAGAAGGAAACCAGGAGAATCCTCCAGCTGCTGAATCCCGGCTTTGACAGCAAAATCAAGGTGTTCGCCGAACCAGGCGCAAAAACAGGCGGGCTAAGTATAGGCGGACTCCAGGTTACGGGAGGCGAAGACAGGGTGTATCTCTTTGTGAAGGAAGGGGGGAAAGCTTTCAAGGTAAAGAAGGGCTCCTATCGGGAGAATTTCCAGGAGCTATATTCAGACTGTCCGCAGATGCTCGAACAGTTCCAGGGTGAGAAGATCCGCTGGGATGATGTGGCACTGCATGTTTATGCATACGATCAGCTTTGCAGATAAGGACTCTTTTCGCTTCCTGCCGGGGAAACCTGTCAAAGGCGGCTCTTTAGCGGAGAACAATACCAGCCCCTACCAGTGAAAATCACGCAAAGCGGCTCTGCCCCGGAAAATCGGCACACGACTGACCACGATTATCTGGATTGTAAAAATCTGTAATACTGCAGATTAGCCTATAGACTAAAAAAATAGTCAAAAAAAGTGCATAATTAGTTGCATGACTAAGAAATTAGTCATATATTTGCATTGAAGGATTGACAGAAAAGTTATGAAGACAATGCAACTTACGAGGGCAGAGGAGCAGGTGATGCAGATTTTGTGGGATATGGGTGAAGGACTGGTCAAGGATATCCGCGACCGGTTTGACGAACCCAGGCCTGCGAGGAACACTGTATCGACTGTGGTAAGAATTCTTGAGAAAAAGGGATTTGTGGATCATAAGTCGTACGGGAACGTCTATTTGTATTTTCCGGTTGTTTCCCGTGATGAATATTCGCGCCATCAGCTCTTTGGCCTTCTTGAGGGGTATTTTGACAACTCGTTCCCTGCTATGGCATCATTCTTTGCACGTGAAAAGGATCTTACCATGGCGGAGATGGAAGAGCTGATCAAAGAGACACGGAAGGAATTATCGGACAGTAAACTGCAAGAGTAATGGAAGCGGTGGGTTTTTACCTTCTCAGGTCAGCAGTATGGATAACGGGGTTTGCCCTTGTTTATCTGCTCTTTCTCAGGAATGAGAGGTTTTTTCTTCTGAACCGTATATACCTTATTATTGGTATCATGGCTTCGGTCGTCCTTCCGCTGTTCACAGTGCGGTATGCGGTTGAGGTGTCTGTCGCTGAGGCGGCTGCCGAAGCCGGGCCGGCAACGGCAGCGCTGAGTGGCGGCAGTTCCTGGCAGAATATACTGGCGATTGCGTTGTTTGCCGTCTGGCTTGCCGGAGCGGGGACCATGCTTTTCAGGTATGTCATGCAGGTGTTGCCTGTGCTCAGGGCAGCGGGTGATGCTGACCGGAGCTCCGGTTATCCGGTGAAGGTGTTGCGTTCGCCCGAGTTTCCCGGATCATTTTCATTATTCTCCTATGTTGTTGTCAATCCTTCAGTTACAGAGACCGAGACAAGGGAGATTTTGATTCATGAGATGGTGCATATCAGGCAGAAGCACTGGTTTGACCTGGTGCTTTCATCGCTTCTGTGCATGGTTCAGTGGTTCAATCCTGCCGTATGGATCTATTCCAGGTTCATCAGGCAGAACCATGAGTATCTGGCTGATGAGGAGGCGCTGCAGCGTTCCTCCGATCCGGCCGTTTACAGGGCCGTGCTGCTTAACCAGATCGCCGGCTCTCCGGTAATCGACCTGGGCAACTTTTTCAGTTATTCACTAAACAAAAAACGATTTCAAATGATGAAAAATAAAATCAGTTCGCCATACCGTAAGCTCAGGCTGTTACTGATCCTGCCTGTCGCCGCACTGGTACTCTATGCATTTGCAGAGCCCAGGTACACCGTCAGCCCGGAGGAGCAGGGATTAACTGCTTCGGCCGCGGTCACGGCAGACATGACAAAAAATGTCAGCGGGGTGGTTACGGATGAAAAGGGTGGCCCGCTCGAAGGGGCGGTAGTATTGGTGAAGGGCACAACGGCCGGTACAACCACCGACGGTTCGGGACGCTTTACGCTTAAGGATGTTCCCGACGATGCAGTCCTGGTAATTACCTATGTCGGCTATGTTACGAAAGCTGTCTCGGTAAAGGCTGCCGGTAACTATATTACAACGCAGTTGCAGTGGGGAAATATGATTATTGACACTGTAGCGGTTCCTCCGCCTCCTCCGCCTCCACCAGCATCTGGTCCGTCAAAGGCTCTTGTAGTATTGGATGGAAAGGTGACAAACAAACCCCTCTCGGAGATATCTCCGGACGTTATAGCAGAAATCCATGTCCTGAAGGGCGAACAGGCTGTTGCGAAATACGGTGAGAAGGGGAAAGATGGAGTCATTGAGATAACGACGAAAAAGAATACTGTCGCTTCGCCTGACAAGCAGAAGGAAGTAACCGTGACAGGCTACGGCAAGGAAGAGAACAGGGATGTTTTTGTTATTGTGGAGGAAATGCCCGAGTTTCCGGGGGGCATGGAAGCCATGATGCTATGGATCTCCCAGCGGGTGAAGTATCCGGAGCAGGCCAAGAAGGATGGCATTACAGGACTGGTGATGGTGTCATTCATAGTAAACAAGGCAGGGAAGGTTACTGACATCAGTGTTGAAAGGTCTGCACATCCTTTGCTCGATGCTGAGGCGGTTAGAGTGATAGGGGAGATGCCAGCCTGGAAACCCGGTACTCAACATGGCAAGGCTGTCGAAGTGAGAATGACAGTCCCGGTGAAATTCAGCCTGCGGTAGGCAGTCTGGTAGGGTTAAGCATTTGAATAATACTGATGAGGGTATCTCCCTCAGGGCTGGTGAGTCATCACCGGCCCTTTTTTCTTCGGGGTACAGGAACTGTATCATGGCCTGCATATCCCGGGAATTCCCCGGGTCAAGTTCAGGGTGTATGCTTTACGGCATACAGGGATCATTTTCCGGTTTTTTTATGAGTGGTAGGATGTCTGATGACTATATAAAAGATTAATTTTGATAAAGTCATAATTTTAGTTAATCAGGGAACATGATCCTATTGAACGGCGAAGTCGGGAATTACATTTACAGCAACGGCAAAAAGTTTTCTTACTTCGCGGGAAACAATTACCTGGGGCTGGCCGGTCATCCGGAGATAAAGAAGGCCGTTATCCGGGCCGTTGAAAAGTATGGTGTCAACTTTGCTGCATCGCGTCATACTACAGGCACATCAGACCTGCATCTTGAGCTGGAGGGTGCGCTGGCCTCATTCAAGGGAAAAGAGGATGCAGTGGTTTTTGCATCGGGTTACCAGGGTAACAGCATCCTGCTTGAGATACTGAAGGGGAGCTATTCGACAATCTTTATTGACCAGTCGGCCCATGCCAGCATCATTGCTGCCATCCCTGCCGATGTGGTCAAAGTGATGTATTATGATCACTGTGACGCCGGCCACCTCGATTATCTGCTGGATTATAACCGGGGGTCGAGTCCGCTGGTGATCACTGACGGGATCTTCGCCCTGACGGGCGAAATAGCCCCTTTGAACCAGATATACGAGGTAGTCAGAAAGCACGATGCCATCCTGGTCGTTGATGATGCGCATGCAACAGGCGTCATCGGTGCGACGGGCAAGGGAACTCCTGAGCATTTTGGCCTTCCCGGTGACGGGAAAATTTACCAGACCGAGACAATGAGCAAGGCGCTTGGCGGTTACGGCGGGTTCATATCCGGCAGCCGTTCGGTCACCGGATTGATCCGTGAAAAGTCGGCTACTTACCAGGCCTCCACCGCTCTGCCTCCGCCGATTGCGGCTGCAGGAATTGCTTCACTTGCAATCATCAGGGAAAATCCCGGCCTGCGCAAGGAACTGCTTGACAAGGCGTGGACGATCAGGGAGGCATTGACTGCCATGGATTTCCGGACAACCCATTTCAGGACTCCCATCGTGCCTGTTCTCTTCGATACCGCTGAAAAGGCGAATGGACTTTCTCAGTTCCTTGAAGAGAACAGGGTGATAGCGCCCTCTGTCAACTATCCGGCCAGGCAGCAGCTGTTCCTGGTGAGGATTGCTGTATCCGCCACTCATACGGATGATCAGATCAGTCAGTTACTCGGTTTATTAAAACAATGGAAGGATAAAAATGAAAGCAATTAAGATTAAGAAGGTAGTTATTGAGCCGCTGAATCTTGATCTCGAAGAGCCATTCAGGATATCCATCGGCACAAAGTTCAGCATTGAGAATGCACTGGTGACGGTGATCCTGGACAACGGAATTGAAGGTTACGGTGAGGCTGCTCCGCTTGAGCCGATCAACGGAGAGAACCAGGCCACGGCGCTGGCCACCCTGAAGAGCTGTGTGGACTTCATCAAAGGGAAGGACGTAACTGAATACAGGTCGATAGCTGCCACTCTTCGCGGAGTATTCCAGCCGCAGGTGACTGCACGCTGTGCTATTGAGATGGCGCTTCTCGATGCCTATGCCAAGGTGCTCGGGGTACCGCTCTTCCAGTTCTTCGGCGGAGCCGGGAACAAGGCTGAGACTGATTACACTATTGATATAGTGCCGCCCGATGTGGCAAGGAAGAATGCCGCCAAACTGGCGAAGGAGGGATATACCGTGCTGAAAACGAAGGTGGGAAAGAAGCTTACGGATGATATTGACCGTCTGCTTGCAATCAAGGATGGGGCTCCGCAATGCGGCATCACAATTGACGCCAACCAGGGATATTCACCATGCGAAGCGGTTCACTTTATTGAGGAGATGACAAAGAATGGCATAAGACCCATCCTGTTCGAGCAGCCTGTCTCAAAGTATGACCTTGCCGGGATGAGGTTCGTGAAAGACCACACTTCGATACCTATTGCCGCAGACGAGTCGGTATTCACAAGCGCTGACGCCATCAATGTTGTACGGACCGGATGCGCAGACTATATCAATATCAAGCTGATGAAGTCAGGCATCATTGAGGCGATGGACATTGCAGCCATTGCCAGAAGTGCAAACATCAAACTGATGATCGGCTGCATGCTTGAATCAAAGCTGGCCCTGGGTTGTGCAGTGCACCTGGTGGCCGGGATGGGCTGTTTCAGCCATGTTGATCTCGATCCGCACAGCGAGCCTGAAAAGGAACCCTTTGCAGGCGGACCTGATTACAGGGCACCGTTCTATACTCTTTCACCGGATCTTCCCGGGATCGGGTGCACCAGGAAATAGTCGCCGGCAAACCGCTGCCCGTCAGTTGAGCCTCTCCAGAGTTATCCTGTCGAGGAGAAATTCGTTTATCTCCCCGTCCATGTTCCTGTTGAAGTCTTCGTACCTGATGGTAAGGATGTTTTCCCCATCCTTCAACCCGATCCACTCGGGGTATGTGTAGCCCCAGTCCGACCATTCGTCCTTTCCGCGCTGAGGGAATACAAGCGCCCTGGCATAGATGCCATTGACATACAGTGACCGTATCGCACAGTTGTTGTCGGTGTTGACAGGTCCGGTCCCGTTGGAGTAGCGCAACAGCAGTGCATAATTCCCTTCCCTGGCGTTGATTTTGATCCTGAGTTCACGGTTGTCAGCCAGGCTGAACTTCACATACCCGCTGCCGCTGAATCCCGGGTAACTGTCTTCACCGCGGACATTGAAGCTCTCTGCTTCGGCTGTTATGATGCCGTCTCCCGCCGGTGAGACGGTGACAGGGTTGCTCATGAAGGACTCTGTTGAGTCGTCTCCTGAAGCCATTACCTGGTATTCAGCCGCCTCATCCCGGTTCTCAGGAACAAATTCTGTCTCTGCAGTGGCAGCAGTCATATTACCGTTTTTGAAAACCATGTAGCCGGTTGATTCGCTCACCGGGCTCCACTGAAGACCAGAGCCTGTCACTGAAAGGACCGGTGTCTCCGGGGCGGTCAGGTTACTGACAGCATTATGGGTGCTGCCGGTCGTCTTTCCGTTCATGACTACCTCAATATTATGGCTGCCTGTCATTGTGGCCGGGATAAAATGATCAGTCGATTCGTTTCCGTCAATCCTGAATGATGTGACTCCGTCACCCCAGCCCGTGACCCGGATATTATAGGTTCCGTTACGGTATTTCAGGCCGGACAGCGAGTACGTGTCGTTGAAACTTTCCGGAATAACCGGGCTGAAAATCATCCTGTCTGCTTCGAAGCTTATCCCCATTATCACACGGTGGTGCATTGCCAGCATTGCCGCAACGCTCCACAACTGCCTGTCAGAGTTCGTTTCAGTTCCTTCGAAATCTCCGTTCCCGGCCACGAAGTTCTCCTTATTGGTAAGGAAGAGTGCAGCAGGGCGTAGTATCGAGGCTATGCCGGCCTCAACCGCTTCAACTTTTCGCTCCTGTGCATTGGCCATGGTCCAGAAAGCCTGCACGAAGGGCCATATCCCGTTGTTGTGATATGGAGGTATCCCGGGTATCTGCGGATAGATGCATGTAATCCCGAAAGGGGTGACGGGAGTGTTCTGAAGCACCCTGAGGCTCCTCTCCTCATCTGCGATGCCGAAGAGTACCGAAAATGATTCGCCGAGGGCTTCCGCCCGGGGAGAAAGTGTCCTGTAGCGTCTTCCGTAAAGGTACTGGCCGTAATAGCCCCTGTCTTCCAGCCAGAGGTGGCTGTTGATCTTTTCCTCGAGTTCTTCGGCCCTTTTGCTCCAGTTGTCTTCTCTGCCTAGTTCCCGGGCCATCATCCCTGTCACTCTGAGTGCCTGGCAGTAGGCTATGTTGGTGCCCAGGTTGAGGGAGCCGTAAATATCTGCAGGTTCCATCCACAGCGGATAGGTCTGCTTCCTCCAGTCGAGGAAGGATGATTCACCCCGGATCAGTCCTGTCCCTGGATCAGGGATTGTCATGCTGTCAGCTTCCATGCTGGTTGTGATAATCCCGAAGGCATTCATCAGCCACTCTTTGTCTCCGGTATATTTATATATCTCCCATGCAGCCAGCGCCCATACCACCCTGTCAGAAGAAACCGGCCATGCTCCACCGGTGCCGGTATCCTGTATTATCCTGTTATCAGACACCTTGCGCATGAGACTGTTTATGCATCTTTCCGGGTCAAGCCAGACCAGTGAGAGTAGGGTGGCATAGCTCACATCGCGGGTCCAGACCCCCGCCCATTCTTTACCGGTACGGAATGTCCCGTCCTCTTCCATGAGCATAACCATCTCGTCAAGTGCCATGTTATGAAGGGCATTGAGAAGGGTGGAGGAGCTGCCAAACACCGGATATTTTGAGATATCATTGGTCAGTCTCCAGGTGGATGATGTATGTGCTGAAGGATCATATACATTGAATGTCAGCTCTTTCTCGAAGATGCCGTCGCCGTCCGGGTCTTCCAGCTTCAGGTCAGGGTTTCCCGGAATATTTTCAAAATCCCAGTTGAGCGGGTAGGTGTCACCCGCAATGTAAAGTCCCTTGAAATCGTCACTGAATATCCGGTTCCCGAGAATATCATCATAGTATCCCTTTTCTCTGAAAGAGGCCAGTACCTGGCTGAAGTCGACCCTGAATCTGACCCTGGTATTTTGCGGAAGAGGATCTGAGATATCTGAACCGTCAACAGGGTCTGACTTTTGTCCGAACTTGATATTCAGTACTTTGCTTCTGTCACTGACCGGGTGGATATTTGCCAGGTGATTGACTCCGAAAGGCAGCTCATTGTCACGTCCATTGATGCTGAACTTGAATTCTATGACCGGGTCAATAGCGGAGCTCTGGCTCTGATAGTCAGAGGTGATTTCTTCAGAGCTCAAAGCGCGGGCTGTAAATTCACCCTGCTCCACGCGGTCAGGGTAAACCGCATACATGTCTGATTTATAGATGGGAGAATCTTTCTTGCTGCACGATGAAAGTGCCACGCAACAGAGTATTAAAATAGTTGGAATGAAAGTCAGTTTCATATCAATTTTGTCAATGTTCGGTTATGTCCAGTCTTTCAAATTTAATGAATGCGGGGGATCTATCCCTGCAATAATCCACACTCCAAAAGTGTATCTGATTAACTGCTTTTTTGTTTCTTTTGCGACATCAGGTATAATTTATTGAAAATAAATAAAATATATAGTTTTTAAGTTGTATATTGCTGCATATTAATAAAATCAAATAATGAGTAAAGGAATAGTAAAATTCTACAATGAATTCAAGGGATTCGGATTTATCAAAGAGGAGAATTCCCCAAAGGAGTATTTTGTCCATTCATCTGGTCTGAAGGACAATATAAAGGAAAATGATGTTGTTACTTTTGACCTGGAGCAGGGGAAGAAAGGATTGAATGCAGTAAATGTCAAACGAGTATAGTTTTAGTCCAATTACTTGATTATCAAGAGTCCCACCGGAGTCGGCGGGACTTTTTATTGCAATTAAGGAAATCATGATAGAAAAGAAACCAGTAATTCACAACTCTCCAGACCTTTCAAAGATGAAGGAGGTTATCATCGACCATCGGACAAAAATCTACATTGCCCCTGGAGCTGACGCAAATGAGGCAAAATCGCGTTACTTGGCTAATCTTAAGGCAAGGAGACCGTAAATAAGACATTTTTACTTCCTGATTTACTCAAAATATAGTCTTTCCAGGCTCCCGACCTGGAAATTAATCTTCCATAAACTTCTGTTTGTCAAAATTTAGATGGTTGACGGAATTTATCCCGCAGCATCAGTAAGATGCTATAATAGAGGAATTTAGTCAGATCTTATTCCTGAAGTCTCTCCTTTTACCGAAATCCTTAGTAAAAAGTACCTCTTTTTTGACGAATGTCAGGTTACAGGGTGTAAGCAGACTCTCTGCCCCGGCGGATGTCCCGTATTACTTGATTAATATATTTTAACATAGTCGCAAATTACCATTATATGGGCCTTGGCGACTTGATTTGTCCTGGTGTGTACCTTAAATTTGTCAAGACTAAAGGACCGAAAAATGAAGATTCTTTTCCAGATAACATCCCCCGAGACGGGAAAGGTGCTCATAAGGCGCCGGAAAATAGCCAGGGCATTACGCTGGTGGCTCAGAGACAATGGTATTGTATATGATTATAGGTATTTCCTGATTTAGAAATTTAGAAAACAGAATAAAACCAAAGTGATGGAAAATCAAACCGTAAGAAACAACACAAATGCAACTGCTGATCAGTCGTTAGGGATGATCACCGGGCGGAGTGCGTCGTCTGCGTTTTCAAGGCTTAACCATCTGTTTGCCGAGCTCACTGCAGAGGTGCGCCAGGACCTGATCAGCTATCTTGACGGGATGGGACTGATTAACGAGGCTTCAATACTGGTAATACCATCGACAAGGCATTTTTTCTATGATGCCGATGATATGAAGGGAGTGAAGACAATCGTGAATCTGAAACCGCTGAACTATGTAAAGGAGATCAGGGATTTCCTTCGCAGGCTGTCAGAATTGCTTCCTGACGACAGTACTTTCGTCGGATGCTTTACCGACAACAAGGCGCAGAACGGTTTCTCCGACAAATACGGCAATCTGCCCAAAAATCTTTCGCACAAGGCTGAGGCTTATGAGAATGGTATTGAATCAAGGATACCTTTTATCAACAGGATGTACAGCTTCATTGACATGAAGACCAACAGGTACCTGACGGTAAGAACCGTTTCCGTTCTCCTTGAGGAATGCAATTTGCAGCTGATTACCATGACCGAGAAAAACGGCCTGACCTATTTCCATGCAAGGCGCAGGTCTGCCAGGATAGGACTGATTGCGTGACAGACATATTTAAAAATATTACAAACAATAAATGATTATTAGTTATTCACTAAAAATGGCTGAAATGAAAAAAATGATGTATTTGTTTGCGGCTCTTGTAATGGCAGCTGCACTGGGTTCCTGCCAGCAGGATGACAACGAAATTGTCCTGAAAAAGGGAGATTCTGGTTCTGAAACAGTACTTCCGCCTTCAGATGCAGGTATAACGCCTGTGGTCCTGGAAGGTGCCAATAATGGAGGTAATGTTACATGCGCTGAAGTGGCTGCTGAATTTGACCTGGAGGAAGGATATTTCCTCTGCGGTGACAAGGTTGACTATACCGACGGAATGTTCGCCGGTGAGTTTCCGGATGGTCTGAACGTGGAGGTGAAGGATGGCGTTTATGTGAGCTTCAGTCTCGATGCGCCTGTCATTATTGAAGGTGTGGAATACGTTGTTGGCGCAGCAATTGTCAAGGGAGGCAACTCTGCCAATGTATATTTTTATCCCGGAGGCAGCATGGGTGACAAGAATCTTACCGCACCTCTTAACAGATCCGGCAAGCCAGCCGGCCTGAGCAACCTGACATTCTGCCTGGTCAAAGCCAATCCGCTTGTCATTGCGCTCAAAACCTACCTGGCAGTACCGGTTGCAGGAGAACAGGTCTCCTATAAAAGAATCGGATGGGCTGTAAGTGGCGGACTGGGTGTCAGCACGGAATACGGACTGCACATGGGATACAATTACTACGACTTCAACGGCAATAACGAGTTTGACCTTGTAAAGGCTACACTCGGAGCGATTGAAGGCCCTGTGGGTACTATAAAGGCTTCCGATTACTGGGAAGAAAATGAGCATTTTCTAGAGGTAGTTCTCGAAATTGACGAGGCGTACAACTTCGTGTTCGATGATACCTATCTCTATGTAGGATCGCTTGCCGGCTACGAGGGCAGGTGGTACAAGGCATTCCCCTGGTCTGTTGAGGGAATCTTTGCTGGTTCAAGAGTATTCAGAATCAACTTTGACGAGATTACAATGTAGGATGAACCGAAAAAATCCTGTAAAAAAAGGGTCGGCCATGATGGCCGGCTTTTTTTTTGCATCCCTTCACGCTTTTTACCCGGTCACATCCGGCTACTTGCATAAATGACAGCAGCCCTCACTTTTCTGTCCCCTCTCCGGGGAACTTTCTGAAGTTGTGAGGGCTGCCTTTCAAAATTAAAAAGGACCTTCGGAAGTATAAAGTAACAAAATATACAGGACATGGCAATAGGGCAATATGCTGGTTTTGACTAATATAGGTAATTACATGGTCAACAGATTACAGGCATTGACAGACGAAGTTTCCATGATTTCGCTGTAGGCAAAAAGTTCCGTTCAGTGTATATTTCCGGAAATTTTAGCTTTTCATTAGGCTATTGAATTAGTTTTTTACATTTTTGGATCACGGCAGTTCCAGCACGTACGCTAGTCGGACAATTTTTTCATCTTTACTATCTATTATAAAATGTACGTGGGGGGAGGAACTGCCTCTTTTTTTTGTCTGACATTATGGTAGGATTTTACAGGAAGCAACGACAATGATTTTGGCTGGTTTATTTGTTTACAGACCTATACACAATTTTAAGATTATTAAGTAGGAGCTAGGATCAGTAAATTCAAAACCAGTTGGGACTATCTTTACTGTGATGATTAGAGTAAGTGCCAAATCTTAAAGATTGTTGATGCGGGAGACAAACTTATGACCCTGCGGGGATTTGCGTCTCATGACCCTCTAAACCTTTATCAAGAAGGGTTTTCAACCTCTCTCTATTCTTCCACTTTTTCAGTTGCAATTCCCTGGATTCTGCATCATGTTTATTTGAATGGTCTTCGGTGTAAACTAATATCCAGGGCCTTCCTGCAGAAGTGAATCCTTTTGAATGAGAGTTGTGACGTCTTAGTCTGCCGATTACGTCAGCCGAGGAGCCGATATAATATTTATCGAGTTTAGAAGAATATATAATGTAAACAGCGTACATAAAAGATCCCACTAAATTTAGCAAAAAATTTCATATTGTGGGCGATGTAGGGATCGAACCTACGACCCTCCCGACACTTGCGTGTCGGGACGCTCTGAACCAAAAAAATAACCCACCTGAAAGGACAGGATTTGTATTGTGGGCGATGTAGGGATCGAACCTACGACCCTCCCGACACTTGCGTGTCGGGACGCTCTGAACCAAAAAAAAATCCCACCTGAAAAGAAGACAATTATGAATATGGTGCCCATTAAGGGAAGAGGTTATGTCCGTGTTCATGTAGCCAAAGTTGAAAACTCATTTATCATGGATCTGTTAGAATTTGTTCCTTATCAAATCATCCATAAGTATTGGGGACTGGGATTTGGGAATGTTAATATTAATGATTTTATATTCTATGAATTCCATTATACCACTGACAACACAAAATTCCGGGGTTGCATTAAGAGATAATTCTATCAGATACCATACTTAAAGAGTATAACATTCACAACTGCGGTATGCAAATCGTATGCAATTAAAAAAGCACTTACTCGAAAAGATCGTTGTAAGTGCTTCATTTTCAGCGTGGGCGATGTAGGGATCGAACCTACGACCTCCTGCTTGTAAGGCAGGCGCTCTGAACCAACTGAGCTAATCGCCCTATTTCAATCTCAGTGGACCTACGACCCTCCCGACACTTGCGTGTCGGGACGCTCTGAACCAACTGAGCTAATCGCCCGGAAAGAGAGTGCAAATATAAATTCAATTTTTTATTCCGCAATAGCGGTTTTAAAAATAAAACACCCTTCCGGAACAAATCAAAATCGTCTTCGTACAACCATAGGGCCACACTGTGAATCATTTTATTAACCCTGTTAATTATACGCTTTACCCACATGATTCCGTTTATAGGAATATATTTATATTAGCTTTTGGTACTTTTTGACCATAAATGAGTTGCAATCCGGGGGTAAGTGCTTAAAGATTGCAGACTCAACTGTTTGATAAGTAGTTTGATATGTTGCCTGAACGCTGATCCTGACCGATATGAAACAAATACACCTGTCAACCCTGGTGCTTGCACTTCTTCTCGCCCTGCCTCCGCAGTCCGCCGATGCGCAGGTTGGCCCGGGCGGAGTAGGCACACTGACCAATACACAACTCTGGCTCAGGTCAGACAGCCTGATTGCGATACAGCCTCTGTACTATGTCACCAGCTGGCTTGATCTTTCAGGCCATATGCGCGACTTCGGGGCGGTGATCATGGGCCAGACCGTGCCTACACTTTCGCTGAATACCATTAACGGTTATCCGGCTGTCACATTCTCTGATCAGGGCGGTGTCGGGGGCGATTTTCTGGGCTACAACGGATCCATCGGCATTTCAGGATCAGACGGAGCCACAGTTGTGATCGTTGCCCGGAATACCACTGCTGCCGATGAGCAGAACGGAGGTCTGTACATGGGCCAGAAGAATGCCGGTGGCATAAATGCAGTAAGAAGCTACGGACTTGAACATGCTGATGCTGTCAGATTCAACGGCCAGAACCAGGTCTTCAATGACGGGCATACGGCAGGCAACTGGAAAATAATCTACTATTCCAACCCTGCGGGGGCGTCTGTCTCTGCCTACGGTGCGTTTCTCAACGGTACTCAACTGACTGGTAACTCTGCCTCAGCCTTTGTTCCTTCACTTGTTTCCAACTTCGCTCTTGTGGGAGCAACCCAGATGAACGGCACCTATAACCCGGCCGGTTATTTCAACGGTGACATGACAGAGATAGCCGTCTTCTCAGGCCAGCTGAACGATGCTGAAAGGGTTGTGCTTCAGAATAACCTGGGCGCAAAATACCTGCTTCCGATAGCAGATGACCATTATGCCTGGGAAACAACCCATTCTCATGATGTGTCAGGTATTGCAGCTTTCAATGGCACTACCTTCACCAATGCCTGGTCAACAGGTATGCTTTCAGTTACTTCTCCTTCCGGCCTCAGTGAAGGCGAATACCTCTTTTTCGGACATAACAAAGCCGGAGCTAAGACATGGACAACCACAGAGGTGCCTGCTCCCGGTACTTACCGGCTGCCCAGGGAATGGCGGTTTGACGAGACTTCAGATGTCGGCACGGTGACAATCAGCGTCCCGGCATCCTCACTGCCGGTATTGCCATCAGGCTATGCGACAGTTGGCATACTTATCGATAATGACGGCGACTTCACTTCCGGAGCCACAATGTACCGCCCAACCCTGTCAGGAGGTAATTACACTCTTGACGTGAATATAACTGACGGCCAGTACCTGACAATAATTGCATTCCGCCCGGAGGTGAATTTCACCGTGCCGGCAGGATCAGGACTTGAAAATGTTACTCCCGCAAGTGTACAGGTTTCCCTCAACTATCCTCACACGTCTGATGTCACCGTCAGCTATGCCGCAACCGGCGGAACTGCAACAGCAGGAACTGACTATACACTTGTTCCCGGTCCCGTGACAATTCCGGCAGGATCTCTTACTGCCACTTTTGCAATCAATGTCATAAATGATGCCATTGTTGAGCCTTCAGAAACAGTCATTACAGGTCTCTCCAATCCTTCCCCGGGGGTATCTGTAGGAATGCAGAACAGTCATACATACACCATCCTTAATGATGACACCGTTTACGCTGCATTTTCATCGGCCACTGCTTCAGGTCCTGAGGGTAATGGCCCCGCACCGGTCTCATCGCTCAGGATAGTGGTCAGCGGAGGAATTACCACCGTTCCGGGAAGTGTTATCGTGATAGTTTCAAACGGTACGGCCTCATCGGCCGACTGGTCTCAGACCGGCAATATGATTACCATACCTGCAGGCGATTATACAACACCGGTTTCATTGCCGATACCAGGAGCTGTCCTGACCATTCAGGGAGATCTCACGGTGGAACCTGATGAGACCGTTAACGTCAGCATGAATACATTTGTGACTGTTGCTGCAGGTCCTGTTGTCAGTTCCGTATACACCATACTCAACGATGATAACTCGACAGCAAGCGTCAATGCCGCAACAACAGTCATTCCTGAAGGCGGACCCGGTGCGGCAGGAACAGGCACCTTTGCATTTGCTTTCAGCAATCCTGTTTCAAATGCAAGGACAGTATCGTACACTGTGACCGGAACAGCAACATCCGGTACCGACTTTGTTGCCCTTCCGGGATCCTTTGTGATGCCTGCAGGCGCACTGTCATACAATCTTGTGCTGACTTCCGTTGCTGACCTGCTTATCGAGGGAGATGAAACTGTAAGGGTCACCATCACGGGAGTCTCAGGAGCTCCGGCGGTTACTGTTAACGCCACACCGGCTGTTATTACAATCGATGATGATGACCTTCCTGTCATTCTGTTCTCCCCGGTAGCAGTAAACATGGCTGAAGGGTCAACGGCTACCATCGAGGTCTGGCTACAAAATGCGCCCGCCGGCCCGGTGACAATCAACGTCTCCACCATGATGGCAGGGCTGCTGAATATCAGTCCGGCTTCACTTACATTCAATTCGTCGAATTTTTCCACTCACCAGGTGATTACCCTGCAGGCGATTGAGAATGCATTCCTGGGCGATCAGACTGACAATGTAATACTGGCAGTGAATGACGCTCTTTCGTTTGATCCCTTTGATCCCTTGCCTGATATTATTATTCCGGTCACCATTGTCAACAATGATGTAGCGTCTATAGTGGCTAATCCCACGAGTGTAATGGTTGCTGAAAACGGAACGGCAACCTTCACCGTTACTCTTTCAGCCGCACCTCCATCCGGCGACGTCGTGGTTGATCTGGTCAGCAATAACACCGGGGTAGCTACAATCAATATTGCACAGCTCACCTTCTCAGCGGCAAATTATAATGTTCCACGGACCATCACTGTATCCGGCGTAAACAACAACACGGTGCCGGATGCATCAACCACTATCTCCCTTGCCGTAAACAATGCACTGTCATATGACGGGTATGACGGAGTGACCGCCACCGTCAATGTCAACGTCACGAATGATGACCTGGCAGGGTTTACGGTCACGCCTCTCACGCTGACCATCAATGAGGGAGGCCCTGCCGGCCAGTTCACTGTCGTGCTGAATGCCCAGCCGCTGACTGACGTGGTTTTTAACCTCGTCAATGCTGCGCCGGTTAACGTCACCCATGTTTCGCAGGTGACCTTTACACCGGCGGACTGGAATGTGCCGGTTGTGGTTATGGTCACTGCAACAGAGGATCTCCTGGATGCTGACCGTACTGATGTCATTGCAGTCACAGTCAACCAGGCTTTGTCCGACAACAGCTTCGATGCACTGTCATCACAGAATGTCACCGTCAATATCGAAGACAATGATCCGCCGGTTATTACCGGTTGTCCGGGCAATTTATCGGTCAATACATCCCCGGGCGCATGTTCAGCCACAGTCAGCTGGACGCCTCCCGTGTCAACAGCACCTATGACATCCACCCACCTTCCGGGTTCGGTCTTTGCTTCAGGTGTGACTACTGTGACCTATACGTCGACGGATGCTGACGGAATGGTTTCGACCTGCAGTTTCACGGTAACCGTGACTGATGCCGAAATGCCAGTTGTGAATTGCAAAAACATAACGGTTAATCTCGATGCTTCCGGTAATGCAACAATTGCCCCGTCAGACGTGTTGGTGTCCGCTCCCGCGGACAACTGCGCGATTGCCGGTGTCACGCTCAGCCGTTCAGCCTTCACCTGTGCAGACCTGGGACCTGTTACCGTAACGGTAACTGCAACTGACGCAAGCGGCAATGCGGCATCTTGCGATGCAGTCGTTACCATTGCAGATCCGTTTGTCACATCGCTGAATGCCGGTCCTGATGCGGAAATATGCACTACGCAACCGTCCTATACCATCACCGGGGCATCAGTCTCCAATATGACCCTGTCATGGAGCACATCGGGCAGTGGTACATTCAGTGACCCGGCAGCGCTCAATCCGGTTTATACCAGAGGTGCAACCGATCTTACAGAGGTGACTCTGACACTGACCGGGACGAAGCTGAATGGGTGTCCTGAGACGCTGACTGACGCCATGACGCTGACCTTTGCCGGGGTACCGGCAGCCGGTGCGGGAGCCGACAAGGACCTCTGCAGCGGAACCGCCACTGTTGCCCTTTCAGATGCAACGGCAACAAACGGAACGATATCCTGGACCACATCGGGCAATGGTACCTTCAGTGATCCGTCCATTGTCACTCCGGTTTACACTTTCGGGAGTTCTGACACCGGCCCTGTCACTCTTACCATGACGGTCACAAGCGCCTCATGCGGGACAGTGAGTGACAATCTTACAATAACCTTCACCCCTGAGCCTGTAGCAGAAGCCGGTCCGGGTGGATCAGTATGCCGCACCGAGGCCGGATTCCAGGTAGCCGGTGCTTCCCATGCCGGAGGCACTGTGACATGGAGCACCAGCGGGAACGGCACCTTCAGTGACAATACTGCAGACAACCCCTACTATACATTCGGCACGGCGGACTATGCCTCAGGATCAGCAACCCTCACAATGACAGTTACAGGTGGCGGAACCTGCGGCACGGTAACTTCTTCAGCCACTGTTGCAATCAACGCTCTTCCTGTGCCTGAGGTAACCAGCCAACAGCAGATTACCTGTAACGGTCTGACTGACGGCGCAGTGCAACTGGCCGGATCCGGCGGACTTGCTCCGTATACATACAGCATAAATGGAGGACCATTCCAGGCTTCCGGTGATTTCACAGGCCTGGCTGCAGGAACCTATGGGTTCGAAGTGATGGACGCCAATGGCTGCATTGCCGGAACCACTGTGGACATTACTGAACCAATGCCGTTCACGGCTGTGATTGACGGTACTGATGATGTAACATGTCATGGCAGCTCTGACGGTGCAATCTACGCAACGCTGTCCGGAGGAACTGAACCTTACAGTATCAGCTGGGCCGGACCGGACGGATATACGGCTTCCACCGCAACCATTACCGGCCTGGAGGCAGGGACCTACACACTTACTGTCTCAGACAGATATAACTGCATAACACTCAGCTTTATAGAGGTGATTACCCAGCCTGATGCAATTAAGATCATCTCTGCTGATATTTCAGATAACAATGGTTACGGAGTTACCTGCCCCGGGTCTGCAGACGGTTCAATAACCGTGGTAGTTCAGGGAGGAACGCCTCCGCTTGTTCTGGAATGGACAGGTCCTGCCGGATTCACATCTGACCAACCTTCGATCTCCATGCTCGGTGCTGGCGAGTACATGCTGACAATTTCGGATGCGGCAGGGTGCATCCTCACTGCAGACTATACACTTACCGCGCCCGAAGCATTGGATATTTCGGCCGTAACGGCCGATGCCTCCTGTCCTGATACGCCTGACGGCGACATTGACCTCACGGTATCAGGCGGTTCGGGAACACTCGCCTTCCTCTGGAATGACGGTGCCACTGTTGCTGACAGGACAGATATTCTGTCGGGAGACTATTCCGTCGATGTGACTGATGTCAGCGGATGCACCACAACCTTTGAGATCACCGTTGGGGTCAGGGGACTCGACTGTCTGAGGATATATGAGATAATAACACCAAACGGTGATGGCAGGAATGATACATGGCAGCTGCGCAATGCATGGCTCTACCCGGATGCCGAGGTCTTTGTTTATACCCGCTGGGGCAAGCTGGTCTATCACTCAGGGAATGCCACTGACGAATGGGACGGCACTTTCAACGGAGAGCTCCTCCCCAATGACTCTTACCACTATGTGATTCACCTGAACGACGGCTCTGAGCCGCGGACGGGAATAATCTCGATCATAAGCAAGTAACCAGATAACCGGAAGGAGATATGAAAATTTTAAAAATAGCAGCAGTGGTTGGCCTTCTGGCGGTTATGCCTGTCATCAGAGCGCAGCAGTTCCCGATGTACAGCCAGTACATGATGAACGGCTTCCTGCTTAACCCATCGTATGCCGGAAGTGACTATTACACCACATTCGGCCTGACAGTCCGCGAGCAGTGGCTTAACCTCCCCCACGCGCCAAGCACCTACGCTGCAGCCTTTCAGACCAGGTTGCTGAATGACAGTTACATCACGAAGTCGACTGCAGTCAGGAAGAAGATCAGCAGGCCCACCAAGGGTGGAAGGGTAGGAGTAGGAGGTTATCTCTTCTCAGATCATAACGGCATCATGCACAGGACAGGCATTCAGCTGGCATATGCGTATCATCTCCCCGTAGGGGATGAGCAACAGCTTTCTCTCGGGCTGTCACTCAGCGCATACCAGTATTTTGTTGATATCAGGGGGGCCGTGATGCCTGATGACGTGCAGGATGAGCTGCTGAACAACTATGATCAGGTGGTTTATATCCCCGATGCCAATTTCGGGGTCAGTTATACCACAAGGAGATACTATGCAGGTTTTGCAATGACCAACCTTTTCAGGGGTACGCTGATGTTAGGCAATGGAGGTGAAAACAGCCGCTCCGAGCTTGGCCATTTCTTCCTGACCGGAGGTATGAGATTCTACCCCGGAGCCGACTGGATCATCGAACCGTCTGTTATGCTCAAGTCGTCGGACATGGTGTTCAAATCGTTCCAGGTTGACCTGACGGGAAGGGTTTATTACAAGGAGGATTACTGGCTTGGGCTCTCATACAGGACCGGCGACGCGGTGATCATGATGGCCGGTGTGAAGGTTGACAGGTTCTACCTGGGTTATGCATTTGACTTTACTCTTTCAGAGATCCGCAGCTATACTTACGGGACACATGAGCTGACCCTGCTTGCCCGCTTTGGAGACAACCCGAGGCGGTACAGGTGGATCAACAAATACTGATGAGGTACGCCATACCATTCTTACTTATTGCCGCAGCCTGCATAAGCTGTGACCCGCTTGCCAATCCTGTCAGCGGCCGTCTGTCCTTCTCATCAGATACCATTTCATTTGACACCGTCTTTTCCGGATATGGCTCGGCCACCCTTGAACTACGGGTCAAAAACCTTGAAGATGACCCTCTCCTTATTGACCGCATCTGGCTTGGCGGAGGCTCCGGTTCACCATTCAGGATAAACATTGACGGCCAGCCTGCAACCGAGGCTCAAAACGTAACACTCGCCAGGGATGACAGCCTCTTCATCTTTGTCATTGTGACAATTGATCCGACAGGAGCTGACCTGCCTCTGGCCGTTACTGATTCTGTGAACTTTATTTCAGGAAGCCATTCCGGGAGAGTTATCCTTGAGGCCTGGGGTCAGGATGTACGGCTTGTTGACGAGGATATTCTTACCCCGGCGGTATGGACCGAGGGTAAGCCTTATGTGATCAGGGACCACTTGCTGGTTGACACCCTCGCGACCCTGACACTGGAACCGGGAACAAGAGTCTACATGCACCATGGGGCCATGGTGACGGTGGCCGGATCACTCGTGGCGGCCGGTACGGCTGAAAAAAGAATAACAATTGCAACTGACCGCCTGGAAAAGGAGTACAGGGATGTGCCAGGACGGTGGAAAGGGCTCAGGTTCCAAAGCTGCAGTCATGGTAATATACTGAATCATACTGACATACGCAATGCTGAGATTGCAGTGAGAATTGATGGTCTGCCATCGTCAGTCCCTGATCTCAGCATGAACAGCACAACCCTGATGCACAACACTGTTGCCTCACTTGCAGCCAAGCATGCGGATCTGTTTGCGGTCAACTCCCTTTTTGCCCATTCCGGTTTCAGTACTGTCTCACTGGCTGAAGGCGGCAGTTACGAGTTCATCCATTGCACAATCAGCAACAGTTGGGAATACAGTTTCCGCTCTGAGCCGGCGCTTCTTATCAGACAGGGCACCGGGGTGATGGCGACCGTCTCGGTGATAAATTCAGTTGTCAGTGGGAGCCTGGGTGACGAGCTCATGATACAAGCTCCGGTATCGGCTGTTGCTGCGGCCTTCAGGGCTGACAGCTCACTAATAAAGGTTGACACCCTGGCTGCTGACTGGTATTCAACGGCTTTGTTCACGAGGGTGATCACCACCCGGCCTCCCCTTTTCATTGATGAGAATGCCTGGGATTTCAGGCCTGATACGCTCTCGCCCCTCCTTGACCGTGCCGGGAAGACTGAGATGAAGTTATGGCCGGCCGATATCAGAAACAAGCCGCGGCCAGCCTTCGATGGTCCCGATATAGGGGCGTTTGAGAGGCAGGGAGGAGAAAAGCGGAAAGAGGAAGAATCCGGCATGGCCGGCATGCGGGTCAGGCATTGACAAATCTGACTATTAGCTGTATATTTGTCCTGCTGCTATTTTAATCTGTGCTTTATTCATCGTGTGATGAGGGTGACACTCTCAATTATGGCATTACTTGCAACGATGCTGTCGCAGGCATCCGGGCAGGATTTCACCGTGATGTTTTATAACGTCGAAAACCTGTTTGATACTGTCGATGATACCGCAAAGAATGATGAGGAGTTTCTCCCCGGGGGATCAAGGAGGTGGACAGCATCGAGGTACCACAGGAAGCTCAATGCTGTTGCGAGAGCTGTGGCAGTTGCCGGGGAGTGGGAACTCCCTTCCCTGGTTGGTCTCTGCGAGGTGGAAAACGGAGAGGTGCTGAGAGATCTTGCTTACGGTACTCTCCTCTCAGCCGGCAATTACGGAATTGCCCACAGGGAGTCACCCGACCCCAGGGGAATTGACCTGGCGCTTCTTTACCGGCGTGACTGTTTTTCAGTTGCACATACTGATGCATGGCTACCGGCAGATGCAGACAGCATGCCAGTACTGACGCGGAATATTCTCTATGTGAAGCTCACCGCAGGAGCTGACACGCTTCATATTGTTATCTGTCACCTGCCGTCGCGGAGAGGAGGCGTGCTGGCGGCAGGTGATCTGAGGGAAAGAATGGTCAGTCTGGCAGGCGCCGGGATTGACTCCATCATGAGCGCCTCAGGAGGGAGGGCAGCGGTAATAGTCATGGGCGACTTCAACACCTCTCCACGAGAGCCGTTCCTGGAAGGATTTGCCCGGGAGGCCGGTCTGGTCAACCTCTCGGCTGAGATGGCAGGGCAGGGCAGGGGCTCCTACAGGTACCATGGAACCTGGGAGATGATTGACCAGCTTCTTGTTTCAGTGCCGATGACAGACAGCACAGGGGTCTTTTATGCATTGCCCGGCAGTTTCCGTGTAGTGGATGCCCCCTTTCTCCTGACAGCTGACGAGACTTACCCGGGCAAAAAGCCCTACCCGACCTATGGGGGTTACAGGTATTCAGGAGGGTATTCCGATCACCTTCCGGTGACTGTCAGGTTATCCGTAAGGTGACCTTCATGCCGGCTCCAGTCCCATCTCCCGTCCTTTACGGATCATGAATTCACGGGCGGCGTCGTAATCATTGGGTATGATGCCGTCGAGTATGGCCTCCTTGATGGCAGCTTTAATGACTCCCACCAGCGGGCCCGGAGGTATTTTGAATGTGGCAATTATCTCTTCGCCATGGACCGGAGGCTGGAATGTCCGCACGGCATCTTTCTCCTCTATTTCCTTTAGTTTGCGGCGCACCAGCGCGAAGTTCTGACGATGCTTCAGCACCTTCATCCTGTTGCCGGAGGTGATGTCGGCCTCGCATAGCAACATGAGATCGTCGATGTCCTCGCCTGCTTCGAAGAGGAGCCTTCTTACGGCCGAGTCAGTTACTTCTTCCTGGACGAGTGAGATAGGTCTCAGGTGCAGGCCCACGAGCTTCTGCACATATTTCATCCTGTCATTGAGCGGAAGTCTGAGGCGTTTGAAGATTTCCGGGACCATCTTGGCCCCGATGAATTCATGTCCGTGAAACGTCCACCCCGTGCCCTGCACGAACTTCTTGGTGGCAGGCTTTGCCACATCGTGAAGAAGGGCTGCCCAGCGCAGCCACAGGTCCTCACTTTTCTCCGCCAGGTTGTCAAGAACTTTTATTGTATGGTGGAAGTTGTCCTTATGCCCTTTTCCTTCCTTGTCCTCAACACCCTTGAGCCTTGCAATCTCCGGCAGGATCAGTTCGAGCAGACCGGTTTGATCCAGCAGCAGAAAGCCGGCTGACGGCCTGGCCGCAGCCATAATTTTGTTAAGCTCCGTTGTTATCCTTTCTCCTGAGACGATTTTGATCCTTTCCGTATTGCGGGCGATGGAGGCCAGTGTCTCTCCATCAATCCGAAAACCTAACTGGGCCGCGAACCTGACAGCCCTCATCATTCTGAGCGGATCATCGCTGAAAGTGGTGTCAGGGTCAAGCGGAGTGCGGATGATGCCGTTGCGTATGTCGTCAATCCCCCCGAACGGATCTAGTACTTCGCCCGGATTATCCCTGTTCAGGCTGATGGCAAGGGCATTGATTGTAAAGTCGCGCCTGTTCTGGTCGTCTTCAAGAGTCCCCGGCGTGACAGACGGCTTGCGGGAGTCGGCTGAGTATGACTCTTTCCTGGCGCCAACGAACTCGATATCAGAGTTCCGGTACCTGAACATAGCCGTACCGAAGGTCTTGAATACAGTCACCTTAATGTTGCGGCTGATCTCACGGGCAACAGCGCGGGCCATAGCTGGCCCGTCGCCAAGAACCACAATGTCAATATCCCTGTCGGGGTTAACCCTGCCCATTATATGATCACGTACAAAACCGCCGATGACATACGCTTCCACGTTTTCTCTGTCAGCAACGCGGGCGACTATCTCAAAGATGGCGTCATCAGGGAAAATCTTCATAATACGTATGACATTATAGCCGAATCCGGTGACAAAATTACAATTTATACCCTAACTTGAAGAAAAATTGATCTCCTGAGCCTCCCGGCATGCCAATTGCAAGGACTGAACATTACCCGTAAAAATCTGTTAAACAATTAAAACAATAAATATGGCAGAACATTTGACAAAAGATACTTTTCTCGAGAAAGTATTCAATTATGAACAGAACAAGGAGTGGAAATACAGTGGCGACAAACCATGTATTATTGACTTTTATGCCGACTGGTGCGGGCCATGCAAGATGGTTGCGCCCATCCTTGAGGAGCTTTCAAAGGAGTATGATGGCAAGCTTTATGTGTATAAGATTGATACAGAGGCAGAACAGGAGCTTGCATCAGTATTCGGAATAAGGAGTATTCCCTCACTTTTGTTCGTTCCGATGGAGGGTCAGCCTCAGATGGCAATGGGTGCCCTGCCCAAGGAAGTGTTTGAAAAAGCCTTCAAGGATATATTTGGAATAGAAAAAAACTAGTTTGTTAATAAATATTTTACTTTTTTCACAGATTTGGAAAACAATTTCGTAACTTAATCGTTCTATTTACTGAAGGTAGTTTTCTAACAGAAGAGTTAGTTTTCTGGAATTTAGGTTAGGGTTTCAAGTTGAAGCCCCGCTGCGGCGGGGCTTCCTTGATTTTATGCCCCCGGGAATGGCAGGGCAGAGCGGAGTGCCGGCCGCAGGAATTACCTGAGTTCTTCCATTATCCCGTCAATTTTTTCACCGGTTTCGCGCAGGCGGCGCCGGCATATCTTTATGAGTTCAGCGGCCTTCCTGACATCCTCTGACAATCTGTCGATATCAGGTTCACCTTCTTCGATATTTTTAAGTATCTGTTCAATACCATTCATGGCTTCATTGAACCCAATTTCTTTTTTTGCCATTGTTATTTCTTGTTGTTTATCTGTTTAACAGTGCTCTTTACCGTACCCTTTTCAAAATGGGTGGTAATGTTGTCACCCTCCTCAAGCTCAGCGGCTGAACGTATTATGATGCTGTTCCTGGAGGTCAGCGTAAACCCTCTCTTTAGAACTCCTGCCGGGTCAAGGTGGCGCAGTGACTGCTCGAGTCTGCCGGTTTTGTCTACGGCCTTTTGAAGTACATTCCTGGCCGAGCGGCGGAGTGTCTCGGTGTGGTATCCCAGTCTGTCATGGTTGACCCTGACAACCAGCCTTGCGGTGGCGGCAGCACGGTTCTGAAATGATGAGAGTTGTTCACCGGCTGCATCGAGAGCCCCTGTTACCGCTGATGCCATATCGCCTGCCATGCTGATTATCCTGTTTTCACATTCAAGTGTTCTGTCGACCAGGAATCCTGCTACGGCAGTGGGAGTCTTCAGGGCTTTCCATGCAACCATGTCAGTGACTGACTGGTCCTTTTCATGCCCGATGCCTGTCAGTACAGGCAGGGGGAACTGGGTCACATGAAATGCTATCGCATAGTTGTCAAACCAGCTCAGGTCAGTGGTGGATCCGCCTCCCCTTATTATTGCCACCGCGTCAAATTTCCCTGTTTTCTCTGAAATTCTGTCAAGGGCTCCGATGACAGATGCCTCAGTTTCCTCACCCTGCATTACTGCCTCGAAAAGAGTGGCTTTAAAAACATATCTGTAAGGATTGTTCAGCAGGTGATCGGCGAAGTCCTGGTACCCGGCAGCCTTTGATGAAGAGACAACGGCAATATTCCGCGGGTATAAGGCAAGGGGAAGCCCTGAGTTCATGGAGAGCACGCCTTCAGCGGTAAGCCTTCTTATTACCGCCTCACGGCGAAGCGCCATATCACCTGCGGTGTATGCAGGATCAATGTCAGTAATGTTCAGGCTGAGTCCGTATAGCTCATGGTATTCCACTGTCGCCCTGAAGAGGATGGTTATCCCGGCGCGGAGGGGTATGCCGGTGCTGGCATTGAAGAGCGTGTTGAGTGACCTGTATTTTGATACCCAGATGGTAGCTCTGACCCTGGAGGTGATTCTTCCGCCGGGTGTGTCGCTGCCGGTGAGTTCAAGGTAGCAGTGCCCTGCAGTATTGACCTTCATCTCGGCTATCTCGGCAACAACCCAGAATGCTTCCGGCAGGGCTTCGTATATCTTGTCGCGGACCAGCCCCAGCAGTTCTGTCAGTGATATTTTTGCATCGCGGTTCACCTGTCTGTGTGGATCATTTTAAAGACCTTTTTTCCCTGGTCTGTTACTGTTCTGACCAGGTAAATTCCCTCTGCAAGGCTGCGGAGTCCGTCAAGCCTGAATGAGCGTGCGGCAAAGGTCGGGAAGTGCTTTTCCAGCATCGTGGTGCCATTTGTTCCCGTTATGGTCACAGTCAGTGAACCCGGGGGCTCATGGAACCAGAAGAGTATCTCGTCAGTGAAAGGATTGGGGCCGGCGCTCATAATCACTTCGGGTCTGAAGGTGTGTTCCTCCTCGAGCAGCCTGAGTGTTTTCAGGAAGTCAGGCAATCCGTATCCGTAGAGTGAATCGGGCCTGGTGTACCTGTCGCTGCTCTCGTGGAGCGCATTGATAAGTTCAAGAGGTGAGGCATCCGGAACAGCCTGCATCAGTGAGGCTGAAAGACCGCTGATGACAGGGCATGAGAAAGATGTACCGCTGCCACTGTGCCACTCTCCGGGCTCAAATTGAATGGGTATCAGAACACCCGGTGCCACCACGTCAGGTTTGACCTGGCCATCTGATGAGTAACCGGCCGATGAAAAGTCGGATATGGTGAGGTCGTAGTTCACCGCGCCCACGCACAGTACGCTATCGCCGTCAGAAGGGGCAATTATCCGGAGCCATACATTATTTCGTTCATTTCCGGCACTGTTGACAACGAGTATCCCCTTTGAGAAGGCCATGTCAGCACCCCTGGTAATAAAAGGTCTGTCTCCGTCCATATCGCTGAACGAATAATCCATCGACGGATCGTCAAATTCAAAGTAACCGAGGGACGAGGTGATGATATCAGCTCCTGCGCTGTCAGCATATTCCGCGGCGGCAATCCAGTAATCTTCCTCCACGGGAAACTCGGAGAAATCATCTTCGGTGCGGAGAAGCATATAGTCTGCTCCCGGGGCAGTGCCGCTGATGATTCCCGGCAGTGATCCTGCAAGGATTGAAAGCACTGATGTACCATGGGTGTGGTAATCATAAACAAAGCTGCTGCCGGTTATGAAATCACGGGTGGCGATTATACCGCCCCGCTTCCTTAGCGGTTCAAGGGCTTCAATTTTATCAGCATTGACGAATCCGGCATCAAGAACCGCAATGGTTATGTTGCGTCCTGTAAATCCTGATTCATGAAGCACATTTCCGTTGAGAGGAAGACGCGGGTCAAAGATTTCAGTGGTCGTGCGCAGTTCGGTTTTGCCGTATTTGCTGTAGTTCGTTTTGACAGGATCAACCGGATGCTTTACCAGCTGAATGCTGTCGATAAAGGGATACTCCCCGGACATGTCAGTGTCTTTGGACCCGGTAGTGGTAAAGAGAGCGGTATTAAGCCATTTTGACGTGCACCTTAACCTGAAGCCTTCCCCGGCAAGGGTCTGGATATGCTGACTGCTGACGGGGATGTCGCTTTCTGTAACCAGGGGGATGCCGTACTTTTCCCTCCTGGTGATTGCGGCAGGTGAAAGCAGTTCCTCAGGTGAGTATTCACTGATGCTGTTTGTCTTGTCGCTGAACCAGACCCGGTAAAACCACAGGTCGTCATAGCCGGGATATACCTGCTGAGCTTTCGCCGGTATGATGCCTGCGATAACAAAAAGCAACGGTGCAAGGGCAGCTGAGGCTCTGTTCATTTTATTACTGATCCCGTGATGTCTGTCACCTCTATTTTTCCCTTGTTCTTTTCAAGATCATCGAGGAATTTCGTTTCCTGGTCTGCCAGTTTCGGGTCAGATGGGACGCCCTCCCTGTAGGTGATGATCTGTTTCAGGGCTCCATCTTCATTGAAAACCATCCAGTCGCCTGTCCTGTGATCCTCTTTATAGCGCCCTTCGTACTGCAGATTGCCGTTGGGGTGGTAGTAGGAGAAGGGGCCTTCAAGCCTGCCTGCCACGAATTCAGCTCTGAGGCATATTGCCCCGTCAGGGTAGTACTGCAGCCATTCTCCGGTGCGGTTGCCCATATCCCATGCCACCTTCTCTGCCAGGGTGCTGTCAGGGTAGAACTTTTGTGACAGTCCGTGCCTGGTATCGTTGTGATAATACTCCTCGCAGATAAGATAGTGCGGTTGGGTGGCCGACCAGAATTTCCAGAGTCCTTCCCTGGCACGTGCGACGTATTTGCCCTCCGCAGCCTTAAGCCCGCCGGGGTAGTAAAACACTGCAGATGCTTCATCTCTGCCTGGGGTGTATGTCAGTTCCGAAAGAAGCACCCCTTCTTCGGTATATCTTTTAAGCAGTCCGACCGGTTTGTCATTCACGAAGGTACCCTCGTACATGATTTTGCCGTTGGGGTATTTTTTAACCCATGGGCCCTGTTTTTTCCCCGCGGCATCAGTCACATTCTGAGGCAGGACGGTTAAGGAGAGCAGCAGCAGTGAAAGTATGATAATTAATTTGTTTTCCATGGTTTACTTATCTGTTACAAAGATATAACCAAATAGTTCGCCCTGTTCGTATCCGGGGCACCAGAAAAAGGAAAGCCGCAGCAACTTTTGCTGCCGCGGCTTTCACTGATGGTTTATATAGTGATTACTTGACTTCCTCGAAGTCGACGTCAGTTACCTGCTCGTCTCCGCCCTTGCCGCCGGTTGTTCCTCCGGTGGGGCCTGACTGCGGGCCTGCGTCAGGACCTGCCTGCGGGCCGGGACCTCCCTGGGCCTGTTTGTACATATCCTCGGAGGCAGCCTGCCATGCGGCGTTGATCTCCGCAAGTGCACGGTCGATGGCCGTGATATCCCTGTTTTTATGTGCTTCGCGAAGCTGGCCGAGGGCATTCTCGATGCGTCCCTTCTTGTCTGAAGGAATCTTGTCACCGTACTCCTTGATCTGTTTCTCAGTCTGGAAGATCATGCTGTCAGCAGCGTTGACCTTGTCGGCCATTTCTCTTGCTGCCTTATCAGCCGCTTCGTTGGCCCTGGCCTCGTCACGCATACGGCGGATCTCATCCTCCTTAAGGCCAGATGAAGCCTCTATCCGTATCCTCTGTTCCCTTCCGGTGCCTTTATCCTTGGCCGAGACATGAAGAATGCCGTTGGCGTCTATGTCAAAGGTGACCTCGATCTGCGGGATTCCGCGCGGGGCAGGCGGGATGCCGTCGAGATGGAAGCGGCCGATGGTCTTGTTGCCGGCGGCCATCGGGCGTTCACCCTGCAGCACGTGTATCTCAACCGAAGGCTGGCTGTCGCTTGCCGTCGTGAATGTCTCGGTCTTGCGTGTGGGGATGGTGGTGTTTGATTCGATGAGTCTGGTCATCACACCGCCCATGGTCTCAATGCCAAGTGACAGCGGGGTGACGTCGAGAAGAAGCACATCCTTCACTTCCCCGGTGAGGACACCGCCCTGAATGGCAGCGCCCACTGCAACCACTTCGTCGGGATTGACACCCTTTGAAGGAGTCTTGCCGAAGAACTTCTCAACTATCTGCTGGATGGCAGGTATGCGGGTTGAACCGCCGACGAGCAGCACCTCATCGATATCCGATGTCTTCATGCCGGCGTCATCAAGCGCCTTCTGGCAAGGACCGATGACTGCATTGATGAGCTTGTCGGTAAGCTTTTCAAACTGTGCCCTTGTAAGTGACTTTACCAGGTGTTTGGGAATACCGTTAACAGGCATTATATACGGGAGGTTGATCTCCGTGGTCGAGGTGCTTGAAAGCTCTATCTTGGCTTTCTCGGAAGCTTCCTTCAGTCTCTGGAGAGCCATCGGGTCTTTGCGGAGGTCAATTCCTTCCTCTCTCTGGAACTCATCTGCAAGCCAGTCGATTATCAGGTGGTCAAAGTCATCACCGCCGAGGTGGGTATCACCGTTAGTCGACTTGACCTCGAAGACCCCGTCGCCGAGCTCAAGAATTGAGATATCGAATGTGCCGCCGCCAAGGTCGAACACTGCGATCTTAAGATCATGGGCCTTTTTGTCAAGGCCGTAGGCCAGTGACGCTGCCGTAGGCTCGTTGATGATACGCTTGACCTTCAGTCCTGCGATCTCACCGGCTTCCTTGGTAGCCTGGCGCTGTGAGTCGTTAAAGTATGCCGGAACGGTAATGACAGCCTCAGTGACTTCCTGGCCGAGGTAATCCTCAGCGGTTTTCTTCATTTTCTGGAGCACGATAGCCGAGATCTCCTGCGGAGAATAGTTGCGGTCATCAATCTTGACCCTCGGGGTGTTGTTGTCACCGCGGATGACCTCATAGGTCATCTTTTTCATCTCGTTGGTAACCTCGTCAAAACTTCTTCCCATGAAGCGTTTGATTGATGAAACGGTTTTACGCGGATTGGTGATTGCCTGCCTCTTGGCCGGGTCACCCACCTTGCGTTCACCGTTCTCAAGAAAAGCAACTACCGAAGGGGTAGTACGCTTGCCTTCACTGTTGGGTATTACCACAGGCTCGTTGCCTTCCATCACTGAAACGCAGGAGTTGGTGGTTCCCAGGTCAATACCGATAATTTTTCCCATTGTTATACTGATTTATATGCTAAGTTTCTTTTTAATACTCCTCAGAAGTGACAATGATTGTGCCATTGCCCTCAGGCCGGAGTTATTATGAAATTATGTCATGGCAACGCGAATCCGCCGGCAGTCAAATATTTCACGTGAATGACAAAACGGCAGAACCGGCCAAAAGAATCTGGTTTAATGGCATTCAACCTTCTTATTTTGTAGCTTTGCAGGTGACAATAAAATGCGAAGAGATGTCAGTACAGAAGACCGTTAAGATAGTGACCACCCATGTGCTTTATGAGATGAAGCTGAAGGGTGAGAAGATATCGATGCTTACAGCATATGATTATTCAATGGCAAGGATACTCGACGAGGCAGGCATTGATGTGATCCTGGTGGGAGACTCAGCGTCAAATGTGATGGCAGGCTTTGACACAACATTGCCAATCACTCTTGACAACATGATTTATCATGCCGCTTCGGTGGTCAGGGGGGTTAAGCGAGCCCTGGTTGTGGTAGACCTGCCATTCGGCACCTACCAGGGTAATTCGCGCGAAGCGCTGGCTTCAGCCATAAGGATCATGAAGGAGACAGGCGCCAGTGCCGTGAAGCTGGAGGGCGGCCGTGAGATAGTGGAGTCGATTGAGCGGATCATGTCAGCGGGCATACCTGTGATGGGTCACCTGGGCCTGACGCCGCAGTCGATTCACAAGTTCGGCACCTACGTTGTCAGGGCCCGCGATGAGGAAGAGGCCAGGAAACTGAAGGAGGATGCAAAAATAATTGAAAAGGCAGGTTGTTTTGCCATCGTGCTTGAGAAGATCCCTGCCGCACTGGCAGGTGAGGTGGCAGAGTCACTGAAGGTGCCGGTGATAGGGATTGGTGCCGGGCCGCAGGTAGACGGACAGGTACTGGTGCTGCATGACATGCTGGGCATCAATATGGAGTTTTCACCGAGATTCCTGAGGAGATACCATAATCTTTACGATGAGATCAAGGGGGCGGTACACCATTATATCGCTGATGTGAGGTCAGGCAATTTTCCCAACGAGAAAGAACAGTATTAAAGGATTTGCGAATTGCGAATTGCGATTTGAAGGCTAAAAGAATTTAAATAATCAGGAAGAAAAAGATGCGAGAGGGATTTCCGGAAGTACTATACGAAGACAATCACATAATCATAGTCAACAAGCGTTCATCGGACCTGGTGCAGGGTGACGGCACAGGGGATGAGTCACTGGATAATATAGTAAGAGGATACATTAAGGAGAAATACGGCAAACCCGGGGATGTGTTCCTGGGTGTGGTGCACCGTCTTGACAGGCCGGTCAGCGGCTGTGTGGTCTACGCCCGCACGTCGAAGGCTCTCACCCGCCTCAGCGAGCTCTTCAGGACCCGTGATGTAAAGAAGAGTTACTGGGCCATTGTCACAGACCGGCCGCCCGCCGAAGAGGGTTCGCTTCAGAACTACCTGAAGAAGAATGAGAAGCAGAACAAGTCATATGTGTATGAAAAGGAGGTAAAGGGCTCTAAAAGCGCTGAACTATCGTATAAGATACTGTCACGTTCTGAGAGGTACTACCTGCTTGAGATCGATCTTCTCACCGGCAGGCACCATCAGATCAGGGCGCAGCTGGCTGCCGCGGGGTGCCCCGTCAGGGGAGACCTGAAATACGGTGCCAGGCGTTCCAACGAGGGTGGCGGCATATCTCTTCATTCCAGGCGAGTCTCTTTCATTCACCCGGTAAGGAATGAGGAGATAAATGTTGTGGCACCTTTGCCAGATGACCGCATCTGGAAGCTCTTTAAAAACGTCTGATTAAAGATGGAATGGAGGGCTATGCCTCCCCGGTTAGAAAACATGCCCGGATACATAAAAGATGAAGAGGCGCCTCTGCCGCGCCTCTTCCCAACTTAACCTAAAACTAACCTAAATCAACCACCTGATGATTGTCCGGGCCCTGGCGGGACCGTAAGAAATGCTCATTTCTTCATCAGTATCTTTTTTACCTCACTCAGTATCTTGTCAGCCTCATCTGCCTTTTCTTTGGGGGCTCTTATACTTACAACAACTCCATCCAGGGAAATGTTGTAAAAAACTCCTTCTTTTTCCTCCTGCATCCGGATCATGGCCCTGCCGGGCGCTGCTCCGGCAGCCTCCCCGCGTTCCGGAAAATCTGCTGTCGTGGCAGTCCATACCATCCTGCTCCCTTTACCGGGTTTCCGGATGATTCTTTTCCCTTCACCCGTTTCGATAATCAGGTTGCCACCCTCATACCGGATGGTGTCACCTTCAATTACTGCTGAGTCCTTTACTATACTGTCTTCTTCCACAGTGACCACAATCACCTTCTTCTCGACATTCTTTGTCTCCTGTGCGGATAGTGTAGTTGTTCCGGCAAAGATGGCTGCCACTATTCCTATAACCGTTGAGAGTGCTTTTGTCATTGCCTGTGTTTATTCTTTCTGACAGTACAAAAATAGCCCATATAATCCGGGGAGGGGTTAAAGTGAGGTTAAAACTGGTTAACAAAAAGTTAAAACGGATTTCGACATTATTTATATGTATAATTTTGCGCCATGAACATGAGGAAATTCACCGGTCTGATAGTGCTGATGGTGGTATCTGTGGTTGCTATCGTATGGGTTCAGGTGACATGGATCAGCAATTCGGTCAAGGCCCAGAACGAGCAGTTTGATTTCTTCGTGATCAACAGTCTTCGTAACACCGCGCACTCCATGGAGACAAACCGAAGAATGAATTTCCTCAATGAGATGTTCATCAGGGGATATTCGGCACTTCCTCAGACAATTGAGCGAACAGCTTCACAGGGTCTCACGACCGGAAGGTACTCCATCCAGAGCCAGATCACCTCCGACAGTGATTCCGTGGAAATAATCGTCTCTGAAAATGAGGGCCCGCCGGTCAGGATGAAGGTTACCCGGCAGGAGGCCAGTGAAAAGATGGGCAGCAGCATTGTTGTGGGATCTGATGAATATATGCGTTGGATGCAGCAGCAGGCAATCGAGTTCCAGTCGATGAGCAACCAGCTGGCATCCGAGATGTTCGTCTGGGAAAGAAACAAGGAAATAAACAAGGAAGAGTTGCTTCAGACCCTGAAGGGTGAGCTGGCTGCCTCAGGCATCAATACGCCGTTTGAGTTTGCAGTCATCCGGAGTGACTCCATAATCGACGGAGTCTTTGACAAGGCAAAAAGAAGAGATTTTCTCGATAGCCCGTACAGGGTCAGCCTGTTTACCCAGGGATTGTTCAGAAGAGGAGAATCGCTTTCCGTGGTCTTTCCCAGGAAGACTAACTATGTGCTTGGAACCATGGGGCTTATGCTTGGCGGATTTGGTCTTTTTCTCCTGATAATCCTCTCAACCTTTGCTCTGAGTCTATGGTTCATTATCAGACAAAAGAAGACCTCAGAAATGCAGGCTGACTTCATCAACAACATGACGCATGAGTTTAAAACGCCGATCGCCACTATCTCGCTGGCAGCGGATACCATTGCAAACAGCCGGGTTATAACTGATGAGAACAGGGTTCGTCATTTCATCAGCATGATCAAGAAGGAGAACTCCCGGATGAACAGGCAGGTGGAGTCTATTCTTCAGATAGCAACCCTTGACAAGCATGAGATGGATTTCAGATTTGCCCCGACCGATTTGCATGAAGTGATCCGCCAGGCCATCGACACCATTGAGATCCAGGTGACCGACAGGGGAGGTGTGGTTCACCGGCATCTCGATGCGGAAAACAGCATTATTAACGGTGACACCGAACACCTGCGCAACCTGGTGCATAACCTGCTTGACAATGCCAACAAATACTCCGAGAAAGCGCCTGACATCACAGTGAATACAAGCAGCAATGACAGCGGAATTTTCCTTCAGGTGGCTGACAGGGGCATAGGGATGAGCAAATCAGTGCAGAACCGGGTCTTCGAACGCTTTTACCGTGAAACTACAGGCAATATTCACAATGTCAAGGGCTTTGGGCTGGGACTCAACTATGTAAAAGCCATTACCGAAGCTCACGGGGGAACAGTCACCGTAGAAAGCGAACAGGGTGAAGGGAGTGTTTTTACAGTATTTTTACCATTCAGCAATGAGACCAGGGCATGAGCAGGAAAAACGCAAGGATATTTCTGGTTGAGGATGATATCAGTTTCGGATCGGTGCTGAAATCATATCTCGAGATAAATGATTTCGAGGTAGACCTCGTCGATGACGGGAAAGCGGCAGTGGAGACATTCCGTAAGGGAGTTTATGATCTCTGCATACTTGACGTTATGCTGCCGCATGTGGATGGTTTCACAATTGCCTCGGAGATCAGGATCATGAATTCGGTCATCCCCATTATCTTCCTTACCGCTAAGAAGCTTAAGGAGGACCTGTTAAAGGGTTATGGCGTAGGGGCTGACGATTATATTACAAAACCGTTTGACACTGATATCCTGCTGTGCAAGATCAGGGCTATCATTGCGAGGAGGGACATTCAGGACGGAACGCGCGACATATATGAGATCGGTAAATATATTTTCAATTCGCGGTTGCGCACACTTACCCTGGGCGACCAGGAGCGGCAGCTGTCGCCCAAGGAGGGACAGTTGCTTGAAATGCTTGCCATTTCACCCAATGCCCTGGTCAGCAGGGAGGCAGCCCTGAGGAAGATATGGGGCGCCGATGATTATTTCACTGCCCGGAGCATGGATGTTTATGTCACCAAGCTCAGGAAATACCTGAGTGATGATCCGCAGATCCTCCTGAAGAACATTCATGGAAGCGGGTTTCAACTGGTTGTAGGAGAATAAAAGTCTGAAGGTCTGAAAGTCAAAAGGTCTGAA
>Ga0116149_1000475_pt1 | contig 52466 bp, 52 predicted proteins | sample AD_UKC057_MetaG_FD_89787 | JGI IMG/M metagenome (GOLD analysis project Ga0116149, IMG submission 89787) | Active sludge microbial communities of municipal wastewater-treating anaerobic digesters from USA - AD_UKC057_MetaG | ecosystem: Engineered > Bioreactor > Anaerobic > Digestate | place: USA...
AAAGCCTGCGAAGCTGGAAAGAATGCATCCGCCTATACCCGATCCTGGCTGCTGAGCACCTACATTTTCCTGGATCTGGACGATAAGACCGGCAAAGACCAGTATGATCGTTGGGTGGCCGTGGCTTATCTTAGCGAGGATGGCGTGCCGGGCAGAAACTTCAACAAAATGCTTGTTGATGCCGGCCACGCCGAGATAAAGGACTTCGAAAATAACGAGTTCGATCCATGGGGCTGGTGGAGACAACCATTTTAATAATGGCTCATCATCTACCTCATGATGGATCCCTTCGAACAGGCTCTGAAGTTCATCCAGGCCGGTCGGCTGGACGAAGCCAGAATTTACTTCGAGGAGCTGCTAAAGCAAGACCCAGATAATGAGGAAATCCTCTACAATCTAGGCATGCTCTACACCGATCTCGATAGGCCTGATAGCGCAGTGCCGCTATTGAAGAAGTGCATTGAGATCTCGCCAGGGAATGCCAATGCCCATGTAGCCCTGGGATTTGCCTATATGAGTCTCGGTGATCTCAAGAATGCCAAGGAATACACCTTAGAGGCCCTGAAGATCGTTCCAGATAACCCCTTTGCCCTTAAGAATCTGGGGGGGATATCTGGCAAGGAGAGAGATTACCAGAGCGCATTTTATTATCTCAAGAAATCCCACGAGATCAATCCCCAGGACCCCCAGACGGTTTACGGACTTGCCTTCGCCTATAAATCTCTGAATGACATGGAAAACGCCGAGAAATACTTCAAAGAGCTTCTGGACATGCCCGCCCCCGATACCTTAAAGGAACTGGGGCGAGAGGGGCTGGGGGAGATCGCGTTCAAGACCCTTAAGTCAATCGGACCCAGGATGGATGTCGTTTTCTACATGATAAGCGCCCTGAAGATGTTCAAGGACGAGCCCCAGAAAAAGGTCCAGGACATAAGCTTTGAGATCGCCCTCCTTGGAAGACAGGGATTCGAGATCAATGATCCCAACAAGAAATTCCGCCTGAGTACTCTGCCGGGGGAATTTACTGCATTGCAGCTCGTGAGCATCATGTACATAGGCTTCCAGCAGATCGATCCAAGCCTGGATCTGGGCATGGATTTCACCGACGAATATAACCTTGCATTGAAGATGGTCGAATCCGGGATATCGCAATGACCCTAGAGCTTATTGAGCCTGTAAAATCCATTTTGAGCGAGGTAGAAGCGGCAACTGGCAAGCCATTGAGGTTCATTGAGAAGGACGAACTGAATACCTTTGCTGCAGTGAAGATAGCCAGGAAGACCATGCCCACCCACGTTGTCTTTTACAGAACGCAGCATGATGCAATCATCAATCACCTGGTGGCCCATGAATGCGGCCATATACTGAGGATGTTCGGCGTGCCCGAGGAGAAGAGGCTGATTCCTGCCAAACCGAAAGATCCCAGAGCAATGCTGCTAGAGATCGAGGGGGACCTAAACAGGATCTCGAAGCTGATACCGATGCAGGAGCTGGTTCGAGTGGTTGGCATGTGGACAGATGGTCTGGTCAGGCAGCTCACCAATTATCCGCCCGATATCATGATTGAGAAGTGGATCTATGATGGCTACCCTGAGCTGAGACCTTATCAGCTCCAGTCTCTGGAAAGGCAGAACCAACAGGCTCTGAAGGGCATATCCAGAAATGTCCAGATGACCACCCCCGCCAAGATCTATAATTCGTCTAATATAATGAACTACGTCTTCTTCAACCTGATAGGCGGTCATATCAAAGCCGATCTGGCGAGGCCCTACCGCAATACTCCTTTCTCGAAGAAGGGCAAGCAGCTAATGCAGCTTACGGAGAAGGATTACGTGAACAGCTACGAAGGCGATATGACCATGATCGACAGATGGGCGGAGTTCCTGGGGCTGTCCAAGTGGTATAGCTGGGTGGGATTCGAGGACGTGCCCCCGGATTATCTGAACTCGGTCTGAGCATTATGGCAGATCGAAATGAAAATAGATTCCCTATCAAGGTCGAGTGATCAGCAGAAGGTTAGCACGAAGAAGGCAGGAAAATGAGACTCTATTCAGGGACTTCAACGCAGTTTATTAAAGATACCACTCAAAATCAAATCGCCGATAAGCTGGAAAACGCTTTTTTCAGCTATTACAGGTATAAGCCTTCACCAAACGAGAAAAACTCGTGGATGAACTCCTTAAGGGCTCTCTCCCTTCTCTTCCAGGGCGAAGCTCTTCTTGACCACGGCATCCTCCTGGAATATCAGCTACCTCTCAGTTCCAGACGACTGGACTGCATGATTTGCGGCAGAGACCAGAAGGGAAAAGACAATTCGGTGATACTTGAGTTAAAGCAATGGTCCAAGTGCGAAGACGCAAACGGAACCAATGAGGTATTGACCTGGGTGGCCGGTCGGAAGAGAGATGTCCTTCACCCCTCCGTGCAGGTGGGCCAATACAAGATGTACCTGGAAGATACGCATACCGCTTTTTATGACGGATTGTCCCCCGTCCTCCTCAACGCCTGCACCTACCTTCATAATTACAAATATGATAGCAGCGACGTTATCTTTGCGCCCAAGTTTGAGGCGGCTCTAAAGAGGTTCCCTCTATTCACGGCTGATGATACCAGCAGGCTCGGCGAATATCTCGTAGATAAGCTGGAGATGGGCCAGGGGCTGGATGTGCTCAAGAGGGTGGAAGAAAGCCAGTTCAGGACCAGCAAGAAACTGATGGACCATGTGGGAAATACGATCAAGGGCAAGCCGGAGTACATCCTTCTTGACGAGCAGCTTGTAGTCTACGATCAGGTCCTTTCCCATGCCAAGAAGGGATTCCATGATGGGAACAAGGCCGTCATCATCATAAAAGGCGGTCCAGGTACGGGCAAATCGGTTATAGCTATCAATTTAATGGCTGATTTATTGCTGAAAGAGTACAACACCTACTACGCCACCGGCTCCAAAGCATTTACCGAGACGCTGAGATCAATGATTGGCCGTAGGGGTTCAACCCAGTTCAAGTACTTCAACAGCTTCACCGCGGCAGAGCCCGACTCTGTAGATGTTATGATCTGCGATGAAGCCCATAGGATCTGGGATACCAGCAACAATAGGTTCACCAAGAAGGACAAGCGCTCCGATTTAAAACTGGTTGAAGAGATCCTGAAGGCCTCCAAAGTGGCTGTCTTTTTCATCGACGATCGGCAGGTAGTTCGGCCAAAGGAGATCGGGTCTGTTGCCTACATAAAAGAATTTGCAGAAAAATATAATTGCAAGATATTTGAGCACGAGCTGGATATTCAGTTCAGATGCAGCGGCTCCGATGCTTTCGTAAACTGGGTTGATAACACCCTGGGAATACAGAAAACGGCGAACATCCTGTGGACCAAAGATGAGAGTTTTGACTTCAAGATATTCAAGAGCCCTGAAGAGCTTGAAGCCGCCATAAAGAGCAAGGTAGAAGAAGGCCATACGGGAAGGATGACGGCTGGCTTTTGCTGGAAGTGGTCCCAGCCAAATTCAGATGGCGAGTTGGAGAATGATGTGGTGATCGGAGACTTTGAGAGACCATGGAATGCGAAGTCAGATGGCCATCTCGCGCCAGGGATTCCCAAGTCCCACTTTTGGGCCACTGATCCCAATGGCATCAACCAGATCGGATGCATTTATACTGCCCAGGGGTTCGAATTCGATTATGTGGGCGTGATCTTCGGGAAGGATCTCGTTTATGACTTTGAAAAACAGGAATGGCAAGGGAACAAGGAGTATTCCGAAGATACGGTAGTTAGAGGCGCAAAAGATAAATTCGCAGAATTAATTAAAAATTCTTATAGGGTATTGCTGACCAGGGGCCTGAAGGGCTGCTACGTCTACTTCATGGATAAGGATACGGAGCGGTTTGTGAGAAGCAGGGTAGAGAATTAGACGCAAGATCGTTGATTTATGAGAGAAAGCTACATCTCAGGCTACGACCCCCTCCCGGCAAGTAACATAACCTCTGCCGGAGTTGGTTCGCACCTTGTTGATCGTTGCGCCATGAATGGTAAGATCTACACCAATGATTTGAAATCACGATAAGGCTATATAATGAATTAACTCATGAGCATATTGCTCTGGCGGCTGGATCATGTTAAATCTTAGACTTCGAGATGAGTTTCTTGGCAAACAGATGCCTACTACAGCGATTTCACTAAGAACTCGAGATAACACTGGCGCAGCCCAACAAGATCCTAATAAAATACTTGATATAACATATCCAACCGCAGATATTCAAAATGCTTTGCATGCAATAAGCGATAAACGGAAAAATCGTCCGATTGTACTTAAGGGTGATCGAGGACGAGGCAAATCGCACATAATGGCGGTTATGCATCATGCGATCCAGTCTCCTGATAAAATAGAAGCATGGGCGGTCGATTGGGGTAATCGCGTGGGTGTAACCTCTCTAGCAGAACTTAAGCTTCAACGTGGATATATTGCAATCTCTGAGCCGGTACACAATCACGAATATCCATTTTTATGGGATCTTCTTTTCGACAAACATCCAAATGGGCAGTTATTCCGTGGAAGATTTCAGCAAATGAAGGTTCCTTATCCGCCAAGAAGCTTGATGGAAGATATGTTTCAGTCCCAACCTATTGCTCTTATTCTGGATGAGTTTCAAACTTGGTTTGATACGCTGACTGACGATATTGGCACAATTGAGAAAAGAAGAGAAAAAGCATTAAATTTTATTCAAAATCTATCAGAGATTTCTGTCGAACGTCCTGGCCTACTAATATTCGTTATATCTGTATTGAGTAATGATACTGAAGCATTTAAACAAGTGCATCGTAATAGCCCTGTAGTTATTGACTTTAGTGGTCCATCAGCGAAAAAAGACCGACAGAATCTGATACTACATAGATTATTTATTAACAGAGAAAATATATCTAGAAATGAAATTGCCAATTTAATTTCAAGTTATGCCTCAGAACGTTTTCGTCTATTATTCTCGCATATTTCCGAATCCGAGCGGGACCGCATTTATAATGAGGTCATAGATGGATGGCCATTCTCCCCAGAACTACTTGATCTGCTCCAAGATCAGATTCTAATGACTCAAGCTGCACAGGATACGCGCGACCTCATCAAGGTACTTGCATCAGTATATTATTCTCGTGGAGAAAATGTCCCCCTCATCACTCCAGCCGATTTCCTTGTAGACGAGGATTATGGCGGGGTTCAAATCCTTCTTGATTCAATTGCAACCAAGGGCGAACAAGCGGATTTGCGTGAAATTGCTCAACGCAATCTGGACTACATAAAGACACTCGATGTTAATATCCCCGATGCGCGCGAAATGATCAGTGCTCTTTGGATGCGCTCAATGTCTCCATTCAAAGGTGCAGGTGGAACTCGACGTGAAATTCAACTTGATATAACCCGCAACTTTCTTCGAGATGATAATCAATTTAGCAACGAACTTTCACTATTAATTGATAATATCAGTAACATTCATGGTGAAGAAGACTTAGATGGTCGTTTGCGATTAGAACAAGGAGAAAACGCAAAGACCAAGGTTCGTGCTACTGCCAGAAATAACAAACTATGGGATGCAAGTTCTTCCGCGAGATTTGGATACCAAAAAGCATATCCTGGGAAGGATATAGAACATCTCCGAAAATTTTTGCGCCATATGTTTGTTCCTGATACTTTGGAACCACTAACAAGAGTCATTGTTCTTGGCCCAAACTGGGATCAGGAACCTTGGTCGGAAGTAGAGGAGATAGATCATCCAGAGAATTGGGATCGGCCTGTTTTGATTATTCTTCCATTGCCTCCTGATAACTCCAGGGAAAATGCAATTCTGGGTGACTGGCTGGTAACACATGTACCTGTGAAAAGAAACGTAGCACGTTTTCTTTTGCCAAAGTTGGCTTCGAAAAGCATCTTTGAAGACGAGGAATTAAAGCATATTGCTCGGTGCCATTATCTCACATCTATCGAATGGACTCATGATTCTAAATATAACGCTCTCAAAGGTGGATTCGAAAGGCAACTTCGAGAGCTATTAAATATGAGATATGACCGATTTGCTATCTTGCGCACATGGGATTACCAGCATCCGGATCTATGCATATTTGATCTTGAGCGTGTGGAGGCAAGAGGAAAAGATCTTCCTTCAGCAGTCGAGAAGAAAATACATGAAGAGCTCTTCGATCAAGCGGAATTTGAGAAGAGAGTTCTTAAGTTTGCAAAAGAATCGAAATGCATGGAGGGGCTTCTCAAGGATATTATTGAGCCACCACCGCCCAACGCAGGTGATGTCATCCCATATCTTGGAGATTCTGCTATCTACGAAGAAGTCCTTAAGATAGCGGCAAGCGGAAAAATTTTTGTAAATGTAGATGATACATGGATTCAATTGCCGGATCATATAGATAAAGAACAAGCAATCAAGTACATACAGAAGAAGGCTTTTCGCACCGGGCGCGATATGCATCAGGTCCAGCTTGGATTACCATCTGCGGTTGGTGGTACAACTGTGACCGGGCCAAGACAATCAACACCCCTTGAGATTGCAATTCAACCGATAAGACCGAAAGACCAGGATACCATTTCAGGTAATAATAGTACTGAAGGAACTGTAATTGCAGAAGCAGGAGAGAATAGGCCAATTCAACCAATACCGGAAACTAGGAGCCCTATTACGAGGCGAACAGAGGAGCCAGTAATAGGCATAAATCTATTGGGTAAACTGGAACAATGGCAAGTCTCATCAGAAACAACTTTGGATGTTGCGCGAATCGAATTAAAAAATGTAACTGTTTTTCAGCTCAAGCAGATTCTTCAGCACTTACCGCCGTCAATTCGAGCTTCACTTGAGATAACCCAATCTGAAGGAGAAGAAAGATGCTAAGCTCTTGCGCTTGGGTTGAGCTAATTCTTGACGCATCTTCGAGCGAGACCGCATGGTCCGCAATTTTCGACCGTCTTGGTATTTATGCGCAAAGCTGCGCATCACCAGTAGAATTAAACAATTATACGGTAGCTCCTGACCGACTACTAGCCGAAAGTGCATGGAATTTATGGATGGCTTACTCCAAAGCAGCACCTAGAGCCTCTATGGTTTTACGAGACTGGTGGGCTCAGCCATCATCTTCTGGGAAGGCTGTCCTGATCATGGACGCGCTCTCGCTTAGAGAGCTTCCTGCTCTTATCGGCGGAGCAGAGACTCACGAGATTGAACCAAAGAATATTCGAGTTGTTGGATCTGAGATCCCACCAGATACAGACCACTTTGCCAGGTCATTGGGCGTTCCATCTCGGAGCAATCTAGCTAACAATGGAAAATCATCTAATTTTTTATTCACCAATGATAAAATGCATACAGATATTTTAGATATACCTTTTGAGGATTGTATGGCAAATGTTCCGTTTGATTCTAATCTCTTTCTTTGGCATACTTGGCTAGACAAACTCATTCATCAAAATGGACTGCCGGATCAAGTCTACAAAATTGCCACCAAAGAATTGCAGAGCGAAGGATTTTGGAAACTTGTAAACAGGATAAGAAAGGGTCGAAGGCTTGTAATCACTTCAGACCATGGCTATGCGGTTGCGAGGCAGTTTCCAACTGAAGAAGAAGATCGCAATGTTGTCGAGGCTTTACGTGAGGTGTTCGGAGCTTCTCGCTGCAAGCCAGCTTCTGAACCCTGGAAGCATAGCTTCATGCCTCCGATCGTATTAACTGAAGGTGGATGCCATATTGTAATGGGTCAGAGAAAATGGAAGGTACAGAGCGGCTTTCCGCATCTTTCTCATGGCGGTCTTAGTCTGCTTGAAGTAGCCGTACCGTTTTTGGAATTGCCTCCTTTATGATAAATCGAGGGATATGCCTATTAATAACCAGATTGAATTGCCAGGAATGGATCAGTCTTCCAGTGAGAAGTCTAAGAAAAATAAGCGATCGCGAAAGAATAAAATTAGCTATGCTCCCCCAAATCTTGGAAAGGCTATCCGATTGCCCGTACCAGATTTTAATGATCCAAATCGTCCGCCAGTTTGTCTGGAGGTGGATTTCCCCCTTGCTCCAATCAATGCGCTCTCGAAACTTGAGGGCAACGCAGGAAAGCCCATTTATCAGATGTCAAAGTGGTGGGCTCGGCGCAGGTCCAGTGTGTTTCGCAGCCTGTTGATTGCAGCTGCAACGGAAGCTCCCAAAGACTTAACGCAATCAGACGATCTTGTTTGGGATAATTATTACTGCAATCATCAAAAGGCTGGATCTTTTGGGAACTTGAGATTCATTGACCCATTTATGGGTGGTGGAACGACTCTTGTGGAAGCTGCACGTCTAGGCTTCCAGGGAATAGGATTAGACTTAAATCCAGTATCTTGGTTTATTACAAGAAATGAATTAGCTTTCACTGATCCAAAAATACTTAATGATTTATTCTTAGACATAGAGAAAAAATTAAGGCCTTTAGTTCAGCCATTTTACGCCACTACTTGCCCTCGTGGTCATAAAGGTAATTTGATTGATTTGAAGACAGGTGAAACAAAGGACGTCGGTTATTTAGCTTTTCCACAACAAGAATCTCATAGATACCGATGGGTGGGGCCAGAGATCATATACACATTCTGGGCCAAACATGGTCCTTGTCAACGTGCTGGCTGTGGACATAGGACTCCTATCTTCCACTCCCTTATGATAACGGAAAAAAAACTAACAACACAGTTTATAACGACTACTTGTTTAGCCTGTAGACATACATTCAACATAGAACTCGGCGAGACACGATTAGCTCCTGGGGAGAGGAGAGTTGTATTAGATAATGAACCAAGCTTCACAGAGACAACTCAAGAGTTCGCGAAATTGATACGTAATTACAGTAAGGGAAACCTAACAGAGAAACAGGAGAGAATTAAGAGATTGCTGGTTATTGTAGATGACGAGCCCGGCCTAAAATGTCCAAAGTGCGGGGAGTTTTCAGGACAAGGTGTCAAGGCAATACTGGAAAATCATAACAAGAAAGGACGTCCTTCAGCGGATATTAAAAAGAAAGACTTGGGCATTGATTCGCGTCCGGTTTATATGTACCTTTTAATGAATCCAGCATGGCTTAAAGGGAATACCGGATTTGAAAAAGGGAGAGAACTAGGAGGTTTCGCTGGAGCCAACCCAGATGATACGATCCAATGGTGGCAACAGCGATTGAATAATCTTTCATTTATAGAAATACGTGGAAGGATCAAGCTTTCTGAAGAGGAACTGGACGCTCTGGGAAAAAGCGATGAGGTGATCATCGATGACAAAGTTGCTAGCAATAATAATGAAGAAGATGTCGATCGCAAAAAATATGGGGTCCCAGCAGAATTGGTTTTTATGGATCAAGGCAAGATCCAAACTCGCAAAGGTACTGTTCCTAAGGCTGGACATTTTGAATGCGGTTCTTGCGGAACTCAGCAATCTATCCTGGAGTCAGTTAAACTTTCAGAGCACACCGCACCAGTAGCCGTTTGTGCACTTCAATGTTATTGCCCGCAATGTGCAGCTGAAGGTTTCAACTATAATGGTAGATACTTCAAAACACCTGATTTATATGATCTTGAACGCTTAGCCAATTCAGAGAAAGAATGGGCATCTCGTAATATGTTTGATTTGAATGATTATTGGCCAAAGAATCCAATTTTGTTTAGCCATATGACCCACGTCCGACAACCCCTACCCAAACATGGTTATACGCATTGGTGGAAAATGTTCAATTCGCGTCAACTTCTAATCCATTCCATGCTCTTAAATATAATTACGAATTTAGATGAGGAACGATGGCCATTGTTTGTTCGTGAACAAGTACTAGGCGCATTTCTACAGTATCTACAAAATCAAAGCATGTTTTGCCATTATGATATAACAAGAGACACTTCAACGGTTGTATTTTCAAATAATAATTTTAATCCAAGACAGACCCCTATTGAAAATAATGTTTTTGGGGCATTTGGAAGAGGAAATTGGATATCCTGCATGAAAGCATGCATCACTGGCAACACATGGGCAAGAGCCCCGTGGGAGCCTATTTTGGATCACGATGGTGAAAATACCAAGAGCAAGCATATTCCATTAGGTGACGCTATATTGCCAGGTTCAGTCAAGATTTATTGCGGTTCCTCGACGGATCTATCTTTTCTCGATGGCCAAAGTTTTGATCTGGTTATAACAGACCCACCATTTGGTAACAATATATATTATGCTGATCTCGCAGATTTTTTTTATGTTTGGCTTCGCATACCTTTATTAAAATGGTATGCTGCTTTACCCGAACGAAAATTATTTATTTCGGACAGAACTCCTCATGCGATGGAAGCAATCCATAATGCGGTGGAGCATCCCGATGATAGGGAAGAATGGGAAAAGGATATCTTAGTAGACTCAAAGAATTTTAATATTATAAGCAAACTTATGAGTGATGGCTTACTTAAAATAAAAGATCTAAATCCATATTATCGCCCTGAGCCTGCTTCAGATTTTTATCGAAAGACTCTCACCATTTCGTGGTCAGAAGCTGCCAGATTGCTAAAACCGGGGGGAGTTATGGCTTTTACGTTCCATCACAGTGAGGACGCTCCATGGGTCGATGTTCTGGAGTCCCTTTTCGACGCAGGCTATGTTTTGGTCGCAACCTATCCCATTCGCAGTGATGAGACTAAAGGAGAGAGGGGTGCTTTTGGTTCTCGTAAGATTGAGTACGATATAATACATGTATGCCGAAAACGACTCGAAAATCCTCAACCTGTAGCCTGGGCAAAAATGCGCCGTTGGGTAAAAGAAGAAACCTCGCATTTAAAGGAGGTTCTTGAGAGTTCTCATGCAGGCAACCTCTCAGAAGCGGATCTTCGAGTCATACTTAGGGGCAAAGCTCTTGAATTCTATAGCCATCATTATGGAAAAGTCTACACTGGGAAGGACCAACTTCTTGGCGTTAAAGAGGCTTTGCTGGGTATTAATCAGCTTTTAGATGATCTACTCGAATTTGGTATGGAGCCGATCCGACCCCCTGGATCCGCAGAACCTGCATCATACCTATTCTTACGAATTTTTCAAGGTAGATCTTCAATGACAAGAGATGACCTCCATAAAACGCTCCGAGGGACTGGTTTCTCCCAAAGCGATTTTGAGGGTCTTGGCTGGGTACGTGTGATTGGAACTGTCGTTCATGCGGTCCCAATAGTGGAAAGATTCAATTACTTTACTATACCAGGACGTAAACGGACAGTATTAAAGAAAGATCTCGATAAGGCACATTTCTTGATCGGTGCAGCCATGCCCGGAAGCGGAGTAAATGTGGCAGATGAGCTGAACCGTGATACACTTCAATTGAATTTATCATCGGACGATATCCTCAAATGGTATGCGGAAACGGACATACGTGAGGATGTCCGCATCGCTTCTAAGTTGGCTTTGGAATTAGTGGGCCATTGGAGAGCCCACATGGCAAGAGCTTCAAAACATGTACAGACATCTCTGTTTAACATGCTTGAAGCGGAGGACTTGTAAATGCAGGAATTGACATATGACTCCTGGCGTCGCCGCGGATCTAGCGTAGTTTTTGACAAAGTGACATTAGGTACATTGATCGCAGAAGGATGCCTTGTAAGCCTTCGTGAAGCCCTAAGCTGGATGAACTCCTGGCCAGACCCTCCTCCCGTAAATAGTAATACAGTATTAATAGGCGGTTTGGAAACCTGCCTTGAGTTGCTGGATCCAAGAGATGGGGAAGCGTTCTTGCAGCAGCGAATCAGGCCTTTCATACAAGAGTTTCAGCATCACTGGGATCATTTAGGCTTGGTGTTTGGATTTGGATGTTCAGAGAAGCGATTTTTTGAGGATCCCTTTGAAAATGTGCTCTTTAGAATTCCAGGCGGAAAAGATATTCAGCTTTCATCCCGTATGTGGAGTGTCGCGGCATCTCAAGATTTATGCGCCCTTCATATGAGAGACCCGCAGAAAAAAACCGAGCGGCTTAGAGGTGGATATCACGTCAGGCGCCTCTCATGATCTCGCCATTGGACAGAAAGTCACCCATCCTGAGCTTGGCGAAGGAGTGGTCATTGGATTCGAGCCTTCTGGATTCCTGAGGATTTTCTTTCGAAGCTTTGGGGAGCGACAGGTTCCGCTTGAACTATTGAAGGACACCAGAAGTTGGAACGATAGAGTCATTGGAGGGCTTCAGCCTGTAACTACTGAAAAACTAGGACGGTTATGGCTTGCTATCGAAGCTGCGGAGCTGCCGTTGATGGAAAATGCTGCAACTTTAACTTCGGCAAAGGTAGATTTGCTTCCTCATCAGGTCGTTCTGGTTCATCGAATCGCTAATGCTCAGCCCAGGCGTTTTCTTATTGCAGATGAAGTTGGCCTTGGCAAAACCATAGAGACTGCTCTAATCCTCAGAGAATTGGCCTCCCGTGGTGCTCTAAACCGCGCCATAATGATAGTACCTGCAGGCCTAGTGGAAAACTGGCGACATGAGTTAAACGACGTTTTCAATCTTGATTATGAAGTCTTTGGATCAGAGGGAGATGTCTCGGACAGAAAATCGAATGCTTTCGCAAAGCATAATCGCATAATAGCATCAATTGATACACTAAAGAGGCCATCTAGGATTAAACGATTATTGGAAGCGCCATCATGGGATCTTGTAGTCTTCGATGAAGCTCATCATCTAAGCGTGTATAAAAATGGCTCTCGATCCAAAAAAACTGAAAACTTTAAATTAGCCGAAGCATTGAAAGGGCATTGCCGAGACCTTCTGCTGCTTTCTGCAACACCTCATCAAGGAGACAATTTCCGTTTCTGGATGCTTATTCGACTTCTCGATTCCACTCTCTTTGAAGATGAAAAGGACATGATGGATAACCGTTTTCGACTTAATGCTGTTGTTATTCGACGCACTAAGGCGGATTCATGTGCTTCAGATGGAAGCTCACTTTTCTCTCGAAGAGTTGTCCAAACTGAAGGATTCACTCTTTCTGAGGATGAAAATGCCTTTTACCAAGCACTTCTGGATTATCTGCGTGACGGCTACAATTTAGCAGCTTTGCAGGGAAATCAAGGGCGTGCCCTTGGCTTCATCATGACTACATTCCAGAAAATTGCTGCTAGTAGTTTTGCTGCCGTGAAGGCCACTCTACAGAGAAGATTGCTAATGCTAACCGTTCAAGAGGCGATTCAGCGGGATAGCATACTCGACGTAGATGGTCGAAATCAAACCTTGGCTGAAGCGGCCGAAATTATTCGCAAAATGCATGGATTGAAAGATGATCCGTTCGGTCGGGCTCAAGTAGAGCAACTTTTAGCTGAAGCCAAAGTCAAACTTCTAAAGAAACACCCAGATCTTGCATCGTATGTTACTTCTGTTGAACTCAGCGACAGCGAGACGGCAGCCTTGGCAGGTGAAGAATCTATAGCATCTATGGTCTCGATCGCATTACCTGAAGAACGCAAGCGAATTCGGGAACTTCTGGAAAAGATCCCCAATCGAACAGAAACCAAAACCCGCGCTCTACTTGGTGCCTTGAATCAATTATGGCAGATCAATCCAAGAGAAAAAGTAGTGATTTTTGCAACTTATCTGGGCAGCGTTGAAAGCGTAAAAAAAGCAATAGAAGACGCTTTCCCTGGCAAAGGCATCGAAATACTCAAAGGTGGCGATCATGGTGCTAAAATTGCGGCACAGAAGCGTTTTAAGCGTCTCGATGGTCCACAGGTTCTAGTGACAACAGCGGCTGGACGAGAAGGAATTAATCTGCAAATTGCTCGCGTGCTTTTCAATTACGATCTGCCGTGGAATCCCATGGATTTGGAACAGCGCATTGGTCGCATTCACCGATATGGTCAGAAATATACCGCTCAGGTTTATAATTTGATAGCAACTGATACTATTGAAGGCAAGATCTTTCTTTTGCTCGAAGAGAAACTTCAAGATATCGCAAATACGCTTGGTAAAGTAGATGAAAACGGGCAGGTAACAGAAGATTTGCGCGTACAGATTTTGGGCCAGCTCAATAGCCGCCTAAGCTACGATCAACTTTACCAGGAAGCGGTTCGTGATCCTTCGCTAAAAAGGACACGCCAAGAGATTGAAGTAGCAATGGAAAATGCTAATATGGCAAGAGAAGTCGTATTCGAACTCTTTCAGGACTTGGAAAAATTCAATCTTGGTGATTTCAAGAGATATGACGATGATGGCCGAGCAATGAATCGGTTAGTGTCTTTTGTAAAATATGCCTCAATGCTTGATGGAGCCGAATTCAAGTTTCTCCACGAGGATGTATACGAGCTCATTCTCCATGGAAAGCAGACAATACAATTCACAACTGGCAGAGAAAAGGCTTTAGAAAGAGAGGAACTTAATCTTTTGGGATTGGAGCATCCAATCGTAAAAGGCTGGCTAAATCGTTATCTTTCAATAGTTCCGGAGGAGAGAGGCTTAATCGGCAGCTTTGAGGGGAATGACAACAGTGCGGGATTCATAACAATCTGGCAAGTGTCAATTCAGGGCCAAGGTGGCCAAAGTTATCAGCGAATTGTCCGCCTTGGTATCGGGCCAGAGGGAGGACGTTCGGTTCATCTGGAACGATTATCCAAGAATTTGCTCAAATTAAAACCTTCACACAATACTGATCTTCAAAAGGAGAAGCTTGTCAAGCTTTTAAGCGGCCACGCATCAGAAATATTGCATCGTGAACTTATACATTCTGGCACTTTGCCAGAAGGAGCGTCTTATTCTTCCAGTCTGCTTGCATGCATAAATATCATTGATAACCTCCCTTCCAGCCCTGCACATATGCGCCACCTACCCCCTCCTGCCTAGATTCGTCTTTCCGTCATTCTTCCAGTAGCGATACCAATACGGTCCGTGCAGCTCTCCTCGGGCACTGGCGCAGTGGCAGGTGGGGTTGCGCACTTCATCTTCTGCAGCACGTTGGAGCTGCCGAGCTAGCATGTGCCTCATTCCAACCCACCTACGCCAAGGCCGCCCTTCCCGCTTGTCTGCTGGGTAGTATATGGGCCAAAAAGGGAAAGATAAAATGAATGTGAGGGCCTTCAACAATACGGAGCCACATAAACCATGACCGAGCAAAATCGCAGGTACGTCACCAAGGAGATCGGCAAGCTCCTGTCCGAGATCTGGCGGATCAAGGGCCTGGCGGAGCAGGAGTACGGGCCGCAGCACCCCATCACCAAGAAGCTGGCCAGCATGCACGAAGATGCACAAAAACTGCTGCGGGATTGACCCTTGGCAAGCAGTCAGGCCAAAAGCTCTTTAGGATTCCCCGCTCAAGCATGTTCCGGGGTGAGGGGGATCTTCCAATACCGCAAAGGCTCCCTGCCCTGCTCATCCCAGCCTCGCATCTAACATACCAAAAAGCTCTTAAAGGTTGAGTATCAATAATAGTAGTACGGGGTGGGGTGCTAGTGATAGTAGTAGTAAATTATAGCTCCTGAACTCACCCCAGCATTCTTCTTTATTCAGATCTTGATTCCCAGGGCCTCGGCCTTCATGGCTTTGGCTTTCTGCAGAGCGGCATCCGCATCCATCCTGGCACAGCTCCCCAGGTGCACGTTTCTGGTACGGCTCCCCTCCCGCCAGGTGGCCATCCAATAATAGTAGGTCCGGCTGCCCTTCTTGCTGCTCTTGACCTTCTCCATGGTCCAGATGGAGAGGTCCTCCAGCCGGGCCCGGTCCTTGAGGGCCTCTGCCTCGGCCCGGAGCCGGTCTGCCTCCTCCTGCAGCTCCCTTGCTTTGTGGCCGGCCTGGGGCAGGACTCTGGCTGCCTTCATGGCCGCCCTGGCCTGCGTGGCCAGCTCCAGGGCCTCCTTTCGCAGGGCCTTTCTCTTCTCGCCGGAGGTGGTCTTATGCATGCTAAAATAGTTCTATGGCATTCTATTTATAACTTATTTAAATGACATAGAACCATATTTGAGACCACCCAAAAATCAGAGAGGGACTCCTGGAGGAAATTGCATACTTTATTGTTTATGTTTGGCTCATTTTTAAACCCGGTAAAAAGATTGCATAGATTATTATGAAATCCCATATTTAAGATCAGTAGCCATTGTTCTGTACTCTCAAGATTATTTGGTAATCTACTAATAATAGAAGTGCCATTAATAATGTAATTGGTGAATTATATGAGACTGAGGGTAGTAAGCGCGAGAAGTGAGATTCCGAATCTCAACCCAAATGAGAAGATGATCCACATGGCGTTCCGGGCCAGCAACGTAGACTTCCTTAATCTGATGCAAAGATGTCCAAGGTTGAGACTGATTCAGGTTCCTCCATCCTACAGAAGGACCATGTCTGATGCCATCCAGGTCTTCATGGACATGCAGGGCATAGAGCTTTTGCAGGGAGATGTATGGGGGCACAGAAAGGATCTGGATGAGTACTTCACTGTAGAGGATGCCACCTTGAACGAGATCCGCTCATTGGCTGCAAGCGGAGCAAATATGGATGATGTGACCACACAAATTCAAAAGACAGCAAGAATCGGCCCGGAACTCGTCAAGTACATAGCTAAGACCAAATTGACGGCCTGAGCAAATCGCTCAGGTACACTTATTTTAGCAGCATCTAATGACCATGAGATCCTTTTTTGGATATCCGCTAGGAGACAATTTTTTATGATAGAAATAGATACCAATTCAAGATTTTAGGAAGGGAATTACCATGGCCGAGAAAGAGATGAGAAACTTCGCCCTGCGGGACGAGAACGGCAATGAGATTGGAGTCTTCACAGGCAAGTCGCCCCGCAAGGCAGCCCTAAAGGCCGCCAACCGAGGCCACACGGACATCAGACTCCGGGAGCGGGGCACGAAGAAGGTGCATGTATTCACCGGCGAGAGGGTACAGGTAGACAAGCCCAAGGGCGCGCCGGCCTGGATGAAAGACAAGATCTGGAAGCCGCAGGTCAAAAAAGTAGGCGTCGAGAAGCTGGAATAGGTTTGAGGCCTTAGGCCTTAAGGTCCAGCTCCTCGGCCCTGCCCAGGGCGACACTGGCCTCGGCGGTGCGGTTGAGCAGATTGAGAGCCACGCCTTTGTTGTGCCAGGCATCTGCATCCTGTGGGTCTAGCTCTACTGCCCGGTCATAAACCTGGATGGCCTCCTCGTACCTGCCCAGCTCGGCAAGAGCAATGCCCTTGTTGTGCCAGAATTCCGCCTCTCCTGGGCCTAGCCTGATCGCTATATCATAAGCCGGGAGGGCCTCATCATACTGGCCCAGAACCGAGAGAACATTGCCTATATTGTTCCAGGCGCCTTTATTTTCTGGATTTATCTTGAGGGCCTCGACATAAGCCTGAGCAGCAGCATCATACCTGCCTTGGTCCGCGAGAATCTCTCCTTTGTTGTACCAGGCGGCCTCATATTGCGGATCCAGCTCAACTGCCCTATCATAGGCCAGGATGGCTTCATCGATCCTGCCCAGGTCAGAGAGGGAATTGGCTTTGTTGAACCAGAAAACAGCCCCTTGAGGATCTATCTCGATTGCCTTATCACAGGCCAGGATGGCCTCTTCGTATCTGCCCTGAGCGGCGAGAGCTGTTCCCCTGTTGTTCCAGGCCATTGCATATTGAGGATCGATCTCGACGGCCCTGTCGAATGCCCTCAGAGCTTCCTCATACCTCCCCTGGGCCTCCAGAAGAAAGCCCATGTTGTTCCAGGCTCTATGGTGGTTTGGATCCAGCCTGATGGCCTCGTCATAAGCACTGATGGCGCCGGTAGAATTGCCCTCGAGCGCGAGGGCATTGCCTTGATCAAACCAATCTTTTGCCGTCATCTGCCCAAACGCAGGGACACAAAGGACGACCAGCAAAATAATAGCAATAAGTTCTCTTTGGATATAGATCCCATCCTGCCGTATAGTTATTGTTTTTTACGGCTAACTTAATAAATTAACTTTTTCCTTGCGGATCGCTTCAAGGCTCATTGATGGGATTCATAAGCTGGCGCATGAGAATGATTTTCAGTCGGGATCAATCCGGCAGGTCCTTGACTGCATCCAGCACCTTTTTCGCAGCCGAGCACCTCTCCCACTTGGACTCGTCTGCCGCCATTTGCTCCAGTTCCTCCACGCCGATCTGGCCCATCTTGAACTTGGTCACGAGAATGCCGGTCATGACGGCATCGCTATGCTTCGCTCTCTTGCGCACTCTTCCCCATCCCCAAACTTTCCAGCCCGGACCCTCCCGGCCAGGCCTTTTCCGTGAGATCGCCATGCAAATAATAGCTTGTGCTCAGCCGGGCTATCAACCCCGACCAACAACTACAAGTATCTATAACGATAATATGAGTAGTTTGCCGCTTCATGCCATAAAGGGTGGCGGGCGTGCCGTGGGCTTAACCTGTCCGATTACGCTCTGATGACAGGGGAGATATGTCCGCTCCTCCGTGGGGCGACATGCTACCAGCTCCCAAGGCTGGCAGGTCTTGATCCCCTGGTACAGGAGATGCATGTCGTCGTGACGTGCATTCGGATCGAAGAGCCTGTGAGATTCAAACTTCGGGCTAAGAGAGTTGCGCGCTGTAACAAGCGCAGTAATATGCCTGGAGATCTCACGCCAATACACGGTCGGGGCATGATGCGGCACAAGCCGAAGCCGAAAGGCAGCACGAGGCCCCAAAAGAGGGGATTCCCGTAAAACGGACGCTGTGTAAGATTCCAGCGCTACTGCTGCCTCAAAGCCCGGCTTAATAATAGTCGAGCTTCGGGCGGGTCTGGCCATCATCAAGATGATTGGCTCCTCCTAAAAGGGCGCTGTGGATTTCGGCGCTGGCCTGCCTGGAACTTCGATTGCGCGGTTTTCGGATTATTTCTTGGTAGAGGAGAGGATGTTTCTTATTCTTAGACGTAACCGAAAGTTATTTATCTCGTCGATTGCCGTATATAGTACTTGGCAAAAGTCGAAGTCCATTGTTTTCCCTCCTACATACAGGCTTTTGCCTCCCTCCTTCTTATCAATCGCTTCCATGAGAGCCGAAGAAAGGCTTATAGCCTGACCTGTCCTTGAGCATCTGTCTTGAATGCCAGTCATAAGGAGGAGAGGCAATTTATCAGAGCTACAGGGCTTGACGGCTGGCCGGGCCCTTGGCTTTAGTTCTGGGTCATTTCTCTTAATGTCTTTTAAAATGCCATAGAACTGTTTCAGGACAACGCAATTCAGCCCGAAGAGAGAAAAACCGGAGAAGAAAACAATCAAGTCTCGGGCGGGTCAACGCCGATCCACAGTGTCCTCCTTAGAGGAGCCAGAGTCACTTTCGTGACTGGCCTGACCCCGCCCAAGATCTCGACTTTCTGCTGCGTGTGAGGCGGTAACAGCACTGGACTATTGCACAGCGTCCGTCTCACGGGAACCCGTAGCACCGCCAGATGCCAGGTCTGTGATCTGCCTCTACATCAGCCTGGGTAGTCGCGTCTTGGGCCGGTTTGTTGAATCCGGATCTCGCTCAAGGCATATCTACTACGCCAATTACGGCGTGCATATCTTTTGGCCTCTTAAATTCATTCGGCCTTCCTGAATGCTGTTTTTAGGCAGCACTCCTCAGGTCCTCGAGACTCGCGGCACATCTACGGTGGGATGTGCCTATCGATATCCCTGGGCCTAAGAACTCAGCCGAATTGCTCGATCCTCGTTCTTGCCAGCGCAAAACGCGGCCCTTTTTTATACGCACGATTAATAGATATGGTTTTTGGTTGAATCCTGGCAAATGGTTCTATGGCATTATAATTAGTATCCATAAAAATAACATAGAACTTTGTAATAGGACGCCTCCTAATCGCCGCTAGATACTCCATTTGCCAGCCCAAACCCGTGCAGGTCATACGCCTCCTTCACCAGCGCCGGCGCGACAGTGGGATTAGCCAGTATATCCTAGCTCTTCGGCCATGGAGATAGTCGCATTAGTTTCTGTAATGCGACCGAGATTGTTTAGAAGATAGCCTTTGTTATGCCAGACTGTAGAAAATTGTGGAGTTATATTAAGGGCCTCATCATAAGCTTGAATGGATTCATTATATCTTCCTAAGTGGTAAAGAACAACGCCTTTATTGTTCCATATATCAGCATCATACGGATTAATCTCAATTGCTTTATTATAAGCCTGAAGAGATTCATCATATTTCTCGAGGAGATATAAATCGACGCCTTTTTGGAACCAAGCATTTGCTAAAAGCTTATTAGTTAATTGTTGGCTAGATGTATTCGTTGAAATCGATTTAACAATCTTATCATATATTTGCAGAGCTTCACCATGATTGTTTTGCGCATCGAGGGCTAGGCCTTTGTTAAACAGCGCTTCTAACAACCAGGGATTTAGACTAAGGGCCTCATCAAAAGCCTGAATGGATTCATTGTACCTTCCCAAGTGGTAAAGGACAACGCCTTTATTGCTCCATGCACCTGCATCATATGGATTGATCTCAATTGCTTTATTATAAGCTTGAATAGATTCGTTGTACTGCCCTTGCATATATAAAATACTGCCTTTACTATACCAAACAGGTGCTAATTGTGAATTTAAATTAAGGGCCTCATTATAAGCCTGAATGGATTCACTGATCCGTCCCTGATCATCAAGTACACGGCCTTTATAACCCCAGGCTAGTGCATATTCTGGATTTAACTCAATAACCCTATTAAAAGCCTGTAGTGACTCGTTAAAATTACCCAAACGATATCGGCTTCTACCTGTTTCAAACCAAGCGTCGGCAAATTGCGGATCTATCTTGAAGGTGGGACCTATCTTTTGTATATAACTATATGCCTTAATTGCTTCTTCATATCTACCGATTTGAAATAGAGTACCGCCTTTGTTGTTCCATGCATCTGCATATTGCTGGCTAATATTGATGGCAGTATCGAAACACGAGAGGGCTGTGTCATATTCGCCTAAGCGATATAGTGCATAGCCTTTAAAGTTCCAGGCTCTCTCAGACCGTGGGTTCAAATCAATAGCTTCATCAAAACAATTAATAGCTTTTTTATATTGATAGACGGAAGAAAAATCATTTCCCTTTTCGATCCAATCTGCTTCATTGGGTGTTGATGATATTGAATAAATTATAGATATGAAAGGATTGATAATCGCACCAAGAATAGTAAAAACGCCAGCTATCATTGCGATCTCCTTAGTCCTTTCCATTGTATCTACCTACTCATATCACTTTATATAATTGACATTTTGTCTATTAGGCACGACATATAGCGACTCAAGAATTGGTATATAAATCACTTGCCATAAACTTTAACGGCTTTAAGAAGGATTTCATTTCAAAGGGATAATGAATATTCCGCACCACTAAATCTCGTTCGAGATCGGTCGTCCCTTCCAAGGTTGTATCGTCATTTTCCGGGCTTAAATCTACTCATGTCGCACGCCTCCTTCACCAGCGCTGGCGCGACAGTGGCATAGATCTCCGTGGTGGAGAGCCTCTTGTGCCCCACCTGCTTCTGTATCATGGGCACAGGAACGCCGGCCATGAGCGCATTGACCATATGACCGCGCCCTGAGGATGTGAAGAGTGGTTAGTACTTACTAATTACCAACTATTAGCTACTATATAGTAATTACTTATTAGTAGTAAATAATTATTGGGCACTCTGCTATCGATCATCAATCCCACCACCCTCCATCCAAACCCTTATTACTCCCCACTAATTACTAATTACTCATGAGGGTGGTTACCGTCTGCAATCATAAAGGAGGGTGCGGCAAGACGACCACAGCCATCAACCTCGCCGCATACCTCGCTCTCAAGGACAAGAAGGTTCTTCTGATCGACCTCGATCCCCAGGGGGCGGCCAGCACCGGCCTGGGCATAGACAAATGGCACCTGAAGAGCCAGATGTACGACGTGATGGTGAGGGATGCCCCCCTCCAGGATGCCATCCTGCCCACGGAGATCCCCGGCCTCTTCATAGCCCCCTGCAACATCGACCTCTCCGGGGCAGAGCCGGAGCTGGCCAACCAGATCGCCCGGGAGCTGATTCTGAAGGAGAAGATCGCCCCCCTGCAGGATTACGACTACGTGATCATAGACACACCCCCCAGCCTGGGCCTGCTCACCATCAACAGCCTCACTCCCTGCGACCTGCTTCTGATACCACTTCAGGCCGAGTTCTACGCCCTGGAGGGGATGAGCCAGCTCATAAAGATCGTAAAGATGGTGGAGACCAGGCTGGGCAGCAAGCCCACCCGCCGGGTGGTGCTTACCATGTACGACGCCAGGACCAACCTCAGCAAGCAGGTGGAGGAACAGGTGAGGAGCTTCTTCAAGGATGAGGTCTTCCAGACCATAATCCCCAGAAGCGTCAAGCTGGCTGAAGCCCCCAGCCACGGACAGCCCATATGCCTGTATGACCCGGAGTCTGCCGGCGCTCTGGCCTATAAACAACTATCCGAGGAGGTGTTAGCTCTTGGCCCGTAGAGAAGCCCTGGGCAAGGGGATTGGAGCCCTCTTTTCAGAACCAGAGGAGAAGGAGGGAGAAGGAGAGAAGGCTCCTGAGTCAGAAGTAAGTACTAAGGAGTCAGGAGTAATTAGTAAAGAGCCAAGTCTAACTTCTGAGGCAGAAGTAGATAGTAATAAGTCAGAAGTAATTACTCCAGAGTCAGAAGTACATAGTGAGAAGTCAGCAGTAGTTACTGACGAGTCTGGAGTAGTTAGTGATGAGTCAGGAGTAGTTAGTAAGGGCAAGGAAGTAATTACTGGAAAGTTAGAGTTAGATAATAAGGAGTCAAGAGTAGTTACTCCTGAGTCAGAGTTAGATAGTAAGAGGTCAGGAGTAATTACTTCTGACAGGAGAGAGGGAGAAGAAAAGATATCAGAGGGCAGAGTGGTCAAGGGCAGACAACGCTCTCCTGCCGTCAGGATCGGTCAAACTGCTGGGCAGGTCGATGAGGAGATCCTGGAGCAGGCCATCTCCGAAGCACTGAAGAGCCCCAGGATATCCACCTGGTCGCCTTTGGTGATGTCAGCTCTCCGCTATCTTCAGCTCACGACGGCCAGGTTCTCCATGAGCCGAGAGGTGAGCGAAACCCTGGAGGCTGCCTTCAGGGAAAAATACCCGGACCTGTTTGAGAGGATTGAAAAGGAGATCGAGAAAAGTTAGAGTTCCACATGGCTGCTTGGGGAGCTGGGCATTTGCTCAAGATGGAAGCTCTCCGGCCAGAGCTCGTCATTTGCACCATATAACTGGGCTTTTGCCTTGCCTCTCTCCAGGAGCATCTCCTCCACCTCAGAGATCCTTAATCCGAAGACCTCAGAGAGGATCTCCATAGCCGCCTGGAGCTCTAGGGCCTTGGAGCTTGCTTGAGATACTCTCTCTGAAGGGACGCTCAACTGCCTTTTGGGGCCAATCAGCCTTATCAGCTCAAGAACTCCTGCCATGGAAGACCAATTGGCCTGCGAGGATAAGTAGTTTGGCCGGAAAAAGATATCAGTAGATCATTTTTACAGAAATGGAAGGGCGGATTAACATATATAGCAGACTGGTCTGCATGTACTATCAGATGCCCGGATATCCCCATTGATTGAAGATAGAGATCTAAGGCGCTGAAGTCCCAAAGCTTTGATTCCTGGGATTAGCCTTACATGATTTCTCTTTTCATTCTTCGTTGCCTTTGGCAACGGTCCAAAGAGAATATTTATCTTCTTAATCAAATAATATTAAATTGCTATTATAAATGATTCTGCTCCGATTCTTTGCTATACCGTATACTAGAGCTAGCGTCCAGCTACTGTCCTTCCACCCGGCAGGATAAAGCCAGTATCTATTTTAGCCCATCATCAATGTAAAATCAGGCATATCTCCCGCCCTCTTTAAAGAATACAATCTTAAGCTCATCCAGTCTTGACCGTTGCCTTGAGTCACAGTCACGCTCTATTTTTATAATATCAGAATACTTTAAATCATCAGTTTTTGCTGTCAGTCGCACTGTCTGGCGGCCATCATTGGGAGTATGATCGCAGTCAAGGGCAGGACAGATCCTCTCGGCTCTTCTCAGAGCTCTGATGGTGTCGCGCCGACTGGGCGGAATTCCCTCCCGACCGGAAAGAAAATCTCTGGCCTGGCTGGAATTAAAGGAGATCTCCCTCTTCCCCTGAGCAATGGTCTTTATGTGCTCCACTATGGCCGAGGCCCTCAATTGGATCTTTGTAACCGCCTGCCTGATCCTTCCCTCTTCGGCTGAAGCCAAATTTGGCCTGATCTTCAAAGCATCATGGATATGCCTGATCTCCTTCTTGATATAGGCATTAAGAAGAACCAGCTTTCCTATTGGCGATTTTTCCTGCTTTACCGCTTTGGTCGCCTTGACGTTCATCTCGGCCAGCTCCCGACCTCTCATGATTCCGGCCTCCTTGAGGACCTCGTTCAGGGTATCATAAACCTGAATCATGTCCTCGAAGAATGCCTGAAGCTCGGATACAGGGATCTCGATAGTCTCTTCGCTCTGGAGGCAATCCATTTAGATCGCCTCCCCGAGCTCTGAGTTGCATTCTTTTGGCCGCTCTTTTCTGCCTGGCGAGGTGCCTGTACCAGGTCCGGATGCAAAGCTATTTATTATAGCCAAAGCTAAATCTACCATACACGATCGCTCCTGCTCGGAGTATCCCAGTCCAGGTGTTGCGAGCACCTGGACCGGAACCAATTTTTACGAACTATTATTTGCCAATATTATATTTTGAATTATAATATCTCCTCTAATAGAGATCTCTTTTAAATGCAATGATGAAAAACCCTGAAATTTATCGAAAATATAATCTAAAGGCGTCTGCCTCTGCTCTTTCCATGCAAAACTATATATGCTAGCCTGAGCTATCTTGTACATAAGTCGAAGTCCTTTTATCCATTGTTCGGCCCAGGGTGCCAGCCCTGGACTGAGCAGTAATTCTTTATTTTCTCTTAGATCCCATCCTTGCTTTTATGAGGTTGCCCCTGCGCCTTCTGCTTGCTTTAGCACATATAGCGCGTAGTTAAGGGCGTGGGATCTATTGCTAAAACGCTTCTTTTCGACTTGCTGGTCGACCCAGCCGATCAGCTCATCATCCACCCTCAAGCTAATCCTGGTTTTCCCCTCGCCCATATTTGGACCCTCGTATGACATTGTGTTTTTATGTCATATATAAGCATACTTCTGGATTGTTCATGAGCTAAACTAATAAAAAGATCTATTATTATAATAAAAGCTCTGAATAGATCTCTTAAAAAGAGTATCGGACGGTTGGATTAGCTATATCAAAAATTTAAAAATTTTTAATAATATCTTTTCAGTGCTTTATATTAATCGGCTAAATATGTCTAAAACACGGAATTTGTGCCGGTTTTATTCGCGACATATCCTCCTATCTGCCAAAGGTCGGTGGAAGGTTTAGAATTATATATCCCCGGAGCATAACATCTCTCTGTCCGGCCATTTCAGGGCCGGAGAGGTATTATCCATGCTCTTCAAGCCTGAGCACGTGGGCCTGATACTTTCAGGCCGCAAGACCCAGACCCGGCGGGTCTGGAAGAAGTCCAGGGCCAGGGTGGGGGCCATTCATAAAGCAAAGACGGCGCTCTTCTCCCCAGATCATTTCGCCCTGATCAGAATAACCGGCCTGCGAAGAGAGCGGCTGGGAGATATCACCCTGGAGGATGTGAAGCGGGAGGGCTATGATACCATTGAGGAATTCAAGGAGGTGTGGATCAGGATAAATAAAAGCTGGGATCCGGAGCTGGAGGTCTATGTGGTGAGCTTCGAGCTGGCCGGGGTTGTTGCATCATAAGAGAATCGTCAGTGCCATCCCTGCTAACGAGGATATGTCTGTGATAATCCCCAAAACATCCCTCTTCTTTAGTCGATCCTGATTATCGATCTCTTTCAGGATGGCTTCAAGGTCTCTTTTGCTGGCATTGAGCCTGGCAGTATCCCGGACCGCTTTGATCATATCTTGTCTCATTTTATTGAGCCTATCAATCATGGCCCTGTCTCTTTCTTCCAGGGATTCGGAAAGCTCCGTTTTGCCCAGGCCTTGGGATTCGATCTCCCTTTGCAGCCCATCTATTTGATTTTTAAGAGAATAGAGCTCACTCCTGGTGTTTCCGGAGCTGGTTTTCATATTTATGATGGCAAACTCTATGCTCTGGAGATGGAGGCCAAGGAGCCCCTTCAGCTCTATTACTCGTCGATCATCATTTTCACCTTGTATCAGTGAGGCAAAAAGAACAGATTCCAAGGTATTTAGGCGCTGCTCAAGGCTGGCGGAATCTTGAGAATCAACAAGGGCCTTGAGATGTTCTTGAGCTTCTTTGGGGAGGCGGCTGCAATGACGCTTTAGCAGTGGAACGATTCTTTCAAGGTATTGGTCTGCTGCTGGCCATGATTCTACCTTATTCAATCCTCTTGTGCTCTCATAAGCGTCTCTGCCAAAGGCTTCCAGATCTGTTCCTTTGGTACTCTTGCAGAGCCTCCCTGCGGCAGACTCTACATCCTTGAATAGTGCTTTGATTTTTTGGTCTACTATGGGAATGCTTTTCTCAACCAAGGTGTAATCTATTATTTTGGATGCCAGCGGTGCTTTATCTCTTGCTTCTCTCAGGCATTCTGCAGCCTGGAGGCAATATTTTGTATAGGACCTTAGATCTTGCTTTCCGAATAGGATATCGTCTATTGAATAGGTTCTGACCTCTTGCAAGGCCTTTGATAAGTTATTAACTGCTTCTAAGAGGACTTCTCTACTTTCAGATGCTTTTATTGCTTCTTTTGCATCAGCAAGATATCTTTGCACCTCATCTTCTCTTGGAATATCTGTGAAGAGAAGACTATGCAGGGATCGATAGAATGGCAGACAAAAGTCAGCAGGATTAGTGTATTTAGCTTCCTCTGAAGATCTCCTGAAGAATTCTATTGCTTCTTCCAGATGATTTCTGAATTCATCATCCGTTTTAGTGGCTCTTAAGATCGATATTCTTCCAAGGGAATGATTGGAAATACATCGCACGTCGCTGTTTTCATCCTGAGCCAGCCTGTGCAAATCCTGCCAGGCTTGATCTTTGTCAGGTACCTTACTGAAAGCCGACCCCAGGGCATCTGCCGCACTCCATCGCATGATCCCGTCTTCATCCTGAGCCAGCCTGTGCAGATCCTCCTGAGCTTGAGACTTGTCTGGAACCAGACCGAAAACCTCTCCCAAAGCGCTAGCAGGCCTCTTCATTACGATAAAGTCTTCATCCTTAGCTAGCCTAATGAGATCTACCCAGGCTTGAGACTTGTTCGGAACCAGACCGAAAACCAATACTAAGGCATCTGCAGCCCTCCATCGCACAAGGTTGTCTCTATCTTGAGTCAGCTTGTGCAGATCTTTCTGGGCTTGAGACTTGTTCGGAACCAGAGCGAAAACCAATACTAAGGCATCTGCAGCTCTCAATCGCACGAGGCTATATTCATCTTGAGTAAGCCTGTGTAAATCCTCCTGAGCTTGAGACTTGTTCGGAACCAGACCGAAAACCGATTCTAGAATGCCTACAGCGCTTAATCGCACATCGCTGTTTTCATCCTGAGCCAGCTTATGCAGATCTTTTTGGGCTTGAAACTTGTCCGGAGCCTGACCGAAAACCGATATCAGGGCATTTGCAGCCTTCAATCGCACGAGGCTGCATTCATCCTGGGCAAGCCTAATAAGCTTCCTCCAAGCGTTTTCTCTATTTTCCTGGCGAATAAATTTCTCTTTAAGAAGCGTTGCAGCTCTTCTCCTTTGATCGACATCCTCAGAATATATCGCATTGATTTCAGCCTGGGAAGTCAAGGATTAGCCTCAGAGGAAGTACGCAAAAAAAGCTTATAAGTTTATGGCTGGGCTTTCATCGTCGTCCCTTTAACTCTTTCATCACAGCTTGTTACACCCACCCCTTCTTTCCATCCCCCTCAAACTACCCGACCTGGAATCCCGAGACAAATAAACCGTAAACTAACCTCACATCCTGTTATCTATTATCTCCTCTTCTCCATTTATCTCAAAAGGCAATTATCTCCCTGAAGATTCCCCCAAATGTACAGATTACCTCCTCCGGCTGCTCGCCGAAGGATTGTAACAAGTTGTGACAATAGCAATGGATGTAACAGATTGTTATTATGCATCGGAGGGCCGCATTCTTGCCCAGCTCCTCCCCCGCCCTGATCAGCCGGGCAGCCCGGCCCTTCTTCTCAAAGCGGACCTTATCCGGAAAGAGCGAAGCCGCCCGGCGCATGGCTCTCAGAGCCTGCTCCCGGTAGATCCTCCTCTCCTCCTTGGCCGAGATGGTCCTCATGGACTCATTGGTGGAGAGGCTCTTCAGCCTGCGGTCCGTCTCGAAGGCCTCCAGGAGGACCCCGGCCCGGAAGGTCTCCACAGTGGTCAGGGTCAGCTTTGGCCGGCCCAAAATGAATGTAACAACTCCTCTCTCCAGATCAGCCAGCTGGCGCAGGGCGTTTACCGGGGTGATGGTGTTTCTTTTCTTGGCTGCTTCGATGGCCTTCCATTGCCTCTTCACCCGGGCGTAGAGGCTCCTGGTCTCAGCCGTGGCCGGGAGCTGCTCCAGGGCGGCCAGGCACTCCTCCAGCCCCTGCCGCTGCTCTGAGAATAGCGTCCAGAAGCCCTCCTGGAAATCCTCGATCAGGGCCTCCATGTCCCTGTTGGCCTTCTCCAGCCTCTCCTTCTCCAGGGATTGCAGGATGCTCTCCGGGGAGCTGCTCCTGGCAGGTCCAGCTTCCCTTTTGCTCCCGGCCCTCTCGATCTCCTCCAGTTCATGCTCTCGCTCTTCCAGCCAGCGGGCCAGGGTTTGTAGCCCCTCGTTTTGCTGAGCTATGAGCCCATCCTGTTCCATTATCCTGGCCTCGAGCTCTTCTATGGTCCTCTTGAGCTGGGCCGGCTCGGAGGAGGAGAGCTCCTGGGCAGTTCGAAAGGCGTTTATATTGTGGAGAGCAAGCTTAATCATGCCTGTTTACCCAGCCCGTTCCGGAAATCATGTATTCAACTCCGCTGCGTGCTCGGGCACGAACCTCCCAAAGATTCGAAAAACAGGCCGCGGGGGGCTTGGGCAGCTCTCCGTGATTACACTTACAATTTTAATTTTATAAGTTAGAAGGCTTATTGTGCCCTGTTGCAGAACAGTTTGATTCAGATATTTAGCAGCAGCAAAGCCAAAAGCGCATGCAAAGGGGCCTCTCAGTTGAACGCAAAGCCTTTTATCCTGTTGCCTTACATATGTCATTAGACTTGCCTTCTATTCTGGGTTAGCCATGGCTCGCCAGTCTTGGGTACTCTAGGGTCGGCAGGTCGGCATATCCAAACAAAGCCATCTCACCACTGGCTTTGCGGTCTTCGCGGCGTTAGAGCCCACACTTTTTCGTCGCGAAGACATAACTATCCCTGCTTTTATCCCTCTTATTAACAATTATTCGATCCTGATTGCTGGATCTTGATTGCCAGGATACCAGCAAAATATAAAACTGTTTTGCCATGCGTTGGCATGTCAAGTGAGAGAAAGTCCATGTGATTCATCGTTATCCATAAAGCCTATAGAAAATTTTGCTTTATCAAAAATAAATTTTAGTTTATCATCTGAACTACTACAACTTTTAAATAGTCGTGATAAGTCCGTCTAAGCGGTGAGGTGTGGATTGGCCGGGTAAGAGGCGTCACTCCCTCCTGTGTGTGGGCGCAGGGGGACGAAAGGAGTATGCCTCTTCTCTGACCTGACATTTGCGCTTCACCCTGGGATTGTCTGAGAAGAACTGCATAAGATGAGTGGTGAGCGCAGGATGTGCCAAATTACAGGATTTAATGGCCCCTCAGCCGGGGCTCTCTTCCGGCCAGGGGACCTCTTGATTCTCTTGGAGGCGTCCGGTTGAAGAAGGAGTTTGCTGGAACCCTTCTCTCCAGCTTCGGCATGATGGGCTCGGTTCATTTCAGCCTGGAGCTGCCCGGCTCGGTCATAGGAGACACCAACCGCTTCCTGGAAGCGGCGGTGGGAAGGCGGGTTTTGGTGACCGTGGAGGCAGAGGAGGCGGGATCTTGAGGATGTGTCGCCCCTGCTCTGCTGCCCTGGAAGCAGCCCGTGCCGGTCTATCTGAGATCACCGGCCGGCTCAGAGAGGATGAGTACGATAGAAAGAGCCTTCCTGCTGACCTTCGGTGCAGCTTCATGATCCTGGCGGAGCTGGCCCGCATGATGCACCTTCCTGGGCTGGATGGCGACATCGAGGCCCTGGCTGGGGCTCTCCTGGACCAGGTGGAGCCCATCCCTGAGGATCTGTTGTATATTGCTCTGGAGGTGAAGAGGTGAATTGCAGGCCATGCTATCGCATATCCTTAAATATAATAAGAATCACAGTGGCCTGTAATGCTCAGGCTCTCCGGCTCGTGAGCAGACTCTTCTGGGAGGACTTTATCGATGTTCCTTGAGCCCATACGGGAGCCTGGGACCAGATTTGCCATTGAGCACCATGGAGGCAAAGCTGGCCGGTTCTGGGGCTTCGAGAAGGTGGAGCTGGATGGTGTGATCTTCTTCCGGCCCCGGATGTGTCCTCACTGCAAGAGAGAGGCGGTGGTCTTCGACCAGAGGGACTTTCCCTTCTGTCCGGCCTGTGGAAAAGAGCCCTTCCTGGCTCAACAGGCCCAGCCGGCGAAGAGATCCAGGCCGGATATAGAGCGATACAGGAGGCTGAAAGCTCAGAAGAGATGTAGAATAATATATAAATAATGAAGCTCGGATATGTCTCTGGAAATGCTGCCGGCCTCATTTCGAGGCCGTGCCAGCCGTCCGGGGAGATTCCAAATGGATGAGAAGGAGCTGTTCAGGGAGATGGCCCGGCTGGATACCGAGCTTCTGGCCATGATTGAAGCCGATCCAGAGCTGGGCGAGGTCTATGCCGAGGAGATGGGCGAGGCTCCCGGATCGGTGGTCTACCTCCCCAAAGCCCCCACCCCGGCGGACTGGGCCCGTGCCCGGGAGCTGGCAGACCGAAAGTAGCGGTTTTGAGGTTTTCATGTCTTTCAGGCCAAAGGATACCCTGCAGATGCTAGCGGACGCTGGCGCCGACCCGGATCGTCTCTTGATCCTGGAGCGCCAGGAGAAGGCCGATTATATAGAGCTGGGCCTGCCCCGCCAGGGGATAGCCAAGGTCCTGGAGCTGCAAGGGGTGCTGAGATCGGAGGGCAAGAAGAAGATCAACTATCATAAGCAGCGCAGCATCTGGGGCCGGGGCCCTCATTACCCCGTCTTCAGGGACCACTACAAGCAAAACAGGAAGGAGTTTCGCCAGGCTAAAGGCTTGCCTTTGTAATGGGTCTCTTAATGCCGGTTATTTCCAGAATTCTATCTAGTATAATTTTATAAAGGGCTTTTTCAACCCATAAATCATGGGTTTCTGCTCTGAGAAAAGATCATTCACATAGTGTCTGGTACTGCGACGGTCCAGGAGGTTAGTTTGTCCAGGCTTTTAATCTCAGCCTGGGGCTTGTGTCAGGACATAACTTACTCAGTTTCAGCCAAGAGTCAAGCGGGGATGTAGGCCATCTTCCGTCTTGGCCTCCTTTGCCTCAATTTACGTCAATCACCGGAAAGCTGGGGCCGGGTGGATGCAATATCCTGCAATTTTCCTCACTAAATCAATTTTAGCCCCCTTTTTTAGCCCGACCACAGCCCGGAAATGGCCGCCCTCTGGGAGGACCTGCCGCTTGAACCCAGGCAGCCCTCCATCCTCTCTCTGGGCGGTCTCAACTTAAGCATTTGGAGGTTTGAGATATGGCACCGAATGAATCGGCAAAGAAAGGATCGGATTGTTGTGGTGATGAACGCTCTGGAAATCAGGCCTGTGGCTGCCTTCCCCAGCCCCTGGAGGATCGGGTGACCCCCAATGGCACCCGCCTCCTTGCTGCAGACAGGGAGAGGATGTACCGGACCGGGGATGGCAACCTCTGGCTCTCTCGTGAGGATTACAAGGTCTGGTCCAGGGAGCTGGGCCTGGAGGTAGATCCCATCGTCTGGTTTACCCGCATGGGCCATCCCCTGCCCCCTGATGTCAAGGTATGAAGGCCCGCAAAGGGCCTCCCAAAGACTACCAAGAGATACGTGCCAAGGTGGAGCAGGCCTCAAAACTGATGGCAGGCGGCCTCTCTGAGTCCAGGGCTGCCAAGACGGTCGGCCTGCCAAGATCCAGCCTTCAGCAATATTTGAAGCACGGCGTACCGAAACCAGGCCTGCCAAAGCCGGAAGCCTGCCAGGATGACCTGGCAGGTCAAAAGCAGGATGCATCAAGGCCGCCTGCCGAAATCCCCCTGCCGGAGCAGCGGGACGAGCATGGACGGTTCCTGGCAGGCAACACTGTCGGCTCTCTCATCGATAAACCGACGCGCCAGGCCCGCATCAAGTTCGAGGATGCCACCCCCAAGGTGGCCGAGAAGCTGATAGGCATCTTTGAGGCCCTGCCCGATGACGAGCCGGAGCTGGTGCTGGCCTTCGCCAGGGAGATCCTGGATCGGGGCCTGGGCAAGCCCAAGCAGGTCGTGGACGTGAAGGAGTCCCGAGAGTACATCGAGTACAGGTACATCCAGGAGCTTATCCTTGCCGATCCCGAGGCCGTCCGACTCGCAGCTTCTCTTGCAGAACGCCTGGAGGGCCACGCCGGGGACCTTTGCGGAGAGGCTGTCGGGCCGCAGGTGGAGGCTCTACCGCCACCTTCGTGAGCTCTCCTTTCTGCTCACTCAGGCCGTGGCCGGCCGCTATCCCCGTCTGATCATCAGCATGCCTCCCCGGCATGGAAAGTCTGCCCTGGTCAGCCACTGGTTCCCGGTCTGGTTTCTGGACCTCTTTCCTCAGTACCGGGTCATACTGGCCAGCTACGAGTCCGATTATGCCGCTTCCTGGGGCCGGAAGGTAAGAAACACCATCCAGGAGCATCCGGGGGAGCTGCGAGTAGAGATATCCGGCGACTCCTCGGCAGCAGACCGCTGGGACACCACCGATGGCGGCGGAATGAATGCGGTAGGAACCCAGGGCGCTGTTACCGGAAAGGGCGCTCAGGTCCTGATTGTGGATGACCCCCACAAGGACCGGGAGCAGGCCGAGTCCCTGACCATGCGGGAGAAGGTCTGGGACTGGTGGACAGGGACGGCCAGGGAGAGGCTGGAGCCCATGCCCTGGGCCCCCTTCGGGGTGGTTATCGTCATGGCCACCCGCTGGCATGTAGACGACTTCACCGGTCGGCTGCTGGGCAGAAAGGTGGATGCCGAGGCCGAGGGGCAGAGATACTCTCCTCCCTGGATCGAGTACCGGCTTCCCGCCCTGGCCGAGCTGGATGATCCCCTGGGCCGGCAGCCGGGAGAGGCCCTCTGGCCGGAGAAGTATCCTCTGCCTTCTCTTTATGCTATCAAGGAGGACATCGGCCCCTATAACTGGCTCTCCGAGTACCAGCAGACGCCCATCCGGCGGGAGGGGGCGCTCTTCCGGCAGGAGTACTTCCGGCCGGTGGAGGTGCTGGGTTAGGTGGTGCATGTCCTTCTCCCCCCTCCCCGCCACCCCACCCCCCTCATCCCATAGCCGTTCGGCCCGCCCGCCCGACATCCCGGCCAGACTGGCCTCCATGATCCATGATTCAAGACTTCCCGGAGCTGCCCATCATCGAGCGCTCCTCTCTCAAGACTGGCACCTTCATCGACCTGGCCACCAGCACGCAAACCCGCGCCGATTTTACAGTAATCGCCACCTGCGGCCTGGATGACAAGGCGAACATCTACATCCTCAACATCCTCCGGGGCCGGTGGGAGTGGCCGGATGCCAGGGAGCACATCATCGAGGAGATCCTCTCCCAGGGGGTGGGCCTGGCCGGGGTGGAGACCAACGGCTTTCAGCTCTCCTCCTTTCAGGAGCTGGTGCGGGAGAATCGCCTTTGCCGGGTGGCCTTCTATCCCGTCCCGGTGAGCAAGGACAAGGTGAGCCGGGCCCTGCTCTGCTCGGCCCGCGGTGCCGCAGGCAAGCTGTTCTACCGCAAGAATGCCTCCTGGTTTGAGGCCCTGCTTTACGAATTCACCAATTTTCCCGGCGGCGATCATGACGACATGGTGGACGCTGTTGCCGGATGCGTTGAACTCTTGAACAACTTCCAGGCCGCGGCCCCGGTGGTCTCGCCTGGCGTTCCCAGAAAGCGCAGCAAATGGAGGGGGAGAAGTTAGTGGCAAAGAAGAACATGAAACTGGTGGAGGTGGGCCGGACCGGCCTTACCCGCTTCGGCGGCTACATCTCCGAGGAGTGGCTCCCTGAACTGCAGGGCAGGAAGGGAGCTGAGGTCTACAAGAGGATGGCGGACAGCGATGCCGTCGTTGGTGGATACCTGTTTGCCATCAAAGAGATAGCCAAATCCGTGCCATGGTTCGGCGTTCCGGCCAGCGGCAGCGAGGAGGCCCAGCAGGACGCCAGGTTTCTGGAGAGCTGCATCTATGACATGTCCTCTTCCTGGCCTTCCACCCTGGATGAGATCCTGAGCATGTTGACCTTTGGCTGGGGCTATTTTGAAAAGGTATTCAAGATCCGCCGGGGGCCGAGGCAAAAGGATCCTCGATTTCGCAGCCAGTACAACGATGGCCGGATCGGCTGGGCCAAATGGGCACCCCGCGCCCAGGAGAGCCTGAACGAATGGATCTACGATGAGGATTCAGACACTCTCCTGGGCATGAGCCAGATCCCGGCTCCGGACTATCAGGAGCGCCGGATCCCTCTGGAGAAGGCCATTCATTTCGTAACCACTTCATCCAAGGGGAATCCGGAGGGCAGGTCCACCCTCAGAAATGCCCGTCGAAGCTGCTATATGAAAACTCAGATCGAGGACCTGGAGGGGATTGGAACCGAGAGGGACCTGGCCGGCTATCCCACCCTCTACATACCTCTGGAGGTCTTCAAGCGGGAGACAGAGACGGCCATTAAGGCCTACAACGATTTCATGGAGGTCATCTCCAATATCCGCCGGGATGAGGTCGAGGGCATTCTCCTGCCAGCGGTCTTCGACCAGAACGGCAACCGCCTCTATGAGTTCAAGCTCCTCTCCAGCAGCGGAACCCGCCAGTTCGACACCAGCCGGATCATCAACCGCTACGACACCCGCATCGCTTTGACGGTCATGGCTGACTTCTTGCTCTTGGGCCAGCAGAAGCAGGGCAGCTATGCCCTCTCCGACACCAAGTCCAAGATGTTCTATCAATCGCTGATGTCGCTGCTCGACAACATCGCCGAGACCATCAACACCCAGGCCGTTCCTGAACTGTTCGAGCTGAACGGCTGGGAGAGGGATGAGCTTCCCTACCTGGCCCACGGCAAGGCCGAGCCGGTCAACCTGGAGATGCTGGGCAACTTCCTGGGCAGGCTCTCGGAGATGGGCATGGTACTGGACGAGCGGCTGGAAAACCATCTGCGAGGCATTGCCGATATGCCCCTAAGAGAGACGCAGCAGCCCTCCCTTCGCAAGTCCAGGCAGGTGGTTCTCAGGAGGCCCAAACAGCGCCGGAGGCTTGAGCTGGCTGCTAGAAGGATTACCTCTCAAGCGGAGGTGGCGGCTTGACCTCCACCCCATCCCTCCCGGCCTCTCTTTCTCTATACTCCTCTCCTTCTCCCTCCCCCGCCACCCCCACCCTCTTCCTCTCCTGCCGCCACCGGCCGGCAGCGGCTCTGCCGCAGGCGCAGGCCGGGAGAACATCCAGGAGGTGGAGGCTTTGACCAGCTTCTCCAGTTTCGAGGATCTCTGGGCTTACTGCCAGCCAGCCCTGGAGGGAGGAGCCAGGCTCTATGTGGAGAAGGGCGGAGAGCGGCGGGAGTTCTCCACCCGCCGGGAGCTGTCCATCCTGGATGCCTGGGCCGGGGGAGCGACGGTCGTGAGCGGGGGAGAAGACAGGGTCTCTCTCTTCAAGGCGGATATGCCGACCTGGAGAGGGGAGAATGCCAGGGCGGTCTTCCTCGCCGCTGCGCCCAACAGGATCGAGGTCCTGCGAGGCCTGCCTTTGGCCGGAGAGGGCAGGAGGCTCTTTCGCAAGTCCATACTGGAGCCGGCCGGCCTGCAGGAGGTGGAGACCGGCTTTCTCTACCTCGTGCCCCGTTGCCTGGAGCGAGAGCCGATGCAGGAGGAGGTGGATGCCTGGCGGCCCTGGGTCATGCAGCAGCTTCAGGCTTTGAGCCCCCAGGTGGTGGTAGCCCTGGGAAAGGCTGCCGCCGGAGAGGGGATGGCCGATATCTCCCTTCCTCATCCCCATGCTGTACTGAGGCACGGCGACTCCGGGGAGCTGGCCCGGAAGGTGAAAAGGCTCAAGGAGGCCCTGGAGCAGGCTCAAAACATCGATCTTGTTTTAAATAGTTGGAATCTTCAGGATGTCCCAACAGTCGGAGAGGAATATCACGCCTCGATTTTCAAGGCCGATGAGGAAAGGCGCTTGGTGTACGGCGTAATTGCAGAGTCCGGAATGGTGGATGCTCAGGGCGATGTGATGAGCCCTCGCACCATAGAGGACATGGCCCACGACTTCATGATCCGCTTCCGAAGGTTTGACGAGCGGCATAGCTGGAGGCAGATTTCGGCCATGCCGGTGGAGTCCTGGGTCTTCCGGGAGGATGTAACCCTCTTCGGCCAGCTAATCAAGGCCGTATCCTGGGTTATAGGGGTCAAGGTCTCCGATGATGGGGCCTGGCAGAAGGTCAGGTCCGGTGATTACAGAGCATTCTCAATTGGAGGAAGAGGTGTCAGGACCCCAAGAATACGATTTGCGTGATGTAGAGGTGCAGTTCATTAGTTTCATTTTGACGAATAAAAACTTCTATTGCTTCTAAATCGAAGTAAAAAATGTTTTTCATGAAAATTATTTATTTTTATACTCGTATGTCAGTAATTTTGGGATAATAAGAATAGGAACCAATTTAAATAAGAAGGCAAAAGGAGATCACGATTATTTGGAGATCCATAATCAGGAAAAATATTAGCTGAATAGATAAAAATGTGTCGAAATTGATTACTAGATATGAGGTTTGATGCAGGAGATATCGAATGGACCGAGAAGGTTGAGTCAGATTCAAGGATACTAGACGCTCTAGGGATTTGGAGGCATCATCTTTCAATTCAGGAAGAATTTACAGCGGGAATTACATCAAGCACAGAAAGAGCGCGATATTACACGATTTGGGCATATTATTACGAATATCTATATAAAAATAAAATTATATCATCAAAAGACTACGAAAAGTTGTTTATTCTTGCGAGTTTAGCTCACCATAACGGCGACCATAGGTCACCTGAACTTCGTAGTATGTTCAATAATCAAAAATTTATTGGAACTTGGGATGAAATTTACACACACGATCTGAATTTCGATATACGTGGATATGGACAAGCTTTCTATAATAAACAAATGGAAGTATTTCGCTGTGCGTGGACGGATCAGCTCGGGAGAGTAAATATATCGAAATTAAATTCTAAGTTGGCTAAATCACTCTCTTTTCTCAATCTTGAAAATTTCAAAAAAGCAAAGTTTACCAAAACAGAATTAAAGGAATTGTTTTCCGGATTCTGCATATGTCAGATAGTCGAAAATTCATATGAACAAAATATATTATCAAAATTAATGTTTGGTTTTTTCTCTGAAAAAGGAGGTGTTTGGGATATTGACGAAGATGAGTTCGACGAATTTATGAAAGGGAAATCTGAGTTCATAGTAAAAGATAACCTGAATGATTCATATCAATTTCATGAATATAATGAATTTATTTCAATTAAACAAAGCAATATTAGAAGAAGGAATTCTCTCTTGCTTTTCCTCAGAATAATCCATGAAACAAGACCATTTCAAAATCAGATGCTAAGATTTATTTGGGATGCTGTTTACTTTAAGCAGAACCGAGAAAATAGATCTGAGATAATTTTTGGTAGTTTGGAAGATACAAGGGTTTACTGGGAATTCCATCAACTAAATATATATTATGTTTTTTTATTAGAGAAATTACTAGAGAAATTGCAGGATATTGTTATTGAAAATGATGGAATGAAAAAAACTGATCTAATTGAAGAACGTAATCACAAATATATATATCTATATCTTAATAGTATATTAAATATAGATATAACTGAAAAGACTAGTTTAGATGAAATAATTACTAGTATTAAAAAAATAAATGAACCAAATGAAAAATCCTCACTTAACTCTAAATTTAATGAATCTGAGTCATTTGACAAGATTTTATCAGAGGACCATTTAGGGGTCTTTTTTTCTGAATGTATTATGATGATATGCTTATTATATATGAGGTACTTTCAAACCTCTGATAGAATACGGCCACGAAACGAGCTTGGTGGTAATATTTTAGGAACTGATCACGTCGACATAGATCTATTATTTAGCTATATTAAAGCTAATAAGAATGATCTAAAAATAATTCCATTTTTATCTAATTTATGTAGAATAATTATCAATAGACATTTGTTGATATCAGCACAACGCTTTGCAGCTAATACAAAAAATTGGATTTTTGTAGAAGAAAATGGATATGTCTTTTCTGCTAGAGAGCCAATAAGGCGGGTGAGTACTCGCGATACCAGATGGCAAAGCATAAAGACTCTCATGAAAGATCTTCAATTCATCGATATTGATGAGGAATCCCGGTTAATTGTTGCTGAGGGGGGATCTAAATGGTTAGTGGGAATTATATAAATCTAATTAAAGAATTTACTGTGGAGCAAAGAAATAATGATTATATCGTGCTGACATCATTTTGTTTTGATCCATATTTTTTTGATAAATATTTATATCATAAAATTCGTGCAAACAATCCCGAAGCAGAAATTCTTGTACTGATTGATGGAGGTCAATATGCTCAATCTTTAGAACGATTCACCAACGAAACAGGATGCAAATATCTCCTCATTCCTATATATGTCCAAAATGGAGTGTTCCATCCAAAGGTTTCGTTATTTGTCTCCAAGAGTGACAAAATAGCAACAGTCTATGTATCAAGTTCAAATTTGACTCTCCCGGGGTTTACTAGAAATGCCGAAATTTCAGCAAAAATTCGCTATGATCAGAACTATGTAGATAAAAATGTAGATAAGATAAATGAATTCTTTATATCTCTAATAAAAAAGAAATACATCCGGGACGAAAAATCTATAGCTGTAATAACTCAGGCTTTGGAAAGCTTTCCTGCAATACAAGAACCAAGAGAGGAAATGGATTATGAATTTATACATAACCTCGATACCTCGATCATATCAGCAATGATGAAATCAGTAGCTCCCACGTTCGATTATGAAGCAATATTATTGGCACCTTTTTTTGCTCCAGATGAAGCTGTCATTAAAGAAATAATAAAATATATAAAAATACATAAAATTTTTGTAGCATTGCCAAGAAATAGAAATAATCTCAGCGACCCTATACCGTATATAGATTTTTTTAATTCACATAATATAGGTTGGGAGTTTTGTGAAGCGGAATTCTCCTTGGACGCCTCTAGGGTATTTCATTCTAAGTTAATTTATTTAAAAAGCCAGATGAATTACCTCCTTATAGGTTCCCCTAATATTACTAATGCCGCTCTCTTAAAGAATGGAGATAATGGAAATATTGAATGCGCAATTTTATTAAAAGGAACAAATGCAGAAAGCTTTATCCGAAATATAAATCTAACTGATATTGAAGTTTGGAATGAATCAAGCGATTTAGAGATTGATCAGGAAATAAATTCGTCATTCAATAATCTTAAAATATTCTCAGCAAAATTTAACGATATCGAGAGATCTTTGGAATTAATAATTGAGCCTATTGATAGCGAGTTCTCTGTATGCATTATGATGGATGATGAGAGTGAACTGATATATAAAAATATACCAAATTTGGCAGGAGGCGAACTACAGATAAAAATTCAGACTGGTATTCCCAAAGAAGTCAAAATATCTAGCAAGGAAAAGTCGGCCCGATTTAGAATTTATTATGATAAAGGTTATTTCTTAAGAAATATTCCAAAAAATAAGGAATCACTTAGGCAAATTCATGCTCGGTTATCAAATGATTTTACTCAAGATCAATCGGAAATTTATGCGATGATCATTGGTCTTGCAAGACAAAATCAGGAATTAAAGGGTACTATGAATTCGACTCAAGATAAAATAGCTAATAATAAAGAGGGAAATTTCAATCTGCAGATAAAACCAAGTAAAATTCGTAGTTCCGGAAGCAATTTGTCTTATATTGATCGATTGAATAAGCTATATCTATCATTGAGCTATGCTAAAAGGCAAATGCAAAGTTATGAAAATTTAGATTCTGATGAGATCGAACAAGGTTCATCTGAAGAACCAGATTTTCTAAAATTTTCGGTCATTCAACCCGAATTGAGTAAGTCAATATATAAACATATAGATTTAATTGACCGAATAGTAATTGAAAATGCATATCTTTTGGAAAAGGTAGATCAAAAAGATAATCTAGTCCAATCTCAATCTAATTTCATAGATTTTATTTTAAGATATTTTAATATAGATCTAAAAGAAAATCATTTTGAACATATAGTGGAAAAATTAGAAAATAATTTGAATATGGTTTGTAGAGAAGAAATTTCTAAAGGTTCTTCCATCAATTTATTTATGCGTATTATTGCAATAAATTATTGTTACGACATGAGAATTCACCCTCAATTCATGAGCAGTCTGTTTTTATTTTCAGATTTGGCAGACGAAAAAACATACTACTCTATAAAGGAATTTGTGATTATGTATCAGAAGAATTATTGCACAAACAAAACCACATTTATGTTAAATCATTTCCAGTTACATTACAGTAGTTTAATGACATTTGTATTTTCGCCTTCCAATATAAGTCATGGTTCGGTAGAATTAGTCAAATCAATTATTGACACGAAGGACCAAGAATTTTTTGACTTCATCGGATTGATCCTGATCAAACTAAAATACGGTGCATGGGAACAAAAAAAGGGAGGTGGACGGATTTCGTTATTTACTCCTAGGAAAAAAATCAAAGAAATGAATTATGATTTTTCGATTCTCGATTGCAGGAAGTTGAGATATATCGATGAATTCCTCAATGAGTCGCTACAACGTGAAAGAATATCAGACCTATTTAATATAAATTACTAATTAATAATTTTTATGCTTTCCTCTTATGCCTTTTATTGATGCCACAGACTTACATGATGGCCGCCAAAACATGGTTAACTAGCGAAGAGGTGCCAGCAACAGTCGGCTTTCATAGGGATCTTTGGTAATTGGACGTCAAAACATCGTTTGGATTTTAAATAGTGGTAATTTTAAGGAGGTTTCCGTAGTCGGAGAGGAATATCACGCCTCGATTTTCAAGGCCGATGAGGAAAGGCGCTTGGTGTACGGCGTGATTGCCGAGCCCGGAATGGTGGATGCCCAGGGCGATGTGATGAGCTCCAGTCCATCGAGGACCTGGTCCAACTTCACGGTCTGCTTCCCAAGGTTCGACGAGCGAAGCAGATGGTGATCTGGTTAAGATCTCCGAATATGGGATCTGGCAGAAGGTCAGGTCCGGGGATTACAGAGCGTTCTCAATTGGAGGAAGAGGTGTCAGGACCCCAAGAATACGATTTGCGTGATGTAGAAGTGCAGTTCATCAGCTTCGTTCCTCGTGGGGCGAACAAGAAGCAATTCCTGGTGGTGAAGGAAGACATGAAAGAAGACATTGTTAGGACCATCCTGGAGACGCCGGACGGGGATTTGGCCAAGGCTCTCCAGGGGGCAGGCCTGGAGGGTGAGGGGGCTGAGGCGCTTGTGGGAGCGGCCAAGGTCCTCAAGGCTTACAAGGACGCCCTTCCCGAAGATGCCATTGCCTTGCTGGCAAAGTGCACCGGGCTGGCGCTGCCGGCCATGAAGAAGGATATGCCGAAGCAACCGCAAGAGGGAGCGGGAGTGGGGGCCGATAAGCAGGCAGCGGGAGGGCTGTCCAAGGAGGCTCTGGAGAAGCTGGATCCGGGGGTTCGAGCCCTGCTGGAGAAGGCCCTGGAGGAAAGAGATCAGGCCACAGTCAAGGCCGACCAGGCCCTGTCCTTGGCCAAGGAGCTGAAGGACGAGAAGGTGCTCAAAGAGTATGTGGAGAAGGCCGAGGATCTGCCTCATCTCCCCATTGAGCCCCTCAAGTTCGGGCCGGTGATGAAGGCTCTGGGAGAGGCTCATCCGGAAGAGTTCGCCGAGGTCTACCGGGTGCTCAAGGCCGTCGATGCCATAGTGGAGAAGAGCGCCTTATTCTCCGAGATAGGCAAGGCCGGCCAGGGCAATAGCGCCGAGGCCCAGATCTACGCCAAGGCGAGGGCCATGGTGGCCAAGGACGGGGACCTGACCTTCGAGGAGGCAGTGGAGAAGGTCATGGATTTGGAGCCTGAGCTGTACGAGAAGTCCGAGGCAGAGCGAGAGGAGCGCCTGTCAAAGAGGAGGGGGAGATAGATGGCCACAATTGAAGACGCCTACTCCACCAGCTTGCTGGCGGGCGCTGATCTCTCCGACAAGAGGTATCATGCGGTCAAGCTGAACTCCTCCGCCCAAATTATCCTCTCCGGTGCGGGGGAGAATGCCCTGGGGATACTGCAGGATAATCCGGCATCCGGCCGGGTGGGAAAGGTCATGTGCGAGGGCAGGAGCCCGGCGGTTTACGGCGCTTCCGTAACTGCTGGCAACTCCCTGACCCCCGATGCTTCGGGCAAGCTGGTCCCGGCCTCGGGCAGCAATGCCATAGTGGCCATAGCCGCAGAATCCGGCTCGGCAAACGAGATCCACTCCGTCTATGTGGTCAGCCGGGCCGCTTCGGGGTCTATCCAGAAGTCCGTCCTGGCCATACCCATCAAGCTGGCCAAGGTGGTCAACGGGGACATCCTGACCAACTTCGTCCCCGGCTTTCCCGGCAGCATAGTGAAGGCAGCCTTCGCCGTTTCTGATCCAGTGGTAACGGCGGGCAAGGCCGCTGCTCTCAACCTGGAAATCAATGCCGTCAACCTGACGGGAGGGGTGATATCTCTCACCTCAGCCAACTGCACCCCTCTGGGTGCCGTGGTCGCAGGTACGGCCATCACCGCCAACAATGCTTTCTCCGCTACGGACAGCATCAGCGTTGAGGCCTCCGGCGTGACCGCCTTTACCGAGGGTGAAGGCTTGCTGCTTCTGACTTTAGGATAAAGAGGAGGTGAAAAAGAATGCCAACAGCAGGAGATCAGCACGTAAACAGGCTTCTCACCAATGTGGCCGTGGCCTGGTATCAGAAGGCCAAGAACTTCGTGGCCGCCCAGTGCTTCCCGGTGGTGTCGGTGGAAAAGCAGTCCGACCGCTACACCGTGTACGACAAAGGAGATCTGCTCAGGGATGAGGTTCAGGAGAGGGCCCCCGCCACCGAGTCGGCGGGCATGGACTACGATATAGATACCTCTCCCAACTACTATGCCCCCAAGTATGCCCTGCACAAGGATGTGGACGACGACTCCCGGGAGAACGCAGACAAGCCCATGAACCCGGACCGGGATGCGGTCAGGATATTGATGCAGAAGATGATGATCAAGAGGGAGCGCATCTGGGCTAACAGCTACATCAAGGCAGGACTCTGGACCCACGATTATGCGGGCGTCGCTTCCGGGCCGGGAGCCAATCAGTTTGTCAAGTGGAGCGTCTCCGGCTCCAAGCCTGTCAAGAACGTGGAGACCTGGAAGAATGTCATCGAGGAGAGCACCGGCTTTACACCCAACGTCCTGGTCTTAACTCCGGATGTGGTGGTGGAGCTGAAGGACAACCAGGACATACTGAGCCGCATCCAGTACACCCAGCGGGGCATCATCACCCCAGAGATCCTGGCCTCCCTCTTCGACGTGGAGAAGGTGCTCGTGCCCAGGGGAATCTACGAGACGGCGGCCAAGGGCGCGACCTCGGCACCGGCCCGGATCGCCGGCAGCGGCAAGGCCCTTCTCTGCTACGCCACCAACACTCCCTCCATAGACGAGCCCAGCGCTGGATACTTCTTTGCCTGGAAGGGGCTCTTCGGGGCTTCCGCCTTTGGCGGCCGGATCAAGAAGTTCCGGGTGGAGGTGAAGGCGGCAGATCGGGTTGAGGCGGAGATGGCCTTCGATGCCAAGCAGATCGCTCCCGACCTGGGGCTCTTCGCCTCTGCGGTGGTCTGAGGAGCCCACCTGACCTTTTTTGAGGAGAAGGAGGTGAGCTTGCTTTGAGCTGGACCTATACCAACAACCCGACCGGGAGCAGTCGGGATGCTCTGCGCCTTGCGGTGGGAGACACCATCGAGAACGACCCGCGCCTCTCCGACGAGGAGGTGGAGCACTTCCTCGCTCTCTATCCGGCGAGCCTGGATCTGGCGGCGGCAAAGGCGGCGGAGGCCATAGCGGCCAGGTACTCCAGCATGGCCGTCTCTTATGTGGGCGATCTGGACAACTCGCCGCACCTTAAAGCGGAGTACTACCTCAAGCTGGCTCGCCAGCTCAGGAGCCGGGCCAAGCAGGAGGAGGAGGCGGTGGAGGAGAGCATAGTGGCCTCGCCGGGAGTCAGCCCGGAGGCCCTGCATCGAGGGGCGCTCTTCGAGAGAGGTGTGGCCTTATGAACCCGATCTTAAGCGAGCGCGGCCCGGAGGCATTGAAGCTGGCCCTGGCCGGAGTGGCTACGGGTGGGGTGTATCTGTTCGGAGCCTGGGATATCATCCTCCAGGCCCTGGTGGCCATGGTGGTCATAGACTACATCACCGGGGTGATGGCGGCCTATGTGGAGAAGAGCCTGAGCTCCGAGGTGGGGATGAAGGGCATCATCAGGAAGGTCTGCATCTTTTTGATGGTGGCCGTGGCCAATATCCTGGACATATCCACCGGCCTGGATGAACCTTACCTGAGGACAGCGGTGATCTGGTTTTTCATCGCCAACGAGGGGCTTTCTGCTTTGGAGAACATGGGGCGGCTGGGGGTGCCCCTGCCGGAGTTCTTGAGGCAGTCATTGCAGAAGCTAAACCGGGGCAACGAAGGCAACGCCGGGCGGTAAAGAGAGCATGACCCTATCTTATCTGGAGAGCCTGAAAGGCGCTCTTGTCGCCGATACCAACATCAGCGGTTTGGTGGATGGCAAGATCTACAAGTTCAAAGCCCTGGAGAAGAGCGAGCCTGATCTGAGAGCAGCGGCCCACAAGAGCCTCATCTCCTGCGAGCTGAAGGACTGGAACGGGGGACGGGTCACATCCGACCCGGTCTTCATCGTCGATATCCGCTCCCGTATGGGCGACGACGGCGGGGCGGAGTACTGCAGCGAGATCGTCAAAGCGGTCAAGGAGCTCTTGGATGGGGGATTCGGCTCCGGGGCCGATGCCGTGGCCGTCTCGGAGATCAGGGGCGAGATCAAATTCGAGAAGACCATCATCGCCTATCGCTGTCAGCTGGAGGTATTCTGCCACATCAATGCCGCCTATACCCTCAGTCTCTATCCCTCGGTGGCCAGCCCCCAGCCGGCTGGAACGGAGGTGGTCTTTACCGCCGTGGCCTCGCCGGCAGAGGGCCTGGAGTACAGGTTCCTCTTGCAGGGTCCGGGGACGGGATCCCAGTGGCGGGACCTCTCCGGCTGGACGGCCAGGAATGCCCACTCCTGGAGCACCTCGGAGCAGGACATAGGCAGCTCCACAGTCAAGGTTCAGATCCGGGGAGAGAACAAGGTGGTGGATGAGACCGAGGCCACTGCCTCCTTCACCATCACTGCCGCCTCCGGAGGCAGCGGCTCCCTACCTACCATCTCCGCTCTTACACCCTCCCTCTCTTCGCCCCAGCCTCCCGGCCTGGAGATAGAGCTGATCTGCAGCGCCTCGGATACCGAGGGAAATGAGCTGCTCTACAAGTTCCTGCACCAGCCGCCGGGAGCGGCATACTGGAAGGACCTCACCGCCTGGCAGAGCAAGAACTGGACCGCCTGGACTCCCAGCCTGGCCGATCTGGGCACAAACAGCCTCAAGGTGCTGGTGATCGACGGCAAGCACGCCGAGAGAGGCAGCTATGATGCTGCCAGCACCATCAGCTACAGTATAGAGCTGTGAGGAGAAGATGCCCACAGCTCTCTCTTTCCAGGCCATCAATCCGGACGGCTCGACCATCAGCCTCAAGCCTATCGAGTACCGGGCCGACTGGCCCCATATGGGCCACCAGAGGCTCTTTTTTCGGTGCTATGGTGGGCAGGGGATAGATGAGCGGGCCAGGATCAAGGTTACAGGCTCCAACCCGGATATGCCCGTCTTCTGCGGCTGGTTTGAGGGGATCAAGAGACCCTCCAACCGATCCCTCCGGCCCCAGGAGTACCGCTGCCTGGGCCACTCGGCCATACTGCAGTACCGCTATCCCTTCTTGAGGACCTATACCGAGGGCGACAGCGTGGCGGCCATACTGGGAGACACCCCGGCCAGCCAGGGGCTACTGCTCCAGGCCAGCTCCATGGCTACTCCCTTCTGGTCGGCTCTGACTTACGGCGTTCCAGCCGGCACCTACCAGCTTATAGGACCCACGGGCACGAACTACCCCCAGAGGATTCCCGTCCCCACCCCTGATGTCTACCTGGGCACAACCAAGCTCACCCTGGCCGCCAGCCTGGCCGGGATAGGGGTCAACCAATGGTTCAGGGACGGTGAGCATTTCTATGTCCGGACCGGCGTCTCTGCTCCGGAGGGAAGCCCAGAGCGTTATCCCTGCTACATAGTGGGCTACAAGAACTGCCACGTCCGGGCCGGGACTATCACCGGCCAGAACCTCTTTTCCCCCGGCCTGCCGGCCAGCCACGAGCGGCTCATGACCACCATCAACCGGGTGGTAAGCCACCAGGGGCTGGAGTTCAACTTCGTCAACCGCAGCGACGGCGACCAGAATCTCGATTGCGACTGGGCGGTTTACCGGGGCTGGTATGACGAGCCCCAAAAGAGCTACGTGGAGGCCGATCTGATCGATTATCAGCTCGGCACCCTGGACGCCAGCAGCCACGGCTTTGATGCGGTGATATTGAAGGGCCGGGATGACACCTGGGGCTATACCTTCTGGTCGCCCATGAGGTGGGGGAGGACCTATCACTTCGATCAGTACTACCCCACCAGCGGCATCTGGAAGGAGCATGTCATCAGCGACATCTCCCTGAGCGAGGATCAGCTCGTAGCCTGCTCCGCGGCCAGGATCGGCCAGATGTGTGACGAGAGGGTTCTGACCATCTGGACCAGGCCGGATTATGCCCTCAAGTGCGGCGACTTTGTGAGGGTGACCATTACCAGCCCGCCCTATAACGGCCAGTACGACATGCGAATTCTAAACAAGGCATTAGAGAGCAGCCTATGTGCCGATGTGATGGAGCTGACGCTTTATGACGGATTCCCAGGCGAGCGCTGAGGCCATCGAGGCTCTCCTGGAGCGCATCAGGCGGCTGGAGAATGCCGATATCGGCGGCTGGATCTCTTCGGTGGAGGAGAGGTGGACCTTCGCCGGGGCGGACGATCCCACCTATACTGTAAGCATTCCCGGAGATCTCACCTGGAAGTACTGGCCGGGGCAGAAGGTGAGGCTGCAGCAGGCGGGGGGAACGGTCAAGCACTTCATCATAACCGGGGTGGGCTACTCCGCTCCAAATACGGTTCTGACTCTCTACGGAGGCACAGACTACGATCTGGCCAACTCTGCAATAATCGAGCCCTACTTCTCTGCGGCCAAGGCGCCCTTTGGATTCCCTCTGAATGAGTCCAAATGGAGGGTGGAGAGCCTGGGCACGGCGGACGGCTCCCAGGCATCGCCTGTTGCCGGGACCTGGTATAACAAGGGTGGATCTCTGGTGATTCCTGCCGGTCGGTGGAGGGTAGAGTATGCCGCGGAGCTGGAGGTGACCAGGGGATCGGCGGGGGCGCTGGATGCTTTTGCCACCCTCTCTACGGCGGCCAACTCGGAGGTAAACAAGGAGGCCACGACCAAGATTGGGATCAGCTCCGGGGTGTCTATGAGGGGGTCGGTCGGCCTGTCTGGTTATGTGCTGGACCTGGCGGCCAAAGGGACATATTATCTGAACTGCAAGACGGGGCAGGCCTCGATATCGGCGATCGCTTTCAAGGGGGGCGAGCAGAAGACGAGGATAAGAGCGGTTTGCGGGTATCTGTGACTTCGGATCATGATGCCTTCATCCTAAGGCCGCAATTTTCGAGTGAACCTGCGGACAATGCTTTCGTAAAAGCGAAAGTACTAATTTGAGTGTTCATGGCATTCATTTAAATCTAACCAATATGAAGGACTTTTGTAAGAATTACCAGCTTGATCCATAAAATGGCCTACTAATTCTACCTTATTTAAGTAGCCCTTTTCGTGAAGGACTTTTACGATATCTTCCACGTGAATCCGAAGATTGTACTTTCTATCAGGCTGTAAATCGTATGGTAGCGGGAAAAAATCTTCGAGGTAATTAAAGATACCATTGTGATGATAACCATGATGTATTTCAGGAACTTCAATTGTCTCGGCATTCTTGATCCAGAGCTCAAATTTTTCTAACATTACTGCTCTTTGGCCTTTATTTAAAATTGAAAAAACTATTGTTGGCACATTTGGCTTTTTTATTGGATCACAGTATTGGTCTATCCCTTCTATTTTATCGCACTTCTCTATGGTAAACGTTATCTTTAAGTCAGGTCTTTCTTTTCTCCTCTGCTGGATGAAATTATATGTTGAAAGCATTGCTCCATAAAGTGCAACTAACGCGGTTATATATTGAGGCCATTCATTCGCCATCAAGAAAACCCTCTTAAACTTATTAGCTTATTTTATGCAACTTTTCCTTTTGAGATTCTTCATTCCTTCTTCGTCTCAGCCAATAATGCTTCTAGCTCCCTATTTTTCTCCGTGACCTTCTTGTAATCCAACAGCAGATCGCTCAGTGCATCACCCTGGGATGAGTATCCGCCCTTCTCCTGAAAGTCGGTCAGCACCTTCTTGGCTGTGCCGAGGACGGTTACATTGATCCGGTCTATGATTTTCTCTCTCTTTTCGGGCATAGCTGTAAGCGTTAGCGTAGCCTGCATTTAATGCTTTCTAAGAAGCTATTAGGAGGAGGGCCTCGACCGGCCCTTCTGGAGAGGGCCGAAAGGGGCCTCTCCTCCCAACGGCTGCTGCCTATGCCTCTTCTTCCGGGATGCCGCGCGCGGTGAAACGCGCGGGAGGGTGGGGGCGCACTCAAGCGCCGTGCGGGCTTGCCCCGATCCCCTCTTCGGGGGACCCTACATGCAGCATCGGATATCCCAGGCAGACGGGCTACATGAGCTGCATTCTCCGGGGCGGGAGGATCTCGGCCAGAGGTCCAGGGGGCACGGGGCCGCCATCAGACATCAGGGGGCATGAACTCTCCGCAGCTGCCTGTATCAAGGTAGATCTGGCTGGGGAACAGGCACGCTTCTGCGCGCGGACCCCTACCAGTCGGGGTCCGTGCTCGTGCGCTGTGGGAGTTAACGTAAACCCCTAATCGGGGTTTACTCACCAGCCCGGACGGGCCGGGATAGGCTGGCGGGGGATAGGCCATCCTGCTCTGAAAATTTCTATGTCATTTTTAAATAATGTTTAAAAATGCCATAGAACTATTTGAGGCTGTGTAATTCTCGTCAGGCTCTTATTGTAGCTCTCCCAGTTCTGAAATTCCACATCTATTGATATTGGTTTTGTTGTGAATCCCTGTCAACAAAAACCAAATCCTAAACCTTCATTCATGAGTCTGAAAGCCTAAATTAACTCCCGATAAAATAATCCGAGAAACGCTTAAGCCACCATTCTCTCTTCCGGTCAAGACTTTCGCGATATTGCAGACTCATTGAATACAAGAATAAACAGGACCCCAGGAGTGAATGCAAAGCAATCATAAGTGCTTCATGTCTTCCGTTCGATAGGCCATAGATATCCGCTTCAATTGTTTCTGAGGCAATCTCAAACGCGTATATTGTCTCTAATTGCTCTTTTGTATCTGCCACTCGTTCTAATCTTGCGTTAATTTTTTTTAAATGGTTCATCGCAGATTTAATTTCACTTAAAATTTGAGTAATAGTTTCAGAATAATCATAATCTTTCTTGGGATTAATGGTTCCTTCATCAAAGAACAATTCTTGCCATAATAAAAAATTATCTTTCATACTAGCTAAAGTATCTGCGTTAGGAAGCACATCAGTCATACCTATACGCAGGCTGTTTATTTTTTCAGCCATCTGAATGGATTTATCAGATCCGGGTCTCGCTAAAGCGAATTTGCTCAATACGGAAGTCACTATAAAAAACGTAAGAAGTGCAACACGTCCATTCTCCATGAATAATATTAAAGACAATTTCTCTTTTTTATCGCGTTTTATTATTTCATCAACAACAGCTATTACTATAAAGGTTCCAATTAATATTTCTGCAACTGCTGCTAACAAGTTAATGCGAAAATCATTGCTCTCGTTAGGTGGAAGGATAAAAATGCCATATAAAATAAATGCAATTCCAAATATCAATAGCAATCCTTTAAACCGGCTGAAGCTTAAACGCATAAATCGAATAAGTTATCTAATATCTAAATATCTTATCCAAAGACAATACATCTGATACATTCGATTCGAAAGACATTAATTGGATTTGGTTATGGCATCTGTTCTTGACTTCATCGAGTCACAGATGATGGTCTATCCAGCTGTGACTGAATGTCCTTAGGATCATCCCAGGCAAATTATACCACAAATATTCTGTCGCGCAGAATGGCCTTTTAAGTGTCCCGCAGGCCGAAAAAGGGGCTGTTTTTCGCTCTTTTGTAAGCGTAATTGTAAGCGTAAGCGTAAAGTTTATAAGTCCGAAGGTAGAGTATATATTAAGAACTTTGGGAGGTTCGAAAAATGACAACAGAAACAGAAGCAAAACCGGCAAGCTGGATGGCTGAAGAGCTGCTTGCCGAGAAAGAGAGGATCAAGCAGGCAGCAGACATGACCGCAGCCGGTGCCCAGGCCGAGGCCCAGAGGATAAAGGCAAAGATGCCCCTCCCGCCCGCTGCCAGCGAAGGAATGTTTGAGGTCCGCTTTGTGCAGGCTCTGGTCGAGATCATGACCGGCCGGGCCACCGTCGCCAAGCCGGATATGGTAAAGATGCCTGAAACGGACTATGAGCCAATCGCCCTGGTGCTCTCCTCCACAGGCCAGTTTTACTATCGAGTGACTCCGCAGGGGTGCACCTGCAAGGGCTTCACCTATCGCAAAACTTGCAGGCACTTCAAAGCCGCTTTTCCCGAACTCGTCGCCCAGGGAGAAGACGGGAACGGACCAGAACGCCGCCCGGAGAGCCGCTCAATGAAGGCTTCAAGCCCAAAGCCAAAGACCGGCAGGAAAAAGCCCGAATCCGTCCCGGCCCTGGCTAGTTCCAAGAGGGTCAAAGATTACAAAGAATACCTGCAGAACGATTACGCCGCCCACCGAATGCATGAGTTTCAGCCTATGGATTTCAAAGCTTTCTGCAAAGCGTCTCGCAGGCTGGAAAAGATACAGGCCCGGTTAAAAATGCTGGGAGACGCTGGCCAGTGCGACTGCAAGGAATACAAGGATCTCGAGCGGGAAGAGCACCGCTACTGCCTCAGCCTGGGGTATTGAAAATGCAGAATTTGAGCCCGCAAGAGATCATAGAGGAGGCTCTCAAGCTTCCTCTTTCCGATCAGGAGAGGATAGCAACTGAGCTGTCTTATCTCGTCCTGGGGGAGATGCAGGCCCTGGGCTATGAGGAGCAGAACGGGAGGCCGGCCAGATGAAAGACGTCTTTCAGGTGGTGACCGACCAGATTCTTTCTCAGCTGGGCCAGGGGATAATCCCCTGGCGTCGGCCCTGGTCCACCCACGGCCCGGCATCTTATGCCACCAACAAGGAGTACCAGGGGATCAATATCCTACTCCTGCAGTCCAACTACGAGAGCCCCTACTGGATCACCTTCCGCCAGGCCCAGAAGATGGGCGGAGCCATCCGGGCAGGGGAGAAGGGGCGGCCAATAGTCTTTGTGGACCGCTTCATGAGGGAGGAGATGAACAAGAAAGGAGAGACGGTAATCAAGCCCGTTCATTTCCTCAAATACTACACCGTCTTCAACTGGTGCCAGACCAAGGGCCTGCCGGAGAAGGTCCCGGAGGAGAGGGACAACCAGCAGATCCCCAGCGCCGAGGAGCTGCTTAGTCTGAGAAGCCCGGTAATCGATTTCGATGCCGAGCAGGCTTATTACAGCCCTCACAGCGATAAGATTTATCTGCCCGGCCTGGATCAGTTCGAGAGCAGCGAGGCTTATTACGCCACGGCCTACCATGAGCTGACCCACTGGACGGGAGGAGCGCGGAGACTCTCCCGTGACAGCATCAGGAACTATCACATAGGCAAGGATGTAAGGAGCCAGGAGGAACTGGTGG
>Ga0116149_1000480_pt1 | contig 52230 bp, 37 predicted proteins | sample AD_UKC057_MetaG_FD_89787 | JGI IMG/M metagenome (GOLD analysis project Ga0116149, IMG submission 89787) | Active sludge microbial communities of municipal wastewater-treating anaerobic digesters from USA - AD_UKC057_MetaG | ecosystem: Engineered > Bioreactor > Anaerobic > Digestate | place: USA...
CAAGGTCGAGGGCGGGGCGATGGCCCGCGAGCGCATGGAGCGGCTGCGAACGCTGACCAAGCGGCGCCACCCGGAGTTGGAGATCCGCCCGATCGACATGCGGAACTTCGACACCGAGATCGAACGGTTCATGGCCGTTTTCGAGCAGGCCCGGCGCAACAACTGGGGCTACGTTCCGGTCACGTCGGCCGAGATGCGCGAGACGGCCCACGAACTGAAGGGCGTGGTGGATCCGGAGATCATCCTGCTGGCAACGGTGGACGGTCAGCCGGCCGGCGCGTCGCTGGCGATCCCGGACGTGAACCGCGGGCTGGCGGCTGCGGGGGGCCGGCTGCTCCCGCTTGGCTTTGTGCGTTTCCTGCGGGCGATGAGAAGCGTCCACGTGATCCGCGTCATCGGCATCGCCGCCCTGCCTCAGTACCGCCACATGGGCATCGCGGCCCTGCTCATGCTGGAGACGATCTCCCGAGGCCTGCCCAAAGGCTATGACACCGCCGAGGCCTCGTGGGTGCTCGAAGACAACGTCATGTCCAACCGGACCATCCAGGCCGGGCTCGAGTCGAGGCTGTACAAGACCTACCGGCTCTACGAGAAGACGATCGAGCGGTAAGGCCGGGGCAATCGGAAACCCTGATTCTATTTACAAAGATTAACGATTATGTTAATCTTTATATATGGAATTCGGCTCTCTATTACACGCGGTCGGTGAGTTGGAGTGCTTCGACCTTCCATTGCTGGTCCAGGTATTCCAGCAGCCGCGCGAGAGCATCCGCGTGCAGTTGTCGCGGTGGGTGCGGCAGGGAAAGGTAGTGGGACTGCGACGGGGGATGTACGCGCTGGGGACCGCCTACCGGCGAGCCGCCCTGACCGCGCCTCGGCTTAGCAACCTGCTGTATCGCCCATCCTACTTGAGCGGCCTGTGGGCCTTGGGCTTCTATGACTTCATTCCCGAACACGTGGCCTGGCTGACCAGCGTGACCACTCGCGTGGCCAAGCGGTTCGAGAACCCCTTAGGGGTCTTTGACTACCGCAACCTGCGTCGGGAGGCCTTCTTCGGTTATCACAGCGTGGAGTACGCCGGGCGGGAGGTGCTGCTGGCCGAGCCAGAGAAAGCCCTGCTGGATCACTGGCACCTGGCGCCGGGCGAATGGACGCCGCCCCGGCTGGCGGAGATGCGATATCAGAATCTGGAGCGGATCGACCCGGATCGACTGCTGGCCTACGCCGAGCGCCTGCACAGCCCGCGTCTGGCGCGTTCGGCTCGGCGGTTGTTGCGACTATTCGCCGAGCAAGAGAAAGGCACTCGCACGCTATGAAGGAACAGGCATTGGCCCTGGCCCGATCGGCCCGCGAGCCCGCCCAGGCATTGAACCTGCTGCGGGAATACCTTCAGGCACTGGTCCTGCGCAGCCTTCACGAATGCGAGGCGTTCGGTCCCTTGGCGTTCGTGGGGGGAACGGCCCTGCGGTTCCTCCACAAACTGCCCCGCTTCTCCGAAGACCTCGACTTCTGCCTGGAAAACAGCAGCGGGTATGCCGGGGCCAGTTGGATGGCCAAGATCAAACGCGACCTGTCCCTGGCGGCCTTCGAGCCGCACGTGACCTGGAACGACCGAAAGACGGTCCACGTGGGGTGGGTGCGTCTGGGAGGCATCCTTCACGAGGCGAGACTCTCGCCACTGCGCGACGAGAAGCTGGGCATCAAGATCGAGATCGACACCAAGCCCCCTGCCGGCGCCCGCTGCGAGCGGCGGATCGTCACGCGTCACCTTACCTTCCTTCTCCAGCACTACGACCTGCCCTCCCTGCTTGCGGGCAAACTCCACGCCATCTTGACCCGCCCCTACGCCAAGGGCCGCGACTGGTGCGATCTGGTGTGGTATCTGTCCCATCGGCCGCCAGTCGAACCCAACATGACCTTGCTCCAGAATGCTCTCGACCAGACACACCCCGGACGCTTCGACGCCCGCCAGTGGCGAGCATCGGTCGCCGAGCGGCTGGAGGGGTCCGACATCGCCGCCATCCAGGCCGACGCCGCGCCGCTCCTGGAACGCCCGGGCGAAGCCGACCTGCTCACGCGGGAAGACTTGGAGACGCTTCTGGGTTGAGAATGCCCCGCTTCGCTGCCCGATCGCGGTCCGGAATGCCTGCCTCATTTGGCCCGGAAGTGCCTGGCCGCCTCGGCGCCCGCCATGGCGTGGGCGTACAGGGCCACGTGGGCCAGACGCCCCTCCAGACCGTCCTTGTCGTCGGCGCAACCGCCCAGCACCACGGTCGCCTGCTCGGCCTGGGCGGCCTTGGGCAAAGGGCCGGTCAAGTCGGCCTGCTCCCGACCGTCCAGGTAGACCGCCAGGGCCGTCCCGCGGACGGTGATCATGACGTGGTGCCACTCCTGCCCGGTCAGGGATGTCTTGCCTCTCAGCGTGGTCCCCTCCGCCGACACCAGCAGCTTGCCCGCCCCGCCGGCCTTGCCGTCCAGACCCACCCGCAGCGTGCCCACCTGCATCAGCCACGTGGGATGATCGTGCGCGTCGGCGGGCAGGCCGTTCCACACCCAGGCCTCGACGGCCCAGTCGCGGCCGAGCCCGCGGGCCTCGCCGCGGACCAGGCCCCCGGCGAAATGCGTCGCCCGCCCGGGCTGGCCGCCCGCGGACGGGCCTTCGAGATACATGGCCAATCCGCCCTCATATCGCGCGGGCCGCTTGTGGCCCGACACGTCCCGCGCCTCGATCGCCGACATGTCATCCAGAGGCCAGTATGCCTCCGGCTTGTCCGCCAGCACGGCGCGGGCATAGGCGTCGTCGGGGGTCGGGAGTTCGCGCCGCGGCTTGAGCGTCACCTTCTCCAGCAGGCCCAGCACGGCCTGGACGATCTTCGGCTCGGCCTGCACCTCCAGCCCGGCCGACCGGGCGGGCCAGGTGTTGTAGCCGCCGAGCACGTGCTGCTCGGGCGGCGGGATGTAGCCTTCGGCCCCGTTGGCCAGCTCGATCACCATGGTCGGTGAGGCCGGGCTGAGGGCCTTGAGCTTGAGGCCCGTCAGGCCGTACACCTCGCACGGGATGGCCGCCACGGCGAACTCGCCCACTCGAATGGCCTGAAGACGCAGGCAGGCTGTCGGGTTGGCTGCCAGGTGGAGTTGCTCCAGCGCGTAGACTTCCGGCTGGTTCCTGGGCAGGCGTTTGCCGATCTGGCCCGCCAACTCGCGGGCCCAGGCCAGGCGATCGGCGCTGGGCTGGCGGCGATGGAGCGTGAGTTCGGTCTCGGCCATGGCCAGGTCCACGTCGCGCCGGTGTTCGATCTTCCTGTAGGCCTCCAGCACGCGCTGCGAGAACTGTTCGGTGTACTCCTGGATGGTCCACTTGCGGGGCGGCTTGGAGTAGTCGCCGTACCACTGGTCGCCGCTGGTGCCGTGGGTCAGCATGGCCACCATGGGCGGCTTGGCGTCCTGCGCGCCGGCCAGCCTTGGGAAGGTGGCCGCGAACAGCCCGAAGTAGTCCGGCGAGATCGCCGGCGCACCGAAGTAGTGCATGGAGTAGTTGACGACCAGCGCAATGGGACGCCCGTCCGTCGCCTGGACCGAGAGCATGGGCAGGCCGTAATCCACCGCGCCGGAGGGACAGATGTAGTCGGGGTTGTTTCGCCCGGGGTGCATCATGGCCCGCACGGTCTTCTCGCCGAACGGGTCCGTGCCGATCCGATCGGCCCGGCGGATCCAGCGCCGACAGGCGGTGAACTCGAAGCTCGTCCGGCCCCAGCCCGCCTGGGCGGGCTCGAGCTGGGAGATCGCCTTGGCGACCGCCTCGGCGATCTTGCCGGGCAGGACCTTGACGTACGCCTGGTCCGGGCGACTGCCCAGGGCGCCCATCACCGACGGGCCCGAATGGCAGTGCGTGGCGGAGATCAGGACCCGCTGGACGGGGATGTTGCTCTGCGCGGCAATCAGCTGCTTGGCGGCGTCCAGCAGATCGCGGGGCATGAGGCAATTGTCCACCAGCACGATGGCCAGGCGCAGGTCGCCGCGCTGGAGCACCAGGGCCCGCGCGAACAGCGGGTCGTGCACCTTGTCGGCGGTGCGTTCCGTGAACCCGCCGTTGACGATTACCGGAAACTCCGCGGGCGTGATGTCGATGGCTGCCGCCCCGGCCTGAAGGACGCCCGACGCGGTCTGCCCGCCCGCCCGCGAGCCTGCAAGGGCCCACGTCGCCGCTGCCGTCGCCCCTGCCGCCAATACCTGCCGTCTGTTGATCATGCGAGTTCTCCTTGACGTGCTCGCTGAGGTTAACGCAGAAGACCGCGCGTTCATTTACCGGACCCGGCCGCCCGGCTGCGGGTTGTCCGTCGCCGGTCCGAGCGTGTACAATGCGGACCGAAAGGACATCTTCGGTCATGTCCACATGGCGTCCGCTCGTCTTGCCTGCCGCCCGTCCGGCCCGGCCCGGGAAAGGGCCTGCTCGCGCCTTCACCCTGATCGAGCTGCTGGTGGTGATCGCCCTGCTGTCGCTGCTGCTGGCGATGCTCAGCCCGAGCCTCTCGCGAGCGAGGGAACTGACCCGCGCCGCCGCCTGCCTGTCAAACCTCCACCAACTCGGCACGGCGGGCCACACCTACCGCACCGTCTACAAGTGCCTGCCCCCCGAAAGCCCGAGCATCATGGGCTCGCCCGTGCCCGTGGACGCCTGGCCCGGGCGATTCCTCAAGTACACGTCCTCGCCGGCAGTCTTCAAATGTCCATCGGCCCCGTCCTGGATGGCATGGGACGGCCTGCCGTTCAAGCGGAGCTACGGCAGCCAGCCGTTCAGCTATGGGCTCAACGTCTGGGGCTGGGCCGACAGCGCCCGAAAGGGCTGGTGGAAGGACGCCGCCGGGGACGGCAGGCGGGCCGAGGAGATCGCCGTGCCGGCCAACTTCTACTGGCTGGCCGACAGCAACGGCGGGATGGAGCTCGACCCGCTGGGGCGATGGGACCTGGTGATGGAGGTGCACCGCTGGGACTGGTGCTGGCCCTGGGAGGCCCCGGGCTCGCGCCACCTGGACATGACCGGAATGCTCTACGCCGACGCCCACAGCGAGAGCATGCTCTTCGACGACATCTTCCTCAACGAGACCCTTCCCGCCGGCCATCCCGACCGCGGGCATTGGCGGCGAAAGACCAACTACGACAATGAAGTGTACCCCTGACAGCCCCGCCCGCCGAACGCTCCTGGCGGGCGCGCTTGTCGCCGTCATCGTCCTGGGCGTCGCGATGACGTACCTGGGCTTGACAAGCTCGCCTGACGAGAACCGCTCGGCCGCGATGATCTGCGACAAGTGCGGGCACCGCTTCGAGGTCTCCGCCCGGTCGTATCACGCCGCCGGCGGACAGGCGGCCCGCTGCCCCAAGTGCCTGCAAGGCGCCGGCGATCCGCTGCTGGGAGTCTGTCCCCACTGCGGCCGCCCGGTGCGCTACGGCGACATCCCCCAGGGCAGCGAGGTCCACACCCGGCGGCTGTGCCCGTTCTGCCGCAAGGCCATGCCGTAGCCCCGGCCAACCCGCTCGCGCAGGGCGCGCAGATCGTGGGAGACGTTGGCGTCCCGGGCGGCTATACTCGGGGGATGGACGCCCCCGCCCCCTGCCCGTTGGACACCCTGCTGCTGGACGACCAGTCGTTGCTGGCCCAGTGCGACAAGCACATCTACAAGTCGTCGGGCCCGGGCGGGCAGCACCGCAACAAGGTCTCGTCGGCGGTGCGGTTGAGGCACCGCGCCACCGGCGTGGCCGGTCACGGCGACGACAGCCGCTCCCAGCACGAGAACCTCCGCCTGGCCCTTCGCCGCCTTCGGATGAACCTGGCCTGCCAGTCCCGCCGCCCGGTGGATCGCTCGCAGCCGGCGCCGGCGGTGGTGGCCGAGTGCACGTTCGTCGCCCGCGGCGGGCCGGCGGCGGGCAGGCGCCGGCTGGAGGTCGGGGCGCGGGACCATCGCTTCTGGGCGGTGGCGGCGGCGGTGCTGGACGTGCTGGAGGCATTCGAGGGCCGGCTGGCTGAGGCTGCCTCGCACCTGGGCATCGGCACGGGCAACCTGTCGTCGTTCCTGACCGGCGAGCGCCATCTGCTGGCGGCGGCCCAGGCCCTCCGCAAGGCGCACGGGCAGTCGCCGTTGCACTGACGGGAGGTCGCGCGGAGGCAACGACTGGAAATTGGAAAAATCCGTAGTTCCCCTCAGGCAGCACATATTGACTGCTTTGTCCGGCTTAAGGTATGATCGGTTTTGAAGGTCAGCCGAGGCGCAGCCGACTCGCCCTCATACATATTCTTATCCCGCCTCTGCAGGACCTCCATGGCAAGTGTGAAGCAGGCTCGGCCGCGGGTTGACCGCGGCAGCTGTAGTTATTGTGCGTCAAGGACACTCCGACAGAAAGCTGATCATGGCAAGCAAGACACGACGACGGTTGGGCGAAACGCTGGTGGAATGGGGCGTGGTATCGGCAGCGGCCGTCGAGGAGGCCCTTGAACACGCCCGCAACGAACATCTCCGCATCGGCGAGGCGCTGATCGCCCTGGGCCTGGCCGACGAGGAAGACGTCACCAAGGCGCTGGCCCACCAGTACGACATGGAGTACTTCGACCTGGACCGCAACCTGGGCGTGCCTGCCGAGATGCACCTGATCCCCGAAGACCTCGTCAAGCGTCACCTGGTGCTGCCGCTGTCCCGCGAGAACAACCGCCTCAAGGTCGTCATCACCGACCCGCTGGACCTGGACACATTGGACATGCTGCGGTTCCGCCTCCACTGTGAACTGGAACCCTGCCTGGCCTCCAAGACAAAGATGCGAAACTACCTCGACCGCTTCGCCCAGTCCGACGTATCCATCGACCGGGTCGTGCAGACGATCGAGCGGGACGCAGAGGCCGAGGACGACATGGCCAGCCAGACGGGCGAGAACCTGACCGAGCAGTCGGCCCCGATCATCCGCCTGGTGACCATGATCATCACCGAGGCGGTCAAGGGACGCTCCAGCGACATCCACATCGAGCCGATGGCCGACCGCGTCCGCGTCCGCTACCGGCTCGACGGCGTCTGCATCCAGCGTGACAACATCCCCAAGCGGATGCAGGGCTCGGTCATCAACCGTATCAAGATCATGGCGGGCATCGACCTGGCCGAGAAGCGCCTGCCCCAGGACGGGCGCATCAAGATGAACGTCAGCGGCAGCCAGGTTGACTTCCGTGTCTCGTCCCTGCCGTCCTACCACGGTGAGAGCGTGGTCTTGCGTATTCTCCGTCCCGAGAGCGTCCGGATGGGCATTCCCGCCCTGGGCTTCGAGCAGGAGGACTACGAACGGTTCACCCGGATCATCCGCCGCCCCAACGGCATTTTCCTGGTAACCGGACCCACCGGTTCGGGCAAGACCACCACGCTGTACGCGGCCATCAACGAGCTCAACCGCCCGGACCGCAAGATCATTACGGCGGAGGACCCGGTGGAATACAACTTCACCGGTGTCAACCAATGTCAGGTTAACGACCAGATCGGGTTGACGTTTTCGAGCATCTTGAGGTCCATGCTCCGTCAGGCGCCGAACATCATTCTGGTGGGTGAGATTCGCGATATGGAGGTCGCAGAGGTTGCAATTCAGGCCGCTTTGACTGGACACTTGGTTTTCAGCACACTTCATACCAATGATGCACCCTCCGCAATCACGCGTCTGATCGACATGGGGGTCAAGCCGTTCCTGGTGGCCAGCTCGATCCAGGCAGTGATGGCCCAGCGTCTGGTCCGCATCATCTGCAAGGAGTGCAGAGAGGTTGATCCTTCCCCGGACCCGAAGATCCTCCGGACGCTTGGGTTCCGCCCGGAGGAAATCGCAAGCGGAACTTTCTACAGAGGAAGAGGTTGCGGGGCCTGCAACGGAACAGGCTATCGCGGGCGTCAGGGAATCTTCGAGTTGATGGAGCTGGACAACACGATCCGGGAACTGGCCTTCAGCCGCGCGACGCTGGGCGATCTTCGCCGGGCGGCCAAGGGCGCGGGCATGAAATCGCTGCTGGAGGATGGTCGAACCAAGATTCGGACGGGCGTGACGACGGCGGACGAACTGGTCCGCACGACCCAGGCTGCGGATTTGGTAATGGATTGAACACAAAGCCGCAAATGCCTACTCTCACAAACGTTACATTTATCCTTCCTTTGCATTCCGTCTGCGGCGGTGTGGTCCGCGGCGGGGCAGGGACGAATAATTAGGTGAAAGGCCCACGATGGCGATCCATATTGACAGATTGCTTGAGACCTGTATCAAACGCGGTGCCAGCGACTTGCATCTGCACTGTGGCAGGCCGCCGACCCTGCGTCTGCACGGGCGGCTTCGTCCGTTGGAGACCAAGGTCCTCGAGCCGGAAGACACGATCGGCCTGATGAAGGCCATCACGCCTGAGCGGGCCCAGCAGGAGTTGCAGGAACAGGGCGGCACGGACTTCGGCTTCGAGTTCGGCAGCGCGGGTCGCTTTCGTACGTCGGTCTTCCAGCAAAGGGGGAACATCTCGCTGGTGCTCCGCCTGATTCCCACCAAGCTGTTGAGCTTCGAGGACATCGGCCTGCCCCCCATCACCAAGGCCCTGTGCCGGCGCCCCCGCGGCATGTTCCTGGTGACCGGGCCGACCGGCTCGGGCAAGACCACGACGCTGGCGACGATGATCAACTTCGTCAACGAGAACTTCGACCGCCACATCATCACCGTCGAAGACCCGATCGAATACTACCACCCGCACAAGAAGGCCATGATCAGCCAGCGCGAGGTGGGCGTGGACGTGCCCAGCTTCGCCGAAGCCCTCCGCCGCGCCCTCCGCATGGACCCCGACGTGATCATGGTGGGCGAGTTGCGCGACCTGGAGACGATCGAGTCGGCCCTGCGGGCGGCCGAGACGGGCCACCTCGTGTTCGGCACGCTTCACACGACCAACGCCCAGGGCACGGTGACGCGTATCGTGGACCAGTTCCCGGTGGACCAGCAGGAGCAGATCCGCGTGCAGTTGTCCTCGTCGCTGATCGCGGTGCTCTGCCAGACGCTCATGCCCCGTTGCGACATCCGCGGCATGATCGCGGCCTATGAGTTCATGGTGGTCACCAACGCCATCGGCAACCTGATCCGCGAGAACAAGACGTTCCGCATTCCCTCCTCCATCCAGACCGGCAAGAAGTACGGCATGCAGTTGCTGGACGACCACCTCTTCTCGCTGTACGCGGAAGGCAAGGTCGAGGAGGAGGAGGTCATCGACCGGAGCCAGCAGCCGGGCGAAATGCAGGACAAGATCGAAGGCTACAAGGCCGGCCGGATCTCCGCCCCCACCATGGGCGTGACGGACGAGGCGGCCACGCAATTGAGGAAATAGCCCATGGCTACGTCCATCGCAACCAAATACAACGTTCAGGAACTGCGGGGCCGGCCCCTGGGGCGGGTGCTGGTCAAGATGGGCAAGGTCTCCCGGGACCAGGTGCACGAGGCCCTGGACGTCCAGAAGGAAAAGGGCGGCCCGCTCGGCCAGATCCTGGTGGACCTGAGCTACATCGACGAGAAGACCCGCACGCTGGCGCTGGCGTTCCAGGCGGGCATGGAGTACGTCGACCTCAAGGGGATGGACATCCCCGACGGCGTCATCAAGCTGATCCCGGCGCAGATGGCTCAGGCGTACAAGATCATCCCGCTGACGTACGAGGATGCGGGCAAGAACCTCGTGGTGGCGGTGGCGACGGCGGACAACTTCGGGGCCACCGACGACCTGCGCAAGCTCATGGGCTTCAACGTCACCGCCCGCATCGCCGACGTCGAACACCTGGATTCGGCGCTGATGAAGTACTACGACGTCGAGCCGGAGTCGATCGGCGACCTGATCAACGAGATGGCCGGCAGCGACGAACTGTCGGTGCTGGAGAACCGGGGCGAGTCGATCGATCTGGAGACGATCAAGGACCTGGCCGAGTCCAACCCGGTCAAGCGGCTGGTGAACATGGTGCTGCTGGAGGCCATTCGCAACCGGGCCAGCGACATTCACTTCGAGCCGTTCGAGAACGAGTTCAAGATGCGATACCGCATCGACGGGCTCCTGTACGAGATGCTGCCGCCCCCCAAGTCGATCGCGGTGGCCATCGCGTCGCGCATCAAGGTCATGGCCAACCTGGACATCGCCGAGCGCCGCCTGCCCCAGGACGGTCGAATCGAGCTGCTGGTCAACGGGGCGCCGGTGGACTTGCGCGTGTCGGTGCTGCCGACGATGTTCGGCGAGAGCGTGGTCATGCGCGTGCTGGACCGCAGCAACGTCAGCCTGGACCTCGAGCGCATCGGCATGCGCGAGGACGACCTGCGGATCTTCCGCCAGCTCATCAACCGCCCCAACGGCATCGTGGTCGTGACCGGGCCCACCGGCTCGGGCAAGACCACCACGCTGTACTCGGCCCTCAACGAACTCAACGAGATCGACGTCAAGATCCTGACCAGCGAGGACCCCGTCGAGTACGACATCGACGGGCTGATCCAGGTGCCCATCAACTCGGACATCGGCCTGACCTTCGCCCGCTGCCTCCGCAGCTTCCTGCGACAGGACCCGGACATCATCCTGGTGGGTGAGATCCGCGACCTGGAGACGGCCGAGATCGCGGTGCAGGCCGCCCTGACCGGGCACCTGGTGTTCAGCACGCTGCACACCAACGACGCTCCGTCGTCGGTGGCCCGCCTGCTGGACCTGGGCATGGAGCCGTTCCTGATCACCGCGACGGTCGAGGGCATCTGCGCCCAGCGCCTGGTGCGAACGATCTGCCCGCGGTGCAAGGAGGAGTTCCTGCCGACCGAGGAGATGCTGATGGAACTGGGCCTGACCTCGCAGAAGGTGGAGGGGCGAACGTTCTTCCACGGCTCGGGCTGCGACTACTGCCGCGGCACGGGCTACAGCGGCCGAATGGCCATTTTCGAGGTCATGCTGTTCGACGACGACCTGCGGATGATGGTGATGAAGCGCAGCAGCACCAACGTGCTGCGCGAGGCGGCCCGCAAGCGGGGCATGAGAACCCTGCGCGAGAGCGGCATGCTGGCGATTTTTGACGGGGCGACGACCATCGAGGAGGTCGTGGCCCAGACGATTATGGAAGAAGCAGAATAACCGCCACCACCCAAGGAGCACGGCGATGCCAACATTCCAGTACGAAGCGATGAACACCGTCGGGCAGCCCGTCAAGGGCGAGATCGACGCGGCCAGCAGCGAGGACGCGATCGCGAAGCTGCGCAGCCAGGGCAACTTCCCGACCAAGATCAAGGAGAAGGCGGGCAAGAAGGGCTCCAAGGGCCAGCAGAAGGGCGGCCAGCAGCAACGCAAGGGCAGCGGGCGCCGGACCGCGGGGGCCGTGCCGGCCAAGTTGCTGACCCAGTTCACCCGCCAGCTCTCGACGCTGATCGACGCCGGGCTGCCCATCCTCCGCAGCCTCCGCATTCTGGAAGAGCAGCAGAAGCCCGGCATGCTCCGCGTGGCCATCCGCCTGGTCGCCGAGGACGTCGAGGCGGGCCTGACCCTCTCCGAGGCGATGGAGCGCCACCCCAAGACGTTCAACCGCCTGTACGTGAACATGGTCCGCGCGGGCGAGCTGGGCGGCGTGTTGGACCTCATCCTCCAGCGTCTGGCCGAGTTCCAGGAAAAGAGCCAGGCCCTGAAGCGCAAGGTGGTGGGCGCGATGATCTACCCGTCGGCGGTCATCACGTTCGCGTTGCTGATCGTGACCGGCCTGCTGGTGTTCGTCGTGCCGCAGTTCAAGACGATCTTCGCCGACATGGGCAGCAAGCTGCCGGGCACGACGGTGGCCCTGCTGAGCCTCAGCGAGTGGGTGATGGCCGGCGGGTGGATGGTGATCATGGGCCTGCCGGTGGCCATCTGGCTGACGCTGAAGCTGCTCAAGACGTCCCAGGGCGGGCGGTACTTTGTGGACTCCATGAGCCTGCACCTGCCGCTGGTGGGCTCGATCCTGGGGCGCACCTCGGTGGCCCGCTTCACCCGCACGCTGGGCACCCTGCTGTCGGCGGGCGTGCCGATCCTCGAGGCCCTCAACATCACCCGCGACACCTCGGGCAACGAGGTGTACAGCCGGGCGCTGACCAAGGTCCACGACGGCATCCGCGAGGGCGAGAGCTTCGCCGACCCCCTGCGGCAGGCCCGCATCGTCGACTCCATGGTCGTCAACATGATCGACGTGGGCGAAGAAACCGGCGAACTGGACAAGATGCTCAACAAGGTCGCCGACACCTACGACGAAGAAGTCGAGACCCTCGTCTCGTCCATGACCGCCATGCTCGAACCGGTCATGGTCATCACGCTGGGCCTCATCGTCGGCTTCATCGTCATCGCCCTGTTCATGCCGATGGTCGGCATGCTGGACGCCCTGCAAGGCAAGAAGTAACCGAAAGGAGCCGCGCCATGAACATCAAGCGACGCAATGCCGGCTTCACCCTGGTCGAACTGCTGACCGTGGTCATCATCATCGGCCTGCTGGCCGCCATCCTGCTGCCGACGGTGACCTCGGCCATCAAGACCGCCATGGCCGCCAACTCCCGAACCCGCGTCAACTCCCTGGACAAGGGCTGCGAGCTGTACAAGAAGGAGTACCAGCTCTACCCGGGCCAGCGCTACATGACCGACGCGACGCGGGGGCTCAACGGCAGCGGAGGCAGCAAGACCGGCAGCCAGGTGCTGGCCGCCAGCATGTACCTGTTCAACGTGACCAACCCCACCGACACGACGCAGGTCCCCCGGGGCGGGTTCGACACCTACAAGGACGAGTTCCTGGTCAAGGACGGCAAGCAGCCGGGCATCTCCGCCACGGACCGCCCGTTCTATCTCAGCGACGGCTTCCCCCGCCAGCAGGCCTACGCGATCCTGTACTATCCGGCGGTCCCCGGCAGCAACAACAGTTCGTACGTCAGCGACTCCAATCCGAACTACCGCTACGAGCATAACCAGCCCCACACCGACTTCCTGCCCGTCAACGCCGACGGGACCAACCAGAAGACCAAGTTCTTCACGACCATCACCGACGACCGGTTCGGCACGGGCAACCTGAGCAAGCCGTTCCGCTACAACATGTTTCTCCTGATCGCGCCGGGCCCGGACCGAAAGTATTTCACGTCCGACGACATCAAGAACTTTGGAACCTGAGGTTCAGCATGAAGGCCACGAGCAGACAAATGCGAGATCGATCGGGGCGCGGCGCGTTCACGCTGCTGGAGATGCTGACGGTGGTGGTGATCGTGGGGCTGCTGCTGGCGATCGGCGTCCCGTCGATCCTCCAGATGCAGAAGCACGCGATCGAAAAGACCTCGAAGGTGACGATCAACACGCTGGACGGCGCCTGCCGGATGTACTCCAAGAACTACCGCGAGCGCTTTCCCCCCAGCAACCGCATGCCCTGGGACACCGCCGACCGCACCAACATCGGTCGCTACTGCCTGGCCGAGGCCCTGACGGGCTACGCCCCGGCCGCCCAGGACGGCGTCGAGAGCTGGGGGTACCGCACCTCCTCGGGCAGGATCCAGGTGCCCCTGGTGGACGTCAACAGGATGCGGATCACCAACGTGAGCAGCCTGGAGGCGGTCTTCCGCGACGGCTTCGAGAACGAGATCTGGTACTACTGCGAGAAGGACGTGTGGTATCGCTACCGCACGGGCGACACCCCCACCCTGCCCACCGAGGGGCCCTTCGACGCCAACCACAACAACTCCAGCGACATCGACCCCAACCTGTACGTGGAGAACCTCTCCGGTCAGACCCCGAAATACCTGACCATGGACATCCTGATCTGCTCCCGCGGGGCCGACGCCATCTGGGGCTCGCGCGACCACAAGACCGGAACGGTCCAGAAGTACTACAAGAACTACCGGAACATCGACGACCTGACCAACTTCCTCGGGGAGTGAGCATTCATGACGCATGACAAGCCGAAATCCGTCCGACCGGGCTTCACCCTGGTGGAGATGCTGACGGTGCTGTTGATCCTGGCGATCATCCTGGCCCTGGTGGTTGGCATCAGCAAGCACCTGATGGAAGAGGCGGCCCGCAAGCAGACCGAGGCCACCCAGTCGGTCCTGATGAGCGCCATCCTGCGGTACAAGGAACTCACCCGCAGCCTGCCCCCCAACGACAACCTGTATCCGCTGTGCGCGATGAGCACCCCACAGGAAGTGCGGGACCTCGTCTCGCGCCTGCCCAAGGAGCAGTTCACCTGGGACAACACCGCCCAGACCGCCACGGCCAAGGACGGTTGGGGGCAGGCCATGATCTACCGCCCCACCGGCGGACGGGGCGGCGGGCCCGTGATCATCTCCAAAGGACCGGACCGGGCCATTAACGAATCCACCCCGACCGACAGCAAGAATCTCGACAACATCCGCAGCGACGGACATTAGAGGATGCGCCCATGAGCACAACGCATGCGACCCACTGGCGACGAGGCGGCGGTTTCACGCTGATGGAACTGCTGGTGGTGATCGGAGTGATCGGACTGGTGGCCACGCTGGCCGTGCCCTCCATCGCCGCCTTCATGTCCGGCGGGGCGGAGAGCCAGGCGGTGAACTACCTGTCGGCGATCTGCACAGCCGCCCGCACCGAAGCCCTCCGCGCGCATAACCACGTCGCCGTCCACATCCAGATGGAGGCCAGCTACATCGGCGGGAGCTGGGTGACCAACCTGGACGGACGGTGCTACGTGATGGTGCTGGGCTACGACAAGACCACGGGGACGTTCCGGGGCATCACCCAGTCGACCGAGACCGCCCTGGGATCCTCCTGGCCCCACCGCGGGGCGATCTTCCTGCCCAAGCCCCTGCCCGGCGGGTTGGCCTTCGGCGAGTACTCCTCAAAGTACGTCGACCTGGCCAACAACAAGCAGGACATCATCAACATGAACACGCTGGACAACGTGGGCGACTTCACCAGCCTGACCATCCTGTTCACCCCGTCCGGCGCGGTCGGGCGAAACGCGCCCTCCACGACCAGCAACGTCGCCGGCAAGATCAAGTTCTCAACGTCGGACAGCCTGTTCGGCGGCAGCGAGCCCCTGTGGATGAGCGGGACCGCCAACTACGACGGCACCGGAGAGCCCGGCGTCAGCGCCGTCTTCCTGTTCAAGGCCGCCGAACTGGCGGCCGCCCCCAACAACGCTGGGCGCAACCTGTACATCCAGAACAACGCGCAGCGACTGGCGATCAACAACCACACCGGACAGTTGTTCGCCCTGGAGTAAACCCATGACTGGCACAACCGCTACAACCCGACGTCCCGGTGGGCGAGGCTTCTCCCTGGCAGAGACCATGATCGCCATCGGCATCCTGGGCATCGGGATGGCCATGGCCGCCTCGCTCTTTCCCGCCGCCCTGAAGGAAAGCCAGCGGGCCGCCAACAGCCAGCTCGGCACGTTGATCTGCGAGAACGCCGCCTCGCTGGCCCAGGCCGTGCTGGTGCCCCGGGACCTGACCGGGGTGGCCGCGATCAAGTCGCTCAACTACATCCTGGAAGACTCCACCGCCACCAACAGGCGGATCGTCATTCCCGAGGGCAACTACCGGTGCGTGTATCCCACCGGGGCCCCGGACACCGGGACCAACCGCGCCACCTACGGGTATATCCTGCTGGGGCGGGAATTGACGGGGGGCAAGGCGCTTCTGGTCATTGTCGCCTATCGCAAGACCGTGCCGGACATCAACGACGCCTCCAAGGACGGCGTGGTGATTGCGGAGAAAGTCGCAACGCTGCGCCTGACCCAGAGCAACCCCTCCGACACCACCAGCCCCATGACCACCCGCATCACCGGCGGGGGCGGCAAGCTCAAGACCGGCACGCCGGTCATCAACGCCACCACCGGCGAATACGCCATCTGCGTTTCGGCCGACGGCAACCAGGGCGAACTGGACCGGGTGATGAGCACCCAACTGGACCAGGGGGCGTGGGTGGTCAACGAGACGGTCTCCAGCGAGGCCTCCCAGCTCAGCCCCGCCATCGCCACCCTCAGCATCGAAGCGAGCTTATAGCCACAGGAAGTCACCCATGAGCAACCGGACAGACTGTACGACGCGGCGAAGAGGCATGACGCTGATGGAACTGATGGTCAGCGTGGCCATCCTGTCCATCATGATCCTCGGTTTCAGCAATGTGCTCTCGCAGACCCAGCGGGTGGTCAACGACAGCCAGAGGCTCATGAAGGCCAATGCGGCGGTCGCTTCCATCTCCCAGCTTATGCGGAGCGACTTCCGCTCCGTCAGCAAGATCGGCTTCATGAAGATCCGCGGCGACTTCATCGCCTTCTCCACCGCCGGACCCTCCTTTTCTCTGACCAGCAACCAGCGGGGGCTGGGCAAGTTCATCGCCTACCGCGTGACCGACGACCTGGGCAATACCGCCACCGACAAGGAAGTCCTCTGCCGCCAGGCCTTCGTGCTCAGCGAGACCGGGATCACGCCCGACGTCACTCCGATGGACGTCTGGGGACTCGACCTGGCCAATCTCCAGGCCCAGAACCCCACGGCCCTGAGCAGCCTGGCCGACACCATCGACACGAACGCCTCCTATCAGCCCCAGGTCGCCGTGCCCCCCATGTCGGTCGCCAACTTCAAGAGTTCCTGGCAGGTCCTGCTCAACGGCGTCCAGTCCAATTTCGGCATCCGCTACGGGCAGGTGTTCATCGAGTACGACCCGTCCAACCCGAGCCAGATCAAGCGAAGGTACATCACCTGGACCACCACCGCGGGCCAGACCTGGCACCGCTTCGACCAGAACGGCTGGCCCGACTTCGTCTCCATCCAGTTCGGCGTGATGGAGAAGTCCGGCCAGTACGAGGGGCTGCGGGCCGCCGGCGGCGCGATCGGTGGCAGCCGCATCTTCGAGATCGTCTGCGGGATCAACCGTTGACCATTGACTATTGACCGGTAACCGTTAAACATGAAAGCCTGCCTGCCGGCAGCCTGCCTGCCGAAGGCAGGGCAGGCCCACGGGAAGTTTCCGTGGGCCTTTTTTGATACGACCAACAAGAAGGAACTGCCTGTGAAAGCTGCCATGCTCACCGCGATGGAACGGATGGAAGTCCGCGAGGTCCCCACGCCCACACTCCAGAAAGACGACCAGGTGCTGATCCGCGTCGAGGCTGTCGGCGTCTGCGGAAGCGACGTCCACTACTTCTCCGAAGGCTGCATCGGCAGCCAGGTCGTCGAGTACCCCTGGACCATCGGGCACGAGTGCGCCGGCACGGTCGTCCAGGCCGGGCCCGCCGCCCACCTGGCGCCGGGCGACCGCGTCGCGGTCGACCCCCTCCTTGCCTGCACCACGTGCGACCAGTGCCGCACCGGCCGCGAGAACACCTGCCGCAGCCAGCAGTTCCTGGGCAACCCCCACCAGGCCAGCGGCGCCATGGCCCAGTACCTGGTCATGCCCGCTCGCTCCTGCGTGGTCCTGGGCGAGACGGTCTCGTTCGTCGAGGGGGCCCTGTGCGAACCGCTGGCCATCGGCGTCTACGCCGCCCGCATGGCGCGTCTGGCTGCCGACTCGTCCGTCGCCATCCTCGGCAGCGGACCCATCGGGCTGAGCGTCCTGCTGGCCTTGAGGGCCCAGGCGCTCGGCAACCTCGCCGTCTTCGCCACCGACCTGCTCGACTACCGCCTCGATTTCGCCGGCCGGTTCGGCGCCGACCATCTCTTCCACGGCGACGACAGCGACCTGGTCGCCCAGGTCCGCGACCGTCGCCCCTTGGGGATGGACGCCGTCTTCGAGTGCGCCGGCCGGCAGGAGACGATCGACCAGGGCCTGGCCCTGCTCAAGCCCGGCGGGACGCTTTTTCTCATCGGCATCCCCACGAGCAAGACCGTCACCTTCGACTTCGACCTCGCGCGACGAGAGGAGATCGCCCTCCAGCCCGTGCGCCGCCAGAACCACTGCGCCCAGCTCACCGTCGACCTCGTCGCCCAGGGCAAGATCGACGTCCTCCCCATGGCCACACACACCTTCCCGCTGGAACAGGCCCAGCAGGCCGTCCAGACCGCCCAGCACTACCGCGACGGCGTGATCAAGGCCATCATCGAACCCTGGAGTTGAGTCGAGGAACCCATGGCAAGCAACAAGCACCCCCTTGCGGGCCTGGCGATGCTCCTGCTGGCGACCGCGTCCCTTGGGGCGGCTGCGCCTGACCATCTGAGCGACGAGCAGATCGACCGCCGCATCCGCGAGCACCGCACCGGCGAGCTGGTGGTGACCGTCCTCGATGCCGCCGGCCGGCCCCTCGCCAACGCCGACGTTCTCGTCGAGATGAAGGCCCACAAGTTCCTCTTCGGCTGCAACCTCTACGCGTTCGGCAAATGCGGGACGGACGAACTGGAGCGGGCCTACCGCAGCCGCTTCGCCGACCTGCTCAATTTCGCCACGCTGGGTTTCTACTGGGCCAGCTACGAGCGCCAGCGCGGGCAGACCCTTGCCGAGTACGTCGGCCAAGCCGCCGCCTGGTGCCGCGAGCAGGGCATCCGCACGAAGGGGCATCCGTTGTGCTGGCACCAGACCACGCCCGCCTGGCTGGGAGACCTCGACGCCGCCCAGGTCGAGCGGGCCCAGTTCGACCGCATCCGGCGCGAGGTCGAGGAGTTTCGCGGGCGGATCGACACCTGGGACGTCCTGAACGAAGCGATCGTCATGCCCGACTACCAGGGCGGGCGAAACCCCGTCGCCGCCCTCTGCCTCCGCCTGGGTCGCGAAGGCCTCATCGCCAGGTGCTTCGACGTCGCCCGCCGCGCCAACGGCGGCGCCACGCTGGTGCTGAACGACTTCCGCCTGGACCCGCCCTACGAGAAGCTCATCCGCCAGTGCCTGGACGCGGGCGTCGCTATCGACGCCATCGGGCTCCAGTCGCACATGCACGGACACTACTGGGGCGCCAAGCACGCATGGGACGTCTGCGAGCGGTTCGCGAAGTTCGGCAGGCCGCTGCACTTCACGGAGGTGACGATCGTCTCGGGCCCGCGCCCGAAGGACCCGCCGCCCGGGCAGCGGCGCCTGGCGGGCTGGCAGACCACCCCTGAAGGGGAGGCCAGGCAAGCCGAGCAGGGCGCCGAGTTCTATCGCGTGCTGTTCTCGCACCCGGCCGTCCAGGCCATCACCTGGTGGGACTTCAGCGACCTGCGGGCCTGGCAGGGCGCCCCCGCCGGGCTGCTCCGCAAGGACATGTCGCCCAAGCCGATCTACACGCGGCTTCACGACCTCATCCGCCGCGAGTGGTGGACCGCCCCGCAGCGTCTCAAGAGCGACCCGCAAGGGCGGATCACGATCCGCGGCTTCCTCGGGCGCTACGAGGTTATCGCCGGACACCTCCACGCAACAGTGACACTGGACAAGCCCGGGCAGAATGCCCAACAGGTGAAGCTCACGCCGCGGTAAGCGTCTGCTGGACGCCCCCAGATGGCACGCCCGCATCGGCCCAAGGCGCGATCGAGGGCTTGCCGTTCGGCGACGTGCGTTCTCCAAAAGCGGTTGGCTGATCCGCGCGGAGGCGGTATTCTGATGGGTGACAGACTGGAGAACCCGCATGTACTTTCGCTTCGACTGCGTGCACTGTGGCAAGAGTCTGAGAATCCGCGAGGAAGACGCCGGGCGAAAGGCCCACTGCCCCTACTGTCGAAAGCAGATTCGCGTGCCGGACGCTCCAGCCGCCGCGGCGGCCGGCAGCGCCGCAACCGCCGAGACGTCCGCCCTGGCCCGCGCAGCCGCCCAGCCGGCCCCGCAGGCGCAGCCCGCGCGGACCGCCAGCGAGGCCGGCGCTTCGGACGGCACCAACGTCAACACGCTGCTGTCGGGGGCGATCGGGCTGGGCGCGACGGTGCTCTTCTACCTGCTGCTGGCGCCGATCAAGCGGACGCCGCTGGGCGACCTGTTCTACGGGCGGGGATGGGTGCCCCCGCTCGAGGTCTTCCTGATGATGTGGTCGGCGGCGATCCTGGTGCTCAAGTATCGCAAGCTCTCGGCCCAGAAGGAGTCCATGCTGTTCGACCTCCTCTCGTCGCGGCTGGGCGAGGAGATCACGCCCGAGAACGTGCACCAGTTCGACCGCCACGTGCGGGAACTGCCCACCCGCCCGCGAGACAGCTTCCTGATCACCCGCGTCCTGCGGGGGCTGGAACACTATCGCGTTCGCAACAGCCCCACCGAGGTGGCGACGATCCTCTCGTCGCAGTCGGAGATCGACTCCAACGCCGTCCAGTCCTCCTACACGCTGCTGAAGGTCTTTATCTGGGCCATTCCCATCCTGGGTTTCATCGGCACCGTGCAGGGGCTGGGCGTGGCGGTGGGCGGCTTCGCGGGCAATCTGGACAAGGCCCAGGACGTGGCCGCCCTGAAGCAGTCGCTGGGCCAGACGACCAGCGGCCTGGCCGTCGCGTTCGACACCACGTTCATCGCGCTGATCATGAGCCTGCTGCTGATGATCCCGGCCAGTTCGCTCCAGAAGAACGAGGAGGACCTGCTGAACTGGGTGGACGAGTACTGCAACGAGAACCTGCTCAAGCGGCTGCGGGACTCGGGCGGGCCCGGCCTGCCCAACGACAAGGAGCTGATCCGCGCGGCGATCGCGGCGGCGATGGGCGTGCACCACGCGGAACTGCAGGCCTGGACGGACAAGCTGGAGGCGATCGGCTCGACGGTGACGCGCCAGGTGGCCGACGGGTGGAACGCGATGCACGAGCACATGCGATATCAGCACGAGCAGAGCGTCTCGCAGTTGGCGGCGGCCGCGGGGGAGGTGGTGGACCGCCAGTTGGCCAACCTGAAAGAGATCGACTCGATCAGCCAGAAGGTGACCAGCCTCCAGCACGAGCAGATGGAGCAGCTCAAGCTGGCCAGCGAGGTGGTGGACCAGCAGTTGCGGGGAATGGAGCAGCGGGCCCGCAGCCACCAGGAACTGCTGGAGCAGCAGATGGGACAGGCGATCCATCGCTCGTGGGAGGGCCTGGTGCAGGCCGACCAGCGCTCGCAGAGCGCCCACGCGGAGGCGGCCTCGACGATGCGCCAGGCGGCCGAGAACGTGCGGGAGCACTTCGCAGCCCTGGACGAGGCGCTGCGGTCACTGAACACGACGCTGGGCGAACTGGGCGGCAAGCAGGTGGTGATCCAGGCCCCCCCGCGAAAGGGTTGGTGGCCCTTCGGACGCCGGGGGGACGGCGGTGGCTAAGCGGCGCGACGACAGCCCGGGGATCTCGCTCTTTCCGTTCCTGAGCATCCTGGCCTGCACCATCGGCGTGCTGACGCTGATGATCGCCGCGATGACGCTGAGCCAGGTCGCCGTCGACCAGAAGGACCAGAACGACGAGCAGGCCCAGAAGCGGCTCGACAAGTACCGCGCCGCCCAGGAGCGGACCCGGAAGGCGACGGAGGAGATCCAGACGCTGGAGGCCCGCCTGGACGAGGCGACGGCGCTGGCGGCGGAGTTGGAGAAACTGCGCCGCGAGTTCCAGGCCCGCAGCGAAGCAGCCGCCAAGGCCTTGGCCGAGGCCAAGACCCGACGCGACCAACGGGAGATACTGCTGGCACAGGCGCAAGAGCTCCAGAAGCAGGCGGCAGCCCGCCAGGCGGAGCAGGAGAAGCTCCAGAAGGAGATCGAGTCGCTGAAGGCTGAGCTGGCCCGGCGCAAGGACGTGCAGGAGGGCGTGGTGCAGGTGCACCCGGGGGGCACGGGGACCGACATCCAGGGGTGCTTCATCGAATGCGCCGCCTCCCACCTGGTGATCCACGAGGGCGAGCCGGCCGTGGTGAAGCGCGACGAGATGGACAAGGACGCCCGGCTGGTGGCCCTGCTGGACCGGATCGCCAGGCAGCCGGACCGCGCGGTGATCTTCCTGGTCCGCAGCGACGCGGTGTACACGTACCAGTTGGCGGCCCGGCTGGCCCGCAGCCATTACGCCCGCCACGGCAAGCTGCCGATCCACCGCGAGGGCAAGCTGGACCTGAGCCTGTTCAAGAAGGACAAGAAATAACGACATGGCCCGGCGCCGCCACAACAGCGAGATGAACTTCGACTCCATGATGGACACGCTGACCAACGTGGTGGGCTTTCTCGTCCTGGTGCTCATGCTGGTGCAGCTCGGGCTGGGCGAAGCGGTGGAGCGGATCCGTTCGATCGACCCGCTGGCGTTCGGGCTTCGGGACGAGGACGTCCGGCGGACGGTGGAAGACGCGGAGGCGCAGTGGCGGACGGTCGCCGAGTTGACAGCCCGGTGGGACCAGGCCCAGCAGCGCAGCGGGGCTGACCGGGAGGAGCTGGAGCGGCTGAAGGGTTCGCCCGCGGAGGCGGTGAAGGTGGCGTCGGTGGACCTGGAGCAGGCCCGCAAGCTCCTGGACGAGGCCCGCCGCAAGGCCCAGGAGTTGGAGAAGCGCCTGGCAGGCTTGGTGGCCGAGCGGGAGAAGCTCAAGGGCCAGCTCGACAAGACGCCCGCGCGGGCGGCCCCGCCCACCAAGATCGTCAAGCTGCCCAACCCGCGGCAGCCCCCCAAGGGGGCCACGGAGATGGTCTTTCTTTGTCGCGAAGGCAAGGTTTACTGGGTGGACCAGGACAACCTGCTGGACCGGGCGATGAAGCGAACGGCCTACTTCCAGCGCCAGAACCGCAACAAGCCCACCGAGGTGGACGGCGAGAAACTGACGGCGTTCTTCGACAAGCCCCCGCCGGTCCAGGACACGACCTTTCGCCTGCGGATCCGGATCATCAATTACCGCCCGTACGCCGTGTTCGAGCGGCTGCCCAACGCGGGCGAGACAGCCGAGCAGATCGCGCACCCCCAGTCGGCCTACCGCAGGGCCCTGCGAGTGGCGACCCTGAAGAACCGCTACGCGCGGTTCATCGTCTGGAGCGACAGCTTCGACGCGTACCTCGAGGCCCGGCGGATCGCCGACGAGATGGACCTGCCGGCCGGCTGGGAGCCGACGACCATGAAGGACGAGTGGTACGCTTACCTGGGGGGCAACCTGATGTGCACGGACAAGCCCAAGCCCCCGCCGGTCAAGCCCCAGCCGGCGGGTCCCCAACCGGCCGGCCCGCCGCCGCGCCCCCCGCTGCCCAGCGAGCCGATCGACTGACAGCCCGCGGCCGGTGCCCCCCCCGGCGGCTGAAACCTCCAGGACCGGCCCAAAGGCCCCAGGCCGCGTGCGGCCGAAGACCCGACCCCCTTGCGGGTCGTCCTGCGATGGCCGAGGTTCCTGATGCCCCGGCCGGCCGAAGGCAGGCCGCGCCCGTAAGTCGCCTTTCGTCGGGCGGGCCGGCCGGTCTTCTCGACCCGTCCCGGCAGCCCCAACAAGTCAGTCCGTCTTCTTCAGCTTAAGAAGGGCCTGAGCAAACGCCTCGCCGATCCGGCTGTAGATCTTTGCCGAGCCGAGGTAATGAAAGCCGGCATTGGACCTTTCGGTTTCCAAACGCTTCAACTCCTCGGCGGTGAAGTTCTCCTTGATCAGCTTTTCCTTAAGCTGTCGCGCCGCGTCTTTGTCCAGTTTGCGCGCCTCGCGGCCGACCGGCTTCACGACCTTCTCAGCCATCCGCCGGTCCAGCTCGCCCAGCGTCCGATCCCAATACTCACCCGTCCGCACGGCAGCGACGTTGCCCTTGAACTCCGGCATGTCCGCGGGCGCGGCCTGGGCGTTCTGGAACGGCCCGTCCGTTACCCCGCCGACGCCCAGCACGCCGATCACAAAGGGCATCTTGGGGGCGCCCAGGTCCTTGCGAACGTCGCGGATGAAAAGTGCCAGCAGCCGGCTGTACTCGGAGTAGTCTTTTACCCCTTTTTCCACCTCGGGATAGGGCCCGATCATGTCGTTCCAGCCCTGGAACCAGACGAAGCCCGCGATCTCGTACCCGGCCGCCTTGTCGTAGGCCGGATGGTACTTGCCCGGGTCGGCGAGCACGGTTTTGACGTGCTGCATCACCTTCTGGTAGTACTTGTGCTGCTTCTCTGCCTTGTCCGCGATCAGCTTTGCGGCTGGTATGATTCCCTTGTTGCCCTTGCGGTCCTGCACCTTGCTGGGGTCCGGGTAGTACGGCCCGGCGCTGGGCGGGCGGAAGTCGGTGTGGAGGTCTTTGCCGCCCCAGGAGGCCTTGATGATCAGGATCGGCTCTTTCAGGTGTTCGTACAGGGTGACGCCGAATGCAAGCTCCGGCCCGAACGCCGTCTCCTCTTCTCCCGCGCTGCCGCCGAACCCGACGGTCAGCGGCCCGTTCCTGGTCGTCTCCTGACCCCTGCTCGAACTCAACGCGGCCACCTGAACGTCCTTGTACACGCGCGGCTTTCCATCCGCGTCCACCATCCTGTCATACAGGGCCTTGGTCTGGGGGTCCTTGGCCATGGCCGGCAGGGTTTCGGGGCGGGCCTTGCCCTGCATGTTGGACTGGCCGGTCATGATGTAGACTTTGAGCGGCCCCGCGACGGCATTTGCCGCCGCCAGCGCGGTCGCTACGACAACCAAGCTCACGAAGCGTACTGCCTTCACTGCACTTCTCCTTGCTGCAAGATAATGTCCCAGAAACAACGCGTGAATACCGAATGCGGCAGCCCCTCCCGCATTATGCCCAACCTGCCTGTGGTGGTGCCATCCGTGGGGCCCGGACCCCCGGCCGCCGGCGTACCACACGGCTGCGCCCGTAATGGCATTCTGAAGGCCATCCCCCCCTATTCCGCCGCCAACGCCATTCCGACCAGCGCCGCGAGCTTCGCCGGCGCCGCCTCCGGCGCCGCCTCCGCCGCCGCCAATAGCGTAACCGCCGCTCGCAAAGAACTGCTCCCTTTCATACTCTGCTCCTTCCCGAAGTAGGTGAACTGAAGTGGCCTGTCTGCCTCGGTTCTATGAAAGAGACAGCAGAGCCTCTTCTTTCCGGCCGGCGGGCCGACACGAGGCCACCTCACTTCCTGTCGCAGATTATAATCGGAATAAATTCTCTATAGGGAAAAACAACTTCTTTTTTGGGAAACGCTCTCTCTTCACGCAATCTCGAATGTGCAGGTCGCGGGTTGTCCCCCGGACAGGCGCACCGTCGCCGTCTTCCGTCCGCAGCCGCTTCGCGCGGTCAGAGCTCCTTGATGCTCCGCAACTTGGGCGGATTGGTGTCCGCCTTGACCTTGGCGATGATCTTGCGGAGCAGTTCGGTGTGCGGCTGGAGCATCTTGGCTTCCCTGTGGTTGGCCAGCTGCTTTTCGAGCTCGAGCAGCCGGGGCAGGAGGGGTCTGGCGGCGCCGCCGTAGCTCTGCAGGGCCTTCAGGCAGCCCATGATTCTTCCGTTCTTGCCCCATCGCTCGATGTCCAGGATGTCGAGGCACAGCGGCATGGCTTCGGCGACGTGATGCTTGGCCAGAAGCGCAAGCCCCTTCGTGCGGATGCCGTCGGAAAACATGATGCCGCTGGGCGCCCGCTCGGCGACCGCATCGAGAATCGCCGGCAGCAGCGGCTTGATCTCGTCGAAGGTAAGCTGGTCATACACGATGGCGAGGCTGCTCCTCGCCTTGCCGTCTTCGTTCTTCAGGCCGGCCCGGACGGCCTTGCCCAGCAGTTCGCGGTCGATTCCCGTGAGCGACTTGCTGAGCAGACCGCCTTTCCTGTCAAACAGGGCGAAGCTGAGATACCGCTGCTCCATGTTGCGCGGGTCGTTCTTGGGGTCGCTCTTGGTGAGCCGTTCCAGGATTTCGGGAGCGGCCGACCTGGCCGGCCCGCCGATGCCCGCCAGCGCCTCGGCGGAGAGAATCCGCAACCACAGGTCGTCGCTGCGGAACGTCTTGAGCAGGGCCGCCACGGCCGGGGCGCCGCGGTCCTTCTGCATCTCGATGGCCCGGCAGGCGCCGTACCGCGCATAGGCGTCCTTAGCATCGAGCATGCCGATCAGCCGGTCGATCACGTTGTCCTTACGGCGTGCCAACGCCTCGGCGACCCGCTGGCGAACGACCGGCGACCAGTTGCCCAGCCGGGCGAGGAGTTGGTCGATGGTCAGACTGTCGTAGAAACTCTTGCGGTCCCCTCTGGTCCAACCGCCGCCGTCCTCCACGATGCTCTTCGCTTCGGCCATGCTGATCTGCGGGACCTGGCTCTCGCCCTTGCCCGTCAGGTAGATCTTCTTGAGCGGCATCGCGTAGGCCAGCAGAAACACCCCGGTGCAGTCCCAGCCTGTGTACTTGTCGCCTTTCACGTCGGGCGGGCCCTGGTGAACGAAGGTGCCGTCCCATTGGCGGGCCAGGTCGAAATACCAGGCGCCGAACTCGTCCATCCACGCGCCGGTGGCGTTGGGCCCGGAGAGGCTGATGGAGGGCATGGCCCAGAGGATGTTGAAGAAGTTTCCCGTATGGCCGTAGTCGCGTTCGGCGCCGTGCGCGGCGGTCCCCATCCGCGAAAAGTACTCCGCGGCCTTGCTTTCGCCCAGCAGGCTGAACATCACCGAGGCCATGCCGTTCTTGCCGTTGGACTCGTGGTTCTGAATCCACGGGACGTGGTCGCCGTAGGGGATGCAGCCCTTGCCGACGTAGAAGCGGAGCAGGCGCACGCTCCGCTCGATGGCCGGGCCGGCCTCGCTGACGCCCGCCTTGCGCGCCAGGATCAGCGAAGAGGTCAGCGGGATGCCCGGGGCATTCATCATCCCGTAGGCACACGCGCGCCCGTCCGGCTCGGCCCAGCCGTGGCTCCACGAGCCGACGACGCTCTGGCCCAAGGCCGCCTCCCGCACCAGACGCCGCATGCCCGGCAGGACCGACTCGTCGCCGGTCGCCATCTTGTACTCCGCCAGCAGCGAGATCACGTAGCCGTAGTACCAGGGCTGGAAGCCGCCGCACTGGAACTTCGCCGCCCATTGGGCTTCCTTCTTCACCAAAGGCAGGTACTCGGCCTTGCCGCTGGCCAGCAGCGCAAGCGCATTGAGGGATCGCGGGATCCCATTCTGACGGGAGTAAGAAGGCTCGGCCATTCGCTGGGCCAACACCTTGCAGCCCTGCTCGAGAATGCGCCTGGACTTGGGACAATCGTACGGGGCGGTCGCGCTGTACGTGCCCAGAACAGGCAACTTCACGACGACCGCATCCGTCTTGCCGCCCCGCCAGCGGATCAGCGACAGGTTCCCGGCGCCAGCCTCCGACTCGGCCACCGTCAGCGCCTTGCCGAACTCCGTTCGCGGGTCGTACGAGAACACCTTGCCGCCAACGCCGAGGATCACGTCGCCGACCGCGAGGGTCCCGTCCGCGGGCGATCCCTTGTCCACCTTCGTGACGCAGATCTGCCGCGCGTCCGTCGTCGACGTCTGGCTGGTATAGATCCACCCGCGAAGCCCGGTGGCGCCGAGGTTCCAGTCGTGACTCGCCCCATCGGGGATCTTGTCGCCCTTGGTGAAGTCAGGCTTGTCCACCTGCTTCTTGCCCCGCGCGCCGAGGCCTTGGGCGGCCGTGACCAGAAGCATGGAAATCGCGAGGATCGCGATTCCGGCGAACCGATGGATGCGGGCAATCATGTCCTTACCTTCTCTTAATGGGTTTTGCAGGTAGTCGGTAATCAACGACTGGATTATAATCCATGAAAATTCATTCTCGGGAAAAACGATATCTGTTTTGGGAATACCTGTCCCCCCTTCAGCCGAGGCGAAGCGTCACTCTCCCTAGGGGCCGAGCCACCGCCGGCGGTACTCGCCGGGGGTTATGCCGAGTTCGCGACGGAAGACCTGGTGCAGCCGCGTCGCCGTGCCGAAGCCCGCGTCCAGGGCGATCTCGGCCAGTGAGCGCCTGGTGTCGGCCAACTCTCGCTTGGCGCGCTCGATCCGCACGCGGCGGATCTCCGCGGCGATCGGGCGGCCCAGCCACTTGCGGAAGTGGTTCTGGAGCGTACGAGTCTCGGCGAAAACCGCCCGGGCCACGTCCTCCCGCCCGATCGAGCGATGGCAGTTCTTGGAGATAAACTGCAGCGCGGCGACGACCAGTTTGTCGTCGGCGGCGATCGAGTCGGTCGACTCGCGGACCACCACGTCCACCGGCGGCAGGTGAATCTGCGGGGGTTGGGGCGCCTGGGGGAGAGACCGGCTCGCTCGAGTTTGCCGGGCGTTCATCAGTCCTTCCAGCAGCCGCGCCGCCTCGTAGCCCACCTTCTCATAACCCCGTTCCAGACTGCTGAGCGAGGGGCGGGGGTGTTCGCAGAGCGTCAACTCGTTATTGCCGGCGACGATCGCCACGTCCTGCGGGACCCGCCAGAGGCGACGATGGCACATCTGGACGATCATTCGCCCGACTTCTTCCGTGGCGGCGAACACGCCCACAGGCGGCTGCCAGCCTTCCATCCAGGCTTCCATCCGTTGCTGGAATTGCCGCCACTGGCTGTAGCTTCGACTCAGGTGGACCGGATAACTGCCGACGACGCAGGAGCAGCCGGCCGCCTGAACCACCTGGCGAAAAGCAGCCGCCTGAGATTGCACCGCCCGATCGGCCCGCCGCAGGACGGCGAATCGGCGCAGGCCCCGGCTGAGCAGGTGCTCGGCCACCAGGCGCCCGCCGGCGGCGAAATCGGGAAATACCCCGGGCAGACGTTTCGAGGCGGGCGAGCCGAACCAGACATTCACCACCGGCAGGTGGAGGCGTCGGGCCCGGTCGGCCAGTTTCTCGGTGGCCCGGGCGATGATGCCGTCGTACGGCAGCGACCCGGTCGGCTGGACGGGTAGACACTCGTCGGCAAACTCGTCGATCACCGTATGCCAGCCTTGCTCCAGCGCATACTGCTGAGCGCCCGCGAAGATGGCCGCATGACGCTTGTGCGACCATTCGAGGTCCAGCATGACAGCGACGTGTCGTGGTTTCGAGGCCATCGGTGCATTCCCATAAACGGACTATTATTTCCTGATAGTGTAATCCATTCTGCGAGGATGCCGCAACTCAGTCCCACGCACATGTCAATCCCACGCACGGGGGCCCGATGGACCTGCCTGCGGGAGGCAGGCATGGGCGGAAAGCGGGACGAGCACCCGCGGTGGAATGTGAAGTGTGCCGTGAAAGCTGGGAGCCGTATGAATGCGGCTTGCGGAGGCTCCCGGGGCGCGCCTGAACCGCCGCCTTCTTTTTGCATTGGACGCCTGGCCGGGCGATGCGGTAGTATACATATGATACCTTCGCCGCCGTCGCGGGCGGCACGACCGGGAGAGCCTGTGACCATGATCGACAATGCCTTGCGTGTCTGTCTGTGTTGCGTGTTGGCCGGGCCGCTGCTGCTGGGCGGCTGCGAGAACGGTACGGGGCTGCGGGCGACGACCCAGCCGGCGGTGCGGAAGGTCGAGCCGCCCCTGAGCCTGCTGCTGCCCCGCGAGATCCGCATCCATCCGTTCACCGGCACGCGGACGTTCGACGAGGCCGGCGGGATCCGCGGCGTGGACGTCCGCATCGAAGCCGTCGACGCCTACGGCGACACGAGCAAGGCGTTCGGCGAGTTCCGCTTCGAGCTGTTCACGTACATGGCCAACAGCGAGAACACCCGCGGGCAGTCGCTGGCCACGTGGGACGTCTCGCTGATGGACGCCAAGGCCAACCTGCTGCACTGGGACAAGATCACGCGGACGTACAAGTTCAAGTTGCAGTGGGACCAGGCCATCCCCGTGGGGCAGCGGTTCGTGCTGGCGGCGGTGCTGTCCAGCCCGTACACCGAGCGGCTGTTCGCCCAGCGCACGTTCATTTCCGGCCAGTAGGGCCGGTGGACCGGTTAAAGGAGACGCCGATGACTCGCACAACGACGTTGGTTCTGGTAGCGGCCCTGGCCTTGGGCCTGTTCTGCGCCGGCTGCACGAAGTTCACCCGCGAGCGATACGACACGATCTACGTGGGCCAGCCGCAGTTCGAGGTCGAGGCGACGCTGGGCGAGCCGTACGCCCGGTTCTCCGACACCTGGACGTACATCAACGACAAGCCGTTCTACAAGGCGATCATCCAGTTCAAGGAGGGGCGGGTCAGTGACAAGGCCTGGGCGGACGAGCGGGTGATCGAGGACCATCCGGACGGGAAGAAGCCGGCCGGCCCTGGCGGCACGACAACCATCCGCGGCAGCGGGACGGTGGTTCAGTAGAGGCGGCTACTTCTTTTCGGCCGCGTCCGGGACCGCCTCTTGGGCGGCCTCGGCCTTGCCCCGGGCGTCCAACGCGGCCGGCGCCGTTGTCGCCGCCTTCAACTCGGCCAGGCCGCGCGGACCTTCTTCGTACAGCCGGACCGTGATCACCAGCGACTGGAGGGCGGACCCGGCGGGCTGGACCTGGAGCGTCTCGCCGGGCAACTGCACGGCCGGGCGAGTGGTATAGGGGGCGGGGATTTGAGCGGCCTGCTGGACCTGGCGCATCTGGTCCGCCTGGGCCATGTGCGAACTCTCCGGCTGTGCGGGCTGGGTGGCGCCCCCATTCTGCCTTTCCAGCACATCGATCTGCTGTTTGCGATCGGCCTGGACCTGGGCGGTCTGGGCGGCCGGCTCGATTCCCGGCATCAGCCCGCCGCTGGAAGCATCCTTGGCGGGAAAGCCGGCCTTGGGGGCAAGACCCTTTTGCGCGGGCCTGGTCGTCAGCCCCGCGACTCGACCTCTGGCCATGCCCTCCACGGACGAGGCTTCGGCGGCGGGCGGACCGGGACGGTCAACCTCAGCCGGCGCGGTCTGCCCCTGTGCGATCATCATTTTGGCCATCCGCGTGGTGGCCAGCGAGCGCGAGGCTCTCGCGAGGGCCTGGTCGTCAGCGGGCGAAGCGGCGCCGGCGACAGCCAACGTCTGCTCTGCCGGCCGACCGCCCGGGCGGGCCCAGGCGACCTGGAGGGCGTCGAGTTCGCCGCGGACCTGGCTGACCTGTTGCGGGGTCAGGTGGGCGACGATCTCGACCTGCTTAGGGTCCTGGATAGCGTAGTAGACGTTCGCGCCCGCCGAGTCATTCCCCGTGTGATACTTGTCGCTGACAACGGTCAGGCCATTGCGGGCCAGCACGGCCTCGACGCTGCGGCGGCCGTCGCTCAGATCGGCGGTGTGCAGGAGGACACGACCCAGCCGGGTCTCGCGGGCGCCGCCCTTTTCAGAGACTCGCCGGTCGGACCATTCGGCGTCCAACTTCTTGTTCTTCATGGCCAGGGCGGGCAGGGGCGCGGTCGTTCTGGGCGCCGTGGCAGGCGCGCTGGGGCCCGGCACGGGGGCCGCTGGGGACCTTCCCCCCGTCCCGAGCGGTTTGGCTGCGCCCGCCCCACCGGCGCCGCGGCGCACCTCCGGCGACGTGCGACCGCTCTCGTCCCTGGTGCCGGCCTTGGCGAGTTCCTCCGACTCTTTCATTTGTTCCGGCCCGCCCGGCGCGGGAGGCTCGGCGACGACGTCGCCGACCGGCTTGGGCGAACGCGCCGCCGCGACGACGGGCGGCGCGGCGGGCTTGGCTGCCGGACGGCCCGCGGGCGAAGCGATTGCCTTCTCGCCCGCTTTCGCCCTGGACGGCTTGGGCGAGTCGGATCGGGTGGCGTTGTCGTGATCGCGGACAGTCGAGTCCAGCGACACGGCGGGCGGCGGGGGCTCGGGTTTGTTGGTCGCGGGCCTGGCCGCCATCTCGTGTACGGGGGGCGGCTTGACCATGTAGAGGATCATGTACAGGACGACGCCGGCGCTGAGCAGGACAACGGCCGCCGTGGCCAGCGAGATCCATCTGAAGGACCGCGAGACCATCGCCGAGGGCTGGCCCAGCAGGTGGGCGCGTTCGGCGCGGGCGAGCACGCGGGCGGCGAAGCCCTCGGGCGCCTTTCGCCCGGGCAGGGCTCGGACGAGGCGGCGGACGGAGCGAAGGGCTTCGAGTTCGCCTTGAAGGTGGGGATCGTCTCTCACGGCCTGCTCGACTCGGCGGGCCTGCTCGTCGCTCAGTTCGCCGTCCAGCCAGGCGGAAAGCTGTTCCAGGATGTCATCTCGATCGCTCATGCTTCTTCTTAGCCCAGCAGGTCGCCCAGGTTCTGGCGGAGGACCGTTCGAGCCCGGTGCAGGCGGCTCTTGACCGTGCCCACGGGCACGTCCAGTACTTCGGCAATCTGCGAGTAATCCATCTCTTCCACGTCTCGTAGCACCAGGACGGCCCGGAACTCCTCGTCCAGGTCGGCCACGGCCTGCTCGACCTGGGCGGCTGATTCGCTGGAGATCGCCGCCGCCACCGGTGACGGGCAGCGTTTCTCCGCCAAGGCCGCCGTCAGGGCCTCGGCCTGCGTATTCTCAAAATCGTCGCTTCCGGTCAGCGACTGAAACTTCAGTCTCCCCCCCCGCCGCCGGTGCGAGATCGCCAGATTGGCCGCGATCCGGAACAGCCACGTGTAGAACTGACTCTGCCCCCGGAACTGGGCGATCCGCTCCATCGCCTTGAGGAAGGCCTCCTGGGCCAGTTCCTCGGCATCGGCTGCCTGGGGGCACAGCCGCATCACCAGGTTGTAAATCCGGTCCTGGTACTTGGTCACCAGCAGGCCGAACGCCTGCATGTCGCCCTTGCGAAACCGTTCGACCAGGGCCGCGTCATCCAACGTGATCGTCCCTCTCGCGGGGGCCTCGCCTCGGCCCGCCGCCGACTTGTCGCTCGGTATGTTTGACGCTCGCTGGGTCACAATGTTCCCGAAAAAAGCCGGACACAACCCCGGTTCTCCGCCGCCCGGGCGGCGCGTGCCGGACCGGCCGGTTAGACCGGTCTACTATACCCGATGCGGTCGCATTCTGGCCAGACGGTTCCCCAAAAACCGCGCCCGCGAGAGGCCCGGCGGCGCCAGGCAACCTCCCTTTTGCTGTCCGCTGGAGAATGGGTTTCGTCGCGAGGACGCGGCCTCCGGCCGGGCGACAGAGAGCGAAAGCAAAGGCAAATCCCGATGATTTGTCGAGCGTTCGCGACGCCGGCACGCAGGCCCAGGGCCCGCCCGCGCCAGAAGCCGCTTCTTCAATGGGCTGCTAGCCCTTGCCAAGGCGCGTCCTTGACGGTAGAGTGTGCCCCTTGCGCTGCGGCGATGCGGTCGCCGCTCGCGAAAGCCAGCAGAAAGGGACAGTAGCATGATCGACTTCGAAGGCAAGAACGTCTTGGTCACCGGCGCCGCGGGCGCCATCGGAAAGGGCATCGCCAAGGGCTTCCGCCAGTACGGCGGCAACGTGTTTCTCAGCGACCTCAAGCAGGAAGGGGTCGACTTGGCCGTCGCGGAGATTCAGCCCGCGGGCCAGGGACTGCTCGGCGGACTGGCCGGCGACGTCGCCGTCGAGGCGGACGTCCGGAAGGTCGTCCAGACCGCCGCCAGCCTCTTCGACAACCGCGTGGACATCCTGGTCAACGTGGCCGGCATCGTCGGACAGGGAAAGGTCGAGGAGATCACCGAGGCCGACTGGGACAAGATCTTCGCCGTCAACTGCAAGGGGTCGTTCTTCTTCTGCAAGCACGTCGTGCCCATGATGAAGGCCAACAAGTTCGGCAAGATCCTCAACTTCTCCTCCAAGAGCGGCAAGACGGGCTCGGCGCTGATGAGCCACTACTCGGCCGCCAAGGGCGCCGTCATCTCCTTCACCCACGCCCTGGCCTACGAGTTGGCCGATTCGGGCATCACCGCCAACTGCCTGTGCCCCGGCATCACCGAAGACACGGGCGTCTGGAGCAACGTGTCGAGCGGCTACATCAAGAACCTCGGCAAGAGCCGCGAGGAAGTCGTCAAGCAGTTCTCCGCCAAGGTCCCGCTCAAGCGTCTGGCCAAGATCAGCGACGTGGTGGCCGTCACGCTGTTCCTGGCCTCCAGCGGCGCCGACTACCTGACCGGCCAGGCCATCAACGTCGACGGCGGGCGGGAGATGCATTGACGCCGCGGGCGGCCTGGGTGTCACCAAGGCCACAAAGACTACAAAGAAGAACCAGAAGAGATCACGAACAAGAAAGAAGGACACCGCCATGCCAGGCATCTACACCCGTCAGCAGATGGCCGCCGTCATTGACCACGCCGTGCTCAAGCCCATCCAGACCGACAAGGACGTGCTGGACAACTGCAGGATGTGCGACGAGAACGGGGTGTTCAGCATCTGCGTGCGCCCCAGCGACGTCCGCCTGGCCGCCCACGCTCTGAAGAACAGCCAGACCAAGGTCTCGATGGTGGTGGGCTTCCCCCACGGGGCCAACGCGCCGTCGACCAAGGCGGCCGAGGCCCGCCAGGGAATCCTCGACGGCGCGGTCGAACTGGACATGGTGTGGAACATCGGCAAGTTTCTCAGCGGCGACGCGAACTGGGCCCGGCGCGACATCGAGGCGGTGGTCGCCGAGGCCCGCAAGTTCAAGGACGTCAAGGTCAAGGTCATCCTGGAGACCTGCTGGCTCAACGACGAGCAGCTCGTGCAGGCCTGCCGGATCGCGCAGGCCGCCGGGGCGGACTTCGTCAAGACGTCCACCGGCTTCGGCGAGGGCCCGGCCACGCCCCACGTGATCGACATCATGGTCAAGACCGTCGGCCAGACCATGGGCGTCAAGGCCTCGGCGGGCATCCGCTCCTACGAGACGGCCGCCGGCTATCTCGACCAGGGCTGCACCCGCCTGGGCGTGGCCTCGACGCTGGCCGTTCTGGACGGCGCGGACGCCGCCGCCAAGGGGCAGCAGGGCAAAGGCGACGCCGCCAAGGGCGGCAGCTACTGATTCATTGGAGCACACGATGCCTGAGATGATGAAAGCCGTCGTCTTCCACGGTCCCAAGGACATCCGCGTGGAGACAGTCAGCGTCCCGCCGTGCGGGGCGGGCGAGATGCTGGTGAAGGTGGACGCCTGCGCCGTCTGCGGCAGCGACATGAAGATGTTCCACCACGGCAACCCGCGGACCAAGCCGCGCACGATCCTGGGGCACGAGTTCACCGGCCTGATCCATACGATCGGCGACGGCGTGAGCGGGTTCTCGTCCGGCGAGCGGGTGGTGATGGCCACCAGCGTCTCTTGCGGAGAGTGCTACTACTGCCGCCACGGCTGGAACAACATCTGCTCCACCGTCTCCCCCATCGGCTTCACCTGCAACGGCGGGATGGCCGAGTACGTCGTCATCCCCGCGCAGGCCATCCGCGTCGGGCACGTGGTCAAGGTGCCCACGCACGTCAAGAGCGAGCACGCCGCCCTGAGCGAGCCGCTGAGCTGCGCGGTCAACTCGCTGGAGAACTGCACCCTCCAGCCGGAGGACTTCGTCGTCGTCTCCGGCGGCGGGCCCATGGGCATCATGAACGCGGTCGTCGCGCGGGAGATGGGCGCCCGTGCGGTCGTGCTGGCGGAGATCAACCCCGCCCGGCTGAAGGTGGCCGAGCAGTTCGGCTTCGACCTGCTGGTCAACCCGGCCGAGCAGGACCTGGTCCAACTCGTCCGCGACCGGACCGGCGGCCTGGGAGCGGACGTGGCCATCGTGGCCGCCCCGGCCGCCCAGCCCCAGGAAGAGGCCCTCAAGCTGGTGCGCCGTCGCGGCACGGTGTGCCTGTTCGCCTCCCTGCCGGCCGACCACTGCATGATCACCATCAACAGCCGCACCCTCCATTACAACGAGCTGCGACTGGTGGGCACCAGCGACTCCACGCCCAAGCAGGTGCGGAAGGCGGTGGAAATCATCGCCAAGGGCAAGCTGCCGGCTGACAAGCTCGCCAGCCACATCCTCCCTCTGGACGGCATCCACGAGGCGTTCAAGCTGATGGCCAGCGGGGAGGCCCTGCGGGTGGTGCTCAAACCCTAGCGACAGGGACCAGCCTCGGGAAGGCGAAGGCCCGCGAGCCTGCCCGCCGAAGGCAGGAAGTCTCCCGTCAGGGGCAGGCCCGGGGGTCTCTTTGCCGGAGCGTCCCCGGCGAGCCGCGGCACAGTTCTCTTGACATTCTGCGAAAAGACGTTATCTACTCTGGGACTTGGTTCGTTGCCGGCTGCGCCGCAGCCGGGGCGGGCCTGCACTGTGGAGAACAGGCGAAGAGCAATGGGAATCGTAGTGATGAAGTTCGGCGGCACGAGCGTGGCGGATGCCGAGCGGATCCGCGCCGCCGCCAGGCGGGCCATCGCGACCCGCAAGCAGGGCCACCAGGTGGTGATGGTGGTCTCCGCGATGGGACACACGACCGACGAGCTGATCGCCCTGGCCAAGGGCATCACCGACAACCCGCCCAAGCGCGAGATGGACCAGTTGCTGGCCACGGGCGAGCAGGTGACGGTTGCGCTGGTGGCGATGGCGTTGGAGGATCTGGGCCAGCCGGCCATCAGCTTCACCGCGGGGCAGATCGGCATGATCACCGACGACGTGCACACCAAGGCGCGGATCAAGTCGATCGACGTGCGGCGCATCCACGAGCAGCTCGAGAAGGGGCGGATCGTGATCGTCGCCGGCTTCCAGGGCGTCACGGAGGACGGCGCGGTGACCACGCTGGGCCGCGGCGGCAGCAACGTGACGCTGGTGGCGGTGGCCGCCGCCCTGAAGGCGGACATGTGCGAAAACTACACCGACGTGGACGGGATCTTCACCGCCGACCCGCGGATCGTGCCCAACGCCCGCAAGGTGGACCGCATGAGCTACGACGAGATGCTCGAGCTGGCCAGCCTGGGCGCCAACGTGCTGCACAACCGCGCGGTCGAGTTCGCCAAGAAGTACAATGTCCCCATCCACGTCCGCAGCAGCCTCAACACCAATAAAGGAACCATGATCGTGGCTGAAACCGAAACCATGGAACGGATCGTCGTCAGCGGGGCGGCGTTGAAGGACAAGCTGGCCCGCGTGAGCCTGCGCAACGTGCCCGACAAGCCCGGGGCGGCCGCACGGGTCTTCCACACCATCGCCACCCACAACATCGTCGTCGACGACATCATCCAGACCCTGGACGAGTCGGGCAAGGCGACCATCGCCTTCACCGTCGAGATGGGCGACCTGGACGACGCCAAGCGGATCATCGGCAGGCTGTGCGACGATCTGGGCTGCCAGGCCGTCTTCGAGGATCACCTGGCCAAGGTCAGCGTGGTCGGCGTGGGCATGAGGGTCCACACGGGCGTGGCCGAGCGCATGTTCGCCGCACTGGCCAAGGCCGGCATCAACATCCAGAACATCACCACCAGCGAGATCAAGATCTCCGTCCTGATCAATCGCGATCAGGCCAAGGAGGCGCTGCGCCTCGTCCACGACGCCTTCGACCTGGGCCAGAAGCCCAAGAAGAGCCCCTCGAAGGCCAAGGCAAAGAAGAAGTAGCCTGGGCTGAGATTGAACTTCGAGAGCCACGGGAACCGTTGCCGGTCCCGTGGCTCTTGCTTTCCGGTTCGTCGAAGGCCCCGTGTCGGCGCGGGCGCCGCCGCGCTTGCATCCGCCGCCCCGGGCGGCTATGTTCCCACCCATGCCGCGGTCCGCAGCCCCGACAACCCGCAACGAGCCGGCCGGCCCCGTTGAGGCCGCCGTCCTGATCGTCTCCTACAACAGCCGCCACCACCTCGACGACTGCCTGCGGTCGGTGCTGGCCAGCGACGATGGCGAGATCGGGCGGCACGTGGTGGTGGTGGACAACGCCAGCCGCGACGGCAGCGCCGCCTTCGTCCGGGAACAGTTTCCCCAGGTGGACCTGGTGGAGTTGGACGCCAACCTGGGTTTCGCCGGGGGCAACAATGCCGGCCTGGAGCACATCCGGCGACGGTATCCCGCAACGGCGTACCTGGCGTTGCTCAATCCCGACACCATCGTCCGAAGCGGCTGGCTGGGCGAGCTGGTGGCCTATCTCCGCCGCCACGACGACACCGCCGCCGTCCAGGCCAAACTCCTGATGCACCCGCAGAGCGACCGGTTCAACTCGGCGGGCAATCGCTGCCACTTCCTGGGTTTCGGGTTCGTCACCGCCTGCGGCCAGGAGGACCGCGGGCAGTACGACCAGCCTCGCGCGGTCGACTTCGCCAGCGGGGCCGCCATGGTCGTCGACGCCCGCCGGCTGGCGGAGGTGGGCCTGTTCGACGAGCGGATGTTCCTGTACCTGGAAGACACGGACCTGGCCTGGAAGCTCCGCATCCAGGGCTGGGCCGTCGCGTACGCCCCTTCGAGTGTCGTGTATCACAAGTACGCTTTTGACAAGAACTACCGTTTCTACTTCTACTTCGAGCGCAACCGCCTGTACCTGGTGCTGATCTACTACCGCCTGGCGACGCTGCTGCTGCTGGCGCCGGCGCTGCTGGCGATGGAGTTGTGCCAGTGCCTGTTCGCCCTGGGGCGGGGCCTGCTGGGCGACCGGCTACGGGCATACGGCTGGCTTCTGTCGCCGGGCAACCAGGCGGTGATCCGGGTCAGGCGTCGCCAGGCGCAGGCCCTGCGACGGCTGAGCGAACGCGAGTTCATGGGCGGCTTCGCGGGGCGGATCGAACACGCCGCGGTGACAGGCCTGGCCCGGCTTGTGGACGCGGCGTTCGCGGCCTATTGGGCGGTGGCACGGCGCCTGATCTTCTGGTGACAGGGTTTAGGGTTTAGGGTTTAGGGAATAGGGGATAGGGAGCGGGAGCTGGGAAACTGCGACCTGAGAATCGGTGCGCGTGGACTCTAGTTGTTGGCTCGCCCCTGTTCCCTGATCCCTGGTCCCTGAGGCGTTCAGGGCTTCTCCCCCACCACCAGGCCGTGGAGCTTCATCGGCCAGGGCAGGGGCATGGAGCGGGCGGCGAACACCCGCAGGCCGACCTTCCGCATGGCGGCCTTGAGGGTGCGGGTGGACCACTGGCGGAGGTGGGCGGGGTCGAACATCGCCTCCTTGAACCGCATGCAGATCACGCGGGCCAGGAAGAAGGCCCAGTCCACCGGGAAGACGACCAGGAGCCTGCCGCCCGGCTTGAGCACGCGGGCCAGTTCCGCCAGCGCCTGCTCGGGCTGCTGGAGGTGCTCGATCACCTCCATGAACGTGCAGGTGTCGAAAGTGTTGTCGTCGTAGGGCAGTTGGAGGATGCTGCCCTGGCGGACGGGCAGGTTGTGCCGGCGGCAGATCTCGATGTTGGCGGGGTCCACGTCGAGGCCCTCGACCTGGCAGTCGGGGAACTGACGGATGAGCTTCTCCAGGGTGATGCCCTCTCCGCACCCGGCGTCGAGGATTCGCCCCTCGCGGACATAGCTCAGGGTGATGCGGTCGCGAATGTCCCAGTATTTTCGCCCCACGCCGGGCCTGGCGTAGGCCTCGCGCTGGCTGACGTCAACGTCGCGCTGCTGGGCTGTCACGGGCATCGTGTGGCTCCTCAAGTCTCCCCGCCCCACCGCGGGCCGGGAGCGGACTGGTATTAAACAACGCCCGCCCGGCCAAAGGCAAGGCGAAATGGCCCGGGCCGGGCTGGCGGGTGCGGGCGCTATCCGCTTGGCAGGGGTATGCAAGGCTGGTAGAATCCCGCGAATGTCAATCGGAAGCCTCATTCGCAAGGTCCTGGGCCCCCGCGTGTTTCAGCACGTGGGGCGGGCCTACAGGCGCATCTTCGTCGACGTGCGGAAGACGGCCCAGGTGCTGGCCGAGATCATCCCCCCCGGCGCCCACGTGGTGGACATCGGCGGCGGCGACGGCGAGCCGCTCAACTGCCTGCTGCGCCTCCGCGACGACATTACGGTCACCATGATCGACATCAGCCCCGTCGTCGGCTGGATGATCGAGGAGAGCCTGCTGGGCCGCGTCGAGCGCCTGGCGGGCACCAGCATCCGTCAGTACCTCCAACTGGGCCCGCGGGCGATCCAGGCCGCCGTGGTCAGCGACGTCCTCCACCACGTTCCGCCCGGCCAGCGGGAGGCCTTCCTGGGCGACCTGCGCGACCTGCTGGCCCAGGGCGGCTGCAGCCTGCTGGCGGTCAAGGAGTTCGCCCCGCACGGCTTGCGGGGACGGCTGGGCTACCTGGCCGACCGATATGTCAGCGGCGACGCGAACGTCCGCCTGATCCCGCCCGCGGAGTTGGCCGACCTGCTGCGGGCGGCCCTGCCGGGGGCCCACATCGAGGACACCCGCCTGTCCAGGATTGACTCCCCCAATTACGCCCTGCGGGTGTCGCTTGCGACACCGGGCCGGTGACCCCCCGCCGGGCGCGACGGGCCTCTCGCCCGTCGCGGACAAGCCCCCTCCTGCGCCCCGCCCCGGACGGCTTCCATTTTTTTGAGTTTTCCCGGGAACTTTTGGGCCGCTCGCGCGCCGTATAGAGAGTGGCCTCCTTCATGGTTGTGGTCTGCGCCGGCCCGGGCCGTTGGCACGATGCGTCAGGCCGGCCCGAACCCACAAATGATTGGAATTGTATTGACAATGTTCGGAAATCCAGCTAGTTTCCGCGTTGCTGCTTGTGGTGCCAAGGCGCGGTGTGACATGGGGTATCTTTCACGAGTTTCCCCTATGCTTGCCATCGGGCGAAATGTCACACTGTGATCTTGGCGGATTGCGATAATACGGCAGCATCCGTCGTCCCCAAAAGGCAGTGCGTCTATGGAGCGTCGGGGCCCATGTAGGCCCTTCGGCCGGTATGCAGGTCCGGCCTACACAGTGAAGGAGTATTTCGTATGTCCACCAGCGGATCCAATTGCGACATCGCCCGGCAGAATCCAACCCTGATGGAAGATCTGGAAGCCCGGCTTCTGCTGAGCACCGTTTCCGTTGGGGACCAGTTCATCTACCGGGAGGCGAACGGCTCGCTGATCCGAGTGGACGTTCAATCCACGGACGTGACGGGCCAGACATTCCCCTTCCCGCCCGTGGGGCAGATCGAGTTGATGCGCTGGGAAGCCGGCAACGTGGCGGACATGCCCGGCTGGCTGAACGGAGCGCCCATTGACGGCGGGGCCACCTACCGCCGCCTGGACGAACCTCGCCCCAACGTCAGCGGGCGAACGGGCATCGTCGCCCTCGCCAGCGCGGGCGGCGTGATGTACGCCTTCGACTCGGCCACCTCTGAGTTGGTCTCGCTGAACCCGGTCACCGGGGCCACCATCACCAACCTGGGGCAGGTGCCGGACAGCGTCGAGCCGACGTTCTACTGGGACATCCGGGCCATGGCCACCTCCGGCGGCAACATCGTTGCCGTGGGCTACCTGGTGGACTCCGTTCCGGGGACCGACCCGGCCCTGCCCAACCCGGCCGGACCGTACCTGATCACGATCACCGGCCTCCCCGGCGCTCCCGTCGGACAGCGCGGGCCGGTAATCACCCGCAACGCGCAAACCACCACCATCGGCTTCACGGACCTCACGTACATCGGGGGAACGCTGTACGGGACCGACGGCGCCGCCATCTACGGCATCTCCGCCGGCGGGGCCGTCTTCTCGCAGGTGAACCTCGCGGTAGGCGGCATGGAGGCCATCGAGTACGTCGGCGGGACGATGTACGGCGTGTCGGGCGACCAGGTCTACACGATCAACATGGGCAACGGGGACTGCACGGCCCTCAACGGCTATCTCGGCCGAGACGACCTGAACGTCCTGGCCTCGCTGGGCGGCGAGTTGTACGGAATGTTCCCGGTGGGCAACCGCAACCGCCTGGCCCTCATCCGGACAGACGCCCCGGCGAATTCCGGGCTCTTCAGCATCTACATCGCCCAGAGCGACCGCTACACCGTGTTGAGCATGTCCACCATCGGCGAGACTCGGCAAGCGGTGTATATCGGCGACATGCAGCAGAACATCGACGTGTTCACGACGCTGGTGCCCAACACGCAGGACATCCTGCTGTACGACACGGCCGCCGGCCAGACGATGGTGCTGAACCCCAACCCCAATTTCCTGCAAGCCCCGGCCGGCTCGGGAGCGGTTGCCGTGGGCTCGGTGGGCGGCATAGCCACCACCAACGTGGATGTGTTCTCGCCCGCCGCCAATCCGCTGGGCGTGTTCCCCGGCGGAGACGTGTATGGGGGCATCTTCATGGACCAGGAGCCCCTGACCAACCCGCTGGTGTCGCGGATGGACATGGGGCGGATCCTGGTGGCCGGCACGGTCGCCGGCAGCGTCCGTGTGACCGGCAGCCTGGACGTGCTGGAAGTGGGCTACCTGTACGGCAACGTGCACGTCGGCTACGACGTCAACAACATCATCATCCAGACCGACTTCGCCCGCGCCTCCTTGCCCGTCTGGCCGGACAACGCCCTGATCTCCGTGGGCGGCATGCTCCGCGAGATCGACATTTTCGGCACCTCCTACGGCACGATCAACGTGGACGGCGGGATCAACATTCTCGACCGCGACCCGCTGCTGGTCAACCACAGCGCCGAGCCCATCTGGGAGATGGAGTACCGCCCGCTGATCGACCCGTTCGACATCTACTACGTCCAGAACTTGCCCAACGCGCTGCGCCGGCACTGGACGCTCGACGGTCAGATCATGACCGTCTCCAACGACACGGCCGACCAGGCCCAGTTCCTCTACAACGCCACCGGCACGATGAGGCTGTGGGGCAACCTGCTGGAAGACTTCGTCCAGCCGGACGACGACTTCGACTGGTACGCCATCTCGCTGCTGGCCGGGCAGACCATCCGCCTGGACACCCGCATGGGTCACATCGACGACCCGCGCGAGACGCTGTTCCAGAACGTCATCGTCTCGCTCATGGACGCCGAGCAGCACATCCTGGGCAGCGCGGGCGAGGAGACCGTCGAGGACGAGGGCTTCAACAGCCGCGGCTCGACCCCCGAGGCCCTGACCTTCACCGCGCCCCAGGCGGGCGTCTACTACCTGCGGGTCGCGCCGGCGGTGCCCTATCCGGGCGACTACACGGTCTTCCTGTACGACAGCACGGCCGTCAGCCTCGGCGCGGTGGACGTGGCCGGCGACTACAGGCCCTCGTTCGGCGGGACCGGGGCGACCTACGGCTACGACATCGCCGTTCGCAACGGCAGCTTCGGGGCCTTCGAGGTCACCGGGGGCAGCTATTCCAACACCGCCTTTGTGATCGGCGGCGGCGACCTGGTCAGCTACCGCGCCGGCACGATCGGCCCGATCGTCAACGGGTTCTACACCTCCAACCTGGTCATCAGCGACGGCAGCATCGGCATGGTGGAGAACGTCGGCAATACGTACCTGGCCGCCACCATCGTCGCCGGGGCCACTGACGGCTTCTACGACGACAACGCGTTCATTCAGAATATCCACGCGCGGGGCGAGTTGGTGGCGTCCCGGCTGTATCAGAGCCCCAGCCAGGTGCTCAGCGGGGTGTGGGCCACCGGCAGCATCGGCACCATAATTGTGGACGACTACCTGCATGGCGCGTCGAGCATCCACGTCAACTATGACGACTCCGGTCCCGGCGCCCGCATGGACCTGCTGTGGGTGGGCGGCGACTGGGGGACGATGAACACTGGCATTCCGACGCTGGCCCACGGCATCAACTCCGACATCGGCATGGTGCGGGTGGAAGGCACGATCTACACCTGGTACGGCGGGAATGTGGGCCCGCTCCAGCCGACCAGCAAGACGCAGGGGCAGTCGGTGATCCTCGAGGACGACGGCGGGGCCCGCGTCCGCGTCACGCCCGCCCTCCAGGTCGACGACAACGGCGATCCGGTCGAGGTCAACGGCGAGGAAGTCCCCTCGCAGTACTCGTATTACGTGATTCCGGTCCAGAACGTCGCCGGCGAGAAGATCGGCGGCGTGGTGGCCCGGTTCGACGCGGTCGGCCCGGTGACGCTGGACAACCTCACCGCCGGCAACACCGCCGACATCGGCCTGCTGAATCTCACCGGAAACGGCTCGGTCAGCCTGACCGGCGTGGGCGGAATCAACGTCTACCAGGTGGTGGGCGACAACGAGGTGGACGGCTTCGCCAACGCTACCGACGGCGACGTGGTCTGCGGACATTTTGAGGGACTCACCGGCATCAGCGTCCAGGGCAACCTGGGCCGGGTCGTGGGCGACCTGGGCCAGTGGCTCGAAGGCGTGGAGGTGGCCGCCGCCGCCAGCCAGGCGGGCTACTTCAATCGCAAGGTCAACGGCATAGTCATCGACGGCGACGTGCAGCAGGTCCTGGTGGGCGGCTGGCTGGGCGACCTCCTGGTCACCGGCCTGGCGGCCAACATTGAAGTCAACGCCGACGGCCTGACCTCCGACACGGGCTTTGACGGGGTGATCGGCGTGGTGCACGCCGGCGAGATCGGGACTATCAACGTGGGCGACGGCCTGGCCGACGACGGCTCGGGCGATCGTGCACGGGCGGCGATCCTGTCGGGCAGCACCATCCACCGCGTCGAGATCAGCGGCGCGGGCAACTGGATTGACGGCTCGGTCCTGGCGATCGACGCCATTGAGGAAGTGGTGGGCACCGACGGGGCCTCGCTGACGGCCATCGTCTCGGCTAGCCCGCTCACCGGCTGGAGCGTTCGCGCCGCGGCCGCCGACCTCATCCCCACCGGGTGGATCGGCAACGTGAGCTTCAGCGGCGTCGGCGCCATCATCGAGGCCGCGGAGATCACCGGGCAGTGGGTCGGGGTCATCGAGACCTCGGTCAACAGCGACGGCATCCTCCACTGCTGGTTCTCCGGCTCGATGGCCGCCCCCGACACCTACGCCATCGCCGGCGTCAAGGCCGGCGGGCCCGGGCTGACCTACACCGACATCGCCGGCAACGGCGGCTCGCTGGGCCCGATCCAGGGCGTGGGGCCCAACGCCGACATCGTGGGCAACAACATCGACTGCACCGACGGCCTGGTTGAACTCAGCGGGCGGCGGATATACGAGAACACCTTGTCCATCCCGGGCACGGTGGGCAAGATGTCCGCCACGCTGGACATCTTCGGCAACTTCGACGTGTCGGTCGGCGCCATCGAGAGCCTCTCCACCGGCACCAATTTCGCGGGCAACTACTTCCAGGTGGCCACGGAGATCACGACGGCCCGCATCGGCGGCAACTTCGCCAGCTCCGATCTCATCCTCCGCGGGCCGCAGGGCACCCGCCTGGGCCTGCTGGACGTGCAGGGCAACATCAGCGGCACGATCACCGTCGCCGGGTCCATCGGATCGATCTACAGCCGCACCGGCCTGATCTCCGCGACCATCACCACCGTCGAGAACCCGACCTCGGCCGACGTGGATCTGATCTGGACCAAGAACGGGTACAGCGGCAGCCTCTCGGTCGCCGGCAACGTCCGCAACATCACCAGCATGGCCACCATGGGCATCGACCCGTCCACGCTGTCGGACTACGTGCCCAAGCGGTTTGACATCGCCGGCAACCTCACCACGCTGCTGGTCCGCACCTCGACGCCGGGCCAGGCCGCCAACCTGTACACGGCCCTGTACATCGGCGGGTCGCTCACCACGCTGAACGTGGCCGGCAGCATCTTCGGCGACATCCGCGTCAACGGCAACATCACCACGCTGCAGTTCACCGGCGACATGGGCGGCGTCTTCAACCTGCCCGCCCCCACCCGCCTGGGCAGCGTCACGGTCTTCGGCTCGCTGACCAACTTCATCGTGCCGACCGGGGCCAACATCGTCGGCGACCTGACCATCGGGGCCTCCATCAAGAGCCTGGTGCTCAGCGATCCGACGGGCAACCCCGCCAAGGGCAACGTCATCGGCAACATCACCAGCCTCTACGGCTCGATCGACCGGCTGACGGTCACCAACGGGCGGGTCGACGGCAACATCACCGCCGCCCTGAAGCTGGGCTACATCTCCATCCGGGGCACGCTGGCCGACCCCGCCAACGTGACCGGCAACCTGACGGCCAACATGGGCGGGCTGTCGTCCCTGAGCCTGTACTACGGCAACCTGGGCGGCAACGTCAGCGCGTTGGGCGGCGACATCACCACCCTGTCGGTGGTCGGCGGGAGCGTGCTGGCGACCTCCACGATCCAGGCCGTCGGCAGCGCCCGCAACATCTCGGTGGCCACCGGCGATTTCGAGGGCAACCTCAACATCGGCGGGCGCGTCGAGATGCTCAACGTCGGCGGGCAGTGGGGAGCGGTCAACCAGGGCGGCGGGGCCCGCAACAGCCTGATCATCGGCTCGGGCGCCGGCGTGCTGCGGGTCTCCAAGAACGTGGGCAACGCCGTTGACAACACCGTCTGGCAGATCAACGGGCCGGTCACCCAGCTCATGATCAGCGGCCAGATCACCGGCGCCACCGTGGGAATCGCCGGCGACACGAACGCGATCTCGGTGTTCGGCGCCGTCAACAACACCGTCTTCAGCGGCGGCTACATCGCCGGGCAGCCCGTGCAGTCGGCGAACCTGACGTCCTTCACGGCCGGCTCGTGGAACTCGTCCCAACTGACCCTCGGCGTCGATCCGGGCGCCGACACCCTGTTCGGTACCGGCGACGACGTGTCCGCGGCTGGCCTCAGCCAACTCACCCGCCTGATCAGCCGCGGCGCGGTGACCGGCGTGGGCAACCAGGTCGTGGTGGACACCGGCGTGACCAGCGCCCTGCCGGCGGGCATCGCCCTGGTCGTGCTCAACGGCGTGCAGCCCGCGCTCGAACCGGTCGGCGGGGCGGTTATCGCCGTGGCGGCCGGCCGAAACGTCGCGCCCGACGGCGTGACCATTACCCTGGGCGGAACCGGCACGGGCACCTACAACTCCGCCACGGGCAAGCTGATCCTCAACAACACCACCACCGCCACCTCGCTGACGATCAACAAGACGGGCGTGGCCAAGCGCATCGACATCGAAGCGGGCGACGACCGCAGCCTGGCCACCCTGATGTTCACGGGGACGGCCCAGGCCGGCGACCTGACCTTCGACGGAAAGATCAACGTCGTCAACGTCGCCCAGGCGGCCAACAACTCCAACTGGGTCCTGCCCGGCGGGGCCACCTCGGTGATGGTGATGGGCGCCTTGAACAACGTCAACCTCGTCGCCGGACACGTGATTACGACCGTCGTCCGCGGCGCGATGACCGGCGGCAGCATCACCGTCCGCGACCTGCGCGTCCTGCAGGTCCTGGGCAACCTGTCGGCCCCCGTCACCACGACGGTGGGCTCCATCGGGACCATGAACGTGACGGGCTCCGTCACCGCGCCCGTCACGTCCGCCGGCGGGCTGAACTACCTCACCGCCGCCGCCCTGGAGGGCGACGTGCAGGCCAACCGCGGCGACATCGGCGTGATGCTCATCCGCGGCGACGTGTCCTCCAACATCCAGTCCGTCCTCGGCTACATTCGAGTCATCCAGATCATCAACGGCTCGTTCGGCTCGCTCGACGAGGACATGGCCATCCGCAGCATGACGGGCATCGGCTCGTTCGTGGCGATCTCCTACACCACCACCCCGCAGCCCCGCTACACCTCCGGGGTGATCTCGACCAACGGCAAGATCAACCAGATCTCCATCACCGGGTTGAACATGTCCACCCGGGTGCGGGCCGCCGACGGGATCAACGTGGCCTACATGGACGACATGATCAACGGCCTGCTCTCCAGCGGCAGCGACATCTACACGGTGGTCATCCGCAAGAACATGCTGGAGAGCGACATCGTTTCGGGCTTCGACCCGGGCGACGCGGGCTTCGACGCCGGCAACGGCGGCAACGCCGCCACCGTGCGGATGGACGCCCGTACCCACCCGCAGGCGTGGGTGACGCCGGGCAACGTTGACCGGCTGGCGGGCGGCGACATCCGCCTGGTCCAGGTCCTGGGCAACATGACCGCGTCGACCATCGCGGCGGCCGTCGGGCCGGGCAACGACGGCTGGTACTACACCGAGGACGATCAGGTCCGCGGCAACGGCTATGCCCAGCGGGTGATTGTCAGAGGCGTGATCTCCGGCTCGCTGGATCCGACCCAGAGCTTCGGCATCTTCGCCGCCGGGGCCATGCCCAACGTCACCGTGCCCCGCCTGCCCGTCGGCAACGCGTACATCGACGACGTGCTGGCCGGCGGCGGCGCCCCGCGGGTGGCGGCGGTGAAGGTGGACGACACCTCCATCACCATCGCCCTGACCGACGACATCGACATCTCGACGGTGAACAATCCGGGCATGGACCCGACGCGACCCACCAGCTTCGAGGTCACCATCTCGGTCAACAGCGTCTTCGGCGACGCCGACGACTACAAGATCACCGACATCGGCGGCTTCACCGTCACCTACTCTCACCAGACTCGCGAGTTGAAGCTGCGCCTGACCCAGGGCACCTGGATGGCCATCAACAAGGGCACCAACTTCCTGGTCCGCCTGGACGGCTCGATGGTCACCGACAAGCGGGGCAACCCGCTGGACGGCGAGAAGGGCATGTCCTGGCCGTCGGGCGACGGCGTGGCCGGCGGGGAGTTCCTCTACCGCTTCGCCTACGGCGACTCGGGCGACACGATCGCCGACTCGACGCACCTGAGCACCGGCGTGCCGATCCTGTACGCCAACCAGGTGCACAAGATCCGCCAGACCATCGGCGACAACCGCGCCCCCGCCCTGCCGCAGGACGACGTGGACTACTACACCATCAGCGTCCACGAGGGCGACGTCCTCTACTTCTGGACGCCCGCGCCCATCGCCACCGGCGTGGACCCGCTGGACGAGTTCAACTTCCTGGAGCCCTCCCTCAGCGGCTACGGCTACCGCGCCACCGCGGATGCCGACATCCGCATCTTCGCCGCCTACGATCCGTTCACCGGCTACCTCGGGCCCTACGAGTTGAGCATCCTGCTGTTCAACGACGGCAACAGCAACTTCACCTTCGACGACGCCACGCAGGCCGCCACGGCACTGACGTGGGTGGGCAACACCACCAGCCCCGCCGACGAGGTCGAGACCATCCTCGCCCCCGACGACTACGACGTCTACAGCCTGGGCGTCCTGCCGGCCTGGACCCGACTGGACCTGAGCCTGGACACCCTGATGATCGGCAGCCGCCTGGACCCGAAGATGGCCGTCTTCAACTCCGCCGGCGAGCTGGTCGGATCCATCGTCTTCAGCGAGAACCCCGGCGGCGACACCCTGGCGCTCGACACCAACATCACCCTCCAGGGCTCGGTGATCACCACCCAGGCCGACACGTACTATGTGGCCATCGGCGACATGTACCCCGTCTCGCCCGACGAACAGGTCACCGGCAGCTACGACCTCACGGTCACCAGGACCCAGTTGGCCGCCCAGGCCCCGGCCAGGCAGGTGGTCTACGTGAACTTCAACGGCGGCGTGGCCGACTACCTCCTCGAGGCGGGCAACCGGGTCGATGCCTACCAGCAGCCGCTGACGGCCGCCCGCTTCGGCTTCGACGCCTCCTTCACGCAGATCCTCATCAACTCGGTGATGGACACCATCCGTGCGGTCTACCAGAACTACACCAACATCACCTTCACGACCGTCAAGCCCATGACCGGGCAGTACAGCACGATCTACGTGAGCAACGACTACTCCTACGAGGCCGGCCTGCTGGGCCTGGCCGAGCAGATCGATACCGACAACAGCGACCACAGCGATCAGTGCACGGTGTGGGGCGCGGAAATCGCCTCCAGTTACCACGCCGAACTCGGGCACACGGTGGAGCAGGTGGGCAAGGCCATCGGCAACACCGCCGCCCACGAGTTGGGGCACATCCTGGGCCTCAACCACGTGCAGAACGAGTTCACGATCATCGACTTCGTCACCGGCGAGGCCGTGGCCCCCACCAACTGGGTCATGGGCTACAGCTTCTACGACAGCGACGAGGTCCTCAGCGGCCAGGTCTACGTCGACGAGTACGACCTGCTCGACCTGGAGTTCACCACGCACGAGAACCTGATGGTCAGCCCGAGCAACGAGTTCCTGATCGGCTACCAGAACAGCGTGGCCTCGCTCTGGACCATCGCGTAGGGCCGCACCACAGGCTCCAAGCCCCCTATCGCTCGGGCGAGCTTCCAACCGGAAGCCGCCCGAGCTTGCTTTTCGCCCGCCCGCGCCGCGGTTCCCGGCCCGATCTTCGACGCCCGGAATGTGCCGTGGTGACCGGCGGGGGATTTCGGAAACGAGACTCCGGGAACTTGGCCGATTCCCGAACACAGACTTGCCCTCTCCACCCGCCCGCAGAAAGCGGCTTCGTCGCTTGACAGGAAGCCGGCGGGTTGAACAGGTTCTGGGGGAGAGGTTAATGCTCTTGCGTACTACCCGCCCTGAGAACGCCGTGGCCGTGTCCACGCAATACTGATGATGTCCTGTTCTCTACGCCGGGGAATAGTCCGGCCTCGGATCAGGCGTAGGGATTCTCTGAATAGACTAGACACAATTCCAGGAAGGAGTAGAATATCGAATTGGCCGGACAGGGAGGTCGGCCGAGTCATTTCGAGATTCTCGGTCAAAGGTGCTCGCCGGGCTCTGCTGAAGCCCAGGACAGACGGCGGGGCTGGCCGGGACAAATGGGTTCAACTCAGGCTTACCTAGTGACGTTACGTTGCGGGTTCGGGGCTGCTGAAGTTATGCCTTAGCAATCAGGGAGAGGATTCATGTGCGCTCGTGCGAGTCTTGGGCATTCGGGCGAGTGCTTCGGCACTCTCACTTCATCGGGTACGACACCCCTCCCTGCAAGGCTCTCCGTTGCAGTCCTCACCACTCTGCGTCGTTGCGGCAGGTTGTCTTGCGGCGATGGTTTCCGCCGCGACAGCACGGTCAGTCTCGACTCTTCCTCGCCTGAGCAGCGATGGCCGTTTGCCCGCTTGGCGGCTTGCCAGTGGATGACCTCCGCAGGTCCCTCCCGCTGCCGAACTGTGTATCCCCCCCGGGCTCTGCATACCGGCAGATGCCCTTGCATCTGCATCCTGTCGACAATAGGAGCGCTCTATGGCTACGCCACCGTATCGTCCGAACAGACAGGATCACGCACCGGCTTTGCTTCGACGCTGCCAGTGCCGCCCGTGGGTCCTGGAAGCCCTGGAGGATCGAGTCATGTTGTCCACAAGCTTATTCGTGGAACAACTGACTCCTACCGGCGGCGCCGGCCACCCGTTCGACCAGATGGAGTTGCAGTTCAGTGAAGCCGTTCGGGACGGCACGTTCACGCTGGCCGACGTGACGCTGACCGGCCCCATTGGCGAGATCGCGCCCAGTGCACTAAACAAGCTGGCCGCCGACCGCTACGAACTGGTCGTCACGGGCTTGACCGGTCTAAACACGTACACGCTCGAAGTCGGCCCGGACATCCTGGCCGACGCCACCGGCGACCAGATGGACCAGGACCGAGACGGCACGCCGGGGCAAGCCGGCGACGGCTACACGGCCGCCCTGTTCGCCAATGGCGCAACCATTGCGGACGGCGACGGTACGTACGATGATGGTTCGCTGGTGATCTACGGCAACACCGTCACGGTCAACGGCGCCCACACCTTCGATGTGGTCGATGTGGCCGGCGGCGCCACGGTCAACGCCAACGGCGACACACTGGGTGTCTACAACTTGTCCCTGACCGGTGCTTCGACCGTGAACCTGGCGGGCGGCTCGACAACGACGGCCCAGGAAGCGATTGTCCTCACCGGCAATTCGACGCTGGTCTGCCGGAGCATCGACAACACAGCCGAAGTCGGCGGGGAGTGGATCGGCGAGGGGGTGACGATCAATGCCGCCAATCTCACCGTGGAAGCAGGCTCGGTCATAACGGCCGATGGCCAAGGCTACGTGACGTTTTGCGGTCCCGGCGGCGGAGGCTATGGCGGCGGGGGCAGCTACGGTGGGGCGGGCTCGGGGTCCGCGGCAGGACCGACGTACGGATCGAATACGTTCCCCGTGGATTTAGGCTCCGGCGGCGGCCGGGGCAACAGCATTTCCTGGTCCTATGGAGGCGGGGCTATCCGGCTCGACGTGACAGGCACGATGACCCTCGACGGCGAGGTATCTGCCGACGCTCAGACTGGCGGGCCATACGCTGATGGCGCGTCAGGAGGCTCTATCTTCGTGACGGCGGCCACGCTGGTCGGCTCCGGCCGATTCACGGCTGACGGAAAGTCGGGATACAGCAGCGCCCATGGTGGGGGTGGCCGGATTGCGGTCTACTACAACACGGACGGGGGATTCACGGGTTTCAGCACATCCACCGCTTCCGCGGGAGGCACTGGCGCCGGACACGGCACGACCGCGTTCTTCGACAGGTCCGTGCCGGACTATCTCATGGACGTATACCAGCACTACGAGGTGGCGCAGCATACCGAGATATCTCTGGGTTCCCTGGTACTGCACGATGCCACGTTCTGGATCAGCGGAGGCACAACAGTCGATGTAGCTGGTGATCTCCATGTGCTGGGCAGTTCTACCGTGATCTGCCGGAGCATCGACAACACAGCCGAAGTCGGCGGGGAGTGGATCGGCGAGGGGGTGACGATCAATGCCGCCAATCTCACCGTGGAAGCAGGCTCGGTCATAACG
>Ga0116149_1000483_pt1 | contig 52129 bp, 47 predicted proteins | sample AD_UKC057_MetaG_FD_89787 | JGI IMG/M metagenome (GOLD analysis project Ga0116149, IMG submission 89787) | Active sludge microbial communities of municipal wastewater-treating anaerobic digesters from USA - AD_UKC057_MetaG | ecosystem: Engineered > Bioreactor > Anaerobic > Digestate | place: USA...
GGGAGCCTGGGCGACGTCGAGCTTCGCCGGACGCTCATCGCCGGCACCGATCCGGTGGCCATCGACGCGTACGCCGCCAAGGCCTTTTGGGACCTCGATCACTACCGCCTCCCCTTCCTGCGGATTGCGCAGGCGCGCGGGCTCGGCAAGACGAGCTTCGAGGAGGTCAGGAGCCGGGTGGTGCAGGTGTGACCGTGAAGACTCATTCCAGGCTGCCGCTGCTTCGTCGCATCTCGCAGGTGGCGTTCTTCGCCGCGTTCGTGTTCCTGCTGCTGCAGACCGAGTTCACGGGCTCGTTCAGGGGCGCGACGGGCGACACGCGCTTGAACTGGCCCGTCTCGATCTTCCTCGAGGCCGACCCGCTCGCCGCCCTGACGACGGCGCTGTCGACCGGGACGCTGTATCGCGGGCTCCTGTGGAGCCTCGTCATCCTCGTCCCGACCTTCCTGCTGGGGCGGTTCTTCTGCGGCTGGATCTGCCCGCTCGGAACCTTGAACCACTTCTTCGGCCACCTGAAGTCGGAGAAGAAGCGCGGCAGGTCGCTGCTCGAATCGAACCGCTACAAGCGGTGGCAGGCCGCGAAGTACTACGTGCTCGCGGTCGTGCTCGTGGCGGCCGCGTTCGGCTCGCTCGTCGCCGGCTTCGTGGACCCGATCCCGCTCACGGTGCGCTCGCTCGCGCTCTCGGTGCTGCCCGGGATCAACTACGCGACCGGCAGCCTGATCGACGCGCTCTACGACAGCCCGTGGGGTCCCGTGCGTTTCGCCGGCGACGCGCTCCAGTTCCTCCTGCAGGGGTCGCTGGCCGCCTTCGAGCAGCCGCACTTCCGCCAGGGCATCTTCCTGGGCCTGATCTTCGCCGGGCTGCTTGCCTTGAACCTGCGGGTGACCCGGTTCTGGTGTCGTGCCCTCTGCCCCCTCGGCGCGCTGCTCGGCCTCTCTTCGCGCTGGTCGCTGCTCCACCTGCACAAGGACGACAAGCGGTGCGACCAGTGCAACCGGTGCCTCACGCGCTGCCAGGGAGGCGACGACCCGATCCCCGGCGCGCCGTGGCGCAAGGCCGAGTGCCATCTCTGCTTCAACTGCCTCGGCCAGTGCCCGACCTCGGGCCTGGCCTTCCGCTTCGGCAAGCCGCCCGCCGCCGAGGGCATGCGCGAGTTGCCGCAGCTCCAGCGCCGCAAGCTGCTGACCGGCGTCGCGGCCGGCGCCGCGCTGGTGCCCCTGATGCGCTCGACCACCGGCCTGGCGGTCGAGGCCGACTCGAAGCGCATTCGTCCGCCGGGGGCGCTCGACGAGCGGCACTTCCTGGAGCGGTGCATCCGCTGCGGCGCCTGCATGAAGGTCTGCCCGAACAACGCCCTGCACCCGACTTTCATGGAGGGCGGCCTCGAGGCGATGTGGACGCCAATCGTGGTGCCGCGCGTCGGCTACTGCGAGCCGAACTGCGTGCTGTGCAGCACCGTCTGCCCCACCGGGGCGATCTGGGAGCTGACGCTCGCGGAGAAGCTGGGAAAGACGGGGAACCCCGAGGCGCCCACTCCCGTCAAGATCGGGACGGCCTTCTACGACCAGGGCCGCTGCCTCCCCTGGGCGATGGCCACCGACTGCATCGTCTGCGAGGAGTGGTGCCCGACCTCCCCCAAGGCCATCTACCTGGTCGATGCCGAGGTGGTGGACGCCGAGTCGAATACGAAGACCGTCAGGCGCCCCCACGTGGATGCCAAGCGGTGCATCGGCTGCGGCGCGTGCGAGTACGCGTGCCCCGTCAAGGACCGCCCCGCCGTCTACGTGACCAGCGTGGGCGAGACGCGATCGAAGACGAACCAGTTCATCCTGCCCGCGGCGCCCCCACGGGCGTAGGGATCAGGGATCAGGGATCAGGGGTCGGGAAGAGAGCTGAAAGGCGGTGACCGTGCGCAAGGGCTACCGTTCCATGCAAGTTCCCGCCGGCTTCAGCCGGCGCGAGTTCGTCAAGTCGCTGGGCGCGGCCTCGGCCGTTACGGCGGGCGGGCTGGTGCTCGCGGGACCCGGTTTCGGCCAGGCGCCCCCGGCGGCGGTCGAGACCAACGTCGCCGACTTCATGAAGGTGCCCAGGACGCCGCGATCGTTGCCGGGCTTGTGCCCCGGCAGGGTCGTGAAGGTCACCGACAAGCGGTCGCTCGTCAACGAGCGGTTCGACGGCAAGGTCATCGACGAGATGTTCCGCAAGGGGCTGACAGCTCTGACCGGCAAGAATCCGAAGGAGAGCTTCCGCCTTCTCATCGACCCGAAGGACGTCGTCGGCATCAAGGTGAACCCGGTCGGCCCGCCCCTCATCAACACCCGCCCCGAGGTCGTCGACGCCGTCATCGCCTGGCTGGTGGAGAACGGGATCCCGAAGTCGAACATCGTCATCTGGGACCGCTTCGACTACATGCTCACCGACGCCGGCTTCACCCGCGAGCGCTTCCCGGGCATCGCCATCGAAGGCCTGCAGACGATGGACGAAACGGGGAACACGTGGAGGGGCCCGGACGGCAAGCACGTGTCGATTGACCAATTCGACCAGGACGTCTACTACTACGTGAAGGGCGTGGTCGGCAAAGGCGTCAAGGGCTACCCCGACGACGAGTTCTACCTGAACCAGCACGTGTTCAACGGGGAGTACTCGTACTTTGGAAAGCTCGTGACCAGGAAACTGACGCGGATCATCAACGTCGCCGCCTACAAGAACACGGGGGCGTCGATCTCGATGGCCACCAAGAACCTGGGCTACGGCGCCCTCTGCAACGTCGGCCGCCTGCACGCGCCGCTGTCACTCAAGGCAAGCGTCGAGGTGCTGGCGGCGCCGGTGCTGCGCGACAAGCTCGCGCTCAACATCACCGACGGCCTGCGGGGGCAGTACGACGGCGGGCCCGACAAGAACGCGCAGTTCGTGTACGACAACCACTCGCTGTACTTCGCCACCGACCCGTTCGCCCTGGACATGCTCTGCCACAAGGAGATCAACGCGAAGCGCAAGGAGATGGGGGCGGCGGTCAACGAGAGCCCGCGCATCACCGAGTACTTGCGCTACGCCGAATCGCTGGGCCTGGGCGTGGTGGCGGACGAGAAGATGCAGGTGGTGAACGCATAGCGCATGGCTGAAGCCATGCGGTTGCTGGAGGTCACGGCATGCGTGTGTCCGTCGCGTTCTTCCTGTTGTCCCTTCTTGGCGCCGGGTTCCCGGCGACGGCGGGCGCCCGGGATTTCAACGCGGTCCAGGCGAAAGCGGCCGGCGACCAGGCCCTTCTGCCCGGCGAGGCGGCCGTGCCCGGGTGGAAGAAGGACGGCGCCCCACGTGTCTTCACGCAGGCCGACCTCTACGGCTACATCGACGGCGGCGCCGAGCTCTTCTTCGAGTTCGGCTTCGACCAGCTGACGCTGCAGAAGTACAAGAAGGGCGCGCATGAAGTGGCCGTCGAGATCTACCGGATGACCGACCCGGTGGCCGCCGCGGGCACCTATTTCATGAAGCGGGGCAAGGAGACACGTGACCCGGGCTTCCACGAGCGCCACACCGTCAGCCGCCACCAGCTGCTCTTCCAACGCCATCGCTACTACGTCACCATCAACAACCTCGGCGGCGCCGACGGCCTGACCGGCGACCTCGTGCGGTTCGCGTCGGCTGTGGCGTCGCGGCTTCCCGCCGACGTGCCGGCGGCCGAGCTGAAGCGCCTCCCGACAGCCGGCCGCGTGGCCGGCTCGGAGCGGCTCTTCCGCGGCCCCGTCGCCCTCCAGTCGCTCTTCACCCTGGGCGACGGCGACATCCTCCAGCAGAAGGGACGTATCACCGGCGTCGCAGCCGACTACCGGGCCGAGCCTGGAGCCAAGGCGCCAACCACCCTGCTCGTGGTCCACTACCCCTCTGCGGCTGCCGCGGCACAGGCGATGGCTTTCCTCCAGAAGAACCTCGACAAGTATCTCGAGCGGGTCTCGGCGTCCCCCGACCGACTGGTCTTCAGGGACTACGAGAAGAAGTTCGGCGTGGCCATCGTCAAGGGCGCGGCGATCGAGGTGCGGCTCCACCTCCCGAAGGCGTCCTGAGCGCGGCCGGCGGGAACGCGGCTGGCGCTGCGTTCCCCAACATTCGTGCGCCCGTCACCCATCGCGAACATGCCGTGAAACGCTGCACCTGAACTTTGTTCACTCTTGTGAATCGTTTCACAAAAGGACTTGTCCTTTACCGTTCAGATCGGTAAGAATATCCGCCGGACGGACGCGGGTCGGGTACTTCGGCCACCATTCATTTTCGCGGTTTCGAACCGGCTTCATCGTCTCGGTCGGCTTGTCGTGGCTGTCGTCGCGGGAAGGCTGCTCGGGATCCTCCTGCCGTCTGCCGCCGTCCGGTCCCCGTCAGTCGCCCCGCTGCGTCCACAGGCGCGGCGGCGGCGCTCGTCAACTGGCCCCCTCGGGATGCGCAGGTTCTGCCTCATTCTCCTCAAGGGATCTCCATGTTCGATCTGCTGATCGTAGCAGCCACCTTGCTGTGTGCACTGCAGGCGATCCGGAGCCCGCGGCTGCTGATGTCGGCCCTCTGGCTGGCGTCGGCGAGCGCGCTGACGGCGCTCCTGATGTACCTGCTCGGCGCACCCGAGGTGGCGGTCATCGAGCTGAGCGTCGGCGCCGGGCTCGTCACGGTGCTGTTCGTCTTCGCGATCAACATCGCGGGCGAAGAGGTGACCGACCTGCGGGCGCTCGTGCCGCGGCCGCTCGCGTGGCTGGCGGCGCTGGGGGCGATGGGGCTGGGCGCCTGGATGGCGATCCCCGGACTGCGTGCACCGGCCGGCCCGTTCCCCGAGCCGGCGTTCGCCGCGGTGCTCTGGGAACAACGCGGGCTCGACGTGCTCCTGCAGGTGGTGCTGATCATCGGCGGCGTCCTCGGCGTGCTCGGGCTGCTGGCCGAAGGGCGGGTGCACGCGCGCAAGGAGAAGCAGTCATGACGCTCTCGCTTCCGGCGCTGGCCGCGGCGGCCGTCCTGGGGCTGCTGGGGATCGGCGTGGCGGGCCTGCTGGTCACGCGCAACCTCATCAAGGTCGTCGTCGGCATCCAGGTGATGACCAAGGGAGGCATGCTGGCCATGGTGCTGGCGGGCTACCTGTCGGGCCGCGTGCAGACCGGCGCGGCACTGGCGCTCACGGTGATCGTGGCCGACACCATCGTCTCGGTCGTGGCCCTCGCGTTTGCGGTACAGGTGCGGCGGCGGTTCGGCACCCTGGACCTCCAGGCGCTGTCCACGCTGCGGAGGTAGGGCGATGCCATCGATTGAGACGCTCGCGATTCTCTCGATTGCCATCCCGTGGCTTGGCGCGCTGGTTGTCTGGCTGGTGCGCGACCACCGGCCGGCGCTGCAGCACGGCCTCTCGGTCGCCTTCGCCCTGGCCGGCGGCGTAGCGGCCGTGGCGATGATCCCGCAGCGGACCGAGGCCAACGTCCTCGGCGTCGCGCTCGGCTCGGCGTTCGGGGAACTGACGTTCCTGCCCGACGGCCTCGGGGTCTTCCTGGCGGTCGTGGCGACGGTCGTCGGCAGCCTGGCGGTGATTTTCTCGGTCGACTACATGCGGGGCGAGCGGCAGCTGGGCCGCTACTACGCGCTGGTGCTGTTCTTCATCGGCGCGATGGTGGGCCTCGTCCTCTCGAGCAACCTGCTGCTGGTCTTCGTGTTCTGGGAGATCACGGCGTTCTGCTCCTACGCGCTCATCTCCTTCTACAACGACGACCCGAAGGCCGTGGCGGCGGGCATCAAGGCGCTGATCATGACGCAGATCGGCGGCGTGGGCCTGCTCGGCGGCGCGCTTCTGCTCTACGTCTACCAGGGCACGTACGACGTGCCGACCTTCCTCGCCCACGCGAACGCCCTGCCGGCCGGCGTGCTGGCCGTGATGGCCTTCGGCTTCCTCGTGGCCGCCGCCGCGAAGTCGGCGCAGTTCCCCTTCCAGACCTGGCTGCCCGACGCCATGGAGGCGCCGACGCCGATCAGCGCGCTGATCCACGCGGCGACGATGGTCAACGCTGGCGTGTACCTGCTGGCGCGGTTCTACCCCGCCTTCGAGGGGGTCCCGAACTGGCGCCTGGCGGTCATCGTGGTCGGCGCCGTGACGGCGCTCTTGGCCGCCCTGATGGCCATCGTGTCGAACGACCTCAAGCGCGTGCTCGCGCACTCCACCGTCAGCCAGTTGGGCTATATGGTCTATGCCGTGGGTTCGGGCGGCATCTTTGCCAGCCAGTTCCACCTGCTGAGCCACTCCGTCTTCAAGGCGCTGCTTTTCCTTGCCGCTGGAGCGGTCATTCACGCCGTGGGCACGCGGGATATGCGCCAGATGGGCGGGCTGGGCAAGCAAATGCCCTTCACCCGCGTGGTCTTCATCATCGGCGCGCTGGCCCTGGCGGGCATCCCCGTCCTCAACGGCTTCTGGAGCAAAGAACTGGTGCTTGAAGCTGGCCTGATGCACGCCCCCATCTGGAGCTATGTGCTCATGCTCATTGGCGCTGGCTTGACCGCCTTCTACACCTACCGCATGGTCACCATGGTCTTCTACGGTGAAGCTCACGGCCATGCCCATGGTGATGCCGGTACAGCCATGAAGATCGCCCTGGCCCCGCTGGCCCTGGGCGCTCTCTCCACCTGGCTGCTGGCTGGCCCCTTCGCCAAACTGCTGAGCGCCGAAACCCTGCCCTATCACGGCATCGAGGCGGCTTCCACCTTCCACATTCTGGAAGAAGTCATCAGCCTGCCGACCCTGATTGCGCTGGCTGTGGTGGCACTGGGCCTGCTGGCCTGGGTCTTCCGCAGCAAACTGGCCGGACTTGGCCGGGCGCTGCGCGGTCTGGGCTGGGCGGCTGAAAACAGCTTCGGCTTTGAGGCGATCAACCGCGGCATTGTGCGGGGCGTTAGCGGCGCCGCCGAAGGCCTGCGCATCACTCAGACCGGCCTGCTCAACTGGAACGTTGTGGGCATTGTGGCCGGTTTGCTGATCGTGATTGCCATTTTAGCCCTGGGAGCGTAACCCATGAACCCTGTCTTTGCTATCCTCTGGCTGATTGGCCTGCCCCTCCTGGCTTCTCCAGTCATTTATCTGATCGGCCGCAGTGTGGCCCGCCGCGATGGCGAATCGAGCCCCCGCAACCCGGCACGCTGGGTTGCCCTCATCACCACCGCCGCCATGGGCGTGCCGCTCTTTGTGCTGGCGCAAAACCTGCTGACCTCTGGTCAAGGGGTTGTTGGTCTGCTCTTTGCAGAGATTCCCCTGCGCTTTGACGGCATCAGCCTTGTGCTGGCAATCTCCGTCTGGCTGCTGGGCCTGATGGTCATGCTCTACTCCGGCCCCTACATGGCCCGCGAAGTGGGCGAAGAAAAATACTACGCCCTGCTCTCGGCCATGATGGCCGCCATGATTGGCCTGGGCACCGCCGCTGACCTCTTCAACCTGTGGGTCTGGTTCGAGACCATGGCCATCACCTCCTTCATGCTGGTGGCCTTCTACCGGGATGAACCCGCCTCGCTCGAAGCGGGCTTCAAATACCTGGTGCAGAGCGCCGTGGGCTCGGCCCTGGTGCTGCTGGGCATCGGCCTGATCTTTATGGGCGCGGGTACGCTGAACCTGCAGCAGCTCGCCCTGATGGGCGCCGGCGCTGCTGGCCTGCCGATCATTACTGTGGCAGTTGCCCTGATGATCATCGGCTTTGGCGTCAAGACGGCCCTGGTTCCCATGCACACCTGGCTGCCCGATGCGCACTCGCAGGCCCCCAGCGGCATCAGCGCCATGCTTTCGGGCGTGGTGATTGCCGCCGGTCTGGTGGCCCTGCTGCGCTCCATGGGCGTGATGGCCTACAACGGCATGGCCTGGGGCCCCATCATGCTGGGCTTTGGCGTGCTGAACATGGTGGTTGGCAACCTGATGGCGCTGCGCCAGACGGTGGTCAAACGCCTGCTGGCTTACTCCAGCCTGGCGCATGTCGGCTACATGCTGGTGGGCATTGGCGCTACCGCCACCTTCCTCTCTGACCAGGGCGGTTCAGGTGCGTTCTTCCACCTCTTCACCCATGCGATGATGAAGGGCCTGGCCTTCCTCTCGGCGGGCGCTCTGCTTTACTCGCTGCACATCGCCAAGGGCGATCACGACCCGCTGACCGTTGCCGACCTGAACGGCGCCGCCAAACGCTATCCGCTGATTGCCATGGGCCTCAGCATTGCAGTGCTGGGCCTGGGCGGCCTGCCCCCGCTGGCGGGCTTCATGTCCAAATGGCAGATCTTTGTCGGCGCGGCTGGCAGCAATAACTGGTGGATGCTTGCGCTGGTGGGCTTTGCCGCCCTCAACAGTGTGCTCTCCCTCGGCTACTATGCCCCGCTGGTCAACCGCATGGTGCGCAACGAGCCTTCTGAGGCAGTGGCTGCTGGCAAGCGCGTGCCCGCACTGATGACGGTTCCCGTGGTCATCCTCTCGCTGGTGGTGCTGGTGTTCGGCTTCTGGCCGGCCCTCTTCAACGGCATCGGTAATCTGGCCGGGCAGGCTCTGCTCCGGATCATTGTCCCCTAAAGGAGAACGAGCATGGATATTATTCTCACCCCCCCGCTCGCCTTTCTCATCTATATCCCCCTGGTGCTGATCATTTTCTGGATTGGCCGTGGCCTGGCTGGCCCCGAAAAACCCGGTTCGCCGCTCAAGCGCTCGCTGTACGGCAGTGGTGAACTGGCCCCCACGCAGATCGCCGCGCCGGGCTATCGCCCCTTCTTCCTGATCGCGTTTTTCTTCGCCATTCTCCACCTGGGTGTGCTGGTGCTGGCCACCGGTACGCTGGATTGGTCCATGGTGCCCTATCTGGTGGGGCTGGGCCTCGCTCTGGTGGCGCTGCTGCTGGGTTGAAACCAGCGGACAAATCAGGTATAGTTAGTCTGAATCACTGGTAAGGAGAACCCTATGACTGAACTGAAACTGGATACCCCCTGGCAGCGGGCGCTGGAACAGATCAAGACCTGGGCGCGGGTCAACTCGCCCTGGGCCATCCACTATAACAGCGGCTCCTGCAATGGTTGTGATATTGAAATTCTGGCAACCCTCACCCCCCGCTACGATCTGGAACGGTTTGGCATCAAACTGCAGGGCAGCCCGCGCCACGCCGATATCCTCATCTGCACCGGGCCGGTCAGCCTGCAATCGCGTGACCGCCTGCGCCGCATCTACGAGCAAATGCCCGAACCCAAGTTTGTGGTGGCGGTTGGCTCGTGCGGCATCTCGGGCGGCGCCTTCCAGGGCTGCTACAATGTTGTTGGCAGCATCGGCGAGGTGATCCCCGTGGACGCCTATGTGCCGGGCTGCCCGCCCCGCCCCGAAGCCATCATCTATGGCGTGGTGGCGCTGCTGCAAAGCCTGCAAAAAAAGGCTCCAGCCCCCGTCCAGCCCGCTGAGTAGGAGGAGACATACATGGACCTTGAAACGGCTCTGCAATCTGCTGAAGCGCTGCTGCAGCCCCTGGCTGTGGAAATCAAACGCCCCGAAATCGAACGGGTGGATGTCTACATCGCCCTCGACAACCTGAAGCCCGCGGTGCAGGCCCTGGTAGATGCCCACTGGGGCTACCTGGCAGCCATCACCGGCGTGGATAAGCCCGCCCCTGCCGCCGAAGGCGCAGCCCTCACCGGCGATGTAGAAGTACTCTACACCTTTGCCAATGGCGGCGCACTGGCAACCCTGCGGGTGCGTGTGCCCTATACCGACGCAAAAGTCCCCACCATCTGCGATATCATCCCCGCAGCCACGCTCTTTGAGCGTGAGCTGATCGAAATGCTTGGCGTAGACTGCCTTGGCACTCCCGACCCCGGTCACCTCATCCTGCCGGATGAATGGCCCGCGGATGTCTATCCCTTGCGGAAATCTTTTACTGGTTTGAATCAGGAATAAAGGAGAGCTCCCATGGAAAATCCCGAATCTCCGCAAAAATTTGTGGTGCCAATTGGCCCTCAGCACCCTGCGCTGAAGGAACCCGCTCACTTTGAATTCACTGTTGATGGTGAAATTGTCACCGGCGCCAGTGTGCGCCTGGGTTATGTGCACCGCGGCATCGAAAAAGCCACCGAAGCGCGCAACTATCCCCAGGGGCTCTACCTGGTGGAACGCGTCTGCGGCATCTGCTCGCATGTGCATGCCCTCTCGTTTGCTCTGGGCACCGAAAAACTGGCCAAAGTGGTGGCTCCGCCGCGCGCCCAGGCCATCCGGGTGCTGACCTCTGAACTGGAACGCCTGCACAGCCACATGCTCTGGCTGGGTGTTGCGGCTCACGAGGGCGGCTTCGATACCCTCTTCATGTATTCCTGGCGTGACCGCGAAACCGTGATGGATCTGTTGGAACAGATGACCGGCAACCGTGTCAACTATTCCATCAACATCATCGGCGGCGTCAAGCAGGATGTGAACGACGAAATCAAAACCGCCATCCTCAAAGGCATGGATTTCCTCGAAGGCCGCATGGCACACTACCTCACCGTGGTTACCACCGACGAGACCTTCCTGGGCCGTACCCGCGACGTGGGCGTGATGACCCGCGAACAGGCCGAAACCCTGGCCCCCGTTGGCCCCACCGCCCGCGCCTCTGGCGTGCCGATTGATGTGCGTGTGGACTCGCCCTACTCTGGCTATGTGGACTTCCCCGTCAATCTGATTGTGGATGAAGGCTGCGACCTGCTGGCCCGCTTTGTGGTCCGCATCAAAGAAATGCAGGAAAGCATCCGCCTGGTCCGCGAAATTCTGGATCACATGCCCGAGGGCGAGCTGGCGGTGCGCGTACCCCGCCGCATCCCCGAAAATGAGATCATCCAACGGGTGGAAGCCCCGCGTGGCGAGCTCTTCTATTATATGAAGAGTAACGGCACTGACATGCCCGAGCGTGTCAAGATCCGCACCCCATCGCTGTGCAACTGGGCCTCGGTCATCAACCTGGCCCCGGGCTACAATCTGGCCGATATGCCGATGATCCTGGCCGGCATTGACCCGTGCTTCTCGTGCAACGACCGCTAGGATTGAGGAGAACCTATGGAACTTAGCCTGCATCCGATCATTCTGCTCCTGTTTTTCCCGGGAGGGTTGTTCTTGTTTGTGGCCGGCCTGCTCTACGAATGGGTTGACCGCAAGCTGGTGGCCCAGTATCAAAACCGCATTGGCCCGCGCTTCATTCAACCGCTGGCCGATATCATCAAGCTGCTGGCCAAGGAAGAGATTGTGCCCGACGGCGTGCACAAGGGCCTCTTCATTGCCCTGCCGATTGTTGGGTTGGCCTCGGCCCTGGCGGCAGCGCTGTATGTGCCGCTGGTGGGCTTCAACCCGGCCTACTCTTTCAAAGGCGACCTGATCGTGGTGGTGTACCTGCTCAGCGTGATGACCCTCTGCCTGGGCCTGGCGGGCGCCAACACGGCCGACCGCTTCTCGCTGGTCGGCGCCACCCGTACCCTCACGCAGCTCTTCTCTTACGAAGCGCCCTTCATGCTCTCGCTGCTGGGCCCGGCCATTGTGGCTGGCACCTGGCAGATCAGCGAGATCAACGCGTTTGCCATTCAGAGCCGCCCGTGGTGGTTTGCCTTTACTCAGATTGTCGGCTTCCTCGTCGCCATGATTGGCCTGATGGGCAAGCTGGAAATGCCGCCCTTCGATGCCCCTGAAGCCGAGACCGAAATTGTAGCCGGCGCCCTCACCGAATATTCGGGCCGCGGCCTGGCGCTCTTCCGCATCGGCAAAGATGTGGAACTGGTCATCGGCCTCACGCTCATCGCGGCCTTCTTCATGGGCGGCCTGGCCAACCCGCTGGACTTCCTCTGGAAGACAGCCATCCTGATCCTGGTGGTGGCGGCGCTGCAATCGCTGTTTGCCCGCCTGCGCATCGATCAGACGGTGGGGTTGTGGTGGCGCGCGGGCGCCCTGCTGGCCCTGCTCCAATTACTGGCCATCATCCTGGGCCGCTATTTGCAGCCTGTGTTGTCCCAGTTCTTTAGTGGTTTGTTTGGAGGTTAGCCATGACACTTGGAGCCATGCTGAGCGACATCGTCCGCTCGCTGTTCAAAAAGCCCATCACCGAGCGCTACCCGTTTGAACGCAAGCCCACCCCGGAGCGCTTGCGCGGCAAACTAATCTACGATCCGACGCGCTGCACCGGCTGTATGTTATGTATGAAGGACTGCACCGCCAACGCCATCGAGATTCTCACCGTAGATAAGGTGAACAAAAAGTTTGTCATGCGCTTCCACGTTGACCGCTGCACCTACTGCGCCCAGTGTGTTGAAAACTGCCGCTTTGAGTGCATCAATATGTCATCGGAAGAATACGAAATGGCCGCCCTCACCCGCGCCCCCTTCGAGGTAATGTACGGCCGCGAGGAAGACATTCAGGCCCTGATAGACTGCGCCGAAAAAGCCCCCACCGAAGAACCCGCTGCCTGACCGGCCCCGCATCGATTTTATCGCCCTTCACCGGCGGCTCTCCCCAGAGCCGCCGGCTGGTTTTAAGGGGGAAGATGTATAATCGGAACATGTCATCTAATCGTTGTTCCCCGCGTGCACCAGGATATGATTACACCCAACCCGGCGCTTATTTTGTAACTTTGTTGACCTGGCAGCGCGCCCCAATCCTTGGAGAGGTATTGGATAAGTGTGTTCATTTGAGCCCAATTGGCAGATTGGTCCACACTGAGTGGCGGCGATTGGCGCTTCGTTTTAAATTTGTGGCATTGGATGAATTTGTCATCATGCCAGATCATGTCCATGGAATTTTATGGCTGCAAGCACCGGGCGAGGCGCAGCCGCACCAACCACAGTTATCAATGGCTTGCCTCGCCCTTACGGGTTCGGTGGCTCCATCTGATTGTAAGGGCGAGGCGAGACAACCCGACGCAAACTCTCACCATACCGGCCTCGCCCGGCCCAGAGGCGCCCCTGCGCATTCATTAGGTGCAATTGTTGGCGCTTTTAAGTCCTCAGTAACGCTCCGCGCTAATTTGATGCAAAATGCATCCAGATCGTCTGTATGGCAACGAAACTATTATGAGCATGTTATTCGCACCGAAGCGGAATTAAACCGGACTCGTTTATACATCCAGCAAAACCCGCTTAAATGGGTGCGTAATCGTTCAAATAATCTTGACGTTTAGGTTTGAAAGGCTCCCCCCATGGAACTTACCCCCCATACCTTACCGCGCGACGGCTTCAATCTCCACTACTGGACGGGCGGGCAGACCGATGCTCCGCTGGTCGTCTTCACCCACGGCGCCACCATTGACCACCACGAATGGGACGCCACCCTGCCCCTCGTGGGCGCTCACTTCCGCATCCTTACCTGGGATGTGCGCGCCCACGGCCTCTCACGCCCGGCGCCCTTCTCACTCGCTCAGGCTGAGAATGACCTGCTAACCCTGCTCGATACCCTGCAAACGGATCAGGCCATCTTTGTCGGTCACTCGATGGGCGGCAACCTGCACCAGGAACTGGTCTTCCATCACCCCGAGCGTGTTCGGGCAATGGCCTTCCTTGACTGCACCTGGAACTTCCAAAAACTGACCGCCCTTGAGCAGTTTGGCCTCAGCCTGGCCGAACCCATCTTCCGGCTCTATTCATACAAGGCATTGGTGGATCAATCGCTGGCAGCCACCGCCATCTCGCCCGAATCACAGAACTTGCTGCGCCAATCCATGGGCAGCCTGACCAAAGCCGAATTTATTCAGATTATGATGGCCACCTCGGTCTGCCTGCACGCAGAGCCCGGCTATCAAATCAACAAGCCCCTGCTGCTCATGGTCGGTGACCAGGATAAAACCGGCAACATCCGCCAGGCCATGCCCCGCTGGGCCGCCCAGGAGCCAGACTGCCGGCTGGTGGTCATCCCCAACGCCCGCCATGCTCCCAACCTGGACACCCCCACCGTCTTCCATCAAGCCCTGCTGGACTTTTTACTGACGCAAAAGGAACGCTAACCCATGTACCCGGCCAAACTCTCTCCCGGTGATGAAGTCCGGATTGTGGCCCCGGCCACCTCGTTCAGCCACATCACAACCGCCACGCGCCAAAACGCCACGGCACAGCTTGCCGCGCTGGGCCTGCGCGTGACTTATGCCGAACATGCCGAAGAAAAGGACAGCTTCAACTCATCTTCCGTTGCTTCCCGGGTGGCCGACCTGCAGGCCGCCTTTGCCGACCCGAACGTCAAAGCCATTCTGACCGCCATTGGCGGCTTCAACAGCAATCAACTGCTGCGCGCCCTGGATTACGACCTCATCCGGGCCAACCCCAAGATTTTGTGCGGCTATTCAGATATCACCGCCCTGGCCTCGGCCATCTATGCCAAAACCGGGCTGGTCACCTATTCTGGCCCGCATTTTTCCACCTTTGGCATGCTGCGCGGGCTGGAATACACCCTCGAATACTTCCGCAAATGCCTCTTTGAGCCGGGCCCGTATGCCGTGCTGCCCTCCCCCGCCTGGAGTGACGACCCCTGGTACCGTGACCAGGAGAACCGGGTCTTTGTCCCCAACCCCGGCTGCCGGGTGATTAACCCCGGCCGCGCCGAAGGGCGGCTGCTGGGCGGCAACCTATGCACGCTCAACCTGCTGCAGGGCACCGAATACATGCCCGCGCTGGCGGGCAGCCTTTTGCTGCTGGAAGATGACTATGAGTCCAAACCCCAGCACTTTGACCGCGACCTGCAGTCGCTGATCCACCAGCCCGGATTTGAAGGCGTGCGCGGCCTGGTGATTGGGCGCTTCCAGAATGAATCGGAAATTTCACCGGAAAAGCTGGCGGCCATCATCCACAGCAAACCCGAACTGGCGCACCTGCCGGTGGTCGCCGGGGCAGATTTTGGCCATACCACGCCGAGCATCACCTTCCCCATTGGCGGCACCGGCTCGCTGACCGCCCTGAACGGCGCTGTGAGCTTTACGATTACAGAACACTGATAGTTGTGCTGAGCGGTTGCTGATTAACCGAATAATATCAGAAGTAAAGTTAATCCGTAACTATTCAACAATAAGCGAGTTCGATCCTCTTCTGGAATGGTAACTACTCAGCTATGAGCGGATTTGGCCTTCTTCTGGAGTCCAGGCTTTAGCACTTCCAGTGCGCTGCGCGGCCTGCATCTCATGCGGGCTGAAGCACTTCCAGCGCGCTGCGCGGCCCGTACTCCGCAGAGGGACGAAATACTTTCAGCCAAATGAGCATCTCATCTAGCCTGAGTAGTAACGTTAATCCTATACATAGACACACCTTGTTGTCTTGCGCCCAAAACTTGAAACTTGAAACCGAAAACGCTGTTATAATCCGGCGCATGAAATATCATATCTGGACTGAAGGCTGTCAGATGAACGTGGCTGATTCGGTGCGCGTGGCTTCGGCGCTGGAGCATTTGGGCTACCAGCAGACCGGCCGCCCTGATGAGGCTGATGTCATCGTGTTGAATACCTGTGTGGTGCGCCAGAGCGCCGAAGATAAGGCCTACGGCCGTCTGATGTCGCTGCGCCCGCTGAAAGAGAGCAACCCCAACCTGGTTATCAACCTGATGGGCTGCCTGGTGGGCGTGCGCGCCCCGCGCGAACTGCAAAAACGCTTCCCCTTTGTGGATGTCTTTTCCCCTCCCTCCGACCCCGCCCCGCTGGTCGCCTACCTGACGCAGTCGCAAGACCGCGCCACTGAGCAGGCCGAAACCCAGGCCCGCTTTGACTGGATGGACGAGCTGGACTCGTTTGGCTACCTGCGCCTGCCTAAAACCCAGCGCGGCAAACAGGTGACGGCTTTTGTGCCGGTGGTGCTGGGCTGTTCACATGCCTGCACCTACTGCATCATCCCCTATCGCCGCGGCGTTGAAGTCAGCCGCCCGCCGGAGCAGATTCTGGCAGAGGCGCGGGCGCTGGTAGAGCAGGGCGTACGTGAGATCACCCTGCTCGGTCAGATTGTGGATCGCTACGGCAAAGATGAACCATCCTATCCCACCCTGGCCGCGCTGATGCGCCAGCTTCAAGCACTGGACGGGCTGGAGCGCATCCGCTTCCTGACCTCGCACCCCAACTGGATGACGGATGAATTGATTGACTGTGTGGCGCAGGAGCCCAAGATCATGCCGCACATTGAAGTCCCCATCCAGGCGGGTGATGATGCCGTGCTGGCTGCGATGAAGCGCGGCTACACCGCCGATGATTACCGCCGCCTGGTGGCCCGCCTGCGTGAGCGCATCCCCGGCGTCTCCATCGCCACCGACATCATCGTCGGCTTTCCCGGCGAGACCGACGTCCAGTTCCAGCAGACCTACGATCTGCTGGCGGAACTGAGGATGGACGTGGCCCACCTGGCGCGCTACTCATCGCGCCCGGGCACCGTAGCCACCCGCAACCTGCCGGACGATGTGCCCGCCGCCGAAAAACTACGCCGCTTCCGCGCCCTGGAAGTGCTGCAGGAGGAAATTGCCACCGAAATCCACGCCCGCCTGCTGGGTCAGACGGTGCCGGTGCTGTTTGAAGATAAATCCAAGGCCCGCTGGCGCGGCCGCACACCCACCAACAAGCTGGTTTTCGTTGAAACCAGCACTGACCTGCGCGGCCAGGTGCTGCCCGTAAAAATCACCTGGACGGGCCCCTGGTCTATGATTGGTGAGCTGGCGGAGGCCGCATGAAACGCTCTCTGCTCGTTGGCGCCGCGCTGGTAATTGCCGTTGGCGCGGGGTTGGTCTACTTCTACTGGCTGGCGCCGGGGCGCAGCGCCCAGCGCTCTCGCCAGGTGATTGCGTATATCCGTAACCCGGAGGATCACGCCGATTGGGTCATCCCGGCGGGCGCCCGCTGTGGCCAGGCCCCCTTTCAGATGCCCACCACCGGCTTCATCGGCTACCTGTGGGGCGATTCGTTCCGCATTGGCCACCAGCACAGCGGCCTGGATATCTTTGGCGGCACACAGCCCGGTCAAACGCCCGTCTATGCCGCCTACGATGGCTACCTGACCCGGCTCTCAGACTGGAAGTCCACCGTCATCATCCGCATCCCCTCTGACCCGCTGCTGCCGGGCCGCCAGATCTGGACTTATTACACCCACCTGGCCGACCCTGATGGCAATTCGCTGGTTGATGCTGCCTTTCCGCCCGGAACCAGCGAGGTCTTTGTGCCTGCGGGCACGCTGCTGGGTTACCAGGGCAACTATTCGGGCACACCGGGCAGCCCTACGGGCGTGCACCTGCACATCTCCATCGTGCTGGATGATGGCGCAGGGCACTTTCGCAACGAAATGGATATTGCCAACACCCTCGACCCCTCGCCTTACTTTGGCCTGCCGCTCAATGGCCGAACAAATACCGACACAATCCCCCTTTGCCCTTAATAAATGGAGCCTCTTATGTCCCTGACCTGTCACCCCTACGCTGCTCCGCACGATCTGGACGTGCTGCTGGCATTTTTACGCCAGATCCGCCCGCCGGAGCGCGCTGCCGATTTCCCCTCGGCCGCCAACCTGCGCGAACTGCTCTCACTAACCGCTGTACAGGCTAATGCGGCCCTGTGGCGTAACGCGGCCGGACAGCTTGCGGCCTATGCTCTGGTGGATCATTACAACAATCTGATTTTTGAACTGGACCCGCAGCTTGCCTCCCCGGACCTGCCGGGAGAGATCATTGCCTGGGGGGTGGCCCGCCGCCGCTCTCGTCTTACAGAAGAAGATGAGTCACCCACCCTGGATGCCAGTTGTTCAGCCGATAATCTGGAACAGATTGCCCTGCTCGAAGCCCACGGCTTTGTGCGCGAGTCCATCACTTCGGTGCACCTGGCCCGCTCCCTGTCTGAACCCATCCCCCAGCCGGTTTTGCCACCGGGTTTCTCCATCCGTCCAACCGGGGGTGCTGCCGAGGCCGAAGCCTGGGTCGTGCTGCACCGCGCCGCCTTCGGCACCGAACACATGGAACTGGAAGAGCGCCTGGCCATGCTGGCTGAACCGGAATACGATCCGCAGGTGGATCTGATGGCTGTGGCGCCCGATGGCCGTCTGGCGGCTTACTGCATGGTGCAAATCAGCCGCTCGGAGAATGCCCGCACGGGGCGCAGTGAGGGTTATACTGACCCCGTTGCCACCCACCCCGATTTTCAGCGCCGCGGCCTGGCCCGTGCCCTGCTGCTCACCGGACTGCACCTGCTCAAAGACCGGGGCATTGCCACCGCCCTGATGGGCACCAGCAGCGAGAACGCCCCCATGCTGGCAACCGCCCGCTCTGTGGGGTTTGTGGTTGTATCCACCAGCGTGTGGTTTTCTAAGCCAGTCTAACCCGGTGTTCAAAGTTCTATCCCTGAAAATCTGGCTGGGTCTTCCCCGGTCAGATTTTTTATTGCGCGCAAATTAGCCGTTTGTTTCTGGTAAAATGGAGCCCATTACAGTTTGAAGGGACGTGCTGATGACCACTCTCCAGACCTTTGAATCACCTGAAACCGCTGACCTGTTGACCCCCATCCGAGCCGTCATTTTTGATTTTGGCGGTGTGCTGTACAAGACCCCCGATATGCGCTGGATCAGCCGCCTGCAGCGGCTGCTGGGCTTGAAGAATAACGAGATTGCCGCTACCCTGCTGGCCTCGCCCCAGGAGTCGCAGTTTATGCACGATATCATGGTGGGCAAGATTCCCGAGGCCGAAGTGTGGGATCTGATGGCCGCCCGCTGGAAGATCAACCCCCGGCTGCTTGCCAGCATTCGCCGCCACACCATGTCGGCGCGGCGGCTCAACCGCAAGCTGGCCAAATTCCTCACCAGCCTGCGCCCGGCTTACCGCACCGCCATTCTGAGCAACGCCGGCACCGATGCTCGCCATACCATGCTGAACATCTACGGCGCCGAGGAGATGGTGGATCTGATTGTCATCTCGGCTGAAGAAGGCATTGCCAAACCCGACGAGCGCATCTACCACATTGCCGCCCAGCGCCTGGGCGTTCACGCCCACGAGTGCGTCTTTCTGGATGATCTCGAAGAGAATGTCATTGCCGCGCGGCAGGCGGGCATGCGCGCCGTGCAGTACCGCTCCGCGCCCCAGGCCATCTCAGAGCTGCAGGCCATGCTGGGCCTGTAGGGATTTGAGATATCCGCTCGGTTTGCTGGCATCAGGTTTGTGATGCCCGCGCCCGATTATCTCTCCACCGATTTGAGCCACGCCAGAAAGCGTTCATCGTTTTCGTAACGATACGCTGTTCCCCCTTTGGCTCTGAACTTCAATACATTTTTCTCGCCATCCTCAATCAAAAGACTCTGACGATACCCGATCCTGTTCCCCAACCGTTCAAAAGCCTTATCCCACAGGATGAACTTGTCAATTTCGTGGTAATCGAAACTGTTGATGATGACATCGAACTGACTGCCCAGGTTATGAGCAGGCGCAACCACCTGCGTAAATACATCCATATTGCCGGTGACAATCGCTGTTTTCCGGCCCAGCGCCCGCTGCCTGATTGCAAAGCCTAAAACAGCTTCATTAAAATTCAGCTCTTTGCAACCCAATTCCATAAACGCAAGAATACGTGGAATGGCAATTCCCACAATGGGCGCCAGGATCTCGGCTATCTCATGCAGGGTCACCCTGGCGCTCATCCAGTCATCCACCAGCGCCGCGTCACTGAAGATGTGCTGTTGAATCAGACTCTGCCAGTCCGGGCATTCCGGCGGGGCTGCCTTGAAATACAAATCTGATGAGAGCGTAAAGCCGAAATCAAAAATAATGCACTGAATATCCGCCAAGTTGACAGGCTGGCAGGCTGCATTCATAACGCCTTAATTGATATCGCCCCAATACACTTCCGCATACCCCTGCCGGATGCGCTTCAGCAGCACTTTGGGGTACACCCGGTGGGTCTGGCTGTCCAGACTGACCCACTCAATCCCATCCTGCCCTTCGTCGCAGTGGCTGGCTTTTTGAGGGTCGGGTTCGGCGCACAACGTACACTCAAACATAAATTCAATCTGGTGGTTGTGGTCTGTCTCGCGAAACTCGTGATGTTCCCCAATGTACTCGCGAATATACCTGAGCTGGCCCACATAAACCGGCGCGCCCAGCTCTTCCAGACATTCGCGCTCAACGGCTTCGATGAACGTCTCATTTTTATCCTGCCCGCCGCCCGGCAGGAGGTAATAAAAGCCCAGTTCGTCAATCTTGCGAATGCACAGCAGGCTGTTATTTTGGATGATGATGGCTTTAACGGAGTTTCTGATGTGTTTCATCGGGTCAACCTGATTTTTCCCCGCTCAAATCGGCCACTGCCCAAGCTTTAACAGGCGTGGAATGAAAAAGAAAAGCGCCAGCACAACCAGGGCCATAATGACACTCAGCACTGGACCGGTGGGGGTAAAAGCGCTGTAGGTCCAGGCTGCCAGCACAACCGGGTAAATGACGCGGGCGAGGTAAGCTTCATTGACAAACCCTACCAGCCCTGCGGGGCGCTCGGTGTACACCCCGTTGATGGCAAGCTGTGCTTCCAACTGCTGGCCCACTTTGATCAGATGCTCACAGCGCAGATTGGCAAGGAACTCGTAGAAATACAGCCCAAGGCTGACCAAAAATCCGAATATTCCCAGCAGCAGCCGGGTTTTGTCGCTGAGCGGTTCCATCAATATGAGGGCGCCTGCGGTAGCCAGCGGCAGACAGGCCAGAAGCCGGGCTCTAAAATCGCCAATGGCGCGATGACTCTTGCAAAGCTGCTGGTACACAACCCTGAGCGTGTCGGGCTGTTGGTTCATTTGATTTTCTTCAGACATGGTTGACCTCTTTATATTGCTGCTTGCGGACAAGGGGGACGTTAAATCCCTTTTAACACGATTGTAACATCATTAGAAACACCCTCTGTCAAAACCGATCAGACAGCTTTGCTAACGCTGCCGCACTCACGATGATTGCGGCAAACGCTACCCCTCACCTTCCATATCCAGGTGCAGCCGGTGAAGCAGCCGGTGCGCCAGCGGCGCCATCAGTATGCTTGCGGTAACCAGAAAAGCCACCCCGGAAAAAATAGCGTAGGCCGAGGCAAACAATTTGCCCGCTACCGTGTGCAGCGTATTGACCGGACCCATGCCGCCCAGAATCATGGCCGCGTTAAGCAGCGCATCTATCCAGGGCAGCCCTTCGGTAATCCGGTACCCCAGCATCCCAATACCCAGGCAGATGAAGAGGAATGCAAACGCAACTGCGCCGTGCTTCAACATGCGTTGGGTAAATTTGGCGCGAGATAGCAGCGGCTGGCTGCGGTGTTCGTAAAGAGGTCTCTTTTTCATGGGTTTTACGATGGGTGTGATTGTAGGAATATAATCCCGGGCGAGGCGCCTGCTCAATCTGCGGTACGCCTCGCCCGGGTCAAGTTAGCCAAAACTACCGGATCTCGAAGATATTGCCGCCGGTGCGCCCCTCAACCTCAGGGAAGAAGTACATCCACGCCCGGGCGGGCAGCACGCGGTACTCGCCTGCCTGGGTGGGCAGGAAGCGGTAAGTGACCGTGTAACTGCCGGCGGGCAAGTAAGGCGCCATCCAGCGGATGCCCGAGTCACTGATCTGCGGATCATCAAAGTACCACCAGCCCCAGCCCGCGCGGTAGGGATCTGCCGGGTCATAGAGCTGATTCAGGTCGTCGCCGCCCATTTGCGTGGTCTTCAAGCCCACATTCACCACCTCCGCGCCCGCGGGGATGAAGTCTTCAATCGCAACGTAATACATATCCTCTGGCACCGTCACATCCAGCACCACGCGAATGACCGACTCGGTGTCGTTCAACGTCACGCCGTTGATGCGGGTGCATTCCGGCAGGCGGCAGTCTTCCGCCGCCATGATGTAGCTGCGGGAGATGCTGATGCCCCGGTTGACCGGTTCGGCATCTTCCACCGCCTGATAGACCTGCAGATACGCACGGTAATATAACCGTCCATTGCCCTCGCCGTGCGAGAACAGCAGCGCATTGGGGTTTACCGGGTCAAGCTGATCCAACTGCGCGGTGGCCGTGGTGCTGCTGCCCAGGTCTGCCCCACTGACGCTGCCTTCAGCCAGCGGCACATCATTCAGCGCCACGGTGTAATCATACTCCGCCAGCGCTTCGCCGTTGGCAATCATCACATCGGTCAGGGCGGTCAGCACCCAGGCATTTTGATAGATCGACCCCCATCCGTGCGGGCGCCGGTGAGCCGCCAGGTAGCGCACGGCATCATTCACCAGCGGTGAGGCCGGGTCCAGCCGGGCCAGTGCAAAGACCACGGCTGCGGTGGCATACTCCGGTGTTGAGAAGTTGTACCAGCCCGTATCATGATCCTGCCAGTGCACACCGGTTGCCGAGCGCAGGGCGTTGGCCTCCAGATCGGAGAGCAGTGTGCGGGCCTGTTCGCTGTTGCCGTTGGTCGAAAGCATCAGGGCGGTCAGCGCCTGGGCCGAAGGGCTCAGCCGGTCGCGCAGTTCAAAGAACGCGTTGATGTCCAGGTCGGGGGCGCCCATTTCGCTCAGCACAAAGGTATAGAAAGCCAGCCGGTCCAGCTCCCAATCCGCCATCATCATATCCGGCATTGCCTGTGCGCTGATCAGGTACTGCTGGGCCAGCGCCAGCTTGTCGGCATTGACCGAGAAGCCGGTGAACTGCGCCCTCAGCAGAGCATAGGTCACGTTGGCGCTCAGGTAGTTGTCGCTGTAACTTTGCTCATTCCAGCCCCAGCCGCCGTCTTCTTTTTGCAGCCGCAGCAGGTCGTCAATATCGGCCGTAATCCGGGCTTCCAGGTCGGCCTGCGGCTCAGGCAGGGGGATGCCCAGGTCGCGTCCGGCGCGATAGACTGCCGTGTTAGGCAGCAGCCGGTGGGCGATGATGAAGGGGTAATCCCAGGTTTCGCCTTCCAGCGTTTCCAGCCCGCTGAAGGCGGTTGCCGCCAGCGAGGGCGAAAGCTCCACCCGCAGTTCGCCGCCCAGCGGCTCAAAACTGCGCGGCAGGCTGACGACTTCCAGCGTGTCACCGGGTTCAGTCAAGACGCCGCTGGTGCCGTAGGTCAGCGGGGCGCTGTAAGCCAGGATGGGCAGGTTGCCCCAGGTGGGGCGGGTCAGGTCGGCATAGTCGCCGGCATTGGCGCCAAAGATCAACTCGGCTTCAGCCTCGGGCTGCACGGTGCCCCACCAGCTCACCCGGCGGCGCTCGCCAGCGCCCAGTTCAATGGTTTGCAGGGCAGCGTTGGCGTCATCCAGCAGGATGCCCGTCGCCGTGATATACACATTGGCGGTCAGCGCCTCGGCGGTGTTGTTATGCACCACAGCCGCCAGCTCAAGATGATCGCCTGCCACCAGGAAGCGCGGCGTCACCGGGCGCACCAGCAGTGGCTTGGAGACAATCAACTCCGCCGTGCCAGAACCCACCCGGCTGTCTGCGCTGATGCCGCGTACATCTGCCACCCAGGTGGTCAGATTGTCGGGCAGCTTGACCGTGATGACCGCCTGACCATTGGCATCGGTCAGGATCGAGCCATCCCAGAAGGCCGCGTCGCGGAAGTCTTCCCGCACTGAGGGGGCAATCGCCCCATCGCCGCCGCCCCCGCCGCGCCCCAGTGCCTGCGGCAGGATGATTGCCCGCCCGCCATAAGCCGCCAGCGACAGGCTGGTATAAATGCCCAGGTCCTGATTGCCATAGAAGGCATCTTCAATCTTCAGGCTGTTGGCATCTGATAGCGCCAGCACGGCCTTATCCACCAGCGCCAGCGAGAACTCGCCCATCACGGGCTGCCCTGCGGCGTCGGTCACGGTGACGGTCAGCGGTACCTCATCGCCGGGCAGGGCGGTTTCGGGAATGCCGCCAATCTGCACGTTCAGCAGTTCTGCCGCCGGGTCCACCTTCAAATTCAGGTAGCCCATGCGGAAGTCGGCGGTTTCGCCTTCGCCTGTGGCAATCAGGGTGACCGAGACGTACACATTCGGCGCGTCAATTTCACTCAGCGGCAGGTCCAGCAGCGTGCTGGAGCCTTCAATTTGCATAATCTGCGAGCGCATCACCTCGCCGCGCTCCACGGTAATCAATGCCAGCGCCGGACGTTCCAGCGGGTTGGGGATGAAGATCTGGGCGGTGTCGCCGGGTTGATAGTTTTCGGCATCCGCCACCAGTTGAATTCGCTGGTTGGGGCTGCGCGGCCAGGGTGCGCCGCCCGCGCCCAGTACCCAGAGGGTGTATTGCGTCAGAGCGCCATCGCCGCTGACGCTCAGCCGGTAGGTGCCGGGGTCTGGCGGGGTGAAGGCCACCCGCGCCTGTCCATTGCCGTCCACCACAAAGTCGGTGCTGCCAATTGGCGTGTACACAGCCTCATAGATGGGCCAGCCATCGTAATCCCGCTTGCCTGAGTCCACCCATTCCACCCGCTCAAATGCGGCGGTCAGGGCCTGGTTGCCCCATGGGCGGCCCAGCCAGTCGGCTGTCTGGATGTCGAAACCCAGCTCACTCTCGGCCACACCGGTCCAGGTATCGGGCCGTACGCCCACATAGAAACTGGCCGGGTGCAGCGTAAAGCTGCCGCGCGCCGTGACCGGGAAGCCGCTTTCGTCGTTAAGGGTCACTTCCAGCGTCAGGTTCTGCATCTGGTCGGCCTTATCGCCCAGCAGTTCAAGCAGCCGGGCGCCGTCAAACGTCAGGTTCAGGGTGCCGTCTGGCGCGGTGATGTCACTGCCATCGGCCAGCCAGGTGCCCAGATCGTATTCCCAGCCGCCATGGCCCAGCCAGTAGCGCCAGCCGCCCGTGCCCACGGCGTAGCCGCCAGGGATGGAGAAGTAATCTTCCTGGGCATACAGCGCCCAGTAGACCTGCGCACCGCCTGCCGGGGCACCAAAGTAGTATTTGGCGCCTACCACCGCATCGGCAGTGTCGCCGGCGCGCAGTTCGGCGTCCAGCCAGGCAACGGTCAGGTCCACTTCTGGTTTGCGGTAATTGGCCACCTGGAAGTTCAGGCCGTAGCCGGTGTCGGTTTCCATGTAATAGTAACCGGGCGGGGCGTCTTCGGGCAGTGTGAATTCACTGGTCGCAGCGCCAAACTCAGACAGGGTCAGCACCTCCCGGTAGTATTCGGGCTGGCTGTCCAGGGTATAGTCATATTCGCCGCGCACGGTCACCTGCACGGTCTCCACATCGGGAGCCTGATAGCGCCCGTTGACCGGTTTGCGCGCCACCACCCGGAAGTACACCGTCTGTCCGGGGCGGTAGATCGGCCGGTCGGTGTACAGGTAAGTCAGCGGATCAAGCGGAGACAGATTGACCGACAGGCCAAAGTCCCAGGCCTGCACGCCGTAAGCCATGTTGGTGGTCGCCAGGCCAAAGTTGGCCTCATCCGGCGCTCCCAGGGTCACAAACAGCCGCTGGTAGGTTTCATCCATCTGCGGCAGGGGGATGCTGGCCCGCCCCTCAGCATCGGTGACGCCGCTGCCCAGACTGGTGCCATCAACGCCGTACACCGTCACGTTTCCCCCGGCAACCGGGGTCTGGCTGGCCAGGTCCACCGCCCAGACAAAGACGGTATCCTGGCTGCGTTTGACCAGTAACTGCGTCTGGCTGACAACGATATAGAAGAATTTTTCCTGATAGTTCGACAGTCCAGGAGCAGTGGCGTGATAGGTATAGATGCCGCGCGGCAGTGGCTGCCCGGAAGGCTGCAGCGGCACAGTGATTGTGGTAACCTGATCAGTATTGCCGCGAATGGGCAGCGTCCAACTGGTATCAAAAGACATCCCGCCGGCGTTCACGCCGACATACAGCGCCTGGATCATCTCTGACAGGCTGATCTCACCCAGCTCCAGATTTAGCTGGCTCACCCCCGTGACCTGGGCCGTCAGGCCGCTTTCCCACGGCAGAACGGTGACCACATCATTGCTCAGTTCTGCCGCTGGCATCACCAGGTTGGGCTCCAGCCCGCCGGTCAGAAATTCAATGGTGGTTGGGGCAATCATGGCGCCACCCCACTCATCCAGCAGTGCACCGGAGAGGGTCACGCTGTACTCAGTGTTAGGCGCAAAATAGCCCGAGACGTAAATTTCGGTCTCGTAAGCGTAAAATTCAATCGATTCAATCGCCGGTGTCACGCTAATCAGTGCTTCCCAATCCTGCTCTTTGAGCAGCGGCGCCGAGAAGATCAGCGAGAAGCCTGTCGTATAGCCGCCATAAATACGGATGATCTCGCCAGCCGTTGGGCGGGTCTGAATCAGTGCCAGCGGCGGCACGGTGATGTATTGAATATCGCGGTAGCCCTGCATGGGGGTGCCGCCCAATCCCAGTGCGCCTTCGCTCTGCTGCAGATTGTAGCGGGTCTCGCGCGCCAGCAGATTGATGGGTGTGAGGGTGAGTTTGTTGCTGTCCTCATCCCAACTGTAGGTAACGGGCGTCAGGGCGCCGCTTTCATCCAACAGCCGGAAGGCCCCCTCCGTGCTGGGGCGGTCCATCGGCTGATTGAACGTCACCGCAAAGACATCATCCAGGTGGACGGGGATTTCCGTCTCCGGCTCCACGTTGATGATATCGGGCAGGGCCACGTTGAACTGCCAGGTGGTCTCGTAATCCGGGTCCAGCGGAGCGCCAGCCGTGCTGACCAGCTCCGGGTTGAGTGTGACGGTATAGGTGACCCCGCCGCTCAACGTAGGCTCGGGATAAAAGACGTAGGTGCTGGTGTTCAGCCAATCCCCGCTCCCATCCACCGGCGGCTCCAGGGTGAAGGCAGCCGGCAGCTCGGGCCCTTCAGCGCCCAGCGCCACCACCGGCTGATTAAAGCTGATCGCCACTGCCGAACTGGCAGCCACCCATTCCGCACCCGGCTTGGGCAGCCGCTCGGTGTAACGCAGGGCATCGGGCGTCTGGTAAGTAAATGAAACGGGCGCCCCCAGCGCCAACCGGTTGGCTGCCAGCGCGCCTTCCCCCACCGTCACGGTGATGTCCGTCGCCGGTTCCAGGTTGCCGGTCGGCACCACCCGTAGGGTGGCGTCGTTCACCCATTCCACCGCGCCGCCCACCGGCTGCACATCCAGCGCGGCCTCGACCGAAGCGCGGTCCATATCCTGATTGAAGTAGATCGTCAACCCATCGCCGGCGTTGATCACGCTCTGCGGCAGCGGGCTGGTTTCAACCACTGCCGGGGGCAGCGGCGCCGCCGGTTTGACGGTTGCGGTGGCAGTAGGTGCCTCCGTGGCGGTCGGCTCCGGCGTGGGCTTGCCGGGCAGGCTGCACGCCAGCCCAAGCAGCATTGCCATCACAACCAGCAGCCCCAGGCTGCGGGCCAGAATGATTTGTGGGGAAGCCTTTGATTTCATAGTGTGTCCTGTTCTTCCATATCGAAAAGAGCAAAGAGGGTTCTCTTTGATTATATACTACAGACGCTCCATCTGCGCGGTTCGTTCCCAAATGGGTTACGGTACCCAGGCCCACCAGTAGAACGCCGCCAGCAGCAGGGCCTGACTGAGCAGCGAAACCAGCCCCCAGGTCAGCCGCACCCCGCGCTTTTGAATGAGCCCACCCAGCACAAAAAACGTTGGGAAGATCAGCAGAGCATAGCGCGCTGTGGCGCCCAGCAGCCCTTCATTCTGCACCTTGACCAGCACCGAGAGCAGCAGCGCCCACCCCAGCAGTGAAAAACTGACCGGCAGCCGCCGCACCCCGGCAATTAACAATCCCATCGAAAGCAGCGCCAGCGCCAGGTTGAAGAACAGCGTACCGCCGCCCACCGGTGCGCCTGCCAGCAGGGCGCGCAGATTGCCGATCAACCCTTCCCACGGCCACCCCAGGTGTTGATTCCATCCCGCGCTGACCGTTTGCCACGGCCAGTCTGCGCCCAGCCCAAAATGGATGTAAAGCCCGTAACCCAGCATCGCCAGTCCGGGCAGCGCCAGCCCACCCAGCCACTGCGGCAGTTGGCGGCGGGTCTCCGGCCAGGTTCTCAGCCCTTCCCAGGCCAGCGGCAGCGCCAGAAATAATCCCTGGTGGCGGGTCCACGTTGCCGCCGCGGCCAGCAGGCCCGCCAGCAGCCAGCGCCGCTTCCGCGCCGCGCTGACACAGGCAATGGCAAATAACAAAAACAGGCTTTCACTGTATCCGGCCACCAGGAAAAAAGCGGTGGGGAAGATCACCACCGCCAGCAGGGTGCGCCGCGCCAGGGCTGCGTCCCATTCCCGCTCGGCCAGCCGGTAGAGCAGCCAGAAAAACCCGAGCGCCGCCGCGTTGGAAACCAGCAGCGCCGCAGCCAGCGGATGCAGCCCCAATGCCAGCCCACCCCGAATCAACAGCGGATACAGCGGCGGCCAGATGGTATTTTGCCGGTTGGCATAACCGTTTTGGGCAATCTCAATGTAGTTGACGGTATCCCAGCGGTACCACGGCGCGGCCAGCAGCCGCAGGGCGGGGCTGCTCTCTTCTAACTGCGCCAGCAGGGCCGGGTCGTGCGGCGCCTCCACCGTAATCCAGACGGGTGCCAGTGCGGCAGTCAGGGCAGCCAGCCCGCTGGTCAGCAGGCGCAGCGCCAGAAAGGCTGCCAGTGCCGCGCCAAAGGGGCGTCTCAGCCAGGCAGCCAGGGTTTTCATCTTTTTTGTGGGCGCACTCGCTGCCGGTTCAGATAAATCAACCCGCCGAGGGTCAGCAGCGAGAGCACCAGCCCCACCCACAGCGCCGCGGTGTAAGCCGGGTCAGCATGGTTGGCAACCGTCAGCACCTGCGGCTCAGCGTGGAAGGGAAAGACCGTGTCCAGGTGAATGACCTTCCAAAGTTCGCGGTGCTGCTCCAGGTCGTTGATCAACAGCACCAGCAGCGCCGCCCAGCCGATCCGCCCGAAGCGCGGCGCCCGGCCTGAATCAAGCCAGCGCTGGGCTGCCAGCGCCGCCAGCGCCGTGCCGATCACCAGCGGCAAAATCAGCAGCCGGGATGAGACCCGCTCGCCGGTGAACAGCGGAATGTGCAGTACGAACATCACCTTGTACATCCGCCCAATGGACAGGAAAATCAACGCGCCCAGCGGCGCCAGCAGGTCGGCATACCGCCCGGGCAGTGATTGACGCCAGCGCCACAGGCCCCAGCCGCCCAGTCCAAAGATAAACAGCGCCCCCACCAGTCCCACATAGTGATCAAATTCCCACCAGGCCACCAGTTGCGTCAGCAGGGTGCGGGTTTCCAGCGCGCCGGCAGGCTCCACCAGCACCAGCAGCCCTTTGAACAGGTCCAGCACACTGCTGAAGCCCGAAAGAAAGCCGATCTGCAAATCGTTGGCTACCAGCGCCGCCGGGATAATCCGGAACAAGCTGAGCAGCACTGCCGCGGTTCCAGCCAGCAGCGCCGCCTTGAGCCGCCGCGGTTGAAACAGCCCGGCAATCCCCAGCAGCAGCAAACCGGCCAGGTAAAGGTGAAAAGACCCCTGCAGGAAGATCAGCCCCAGCCAGCCGGCGGTCAGAGCTACCCAACGCCAGCCCACTGGGCCTTCGTACCACTGGAACAACAGCAGCAGAAAATAGGGCAGCAGGAAGTACCCTGCCCAGGTCAAATGTCCCACCGAAAGGTGCGCGGTGATGTGCCCGTTGAAGTTGAATAACCAGAACAGCGGGATGAACACCGCCAGCGAGAGGTTCCATTTGCGGCGCAGCAGCAGCAGCCCGCCGTAACCCAGCGCATAGAGCAGCAGCACCTGCACCAGGCTGAACGCGCCCGGCGTGAGCCAGAGCAGCAAGACCACCTGCGGTGAGAGGATCAGGTCGGGGATGGACAGAAAGCGGTCGGTGGCGTCTTTCATGCCCGTGGCCGACTGCACATGCAGCGGCAGTTGCCCGGTTTGCAGCGCTTCCTGTGTGAAGCCCAGCCGCGGCCCGGTGATATCGTACCAGTCGGCGTGTTCAAACGGAATCTGCCCCCAGTTGAGCAGGTCGCCCCACAGGAAGAATCCAATCAAAAACAGCGCCGCCAGCGTCAGCCGCTGGAGAGTGCGGTTAATCCAACTGGAGCCGGGTCGGAAAAAGGCATCGCCGGCTTCCAGCAGTGCGGCCTGAAAGCGGAGCAGCCAGGGGGGTGGGGTGATTGTGTGCATGTTATTCCCATTCATCCGGGTTGTAGTGGCGGACGCGCTTGGTCTCGCTGCGGCGCTCTTTTTCACTGCGGCGGGCCGCCCGCGCCGTGGCTCCGGCTTTGGTGGGTTTGCGCACCTTTGGCGCCACCCGGGCCTGTTGAATCAGTGCAGTCAGGCGGCGCAGGGCATCCTGCCGGTTGGCCTCCTGTGTGCGGTAGCGGCGCGCCTCAATGACCAGTACCCCTTCGGTGGTCATCCGGCTGCCAGCCAGCTTCTCCAACCGGGCTTTGACCTCGTCAGTCAGAGCGGCGCTGGTGCGCAGGGCAAAGCGCAGCCGCACGGCTGTCGCCACCTTGTTCACATTCTGCCCGCCAGGTCCGGCAGCCAGATAGGTCTCGAAGCTCAGGTCATTATCATCCAGGGTCAGGTCATCTGCCAGTTGTAGCATGGCTTAAATTGTACCCGAAGAATGGATCAGGCGGCTGCCCGCGTGGAGGACAGATCTTTACCGCGCAGCGCAAAATAGAGCGTGCCCAACAGCCCAAAGCCAAAGGCCACTAGAAAGTTGGTCGCTGGTGAGACGTTCCACAGCAGCGCGCCCGAAAAAGCCGCCACCGAGACGATCACATCGCGGATTAGGTAATACAGCCCGAACACGCTGGCCTTCTGTCCCTCTGGCGCCAGGTCCATGATCAGCGCCTTGCGGGTTGGCTCGCCAAACTCTTTCAACCCGCGCAGGATGAAGGCCAGAATCAGCGCCGGGAACGAGCGGCTGAACAGCAGCACCAGCGGGAAGAGCGTGAAAAACACAAACGTGGTCACCACATAGGGCTTTTTGGTGTTTTTATCGGCCAGATAGGCAATCGGGATGTAAATCAGCATCGCCGTGACCATCTCGATGGTGGTCAGAATGCCGAATTGCACCGGCGTGATGCCGTTGTTCTTGACTGCCCAGATAACCACAAAGGCATAGGGGATCTGCTCGGCGAAGCGCACCAGAATATCCGAGATCAGCAGGTTGCGCAGGTTTGGCGTGATGAGGTGCAGCAGCTTCAGCGGGTTGCGCTGTGCTTCGCCGCCGGTCTTTTTGTCCTCCACCATCACTTGCTGTAAAATCAACGCCACGACCCCCAGCACCAGCGCCACAATGAACGCCAGCCGCACACCGTCCTTCTCGCCGTAGGCCATAATCAGTGCGCCGCCCACCATGGGCCCCAGCGCCATGGGGATGCGCCGCACCAGCGAGTGCAGCGAGACGCCCATGGTGCGCTTCTGCACCGGCAGCACCGCCGCCACCAGGCTCATCGTTGCCGGCAGCGAGATGGCCGTCCACGAGAGGAAGAACACCGAGCCCACAATCACCGCCGGCCAGGACGGAAACAGGATCACAATCAGATAGCCAAACATGGCAATCAGGTTGAAGACCAGCAGGGCGCGTTTGTAACCCAGCCGGTCGCTCAGATAGCCGCCCGGGAAGGAGTACAGCGCGCTCAGCAGGTTATCCATGCCGTTAAGCAGGCCCACCGAGAGCGTACCGCCGCCCAGCGCCAGCAGGTAAATGGGCAAAAACCGCTCAGCCATCTTCTCGCCCATGCCGACCAGAATGACCATAAACAGCACCCCCACCATGCTGCGGCGCAGGCCAAAAAACTGAATCAAACGGCGGCCCAGGCTCGGGCGGGGGGCATCAACAGGGAGGGGAGTAGATTCAGGCATTTGGGCTTCTCGATTTTAGATTGTGGATATAGATTCGGTCGGGCCTACACCTGTGCGCGTTCTGCCGCGGCAATCATCCGGTCGCACAGGGCGTTGAAGGCCGCGTCCACCTGGCGGCGGGCGGGGTCGGCGTCATACCAGGCGATGATCTCCGCCGCACCGCGCGCAAACGGGATGGTTGCCACATAATCGGGCGCCAGCCGCCTGATTTTGGTATTGTCAAAAATCATGCTGTGCGCCTTGTCGCCCAGCAGCCCCGCGCCCCACTCGGGGTCAAAGCGGGCGATCCAGTCCGAAGGCACATGCACCAACCTCGGCTCCGGCGCGCCCGCAGCATGAGCAATGATCCGGTGAATTTGATCCCAGGTCAGCCACTCATCCGAGGTGATGTGGAAGCTCTCGCCGATGGCGCGGGGGTTGCCCAGCAACGGCACAAAGCCGCGCGCAAAATCGGCGTGGTGCGTCAGCGTCCACAGGGAAGTGCCGTCACCATGCACAATCACCGGCAGGCCGCGGCGCATCCGGTCCACCACCGTCCAGCCGCCGTGACAGGGCAGCAGGGTGCAGTCGTAGGTGTGCGAGGGGCGCACAATGGTGATGGGAAATTTCTCGGCGCGGTGAGCTGCCACCAGGCGCTCTTCGCAGGCAATCTTATTGCGGGAGTACTGCCAGAAGGGGTTATCCAGTACAGTCGATTCCGTTACCGGCAGCGCAGCCGGCGGCGTCTGATAGGCTGAAGCCGAACTGATAAAGATGTACTGGTCGGTGCGCCCGCGAAACAGCGCCAGGTCTGCCTCAATCTGGTCGGGGGTGTAGGCAATCCAGTCCACCACGGCGTCAAAATGCAGGTCGCCCAGCGCGGCGCGGGCCGATTCAGGGCTGCGAATGTCGCCGTTGAGGTGAATGGCGCCTTCTGGCGCCGGGCGTCTGGATTGGCCGCGGTTGAGCAAATACAGCCTGAGGCCGCGTTCCACCGCCAGCCGGGAGCAGGCCGATGAGATGATCCCCGTGCCGCCAATGAACAGAACGTTCATGCGTCCCGCCAGCGCCCTTCCAGGGCCAGTTTGCGCAGCGCCTCGCCGGTGCGCAGTCCGGCGCCGCCATCGGTGAAGGTCACCTCATCCCGAATGAAGCGCTGCCGCGCCGGACGATCAGCATCGGGATTCAGCAGGTAAAAATTGACCGACTCGCGCAGTTCTTCGGCAGTCATTGCCACGCGCCCGGCGCCTGCCTGCCGGAAGCGCAGGTGGGTGGGCCACTCGGCAATCTGTGCCAGCGGCAGCGAGAACTTGCCCGGCGTGTTCCAGCCGCCCGGCACATCCAGACAGACGCCGATGATCGGGCGGTCGTGAATGGCGGTCTCAACCACCATGGTCGAATAGACGGTCAGGAAAATGTCGGCGTGCGCCATCATGCTTGATTTTTCGGGCATATCCTCGCCGGAATAGTAGCCCAGCTCACCGCCCAGGGGCACCGGCTCCACCAGATGTACATGCGGCAGGTCGCGGATCAGCGCCCGCACCCGGCGGGCCTCGCCCTCATAGAGCGAGCCGGGCATAAAGTGGTTGGGGTGCAGCCGGATCAACAGTTGGCAGGGTTCTGAAAGCGCATCGCTGCTCACCAGCCGCGCCAGCGCCTCGATGTTGGGGTAGTTGGGCGCAAAGGTCACAAAACTGCTCGCATAGGCCAGCAGCTTGCGGTTGGGGTCCAGCCCGTGCAGGGCAAAATAATCTTCCCGGGGCATCTGCCAGGTTTTGCGGAAATAGCCGTCATAGCTGGGAATGCCGCCGATATTCACCCGCTCCGGCGCCCAGTCTGAGCCGAGCACCAGCTCCTGCTTCTGAATCTCCGACCAGCAGGTGACGAAATCCATTGGTGCGCCGGGCAGCCGGTAACTGGAGGGGTTATCCCACCCCACAATGGCCGCAGCAGTGTGCACCCCCCGCGCTGCTGCCTCGCGCAGCAAAAAGCGGTCCAGCCGCCAGCCGGGTGTACTGGCAACCACCAGCCGCGGTTGATATTTTTCAAACAGATCGCCATAAAGGTTTGCGGTGAATTGGCGCTGTGAATTGACCAGCGCCTGGCGGGCCAGCCGCGAGCGGCGCAGCACCCAGGTGGCTGCGCGCACCAGCGGCATCAGCAGCTTGCCGCGCCGCGAGGTCTCGTACGCCATCTGGCGCAGGTGCCCGTCCATCGCATTGGTGTTGATGCGGTTTGAGCCGCCCATCCAGCGCAGAAAATGCAGCCAGTACTGAGCGTTGTGTTTGTAGCTTTCAAAATACTGGCGCGCCTGCTTGAAGCGCAGCCCTTCCACAATCAGTCCGGGTTGACCAAAGCGCTGTTGAATCTGCTCGCGCAGCCCGTCGTCGGTCAGCAGCACCACCTCCAGGCCGCCTTCCAGCAACGCGGGCAGTACATCGGTTTGTAGAAAATAGACCACCGCCAGACCATGGTCGGCGCTGATGAAAATGCGGGGTTTCGTCACAGGGTGCGGGTCTCCTTCATCATCCGGCATTACCGGTCATAATACCAGCGAAAAATAGCATCATACAGCGCCAGCAGTATGCGCTTGATGGGCGGAAAATCGAGCAGCGGATACTTCTTCTTCCTTCTTCTTCCCTCCCCTTTAGGGGAGGGCTGGGGAGAGGTCTCCCCTAAAGAGGAGGGCCGGGGAGAGGTCTCCCCTAAAGGCGAAGACTGGGCATTGGCTCCCACCGCGGCTGCCGGTGCATTCACGCCGCGCAGCGTGTTGCTCATATTCATCACCAGCGGCTCGGTGGGCATCAGGCGCAGGTATCCAGCGGCGTTCATTCGATCATCCAACTGCTTCACCTGCCCCATGGGCCGGTCCATCTGGAAGGGCAGAAACTCTGCCAGTACCCGCTTATAGGCCATAAACTGCCAGTGCGAGGCTCCCGCCAATGCGGTGACGCCGTGATAGGTCAGGCGGTAGTCGCTGCCGCCCTCATACCGCTGGCGAATCTCTGCCTCTTCCTGCCCCAGGCTGAGGTCAAATTCTAAAAAGGTCTGCCAGGGGATGAACTGCCCCTGCTCCAGCACGGTGCCAGATGTCTGGCTGGCCCAATCCAGCGTGCTGGTGATGGCCTCGTGGCGGGTGCGGAACGGCCGGGCAGTGACCATGCCCACTTTGGGAAAAGATTCCAGAATTTGCAGCGAGCGGCCCAGCCAGCCCGGTGAGAACAGCGCATCGTTGTCGGTGTAGGCGATGATCTCGCCCGGCGCGCCCGCCAGAATCATGTTCCAGGCGCCGCCTTTGCCCAGGTTCTTCTCCGAGAGGATCAGATATTGAATCCGCCCGGCCTGGTGCTCATCCAGCAAATACTGGCGCACTTCTTCGCAACTGGCATTGTCGAACACCAGCAGGTCAAACGGGTGATCCGGATCGCTGCTGGCATACAGGCTGTTCAGGCAGGCTTTGAGTACATCCAGCATCTGGGCGTAGAAGCCGCTCAGAAAGGGGATGTAGTTCAACACGGCCACGGTCACGCGCGCCGGTTTGGCAACTTCTTTAACATATTTGGCAGGGTTTTGTCCGATACGCATAATGATTGTTGATTTCAGATTTGAGATTTAGGATATATGAATTGTAACAATGGGCATAATAAGAACAGAAGCCAGGCTCCCTTCCCTTTAGGGAAGGGCGGGGGGTTAGGTCAGACCTCCCCACAGGGATGACCTAACAGCTGTTACGCTATTTAAATGAAGAATTTTCATCTGTCTCCCAAAAAACGCACATTTTGAAAGGTTAGCACGGGTACTCACCCGCCTTTATTCCGGGCGCGGTACTCGCGATAGGCCCGCACCGGGTGAAAAATGGCATGAGAGACCTGCGCCAGGGCATCTGAGTGCAGCCATGTCACCGGCAGGATCTCGACCTCACGCCAGAATTTGGCCCAGGTGAGCCTGGGCGGGCGCAGTTTCCCACCCGCCAGCCGGGCATTGGCATCCTGCAGCGTAAAGCGGGTCACCCAGCGTCCGCCTGCCAGCCGGATGTTCTCAAACGTCTCGGGCTGACGGTAGTGTGGCTGCCCGCCGGGCAGGTGGCTGTAATCGTGATCCTGGTGAATAATCATTACATCATCGGTGCCGTCAATCACCCGCCAGCCGTTGCGCCGGGCGGCGTAAATCATCCAGTTATCCCAGCCGGCGCGGCCCACTGTCAGGTCTGGAATATCCGTAAAGCACTCGCGCGGGAAGATGAAATAATCGCTGCCTGCCGGGGGGTGCAGCCGGCCGCGCTGGGCTACCTCGGCGTGTAGGCGCTCTGGCCAGCCTGCCGGATAATCCAACGGGGCGCGCACGTCCAGGTCCCAGCGCTGCCCCACCATCAAAAAGCGCCGGGCTTGCGCCGCCGCGGCGCGGGTGGCTTCCAGCACATCGGGCAGCAGAATCACATCAGCATTGACGTAGGCCAGGTAGGGCTTGTCGGTCTCCTGCCGGGCCAGGTTGAAAATTGAGGGAATCAATGGGGTGCCCTGGTCGTTGCGCTGCACCTGCGGCAAATGCCGCACGCCCAGCTCGCGGGCAGCTTCTGCCAGCCCTTCTTCCTCGCCAATCAGCAGCACTTCCACTTCAGGCCCCAGCGCCACCCATGAGCGGATGGCGTTGCGCTGAATCAGGTCAATGTGTGGGTTGGTGAAGGGCTTGGGCGCGGTAAAAATCGTCAGCATGGCTATTTCTCCCCGGGGTCAGGCTGATAGCGGTCATCCACATCGGTCATGGTTTTGTGTTGAATCGCCGCGTTGCGTTCGGCAAGCTGCGGATTGGCCTGCCAGAAGGCCAGTACATCCCGCCAGCTAAAATCTGGCTGTGTTCTGAAGTGCTCAAAGATAACGCGCAATACCTCCAGATCGGCCGGGGTATCCAGCGTCCAGCGCAGGTGCCCATAATCGGCTTCAGCATTGAGCTGCAGCACCTTGAAGCGCCCCGGCTCGTCATAAAAATAGGGCAGCACATGCTCGCGCTCATGCTTCAGCGTGGCTTCACGCCAGGCGCGTTCCAGCCCGGCAAAGCTGCACATTTCCAGGTCCAGGCCAATGGGGTAGGTGCGGTGCCAGGGCGGCGGCAGGCGGTTGCAGGCAAAATCGACGCTCTGCTCAAAGAATGCGGCAATCAACTCATCAATCTGGGCCGGATCTATCAACGGGCAGTCTGCGGTGATGCGGATGATGGCCTCGGCTTCAGCCGAGCGGGCCGCCTGGTAGTAGCGATCCAGCACGTCAAAGGGGTGCCCGCGGAAACAGGGCGTATCCAACCGGGCACATAATTCGGCAATAGGGTCATCCGCCGGGTCGGTGGTGGTGGCTGTCAGCACACCGCTCAGCAGGCGGGCGCGCCGGGCGCGTTGAATCACCCAGGCCAGCGCCGGCTGACCGCCCAGGTCGAGCAGCACTTTGCCCGGCAGCCGGGATGAGCTCATGCGAGCTTGAATGATGGCAATGGTGCGAGGATAGGTCATGGGCTGATTGTACTCAACTTTTGCGTGCTGTGGCGAAATCAATTGCCATTTCATAAGCGCCTAACAGTTTCAGAAAGTTCACCCGCCAGTCGGCGCGCTGCTCTGCCAGGGCGCGGGCGGCGCGCCCCATCTCGGGCAGGCGTTCCCGCATCCGGGCCGCAGCCACAATCCGCTCTGCCAGCGCCGCATCATCCCCATCGGGGAAGAGCCAGCCCTCCACCCCCGGCGTGATCCATTCGCGGTTGCCGGGAATATCTGAGACGATGGCCGGGCAGCCGCAGGCCAGCGCTTCCATCAGCGAGACCGATGAGCCGTCTGAATGTGACGCACTGATGTACAGGTCGGCCGCGTGATAGTACTGCGGCAGCCGCGTCTGACTGATCTGCCCGCCGAAGAGCACCCGGTCCAGCACATCGGCGCGCTGAAGGATCTGCCGGAGCTGCGGCCCTTGCGAGCCATCGCCCAGCAGAAAGAGCCGCAGGTCAGGGACCTGCGCCGCGGCGCGGGCAAACGCTCGGGCAATCACATCCACGCCGTAGAGCGGTTCCCAGGCGCGCAGCGCCAGCAGTGTGAAGGCCTCTTCCCAGCCCAGTTCGGCGCGCTGCGCCTCGTTTTCACCCGGCGAGAAGCGGCTCAAATCCACGCCCCAGGGGAACAGCACCGTGCGCTCTGCCGGGAAGCGGAACTCGGCAGCCTTTTGCTGCACTGCCTGGCAGTCACCCAGCAGCACGGTGGTATGGTTGAGGGTGAAGCGGGTGCGTCCTGGCATGGTGGCGGCATCTTTCAGCAGGTCCGAACCCCAGGACATGGTCACCAGCGGCTTGAAGCCTGTCAGCGCGGCCAGAAACGCCGCCGACTGCACCGGGCCCGCGTGCACCACATCCGGCTGAATGCGGCGTAAAATCTGCCGCAGGTCCAGCAGCAGGGCGGGGTAATCCCGCCAGGTGACCGGCCTTTGTCCCCCGCGCCAGCCAATCTGCTCCACCCGCGGCGGCAGCGGGCGATCCTCTTTCTGCACCCCGCGCCGCTCCAAGCGCAGCGAAAATACCTCGTTCCCGCTCTCTGCCAGCGAGGTCAAAAAGCGGTGATCGTGGGTGGTGTAATCTTTCGTAAAATATAAAATTCGCATTTTACGTTTCATGTTTCACCTTTCACGTTTCAAGTTGAAACCTGAAAGGCAATAATCCTTGGTCTTCAAGATGGCCGTGGATGGGTTGCAAGATAATGCATTAAACCACCGACCAGGGCCTTAGTTTTATTCGCCTGTTCATAGATAGATTGAAACACTTCAGGCGTGAGATAGCCAGCATCCAGGGTTACATAGAGCAGAGATTGTACTTCCGCAGCTGATCGGCGTGAAAAGCCCAGAAAACGTATGTATTCAGCATTTGTTTCACAATCAAAGCCTTCGGCGATGTTTGCCATCGTCGAAACTGCGGCGCGGCAAATTTGATCACGCAAACCATAGTCCTTGCTGAGCCCATTTTCTTTCATCAGGGCATAAACCTGTTGTGTGAGCAGCCGGGCTTCTTGCCAGGCTTGTAAATCTTCAAACCGCTTAATGGATGTCATCTTTACTCATAACGAGCCTATTCAATAAAACATAAATCGCTTTAACTTGAAACCTGAAACTTGAAAGGTGAAACTTATTGAATATCAGCCCAGCGCAGCTCTTTACCCGCAGGAATATCATGCCGGGCGGTGGCGCCGATGACCTCTGGCAGATGGGTGGGCAGAATGGCGCCGGGGGTTGCCGGGCGCAGCACGGCAATATCGGCACGGGTGATCTTTTCACCCGCCCGCAGATCACGCGCCGCGCGCAAACAGCGCCGCTGGATGATGACCGTCTCGCGTTCATTTTCGGCCACCTGTTTGTCTGCCGAGCCCAGGGCCCGTTCCAACTCGCGGGTGCGGTCCACCATCTCGCGCCAGGTGCGCGGGTCCAGCGCAAACCCATGATCCGGCCCCTCGCGGGAGGTGTCATCGGTGAAGTGCTTTTCCACCACGCGGGCGCCCATCGCCACCGCACCCAGCACCGCCGCATGCCCCGGTGTATGGTCCGACAGCCCCAGCACCAGCTCGGGGAACATCAGCGCATAGGTTTTTAACACATTCAAATGCACATGGTTGAAGTTCTCAATACTGCCGGTGTAATTCGTGTTGCACTGCATCAAAACCAACTGCGGGTTGATTGCCAGAATGGTATGCACAGCGCGCTGCACCTCGCCCAGGTATGCCGCACCGGTAGCCAGCAGCACCGGCTTGCCCTTGCGGGCAATATATTCCAGCTCTTCCAGCCAGTCAATTTCGCCCGAGCCGATCTTGTGCGCCGGAACATACGAATCCAGGTGATCCACCGCCTCAAAGTCATACGGCGAGGAGAAGTAATCAATGCCCACCTCGTCGCAAACAGCTTTCAATTCGGGCGTCCACTCAAAGGGCACCGATGCACCCTGATAAACCTCAAAGACCGATTTCTTCCATTTGGACTGGTGCGATTGCTGCCCGCCCAGCGAGCGAAAGCCGTAATCCGAAACGATCTGGGCCGCGCGGAAATTCTGGAACTTGGCGGCATCAGCCCCGGCTTCTTTGGCTAACCGGATCAGCAGTTTGGCGCGTTCCAGGCTGCCATCATGGTTGGCAGCAATATCCGCAATAAAATAGGTCGGATGGGTCAGACCGAGCGTGTGCGAACCGATGCGAATGTCCATTTCAGTTCCTTTCAATTGTTTTTTGGGGGAGGAAATTCAACCGCGCGCAGCCCGGCGCGCCTCAAACGCCTTAGCAGATCTTTTGCAGCCGGTTGGGCAGGCCGCTGTGATATTCCTGCGCAAACCGCGCCAGCCCGGTGTCAACCTCTGGCAGGGCGCGGCCCAGCGCCGCTGCCAGCTTGCCGGTGTTCAGTGCCAGGTTGGGCGAACGGGCCGCCTTCAGCCCGCTTTCGCTCACCCGGATGGGGGTAATCAGGCTTTCATCCAGCCCAAAATGGCGCGCCAGGCGGCAGCCAAACTCGTATTTGCTCACGGCTTCGCTGCTCACGGTGTGATACACCCCGTTCAGGCCGCGCCGCGCCATCTCCAGCAGAATATCTGCCAGATCGGTAGCCAGCAGCGGGCAAAACATCACATCGGTAAAGCCGTTGATGCGCTGCCCGGCGCTGAGATTGTTAAAGAAAAACTCACCCAGGCTGCGCCGCCCCGTCAGGCTCCAGCCATAAAAATTGACCCGCGCCACCGCCGCCTGTGGGTTGGCAGACAGCACCGCCTGCTCCCCGGCCAGCTTGGTGCGGGCATAGACCGAGAGCGGGTTGGGCAGGTCGGCTTCGGTATAGCCATCGCCAGGAATGTAGGGGCGGGCGCCGTCAAACACCGCATCGGTGGAGATGTGCACCAACCGCGTCCCGCGCTGGGCGCATTCAGCCGCCAGCAGCCCTGGCAGGCCAGCGTTCAGCCATTCGGCGCGTTCGGGTTCGGCTTCCACCGCGTCCAGGTGAGTCAGTGCCGCACAGTGAAACAGGATCTCCGGGCGGGCCTCGTCCAGCAGGCGCGTCACCGCATCCGTCCCAGACAGGTCTGCCGCCGCCACGTGAAAAGGCGCCCCCGGCAGCCCGCGCGTATTGACCACGCCGGTAACCGTATGTTCACCGGCGGCGCGCAGCGCCAGGTGAATGCCCAGCAGCCCGCTTGCTCCGGTAATCAGTACACGGGCCATCTTATTCGCCGTTTGCCAACTTGCCAGACTGATATTCGGCCTCAATCGGGGCAATCATCTGGCGGATCTGGTCAATATTCAGCCATTCGGGGTTGGTGTTGCTGGCATAGCGGAAGCCATCGGGTAGGGGGCGGCCCTGTTTTTCCCAGGCGCGCCCAAACCAGAGCGCCTCGGCAGGCTGCACCACAAACATGTCGTCCAGTTCCAGCGTGGTGCGGGCCTCATCATCCGAGATGAGCACCTCGTGCAGTTTCTCGCCCGGGCGGATGCCAATCACATCAATCTTGGCCTGGGGCGCCACGGCGCGGGCCAGGTCCACAATGGTGGTGCTGGGAATCTTGGGGACGAAGACCTCGCCGCCCTGCATCTGTTCGATACAGCGGATGACGAAGCGCACGCCCTGCTCCAGCGAAATCCAGAAGCGCGTCATGCGCTCATCGGTAATCGTCAGGCGGCCAGTCTCACGCTGTTTGAGGAAGACCGGCACTACACTGCCCCGGCTGCCCACCACGTTGCCGTAGCGCACGCAGGCGTAACGGGTGGCCCGCCCGCCGGCATAGGCATTGGACTGTACGAACAGCTTCTCGGCAGCCAGTTTGGTAGCGCCATACAGATTGACCGGGTTCACCGCCTTATCGGTGCTGAGCGCCAGCACGCGCTGCACGCCCGCATCCAGTGCGGCGTCAATCACGTTGCTGCTGCCCAGAATATTGGTCTTGATGGCTTCCATCGGGTTGTATTCGCAGGCGGGCACCTGCTTCAGCGCCGCCGCATGGACGACAATATCCACGCCGTTGAAGGCGCGGTGCAGGCGGTCGCGGTCGCGAATATCGCCGATGAAATAGCGCAGGTTGGGCGCATTGTACCCGGCCACCCGCATCTCATGCTGTTTCAGTTCATCCCGGCTGAACACAATCACCTTGGCCGGGTTATACTGCTCCAGCAAAATGCGGATGAATTTCTTGCCAAATGAACCGGTGCCGCCGGTTACCAGCACAACTTTATCGTTCCAGTTCATAGTCACCTCTACCTTCTACTTACTGCTTGCGAATGACAACCAGTGGATATTGCCCTTTTTCGCCGAACCAGTGCGGCCAGCGTTCTTCCAGTGCGTAGAGCAGGCGCAGCCACAGCTTGCCGCCCAGCACACGGTGAATGACGGCGCGCAGCCAGCGCACGCTGACGCTGCGCCAGACCAGAATCTCAAGGTCCATTTCGCCGCCCAACTCCCGGCGCAGCCCTTCGGCGTTTAATTTGCGCACAAAGGTACCGGTGGGAGCGGCAGGTTTGGACGAGCCAGCCGGAGCCGTTTGCGGTTTGGCGTCTTTACGGCGGTTGATCTGCCGCCCAACCCATTCCATCAGCCGCACCAGCCACTGCGTTTTCTGCATCAGCGCCGATTCTGTCCAGCCGTTGACGATGGCCGCGGCTGAATTGGGCGCCAGCACCCGGTGCAGCTCGCGGTAGGCGCGCGGCTGCTCTTCCACCGGCAGGTGGTGCAGGGTGTGCAGTGAGACCACGCCGTCAAAAACTTCCGGCGCAAAGGGCAGTCGGGCAACATCACAGACCACATACAGCCCGTGCTCACCCAGCCGCTGCCGGGCTTCTTTCAGCGCCACAATTGAAATATCAGCACAGACCCGGTGCGCGTAGCCTTCGGAATAGGTGCGGTATTCGGGGTACTGCACCGGACCCGAGCCGGCATCCAGCAGCAGCCGCCCCTGCGGTTTGATGTACCGCTTGATGCGCATGTGGCAGCGGTGAATATACTCACGCGCTACCGGGCGCAGGTCTTCATAGCGGGCATTTTGATAGAGACCATCGGCCTCTGTCTGCCAGCCCACCTGATCGTAAAAATCGGCAACCTGCCGCTTAACGTCCGGGTTCGTCATGCGTTGCCTTCCAGTCCAACGCCTCGCCAAGCAGGGCGTTGAAGGTCTCGCCGTAGAATGCTTGCCCTTCAGGACCAAACACCTCGTTCAAGGGGTGCGTTTTTACGTCATCCCACAATTTGACCAGGTGCCACGGGAACGGGCGGGGATAGTGGAAGAAGAAAGCATAAGCATACTGCCAGGCCCGCTGAACCTGCTCGCGCGTCAGGCGCTGCTCGGCAGGGTTCTCCAGCAGATGCCCCAGCAGCTTGAAGTAAGCCACCCACGAGTCAGGGTCGTGCGTAAAGCCGCGGTTGCGGTAATGGGTTTTGCCCGCCACAATCACCGGCACGCCGTTCATCGCCATTTCCATGCCGACCGTAGTGGTATAAACCAGCCCCAGGTCAGCCACATCCACCAGGTCGTAGGTGTTGATTTTTTCATCCGGCTTGATTACGCGGATATGCTCGGGCAGCTTGGGCAGCACACTGTGAATCACATCCACCATTGACTGCCCGTGCGTCAGCGTCTCACCGGGGTGCACCCGGATAACCAGTTGAATATCGGGGCGCTCAATAAAATACTGCACCGTGCGGGTAATCCACTCAGCCATATTGTGGCTGAAGACCTGGCGTCCCAGCGTCAGGCTGTCGCCCAGCACATTGGTCGCCAGCAGCACCACCGGGCGGTCATCCAGCCCCAGCGCCTGGCGAGCCTGCTCGCCGCCCTGGGCGGGCGCGCCCTGCCACAGCCGGGCGAAATTCTGCCACAGCATCCCCCGCTGACGGGCCATCATCAAAGAGCGCATTTTCTCAATTTGCGGCTCGCTCAACGGTTCGCTCTGGCAGGCCTCCCACAGCGTATCGGTGTTCTGGCTCATAATTTCATCATTTTGCGCCAGCCAGATGCGCTGCCGCTGCTCGCTGAATTCATAGGTCACTGCGGGAATGCCCAGCGAACGCGCCACGCGATACACCACGCCCAACTCCTGGATGGTGCCGTTGGGCACAATCACCACATCGGGGCGGTTGGTGCGCAGCCAGGCCAGCGCCGATTGGGCGGCGTCTTTGTTGCGCAGCATGCGCAGCTTGTAAATTTCGCTCTCGGGGTCCACATCTTCCACCTGCAGGGTGTACTGCGAATCGTAGCTGGACACCAGCTTGACGGCATCCACCAGGTTGGCGGGTAGGGGCGTGTACGGTGCCCGAGTGTTGATGAAGGAAACCACCCTGATCAACGACTCGGCCGGCGCCAGCACCCGGCGGGCGTAAGCATTCTGCCGCCGCAAATCAAACCGGTTGATCGGCTTCTGCCATTCAGCATAGGGCAGAAAACCCAGCGTCACCTCGTGCCCCTGGGCAGCCAGCCCCAGCGCCAGCATGGCGGCATGCTCAATCCAGTAGTGCAGGGTGGCAAAAACAAAAACCTTGCGTCCAGCGGGGGCTTGGGCGCGCAGCGCCGCAGCCTGCTGAACAACTTCGGGCAGAGCGGTTTGCAGATGTTTGAGCGAGAAGCGGGTTGAAATGGGGCGTCCGTTTTGCCGGACCAGCCAGTAGAGTTCGGCGGCAAAGGGGATTTGCCCCAGCACTCGTTTGACGGCGTCTTTGCCTGATGGTGTCATTGGTTCAAAACCTCAATCTGCCATTCTAAACGCGGGCGGACAGCCCCCAGCCGCGGTTCGGGCCACTGCATGCCCGGCGCGCCGGCGGCATCCACCGAAAATGTGAGCGCCTGCTCATCTTGAAAATAACGCTTGATGCGGTAGGCGCTGGCGTTGATGCCCAGGATGAAACGCCCTTCGTTCAGCAGGTCGGCGGGCAGCGCACACCGGCTGATGTAATGCCCGGCCGCGCGGGTGCCTTGCTGCTCATAAACATCGGGGTCATCCGTATCAAAGGCGGTAAAAACAGTCTCGCCGCGGGCGCTGAGCAAATACAGCCCTACGCGCAGTCCCTGAACGGGGGCGGCAAGTTTATACTCAATTTCAATGCTGGCAGGCTCGGTAGAGCGCAGTGTATCCACAATGCGACCCTGGCGGTCCAGCAGCCGCAGGGCAATCGGTTGGAAGGGTGCCGCCGCAGCGGGCACCTCTGCGGCGCTCCAGGTGCGCTCACCGGTGCGGGCAAACCCGTTGGACAGGTAGTAATCCACCGCCTCGGTGGTGGGCGCCCGCATCGCCAGTCGGCCCTGGTCAATCACCAGCGTTTCTTCGGTCAGCCGCAAAATGGCCGACATGTTATGGCTGACGAACAGCACCGTGCGCCCCTGGCTGGCAACATCGCTCATCTTGCCCAGGCACTTGCGCTGGAACTCGGCATCGCCGACTGCCAGCACCTCGTCCACCACCAGAATCTCGGGCTCCAGGTGGGCTGCCACGGCAAAAGCCAGCCGCAGGTACATGCCGCTGGAATACCGCTTGACCGGGGTATCAATAAATTTCTCTACCTCGGCAAATTCCACCATTTCATCGAATTTGCGGGCAATTTCAGTCCGGTGCATCCCCAGGATGGCGCCGTTCAGGAAGATATTTTCCCGTCCGGTCAGCTCCGGGTGAAAGCCTGTGCCAACTTCCAGCAGCGAGCCTACCCGCCCGTGAATCTCAGCCCAGCCTTCAGATGGGTCTGTAACCCGGCTGAGGATCTTGAGCAGCGTGCTTTTACCCGCACCGTTGCGCCCGATCACGCCCAGCACCTGCCCCTGCTTAACGTCAAACGAGACGCCGCGCAGCGCCCACAGCGTTTCTTCTTCATCTTTGCCCGAGCGCAGCCGCCGCAGCGGTGACCCAGCCCATTCGCTCAGGGTCTCGCGCAGGGTGGTATAGGCCGTTGCCGTGCTGCCCAGCCGGTAGCGCTTGCCCAGATTTTCAACCCGAATCGCCAGATCACTCATTGGTTACACCATGTCGGCAAACAGCCGCTCCATGCGCCGGAAGTAGAACAGCCCGCTGACCAGCAGCAGCAGCGCCACCCCCGCCGAAATGCCCAGCATGGGCCAGAAGGTTGGCTGCGGTTGAATGCCCAGCAGCGCCCAGCGAAAACCTTCCACCACACCCGTCATCGGGTTAATGCCGTACAGCAGCCGCCATTTCTCGGGAATCATGCTCGCCGGATAGACTACCGGCGTAATGAACATCCAGAACTGCGTCAGGAAGGGAATGATATAGCCCACATCCCGGTACATCACGTTCAGCGCAGCCAGCCACAACCCCACACCCAGTGCAGTGACCAGCGCCAGCAGCAGCAGAAGCGGCAGCCACCAGGCAGCGGCGGTGGGCCAGGTCTTGTAGTACAGCATCATGCCCAGCAGCACCACAAAGGCAATTGCAAAATCCACCAGCCCGCTGAGTATGGACGACAGCGGCAGAATCAGCCGCGGAAAATAGATCTTGGTAATCATGTGCCGGTTGTTCACCAACGAGCGGCTGGCGTCGTTGAGCGCCTTGGAGAACAGCCCCCAGGGCAGCAGCCCGGCAAACGAGAAGAGCGGGTACGGCACGCCGTCTGACCCAACCTGCGCCAGATTGCCGAAGAAGATGGAGAAAACCACCATCGTCAGGAATGGTTCCAAAACCGCCCAGGATGCGCCCAGCAGCGTTTGCTTATAGCGCACCTTGATGTTTCGCCAGGTGAGAAAATACGTCAGCTCGCGAAAATCCATCAGGTCGCGCCAGTTCAGCGGCGCCCAGCCTTTGATGGGGCGCAGAATCACGGTGCGGGGGGCCGGCAGACGGGGTTGACTCACGCAGCCTGCCTGGTCTCGCGATACCATGCGATGGTGCGGCGCAGACCTTCTTCAAAGTCCACCGCCGCCCGGAAACCAAATTCCCGCGCCGCTCGGCTCGTATCCAGCCCGCGGCGGGGCTGCCCATTGGGCTGGGTGGTATCCCAGACCAACCGGCCTTCAAAGCCCGTCAGCCGGGCAATCTTCTCGGCCAGGTCTTTGATGCTGATTTCATTGCCAGAACCCAGGTTCACCGGGTCCGATTTGTTGTATTTCTCGGCTGCCAGCACAATGCCCTCGGCAGCATCTTCCACATACAGAAACTCGCGGGTGGGCGAGCCGTCGCCCCACAGCGTCACCTCGTGTTCGCCGCGATCCTGCGCTTCGAGCATCTTGCGGATCAGCGCCGGGATGACGTGCGACGAGCGCGGGTCAAAATTATCGCCGGGGCCGTACAGATTGACGGGCAGCAGGAAGATGGCATTATAGCCGTACTGTTGACGATAGGCCTGCGCCTGCACCAGCAGCATCTTTTTTGCCAGCCCATAAGGAGCGTTGGTCTCTTCGGGGTAGCCGATCCACAGATCGTCTTCTTTGAATGGCACCGGGGTGAACTTGGGGTAAGCGCAAACCGTGCCGATGGCCACAAATTTTTCCACGCCCTTCTGCCAGGCCGCGTGCATCAGCTCCACGCCCATCATCAGGTTGTCGTAGAAAAATTCGGCGGGTTTTTCGCGGTTGGCGCCAATGCCGCCCACATGCGCCGCCAGGTGAATAATCACATCCGGGCGGGCATCATCCAGCATCCGGCGGATATCCACACCCTTCACCAGGTCATACTGTTCAATGGTTGGGACGAAAATTTCGGTGGCGCCGCCCTGGCGCAGCCGGGCCTGCACATGCCGGCCCAGAAAACCCGCCCCGCCCGTCACGCAAACGCGTCGATTCTTCCAGAATTCAGATGCAGAGGTCATGACCGTTTTTCCTCCCACTCCAAAAAGATTTTAAGTTCTTTGATTCGCAGCAGTGCGGTACGCCCATTGGCAGGGGCCTCGGCATCCAGCAGCGGCAGGCCCTGCTCCAGGCAGGTCAACCGGCAGACTTCGGCCACTTCGCCTTCGCCAATCACCCGCACCGCCTCGGCGCCGCCGGCATGGGCCTGCGCCAGTGCCTCCTGTGTGCGCTGCCGGATCAACCGGTACAACCCAAACGAGGTCTGGATGTAATCCACTGTCAGCCGGGCGCGCAGGGCTACCCCTTCGGGCGTAATCAGATAGCGAAATTTGCGCCGCTCAATGCGCCGCACTTTGACGTATCCCTTATCAACCAGGCGTTTCAAATGCCAGTTGATGGTCCCAATGGCTACTCCCAGTTTGGCAGCCAGCGTGGCCTGGGTTGAATCGGGCTGCTGCTCGATCTCTTCGAGGATAATCAGGTCGCGATGGCTGTCGGGGGAGGTGGTACTGCTCATAAAGGTTCCAATATTCAACGGCTGAATTATACCTGCCGCCGCTGTTTCGGTCAAGGGAGGTTTTACGGGCGGCGGCTCCCCCTGCCCGGCGCAGTTGTGCGGCGCGTTTCCTGGTTCGGCAAACGTTTTTGAGTCCCAAACCTCGGCGCTGGTGATTGTACTTTATCCCCATTTTTCGGTACAATAAGCATGATGGAGACTCTGGCATGAGCACAAACTTTATTCTGGATGTTAACGAAGCTAACTTTGAATACGAAGTGATCAGCTTCTCCCAGAATACGCCCGTGGTGGCGGCGTTTTGGGCTGCCTGGCGTCAGCCTGCCCAGGAGCTTTCGGCGCTGCTCGAGCGCCTGGCGCGTGAGGCCCAGGGCACCTTCCGGCTGGCGCGGGTGGATGCCGACCGCAACCCCAACCTGACGGTGCGCTACGGCGTCCGCAGCCTGCCTACCGTCAAAGCCTTCACCCAGGGGCAGGTGGTTGCCGAGTTTGTGGGCCTGCAGCCCGAAGGCCGAGTCCGCGACTTTTTGAGCAGCATCACGCCGCCCAGCCCCTTCAACCTGGCGCTGGAACGCGCCGATGGCTTCTATCACCTGCACCAGTATGACCAGGCCGAGAAGGCTTACCGCCGTTTGCTGGAGCTGCAGCCCGGCACCCCCGCCGCCCTGCTGGGACTGGCGCGCACCCTGCTGCGCCGCGGCACCGCCCCCGAGGCGCTTACCATCCTGAAAGATTTTCCCGACAGCCGCCAACTGGTTCAGGCCGAACTGCTGCTGCCGTTGGCTGAACGGCTGATGGATTTACAGGCCGGGCGGCTGCCCGCCGAGGCCGACCTTGACGCGCTCTTCACCCGCGCCCTGCAGATGGCCCAGCGCGGCAATATCTACGCCGCTCTCGATGGATTGATTGAACTGCTGCGCCAGGACAAGCGCTATGGCAGCGGCTGCGCCCGACAGGCCGCTCTGGGGTTAATTGAACTGCTGGGCGATGACGACCCGGCCACCCGCAGCTATCGCAATGAACTGGCTACGGCGTTGTTCTAACACTATTTCGGAGGTATCCAAATGAAATTTTCTTTTACCCGCCTGCTCGGAGGTTTACTTGTGCTGGCTGCACTGCTGACCGCCTGCACCCCCGTGCCGGCAGCTATTTCTCCCGCGGTTGAAGAACCCGGTGAGATTCAACCCCCTGCCCCGGTTGAAGAACCCACGGCAGAATCAGAAGTTGTGGAGGAGGAAGCTGTGACCACCAAATTAGGCCCCGGAATTGTGCCCGAAGGCGCAGTTGTTGAAATCACTGCCTACGGCGCCCCGGCTGTCGGCGACAGCAATCAGAAGATGCCGATTGCCCAGGCCGTGTCCAGCTCGGTGGGTCTGACCGGTGAAGCCGATAACCTGCCCGAAGCCGCCCTCAAAGAACTGAATAACGCCCTGGCGGCAGAATCAGATGGCCTGTATGTGGTCATTTATGCCGGTGTGCAGGGCAGTGGCGGCTACGGCGTATCCATCGAATCGATGAAGCTGAACGGCGGCATCCTGGAAATCACCTGGGTGCTCACACCGCCCAAAGGCCCCGCCATCACCGTGCTGACGCACCCCTACCTGATCGCTCACATTACCGGCCTCAAAGTGACGCCGGATAACGTCGTTTTTGTGCAGAAGAAATAGCCCGGCAACTGCCGGTTGATATCAAAGAGCCGCGCCCATACCGGCGCGGCTCTTTGATTATTTTTGCCTCAACTTCCGCATTAAGCAGCCGGTACGTACCCCAGCCCTGCGGGTGAAATATCATCCACTGGCAGAACATCCACCAGTTCATAGGTGCGGCTGCCCAGCCCCAGCGCCTCGCCATATTCCAGCACCTTGTAGGGATCTTTGTATGGCCCATGCAGCCAGGCGAAGGGATGCCCCTCGTGATGGGCCACTTCCATTGATGTCGGAATATTTTGCTCCAGCAGCGGGGTTTTGGCGGTCATATCCAGCACAGCCTGATCAATCGCCACAATATCATCCGAGCCGAAGATGCCCGCATCCGGCAGGATGGGCAGGCTGGTAAAGCCAAAGCAGTCACAGACGGGCGTCATATGCGTCGCCAGCGCCAGGTGCACCGCCTTGCCCGGTTCAAAGCTGTCCATCACAATCTTGGTGCTGATCGCCATGGCTTCCTGGAAGGCCCAGAAGTTCTCCGGGCGGATCACCAGACTGCCCGCCGGGGCCACCTTCAGGCAGCGCCCGCACTGATTGCACGGTTCAAAGTGCAGGTGCAGCTCGCCGGGCTGCTCCCGGTCTTCCACCAGCGCCTGGAAGGGGCAGGCCGCTATAATCTTCTTACGGGTTTCTTCGTCGGGACAGTTTTCGCTGAACCAGTAGCGGTCAAAGTGATGCACATCGTGCATCTGGCTGCGCGTCTTGCTGGCCATGCTGCCCAGCGCCAGGTTCTTGAAGGCCGCCCCAAAGCTGCAGCTCGGGTGCCCCTTGACATGGGCAAAGTTGACGATGAACGTGGCGTCATGAATCATGCCGCCCAGCTTCCACTCGGTGATGTTCTTGTAAGCCCACTGCCGGGTATAGACGTACTGATCGCGCAGCCCGTTGGTGGGGTACACCGGGCAGCCCAGAGTTTCGTGGCTGTAGCCGCGCTGCTCGTGCCCGGCCACATCCCAATCCAGGTCCACCACAAAGGGCCGCCCGCCGCCGTCTTTAACGGCCTGAATTACTTTGCGGACAAACACCGGGTGGATGGTGGAATAAGACAGATTGTTGCCCAGGTGCAGTTTGATGGCAACATATTCATCTTTGACCCGCTCTCGCAGGTTCAGCCGTTCCAAAATCAAATCGAGCTTGGCGGGCAGGGTTTCTTTGCCTTCCAGCCGGGCCTGACGGGGCGAGCCCCAGTAAACAGTGCTGGTCATGGTCAATCTCCTTTACGGGTAAATTAGAGCAAATCGTTTTGGAACATTTCTTCCAGAAACGGGTCTATTCAAGCGCCTCGGCGCCCCAGGCTTGCACCAGGTGCCCGTAGAACTGCACCATGGGCGCCAGGGCATCCAGCGCAATGCGCTCGTTCACGCCATGCACGCGACCCAGCTCTTCCTTATTCATGATGTAAGGGGTAAAGCGGTACACCTGCGTGCAGATGCCGGAATAGTGCCGGGCATCGGTCGCGCCCAGTACAAGGTACGGCGCCACCAGCGATCCGGGGAAAGTCTGCCGGATGGCTGTCGAAAGGCTGCGATAGATGGCTGTATCCACATCGGATGTCGGCGTGGGGTCCCAACTCGCCTCGGTGGCTTCCACCGACACCCGCTCATCAGCAATGATGCGGCGCAGCCGCGCCAGGGCGCTTTCCACAGTCTCGCCGGGCAGCAGCCGCAGGTTGATCACGGCTTCAGCCTGCGCCGGCAGGATATTGTCTTTGATGCCGCCCTTTACGATGGTGGGTGCAATGGTGGTGCGGATGATGGCGTTGAGGTTGGGCGCATCGGCAGTCATGCGCTGCACCAGTCCGCCCAGCAGCCACAGGTTGGCCATCACAAACTGGATGCCAAAGTTGGCGCCCGAGCCCAGCTCGCGGTAGAGCGTCTCAATGGCTTTGAACCGTGCCGGGAACTGCGCCCCGTCTAAGCGGGCCAGCGCCCGCCCCAGCGCGCCAATCGCCGTCTGCCGTGCCGGCGTCGCCGAATGTCCTGCAATGCCGGTTGCCGTCAGGTGTACGCTCAGGTAGCCCTTTTCGGCTACCCCCACGGTTGCTACGGGCGCTTTCACACCCGGCGTCAGGCCTTCCACCAGACCGCCGCCTTCGTCCAGCACTGCAGCCAGTTGAATGCCTTCAGCTTCCAGCGCCGCGGCAATTGCGCCTGCGCCAATTTCCCCGCCAATTTCTTCATCAATGCCAAAGGCCAGGTAAATGGTCCGTTCAGGTTGATAGCCGGTCTTGATCAGGTTTTCAACCGCTTCCAGAATAGCCACCACCTGTCCCTTGTCATCCAGGGTGCCGCGGCCCCACAGGTAGCCCTCGGCAATCTCACCAGAGAAGGGCGGGTACTGCCACTGGTCGCGGGTTGTCGGGTCAATTGGCACCACATCCATATGCGCTGCCAGCAGCACCGGCAGCAGGTCGTGGCGGCTGCCCGTCCAGACGAAGACCAGCGCA
>Ga0116149_1000488_pt1 | contig 51971 bp, 35 predicted proteins | sample AD_UKC057_MetaG_FD_89787 | JGI IMG/M metagenome (GOLD analysis project Ga0116149, IMG submission 89787) | Active sludge microbial communities of municipal wastewater-treating anaerobic digesters from USA - AD_UKC057_MetaG | ecosystem: Engineered > Bioreactor > Anaerobic > Digestate | place: USA...
GTCCTGCCCCTGGAGGATCCGCACCTCGCCGCTGGCCAGCGCGACGAGGGCGATGCGACCCTTCTCGGTCGGCAGGGCGATGCGGGTCTGGTCGGGGCTGAGTTCCATCAGGTCCAGGAGGAAGCCTTCGAGTTGCTTGAGGGACCCAGCCGGCAGCACGTCGGTGATGCCGGGGCCTCGCGCGGGGTCGATCGCGAAGACGCCCTGCTGCATGGCGTCGGGCGGACAGGGAAGCGTCGTCTTGGCGCTGGTGAAGAGGATGCGCCCGTCGCTCAGGCAGCGGACGCGGGCGGTCGGATGGAACAGGACGCCGGCCAGCTCCCTGACTGGCGGCGCCTGGTCCGCCTCGCCGGCCGCCTGCTTTACGCGCCGCCCGTCCGGTTCAAAGATGCGGTGCAGTCGCAGCGTGCCCAACTGCGATCGCTCGCGTGCCCCGCGCGGGTCCTGCCCGGCGACGCAGCAGAGCGACTGTCCGTCCGGCGTCCAGTCGGGATACTTGGCGGCGGGGTTGGCGATCTCGATGACCTCGCGCGTGTCGAGGACGACGCGGAGTTGCTGGCCGGCCACGACCGCCACGCCCAGGCCCTTGGGATGGGCTCGCAGAGAGTGCACCTGCCCGAAGGCCTCGGACAGTTTCCTGGCGGGGGAGACTTTTCCGTCCTGGATGGACGCGACGACAATCGAGTGATACGGGACCGTGAACTCCCGCAGTTCCTGCCGCTCCTTGTCGGTCAGGAGCTTGTCCAGGACGGCGGCGTGTTCATCGCGGAGGCAGAGCAGAACGGTCAGGGAGAAGTCGGGCCTGCTCTCGAGGTCGAGGTCGGCGGCGTCCCACTGGTCTTTCGGCAGGGTCTTCACCCGCTCAGCCAACATGCGGGCCTCCAGGGCGACCTCCGCCTGCTGTCTGGGCGTCAGGAGTCTGCGGGCTTCGTCCCAGGTGGCGACGTCGCGGGTGACGGCGGCGAACAGGGTTCGCGAGTCGCCCGCGAGAGCGGCGCGGCGCCCGCCTTCGATCCGGCCGGGCAGGAGCTTCCCCTGGGCGTCGATGAGTTGCAGGTCGTCGCCGCCGGACAGCAGCCCGACCTGCCCGTCGGCGGACCAGACGATTTCATGTTCGGGCCAGCACCCCGAGCAGCAGGCCAGGGCGGCGGACAGAACGATCGCGATTGCGTGTTTCATGGTCAGTGTCCTTTCACGGGGAGGTCCCACATGGAGCTTCCGGGCGACCGCAGCCGGGTGCTCGAATCCGCGGCCACGGAGTGGCTTGAGGACAGGCGGGCCAGGCGGCGGTAACTCCAGAAATCGCCCGGGACGGCCCTTGGGTTTGACGTCGCGTCAGCCGGGCGGCCGGCCGCCAGGGCGTGAACCGGGGGTGCGGGGGTCGCGGGCGCGAACGACGCGCGGGCGAACCATCCGAGGGCCGACCCAAGGGCCACACAGGCCGCGGCGGCCAGCGCGCGAGTCAGGAACAGGCGAACGCCCGCCAGGTGCGAGGGGGCGGGGAGGCGAGCGGCGGCGTCATACGCGTCCAGCACGCTGGAACGCAGGCTGCGGCGGTGCTCCTGGGACAGCGGGATCTCCGGTGGGCCTTGCAGCAGCGAATTCCACTGGTCAGCGTCGGGATCGGTCATGTCGTTTCTCCTTGGCGTTCGGGCGGCGGCTCGCCCAGCCGCGTTCGCAGCCGTTCGAGGGCCCGGCACAGCCGCGTGCGGGCGGCGCCGGGCTTGAGGCCCACAACGGCGGCCACCTCGGCCATCTCCAGGCCCTGAAGGAATCGCAGTGTCACGATCGTCTGGTCCAGTTCGCTCAACTCGCTGATGGCCAGGTACGTCCGGGCCCAGGCCTCGCGTTGGGCGGCGCGGTGGCTGGGGTCTTCGTGGCGCTCGTTGAACCGCCCGGCCCGCGTTGCCTCCTCCATCACCCGCTGCCGACGGTGCGACTGGCGGAGGTGTGCGTTGACCGCGTTGGAGGCGATGGCATAGAGCCAGGCGCGGAAGCCGGCCCCGCCGCCCCGGAAGGTCCGGATGCCGGCGGCGACCTGGAGGAAGACCGTCGCCGTGACGTCTTCCGCGAAGTCGCTGACGAAGAGACGCCGCAGGCAGTAGGAGTAGATGGGGGCGTACCAGGCGTCGTACAGCCGCCCCATCGCCTCCCGGTCCGTGCGGGCCAGGGCGATCAGACGATCCTCGTCGTTGTTGTCCGCGGACTGCTGCGTCATCGCTCTGACGGCCTTCCCGCCCACGTAGAGATGCGCGGGCTGCCACTATGTTACATCAGCCGCGTGGGAATTCCCGTGATTGGCGGCCGGCACGCGGCAGCGGATCGCCGTCCGCCGCGGGCTCCCTGAAGACAACAAGAGGCCCCGGGCGACTTCGCGGGTCGCCCGGGGCCTTGTTCACCTGCCAGGTCGTTTGTGCGCGGGGCTACATCTGGGAACCGTTGCCTCCGGCACAGACGGTCGCCGAGCGGCGCTCGTGGCGGACGGAGCGGCTGGGCTGGATCTTCGACTTCTGCCCGCAGGCCACCTCCCAGACGCCCAGGGGCTCGGCGCTGGGGACGGGGGCGGCCAGGTCGTCCGGGCCCAAGCCCTGCGGCTCGGGATAGCTGACGATCAGGCCCTCGAAGTTGCGCAGCACCGTGTGCGTGGGGCTGGTCGAGATGATGTAGTTGGGCAGCAGCGGGATCTTCCCGCCTCCGTGCGGGGCGTCGACCACGAAGGTGGGGATCGCCAGGCCGCTCAGCCGCCCGCGGAGATACTCCATGATCTCGATGCCGCGAGAGATCGGGGTGCGGAAGTGCTCGACGCCGCGGACCAGGTCGCACTGGAAGAGGTAGTACGGCCTGACGCGGTTGCGGACCAGCGAGCGACAGAGCTGCTCCATGACCTGCGGCGCATCGTTGACTCCGCGCAGGAGCACCGTCTGGTTGCCCAGCGGGATGCCCGCGTCGACGAGTTTGGCGCACGCGGCCTCCGCCTGCGGCGTCAGCTCGTTGGGGTGGTTGAAGTGGGTGTTGACCCACAGCGGGTGATAGCGTCGCAGCATGTTCACCAGCTCGTCGGTGATCCGCATGGGAAGGACGACCGGCGTACGGGTGCCGATGCGGATGATCTCGACCGAGGGGATGGCGCGGATGGTCCGCAGGACCTCTTCGAGGGCCTCGGTGGCCATGGTGAACGGGTCGCCGCCGGAGATGATCACGTCGTGGATCTCGGGGTGGGCGGCGAGATAGGCGGCGATCTGCTGGAGCTGATTGCGTGCGAGGGTGGTCTCGCGGCTTCCGGCGACGCGCTTGCGCGTGCAATGGCGGCAGTACATGGCGCAGGTGGTGGAGACGATCACCAGCGCGCGGTCGGGGTAGCGATGGACCAGCCCGGGCACGGGCATGTCCTCGTCTTCCTCCAGCGGGTCCTCGCGGAGGAAGTCCGGATCGCAGAGTTCCCGCCCGCGCGGCACGCACATCTGGTAGATGGGGTCGCGGTCCTGGAACTTGCGGATCAGCGAGGCATAATAGGGGGTGATGGCCATGGGGAACCGCGCCGCCGCCTTGGAGAGGCTGGGGGGGACCCGCATGCCGGGGAACGCGTCGCGCAACTGGGGGATGCTGCGCAGGCGGCTTCGCATCTGCCAGCGCCAGTCGTTCCAGTCGGCGCCGGCGGCCCACTCACTCAGACGGGGCGAGAGAGGGCACTCGCGGACGACGGCATCCGTCCCGTCGCCGCATAGGGGAGGCTTGTCGGAGGCGGAATCACCATCCATAGAACTCTCTGTCTTTTTCATTTCGGCTCGAACTCCTTCTACGTGTCGGCCATATATAGATGCCAAGGCTACTGCGTCAGGAACGCGGCAGCCCGCGCGGCGAACACTCGCCGCAGCGGATCAATACTCGTCATGACCTCGTGTCGATTCATCCCCATGGTCGTGAAGGGAGCGAACAACGAGACGAAGGTCATCAGCCCGCGCCCGAGGCGGCGGACCTTGATGGGATCCAGCGGTCCGCCTGCGAAGGCGGCAACGTTCTGGCCCAGATGGGCCAGGTAGCCCGCATACGGCTCGGTGGGCTCATCCTGCGGATCCAGTTGAATGCTGGAGAGCATGCGTTCCTGGAGCAGGAAGAACTGCGCGGGTCGATCGCCGTAGAAGCCAACGTGGGCGTCGACCATCTGGAGGACCGTGTCCTCCAGGGTGGGCGGCATGTCGCCTCCGCCGCACATCCGGTGAATGAGATGCTCGACGGCATCCTCGACCAGGGCAGTCATCACTTCATTCTTGCTGGTGAAGTGGCGATAGAATGTGCCCTTGCCCACGTCGGCCCGCTCGGTAATGTCCTCGACCGTAGTTGCGTCAAAACCCTTGGTCCCGAACATGTCCAATGCCGCATTGAGCAGGCGTCGGCGCGTCCGCGTTGCCCGTCGCTGCGAGCGTGTCAGTCCGTCTTCTGCTTGTTCTTCCTTCACAACCATGTGTGACTTTATAGTCACTTTTGACCAACAGTTCAAGAGTTCGCGCGACATTTGTGTAGAAATATTTGCACTACCGCTTTATCGGCGGAATGCGGCGACACCCAACAACAATATCTTGGGGTAAACCCAAGAGTACAGCGATGGCTGAGCTGGCGGAATAACTGGGGCGTCCTGCGGTAACGTGGACGATGTCTTGGAATACAGTCAAAAGTGACCATTTAGTACCGAAGATGCCGCAAGCATTGACGGACGGGTCGGTTACCGAAGGTCCTGGTACGCGGTGGTGGGGCCTTCCCATTCCGGCAGTCACCTGCGGACGCTGATGCGAGAGGCTGTTGGCGGAAGAAGGCCTCCAGAACAGCCGGATGAGGACAGTACGCAAAATCTCGGGCGGCAATTGCATCGCTTGTCCGGCGTCGGTAGAGTAATGGCCGCTCGGCCATCGGCTGGGCGAGATGCGAACCATACTGGAAAGGGACAGCTCATGAGTCGTTGGAAACCCGCAACTACGTGCCTGCTGGCCTTGGTGTTGATGATGTCGTGCGCGACCCAAGCCGCCGGTCAAAGCGACAAGGAAATCGACCAGATCAAGGCTGCCGCTCCGGCCAAGGCCCGTGTTCAGCCAGCCAAGCCCCGCAAAGTTCTGGTCTTCAATCTCTGCAAAGGCTTCAAGCACAGCTCAGTCCCCTATGGCGCCAAGGCGCTGGAGATCATGGGCGCCAAGACGGGTGCGTTCGAGGTTGTCTGCAGCGAGGATATCGGCATGTTCGCCGCCGACAAGCTCGCCGCCTTCGACGCGGTGGTCATGAACAACACCACCGGGGAACTGTTCGCCGGCGACCCGCGGGAGGATCAGCTCAAGAAGAGCCTCATGGACTTCGTCAGGGGCGGCAAGGGCGTCATGGGCATCCACGCCGCCACCGACTGCTTCTACAAGTGGCCCGAATACGGGCAGATGATGGGCGGCTACTTCCACGGCCACCCATGGAACGAGCAGGTCGGCGTCAAGCTCGACGAGCCCGGCCACCCGCTTAACGCCGCGTTCGGTGGCAAGGGCTTCGAGGTGGCCGACGAGATCTACCAGTTCCGCGATCCGTACTCGCGAAAGGAGCTGCGGGTCCTGCTGAGCCTGGACCTCGCCCGGACCAACATGAACAAGGGCGGCATCAACCGCAAGGACGGCGACTTCGCCGTCGCCTGGTGTCGCTCGTGGGGCCGGGGCCGGGTCTACTACATGTCGCTGGGCCACCGCCACGAGATCTTCTGGAATCCTCCTGTCCTCCAGGCGTACCTGGACGGTGTGCAGTTCGTCTGCGGCGACCTGAAGGGCGACACCGATCCGGCAGCCGCCGCCGCTGGCGCGACGACCGGGCCGGACTCGCGCCTGGGTGACGCGATCAAGGCCGTTGCCGCATATGCCTTTGGGCAATCTCACCAGCCGCTGATCACGCTGGAGGAGATCGTCTTCGCCTCCACCAAGGATCCCGCCGCTCGCCAGGCGGTTGCCGCCGCCCTGGCCAACGTGTTGTCCGGCCAGGCCACCGACGACGGCAAGTCATTCATCTGTCGCATGCTCTGGGTCATCGGCGACAAGGAGTCGGTGCCGGCCCTGGCTGGGCTGTTGGGCCACGAGAAGCTCTCGGACATGGCCCGCTACGGCCTGGAGCGCATGGAGGTTCCCGAGGCCGGGGCCGCCTTGCGCGAGGCCCTGCCCAGGCTCAAGGGGCGTCCGCTGATCGGCGTGATCAACACGCTGGGCCAGCGGCGCGACGTCGCAGCCGGCGCGGAGATCGCCGCGAGGCTGAAGGATTCCGACTCCGCCGTCGCGGAGGCCGCCGCTCGGGCGTTGGGGAAGATCGGCGGGCCCAAGGCCGCCGACAGCCTTCTGGCCGTTCGCGGCAAGGGCTCGGCCAACGTGGACAACGCCGTGGTCGACTCGCTGCTCAAATGCGCCGAGTCGCTGGCGGCTGCGGGCGGCAAGGACCAATCGGCCGCCATCTTCGAGTCGCTCTCGAAGGGGCAGCCGTTGCAGGTGCGAATCGCCGCGCTGCACGGGCTGCTGGCCCTGCGGCCGGAGCAGGGGATGGCGGCCGTGACGGAGATGCTCGCCGGGGCCGACCCCAAGATCGCCGCCCTGGGCGCCCGTTTTGTTCGCGACATTCCGGGCCCGCAGGCCACGCAGGCGTTCGTCGCCCAGTTGCCCAGGCTCGCCCCGGCCGGACAGGTGCTGCTGCTGGACGCCCTGGCCGGGCGAGGCGACGCGGCGGCCTTGTCGGCGGTCGCGAAGTGTGCGTCGGCCGACGACGCTGCAGTCCGCCAGGCCGCCTTGCGGGCCCTGGGCGAGATCGGCGACGCCTCGGTCGTCGGCGTGCTGGCCAAGACGACCGTTGCGGGCGAGGACGCCGACAAGCGCCAGGCCCGCGAAAGCCTCACCCGCCTGAAGGGCGAGGGCGTCGACGCCGCCATCGTCGCCCTGCTCAAGGGCGGCCAGGAGAGCACGCAGGTCGAGTTGATCCGCGTCCTTACCGACCGCCGCGCCGCGGGCATCGAGCAAGCCCTGCTGGAGGCCATCGCGTCCGCTACGCCCGCCGTCCAGGCCGAGGCCGTCCGGGCCATGGGCGTGCTGGGCGATCACCGCGCTCTTGCGCCGCTGGTGGCCACGCTGACCAGGACGCAAGACGACGCCATCCGCCAGGCTGCCGAGAAGGCTGCCGCCTCCGTCGTCGTCCGCGTGAGCAAGCCCTCCCAGAGCGCTCCGCCCGTGCTGGCCGGGCTCAACGGCGCCCAGCCGCCCGCCAGGGTCGCCCTGCTGCGCGTGCTGGCGAAGATCGGCGGACCGCAGACTCTTACCGCGGTTCGAGGAGAAGTGGACAACGCCGACCCCGCCGTTGCCGAGGCGGCCATCCGCGCCCTGGCCGACTGGCCCGACGCCGCCGCCATCGACGACGCCCGCAAATTGGCCAAGTCCGCTCCGGACGCCCGCCTGCGCATCATCGCCCTGCGCGGATTCGTCCGCCAGGCTGCCATGAAGGCCGACGCCACGCCGCCGCAGCGAGTCCAGTTCTACCAGGATGCCATGAACCTGGCCGCCCGCGTCGAAGACAAGAAGATGGTCCTGTCGGCCATCGCCCAGGCCAAGGACCCCGCCGCCCTCAAGCTCGTCGAGCCGTGCCTGGATGACGAGGCGCTGGCGGCGGAGGCGTGCCAGGCCGCTGTCGGCATCGCCCAGGCCGCCATCGCCAGCGATCCCGAGCCCACCAGAGCCCTGCTGGAGAAGGTGGTCCAGGTCGCCAAGGACCAAGGCGTCCGCAACGCGGCCCGACAGATCATTCAGGCGGCCGAGCGGTTCGAGGACTACGTCGTGGCCTGGCAGATCGCCGGCCCCTACACCAACGGCGATCTCTGGGCGACCGCCTACGACCCGGAAAAGCCGAACGGCAAAGTCGAGTGGAAGCCCATGCCAGCCGGCCCGGCCGACCGGCCCTGGTTGTTGGAACTGGACAAGACCCTGGGCGGCGGGAACGACCGCGCTGCCTATCTCCGCACGAACGTTTACAGCCCGAAGGCCCAGGAAGTGGTCCTGGAGGCCGGCAGCGATGACGGAGTGAAGATCTGGATCGACGGCAAGCTGGTCCACCAGAACAACGCTGTGCGTCCGTGCAGGCCTGGCGAGGACAAGGCCAAGGTCGCCCTGAAGGAAGGCTGGAACGCCATCCTGATGAAGGTGACGCAGGGCGGCGGAGAGTGGCAGGCCTGCGTGCGATTCCGCACGACCGACGGCAAGAAAGTCCAGGGCCTGCGAGCCAACCCGACCGGAAAGGGATCGGCCATGCACGGCCTGCCGGCGATGCTGGCGGCGTCGGCCCTGGCGGCGGCTGAAGGGCCCGCCGACCCGATCATGGGCGAGTACGCCGGCGCCCTGTCGGCCGGCAACGCCCGCGCCGAAGCGGTGGGGCGGGTCATCGCCGAGGGCAAGGGCAACTACCGGCTGGTCATCGTGGTCCCGAGCCGCAAGCCGAGTCGGATCGAGTTGACCGGCGCGCTGAAGGACGGCAAGGTCGAGTTGAGCGGCGGCGACGGCTGGAAGGGACTGATCGCCGACAAGAAGGCCCAGGCCGCCGGCAAGGAGATGAGCTTCGAGGGCGTTCTTACCGAACGCAAGAGCCCCACGCTGGGCGCCAAGCCGCCGGCCGGGGCGGTTGTCCTGCTGCCGTTCGAGGAGGGCAAGAAGACCAACCTTGACGAGTGGCAGAACAAGAACTGGACGCTCTGCGACGACGGCAGCATGGAGGTCAACAAGGGCACCAACAAGACGGTCAAGTCGTTCGGAAGTTGCCAGCTCCACATCGAGTTCCGCTGCCCGTTCGAGCCGGAGAAGCGAGGGCAGGCGCGCGGCAACAGCGGCGTGTATCTCCAGGACCGCTACGAGATCCAGGTGCTCGACTCGTTCGGCCTGAACTCCAAGAGCAACGATTGCGGCGGCGTGTACGGGGTGGCCGTGGCGAAGGAGAACGCCTGTCTGCCCCCGCTGGCCTGGCAGACGTACGACATCACCTTCCGCGCGGCGAAGTTCGACGCCGACGGCAAGATGATCGCCAAGCCCTGCTTCGTCAAGGTCCTGCACAACGGCGTGCTGATCCACGAAAACGTCGAGATCCCCAAGGCCACCACAGCCGCCGGCAGCGGCGGCCATGCTCCCAAGGGCCCGCTTCACCTACAGGACCACGGCAACAAGGTCCGCTACCGGAACATCTGGATCGTCGAGCAGGGCGAATAGGAATACGACATGATTGACCTCCGCAGCGACACGATTACCCAACCCACGTCGGCGATGCGCCAGGCGATGGCAACCGCCAAGGTCGGCGACGACGTGCTCGGCGACGACCCCACCGTGGCCGCCCTGGAGCGCCGCACCGCGGAGCTTCTGGGCAAGGAGGCGGCCGTCTACATGCCCTCGGGCACGATGACCAACCAGGTGGCCATCCGCGCCCACACCGAGCCGGGCGACGAGATCATCCTGGAGGCGCAGGCCCACTCGTACTTCTACGAGAGCGGGGCCCCGGCCGCCCTGGCGGGCGTGTCGTGCCGGCTCATCCCGGGTCAGCGCGGGTTGTTCACGGCCGACCAGGTGCGCGGTGTCTTGCATCCGCAGAACATCCACTTCCCCGTCACTCGCCTGGTCTGCATCGAGAATACGCACAACCGCGGCGGGGGCAGCATCTGGCCGCTCGATCAGATCGCTCAGGTCGAAGCCGTCGCGCGAGAGGCGGGGCTCAAGATGCACCTGGACGGCGCCCGGCTGTGGAACGCCTCCGCCGCCACGGGCATCGCCGAGCGCGATTACGCCCGGCACTTCGACAGCGTCAGCGTGTGCTTTTCCAAGGGGCTCGGCGCTCCGGTGGGCTCGGCCCTGGCGGGGACGGCCGACTTCATCGCCCGCGCCAGGCGCTTCCGCAAGATGTTCGGCGGGGGAATGCGGCAGGCGGGCATTGTGGCGGCCGGGGCGCTCTACGCCGTCGACAACCATCGCGACCGCCTCGTCGAGGACCACGCCAACGCCAAGGCGCTGGCCGAAGGCCTGGCGGTGCTGAAGGGCATCCAACTCGACCTTGCCTCCGTCCAGACCAACATCGTGGTCATGCGCGTGACGGCCATGCCCGCGGCCGATCTCGCCCGGCGCCTGGCCGACGCGGGGGTGCTTGTCCTGGCCACCGGCAGCGACCTCATCAGGGCCGTCACGAGCCTGGCCGTCGATCGCGCTGCCGTCGACCAGGCGATTGCTGCCTTCGCTTCGGGGCTGGCCTAGGCGCATACAGGCCGCGTTCCGGGCGGAAAATGAGGCTGGACGCTGGATCGAGGGCGGGTGTATAATCAGATTACCTGACCGGGAGAGAGGAACCGCGTCAGGCGTCCGGAGTGTCCGTCGGTGTAGCGGCAGGGCCGGATCGGCGGATTGCCCGGAGGTCTCACTTCCCCGCTGCAAGTTGCTATCGTGCCAGACGCTCGTGCCACGGTGGTGCGGTTGCCGTCGCACCCGGATAAGTTGAGGAGCCACCCATGCATCGAACACGTTTCCCACTGTTGAACATGCTGAGTGTTGCGCTGACTCTGATTCTGGCCGGGGCGCCCGCCTTTGCCGCCACGCTTACGTGGGACGCCGACACTGTCGCAGGCGGGGCTCAGGATGGCGCCGGCTCCTGGAACACCGTCGCCGCCGACTGGTGGAACGGAGCGGCCGACCAGGCCTGGCCCAACACCACGAGCGACGACGCCATTTTCGGCGCCGGCTCGGGGGCGGCGGGGACCGTGGCAGTCGGCTCGGTCACGGCCAACTCGATCACCTTCAACTCCGCCGGGTCAGGGAACTACGTGCTTAGCGGCGGGACGATCACGCTCCGGGGCCAATTGGGCTGGTCGAACGTGCCCAATGTAACGGTCAACTCGGATGCCGCCATCAACAGCAACGTCGCCATGACCCTGGCCAACGGACTGGTCCTCGGTGGTGCGGGTAAGCTGACGTTTGGCGGCAGCGTGTCCTACAACGGTGGGTTGGGCCTGGCCAACACGAGCACGCTGAGCATCGTTCCCGGCGGGTCGGTCAGCCTGACCGGAACGGTGGGCAACCAGGTCGTCTTCGCCAGCACGGGCACGACGCTGTCGGTGGATGGGGGGAGCTTCTCCAGCACCGGCAACACCGGCCCCAGCGCCGGCAGATTCAGCAACCTGGCCGTCAATTCCGGCACATTCTCCGCCTCCAGCGCCGAGAACAACGCCAGCCGGTTCTACGGCATCAATCTCCTGGGCGCCAACTCCTCGCTCACGCTCAACGGCGGGACGACCAGCGTGCAAGGCATCTCCACCGACGGCAATGTCTCTACCATCCGCTTCAATGGCGGCACGCTGCGAGTGCTGGCCCAGCCGCCGGTGTCGGCGGCGGGTACGTTCCTGCCGGCAACCGGCAACCTGACGGCCCTCGTCCAGGCCGGAGGTGCGATCCTGGACACCAACGGTCAGAACGCCGCCATCAGTCAGGCCCTTATCCACGATCCAGCCCTGGGCGCTACGCCGGACGGCGGGCTGCTCAAGACAGGAGCTGGCACTCTGACGCTCAGCGGGGCCAATACGTACACTGGCGGCACGATCGTCCGCGCCGGGACGCTGCAACTCGGGAACACCGCCGCGGCGGGCGCGGGGGCCGTCACGTTGGGCGACGCGGGCACGGGCGCCAGCAACGTCCAACTCACGCTCGGCGCTGCCAACATCGCCAACGCCGTCACCGTCAGCAACCTCGGGACTGGGACGGCGACGCTGCTTGGAACCGGACAGTACCAGAGCTATCTCGGCGCTCTGACCGTCAACCGGCCCACGATCCTGGAGATCCCCAACACCGGGACGGGGGCGGACTGGTGGTTCGGCTTCGGATCTGGCGGCATCACCGGGACCGGACCGCTGATCATCAAGGGTGGCGCGGGCGGAAACACGGCGGCCGATGCCGGCAACCGTGTCGCGTTGGGCGGCACGAACAGCTACTCCGGCGGCACGGTTGTCGAGTCCGGCAAGCTTCAGATCACGAGTGCCGGCGCCGCGGGATCGGGCCCGATCACGCTGGGCAACGCGAACACCGGTTCGGCCGTCACGCAGTTGCGCGTCGGGGCGAACATCCCCAATGCCATCGTGATCTCTTCGGCGGCGCCCGGTTCTGCTGCCGGCATCGGCTCGTGGCTGGGCCTGCTGACCTTGAGCGGGGGTCTCCAGGTGGACCGTCCCGTGACCCTGTACGGCGGGAGCGATCGTGTCACGTGGTCGGGCGCCGGCGCCGTCTGGTCCGGTTCGGCGGATATCACCGTCAGCGGCGGGCGGGTCACGCACGACGGGACAGCCAACACGTGGACCGGCGACATGACCATCAATGGCGGTTCGACGTTCCAGCCCGGTCACGCCTCGACGCTTTCTGCCGCGAATTCCCTGACCGTCAATGGCACGCTCCAGTTGAACAACGTGCCGCAGACGATCGACGGCCTGTCGGGCGCCGGCGTGGTCAAGAACATCGTCGGGGGCAACACGCTGACCGTCGGGGCCGGCGGGGCGACGTCGACTTTCTCCGGAACCACCCAGAACGGCTCGGGCACGCTGAGCCTGATCAAGGCCGGCGCGGGCACGCTCACGCTGGCGGGCACGACCAGCCACACCGGCAACACGACGGTCAATGAGGGCACGCTGGTGAAGGCCGGCCCGGGAGCCTTGTATCTCAACACCCTCGCTCCGGGCGCTACGTATATTGCCGGGGCCGACACCACCTATGCCAACACGGGAGGCGGAATCCGGGGTGCGGTGCAGATCAACAGCGGGGCCACGTTCCGCAACACCACGGCGCACATTTTCGACACGACCTCGTCGCGGATATGGATCAACGGAGGCACGCTGACGCACGGTCCGGCGAGCTACCCCGAGTTCTACGTTCCGCACGGCGCCTCGGCGTCCGATCCCGGCGTGCAGATGACCGGCGGCGAGTGGGGAGGCTCCAGCCCGCACGAGAGCCGCTTCGCTTCGGGCGTCACCGCCTACATCCGGATCAACGCCGCCAGCACGACCGCAACCATCGCCGATTCGACGCTCAGCTATCAGGGCGGCACGCAGATCTATGACGTCGTGGGTGGCACGGTGCCCTCTGGCGTGGACCTCGACTTCACGGGCGGGCTGGCCCGCAGTTTCGGCGGCGGCACCACGTATGTGATAAAGAACGGCGCAGGCCTGATGAGAGTTTCCGGCACGAGCAGCACGGGCTATGCCTTAGGCGGCATGACGGTCAACGGCGGCGTCCTGGAACTGATGAACAACGGCAACGGCAGCGGCGACGGGTGGCGCAGCAACATCACGCTGGCAAACGACTCAGCCGTCTGGCTCACCGCCACCAGCGGGCAGAGCAGCGACCTGCGGGCGAACATCAGCGGCGACGGCTCCGTGGTCAAGAAGGATGCCGGCGTGGTCCGCCTGGGTCCGTGGGGCGGCGTGACGCAACTCACCCAGAGCGGCGACGTGACCGTGGAGGCCGGCTCGCTCGACTCGGCCGGCCGCAGCAACTACCAGATGTTCGACACGCCCGGCGACCTGGTGATCGCGGGCGGGGCCAACTTCAATTACTCGGCTCTGAACGATTTCAGCGCGGGCACGGCTTCGCGGTTTGGCGCGTTGCGAGGCGAAGGCACCGTCACCACAAGCTACGGGACCCATTACATTCAGTTCGGCAACGCCGACAAGAGCGGCGAGTTCCTGGGCGACGTCACCGGGGCGCTGCACGTGACCAAGATCGGGGAAGGCACGCAGACGTTCAGCGGCGCCAACGCCTACAGCGGGACGACCACTGTTGCCGCGGGCGCCCTGCTGGTCAACGGCACGCACACCGGCGGCGGGACCTACACCGTCAACGGCGGGGCCACGCTCGGCGGCAGCGGCGATCTCGGCGCGGGCTCCGCCTGGTCGGCCGTCAGTGTCCAGACCGGCGGGCATCTGGCCCCGGGCGCCAACGTGGGCAGCCTCGGGGTCGGCACAGCGACCCTGCCGATTGACTCGTTCTTCGACGTCGATTTGGACCCCGTTGCCTGGGACACGCTGGAGGTGCACGGCCAGGTCAATCTGAACACGCCCACGCTGAACCTCTCGGTCCTGTCGTCCTTCAGCCACTACGGCGGCGGGCAGTATGTCATCATCGACAACGACGGCACCGAGGCGATAGCGGGTTCGGGCATGTTTGCGGACCTGCCCGAAGGGTCGAGCATCGAGGTGAACGGCAACCAGTTTATCCTGACCTACCAGGGCGGTACGGGCAACGACGTCGTCCTGACCGCGGTTCCTGAGCCGGTGACGCTGTCGTTGCTGATGCTGGCCTCGGCCGGGCTGGCGGGCTATGCCCGGCGGCGCAGCCGCAGATAAGCGGGCGGATTCGTCGAAGACGGTGGACAATCCCGCCGGGGCGTCCGTACAATCAGGGCGGCTCGGGCAGGGGAGATCAGCGGCTCGTCGGCGGCGCGTCTCCTTCTTCCCGCCGTCGCGATCGGGGCCCGGACATGCGGCGAGCGTTCTCACTGGTGGAGTTGCTGGTGGTGATAGCCGTCATCGCCCTGCTGCTGGCGATCCTGGCGCCGTCGGCCATGTCCATCATCGAACACACCCGCCGCTCCGCCTGCGCCAACAACCACCACCTGCTCTCGCTGGCCTCGGCGTCGTACTCCAGCGACAACCTCAACTTCCTGCCGTACGTCAACTCGCGCGCCCTGGACGCGGGCGGGTACTTCAAGGGCCCCGGCTGGCTGTACGACTGGAGCCAGACCGCCCGCAATTGCACCTACAAGATCGAGGACCTCACCCGCGGCGTCCTGTGGCGATACATCAGCTCGATCAGCGTGTACCGTTGTCCGTTGGAGCAGCCCAGCTACAGCGGCTCCAATGCGCTCACCAGCTACCTGATGAACCGCGGCTTCATCTTCGACGACGACCTGACCAACGTGCATCCCTGGCGGACGGTGGACATCATCGGTTTCGCCGGGGAGGACGTGATCATGTACTGGGAGGCGGCCACCAGCGACTGGAACGACGGGTGCAGCTACCCGCAGCAGGACCTGACCCGGCGTCACAAGGAGGGGGCCACCGTGAGCTGCGTGGGCGGGCACGCGGTGTACATTACGCACCGCCAGTACGAGATGGAACTCACCCGCAAGCCGGGCCGGCTGTGGTGCAACCCGCTACGGGCCGACGGGGTGTTCGACTAGCTACTGCACCAGCCCCTTGGTCAGTTGGAGGAAGGCCTCGTCGAGCTTGATCTGCTCGGGCACAAGGCTGACCAGGTCGAACTCGTGCTGGACGAGCGTGCGGGCGATGAGGGCGTTGGCGGCCTGCCCGTCCTGGAGGATCACCAGGAGTTGGTCGCCCTGCTGGGTCACCTCTCGCACGGCGGGCAGGGCCATCAGCACCTCGGCCGCCCGGGCCGGGTCGGCCGCCACGCGGACGCGGAGCTTGCTGCTGACGCCCATGCGGCTGCGGATGTCCTCGATCGTGCCCTGGAAAACGAGCTTGCCGTGCTCGATGATGCCGACCTGGTCGCACATCTCCTCCAGCTCCGAGAGGATGTGGCTGGAGATCATGATGGTCTTGCCCATCTGCTTGAGTTCGCGGAGCAGCACGCGCATCTCGATGCGGGCGCGGGGGTCCAGCCCGCTGGCCGGCTCGTCCAGGATGAGCGCCTTGGGGTCGTGGATGAGCACGCGGGCCAGGCCCAGGCGCTGCTGCATGCCGCGCGAGAGGTTGTCGACGGCTGTCGTCCGCTTGCCCGCCAGGTCGGTCAGTTCCAGCACGCCGTCGATGACGGCCTTGCGCTTGGAGCGTTCGATGCCGAAAGCGGCGGCGAAGAACTCGAGGTACTCGAAGACCTTCAGGTCGTCGTAGACTCCCATGAAGTCGGGCATGTAGCCGACCAGGCGGCGGACTTTCTTGCCCTCGCGGAGCACGTCCACGCCGTTGATGAACGCCTGCCCGCGGGTCGGCTGGAGCAGCGTGGCCAGGATCCGCATGGTCGTGGTCTTGCCAGCGCCGTTGGGCCCGATGAACCCGAAGATGTCGCCCTCGGCGATCTGGAGGTCCAGGTCCACCAGCGCGCCCAGGTTGCCGTAGTACTTGGTCAGCCGCTTGATGTCGATCATCGGAAGAACCTCTTGCCGGTATGCCGTCACTCTTGCCTGGTGCTGCCCGTCATCGGCACGACAACGCGAGCGAACAAGACGTGGTCGCGCCCGCAGCGTCCCGACTGCACCGTGTGGCTCAGCGGCGGCTGGTCGTACTCCGCCAGCACCACCACGGCGCCCTTCTCGCGGTAGCGGCCGATCGCCTGGGTTCGTCGGCTGACGCCCTGGGCGGACAGCACCTCGCCTTCCAGGGGGCGAACGGTCGCGTGGATCCGCCCCCCCTGCGCCTCGGGGCGGTCCAGGACCAGCCGGGTCGTCGCCTCGCCCGCCAGTGCGGGGAACTCCCAACTCTTCTTGCCGTGCCACACCAGGATCCGCTTGGCCGGGTGCGACAGGTGGTTGGTCACCTCGATCGTCACGGACCCGCCGCCGGCGTCCGCCTTGACCGACAGAGGCGCCTGGGCCTGCTTGGATTCGCCCAGCAGGCACTGCATGGAGTAGATGCTGATGGGCAGGCTGACGGGAAGGTTGGCCCCGTCGCCCTGGCGGCAGTAGATGGACCGCCCGCCCAGGTGGGAGGGCGACATGTACGCGTACTCGTCCCGCATGGGGCTGATGGCCGCCCACCACTGGCCGGCCGCCAACCCGTCCAGGCGGTAGTCGTCGCTGTCGGGGGCGAAGACGCCCGCGTACACCGTTGCCCACGTGCCCTGGCCGTTCACCGAGTCGATCACGCTCACCGCCCGCACCTGAAGGTCGCCCGAGCGGTAGAACTTGACGCCGTAGTACGCGGCGGCCGTGAAGCCCGCGATGATGCACGTGCTGGTCACCCACGTCCAGGGCAGGCGGTCGAGCTTCTTGAGCAGGAAGTAGTCGATCGGCCCGAGCATCAGCGCCAGCAGGGCCAGCAGGCCGACCACGAACCAGATGTTGAGCGGCCTCAACTGCGGGATGGAGAGCAGATGCTCCAGGACCTGGTTGGTGCCGCTTTGATCGGCGACCACGTAGGGATCATAGAAGGAGTGCCGGTCCGTGGACGATGCGCCGTACGCGAACTTCTCCTCGCCCAGCAGCCGCTCCAGGCAGAGTTGCCACAGGCTCACCTCGGCCCGCCGGTCGAGGGCATCCACCCGGGCCGGGTCGAACGCCAGCACCCCGACCTGCCCGAACCCGACCGGCCCGTAGGCGAAGGTCGCCAACGACCCCACCTTCGCGACCTGCCACCCGCTCGAGGCCGGCGGCGCGAGGGGCCACGCGGACACCTGGTGCAGCACCATCCGCCCGCCGGCGAGGTTGGTCTCGGCCAGCGTGTCCTGGCGCAGCGAAGTGGGTGCGAACGGGACAAGCAACGCGGCGGGCCCGTCGGTCGGCCAGGGATGCTGGCCAGGCACCAGCAGCAGCGTGCCTCCCGAGTGAACGTGGTCGGCCACCGCCTGCACCTGCTGCGGGCGGAGCTGGGTCCAGTCCACCTCGCTGAGGACCAGCACGTCGAGGCAGGCATAGCCGGTCCAGTCCCAGGGCAGGGCGGACACCAGCTTGTCGCGAAGGAACAGGGCGCCTTCCCGGTCCGCGCGATCCCGGGCCGTGGGATGCAGGAAGGTGCCAAGCTGGGCAAGCACGCGGCTGCGGGTCCCGCCCGTGCCGATCAATACATCGGTCCCGCGCACCGGCGTGAGTTGGATCCCGCCCGGGCTGAAGTCCATCAGGGAGTAGCTTTCGGACCAGGCGGTCCGGCCCTTCTCGTCGACCAGGCTGAGCCGGCACTCGCTGGCCGTGAAGCTCAACTTGCTGACCAGCGGCACGTGGATGGGCAGTTGACGGCTGACCGTTACCGGGTGGCGGACCTCCATGCGGGTCACGGCGTCCTGCTGGGCCGACAACACCAGCTCACCGCTGAAGCCCTGGCTGCGAGAGGTGGCGATGGTCACGTCGATCGGCAGCCACTGCTGGGGCCGGTGGCAACCATCCCACCCGAAGCGCACGTGGACATTGAACTCCTGTTCGCCGTGGCAGAGGCCGGCCAGGGCCGTCAGCAGGAGCAGCGATGTCAGGGCGCGGCAAGGGATGTTCCCCATGTCGATTCTCCAGGCGCTCACAGATGCGCCCTCCGGTTATACACCACCCATTCCAGGCACGCCAACAGCAATCCCAGAAAGGCCAGCAGGGGCCAGAGTTCCAGGTTGGTCGGCTGGGGCTGGCCCGAGTCGCCAATCTCGCGCCCCAGCAGGCGCAGGCTGTCGGAGGGGGCGATGCGGCTCTCGTACGGGTCCAGGAGATTGACCGCGACGCGCCGAGGCGGACGCTGCTCGATCTGGACGGTGTACAGTCCGGCCCGTCCGGTGGCCGAAAAGTGAAGCGTGCCGGCGCTGCTGGCGCGGAGGCGGTGGTCGTGGCCGTCCGGGTCCGCGATCACCACCTCCTGTCCGGGCGGGAGCTGATCCAGCGAGATGGGCTGGCCGACCCGCAGGGCGGTCTCGGCCTGCGGGCCGCTCTCGAGCCCCAGCCAGGCCGTGGCGTTGTAGCAAAAGAGCACGAAGGACGGTTCGAAGGGCCAGTTGGTCTGGAGGCTGTCGAACGGGGCCAGCAGGAACACGCTGCCGCCATGGCGGACCAGGGCCAGCGCGGGCGCGGATGCGAACTCCGCCAACACGCTCGCCTCCGCGGGCAGCTTCAGCCGCCACGCGCGCTGCGCGTACAGGTTGTCCAGGTTGACGTGCTGGAGGACCGGATGGCGGCTGCGCCAGTCGACGACGACCTGGTCTCGCAGTTCCTGGTCAAAGGCCACGCCGCTGGCGGCGGGGGGGCGGCCGAAGACCAGGAACCGCCCCCGCGGCGGGCGTTCCGGGGTGCAGTTGTCCAGGACGATCACGTCGTAGAGGCCCTGTGCGGCCAAGTCGTCCGGGTCGAGGGCGTCGAACTGGGCGGGCGTGAGCACGTCGAGCTTCTGGAACGGGCAGGCCCGCAGGGCGGAGCGAAGCGGGGGCTGGCCCGCCGTGACCAGCAGGACCGCCAGTCGCCGGGGGCCGGGCAGGACGGCCCACGCGGCGTCGTCGGCGGCCAGCAGGTCCGGGCGCGTCTGGCGGACCTCGACGACGGCCTGGCTGGGTTGCGACAAGGCGAAGGTGAGGGAGGCCAGGCCGGGGCCGCCGCCGGACCGCCCCTGCGGCGTTCGGAAGGCGGGCACCTCCAGGCGGCGCACGGAGCGGATCGCGCCGTCCAGGCTCAGTTGGAGGTCGGTGGTGCGGGCCTCGGGGCCGAAGTTGGCGACCATGGCGAAGATCTCGACCTGGTCGCTCTTCTCGAAGCTGCGCCGTGCTTGCAGCGCCACGACGGCCAGATTGTCGCCGCCCAGGCCGATGCGGTGGAAGGTGATCGCCCCGCCGGGCAGGTCCAATTCCTCGGCATCGGCGATGCGTCCGTCGGAGAACAGCTCGATCTGCACGGCGGCCGAGGCGGCGGATTCGGAGTTCTCGCCGGCGGCCTGCGAGCCGGCGAACGCGCGCGCGACCGTGAGGGCCTCGCCCAGGCGGGAGCGTCCGTCGGTCGGCTGAATGGCGTCGATGGCGGCCTGCACCTGGCGGCGGTCGCTGGTGAAGTTGCACATGACCCGGGCCTGCTCGTCGAACGCGACGACCATGGCCTGGTCGCCGCCCTCGCCCAGGCCCAACGTGGAAGCCCGCAGCGAGGCGGCGATCCGCGAGGCCTGTCGTTTGGCCTGGTCCAGCCGGGTCGGCGAGACATCCGTTGCGGACATGCTGGCGGAGCGATCGATCAGGAGGACGTAGCGTTTGCCCGGGCCCATCGACAGGCGGACGACAGGCTGGCCCAGGGCCGCCAGCATGGCCGCCAGGGCCAGCAGTTGCAGCAGCAGGAGCAGATTGCGTCTGAGCCGCTGGAAGGGGGCGTTGACCTGAAGATCCTGCACCGCCCGGCGCCACAGGAGGGTGCTGGAGATCGCGACCTCGCGCCGGCGGAGCTTGAGGAAGTACAGAAGCACCAACAGCGGCACGCTGACAGCGGCGGCGATCAGGGCGGTCCAGGGGGCCAGGAAGTTCATGGCAGGGCCTCCCCGCCGGATTGCGGATAGCGGATAGCGGAATGAAGGGATTTTCGATTTGCGATATTCGATTTTCGATTTGACCTCGGCGTTCGATGACACAATCGACAATCGACAATCGTCAATCGAAAGTGAATCCCGCAATCCGCGTTCCGGAATCTGCAATTCATTTGAGCAACCCCCTCTTACGAAGCGTGGTCAACACAAGCGTCTCGACGGAGTCGGCGGAACTGGCCCGAACGTAGGCCGCGCCTCGCCGGGCACAGAATCGGTCGAGCTGGTCGCAGTAGGCTGCGAGCATCCGCCGGTAATGGGTCATGAGAGGCGCGGTGACGGTGATTTCGGCGATCTCCCCGTCCTCCACGTCCACCAGACGCAGGTCGCCGGTCAGTTCGGGCTGTATCTCCTGCGGGCTGAGCACCTGGATCGCGTACAGGTCGTACGCGGGCGACAGCAGCCGGGTCAGCGCGTCCTCGTAGCCGTTCTTGAACAGGAAGTCGCTGATCACGATCACAACCCCCGAGCCGGAGCGGGCGGCCTGGAACTGGCGGCAGGCCTTGTCGAAATCGCTCGCCTGCCCCTGCGGCAGCGAGAACAGGAACTCCGCCAGCCGCCTGGTGCTCGGCCGGCCTCGAAGGTTCTCCGCCTGGGCCGCCAGGCCGTCGGCAAAGGCCGACAGGGTGAGCCGGTTGTTGTTGACCAGGGCGACATAGCCCAACGCGGCGGCCAGCTTGCGGGCGAAGGCGTCCTTGCCGCCCTGGCCGCTGCTCAGCGAGAGGCTGCAATCCAACAGGATGTGGACGGTCAGGTCCTGCTCTTCGAGGAAGAGTTTCAGAAAGAGCTGGTCGAGTCGGGCGAAGGTGTTCCAGTCGATCAGGCGGAGATCGTCGCCGACGGCGTAGGGGCGATGGTCGGCGAACTCGACGCTCCGCCCGCGCTGCTTGGAGCGGCGTTCGCCCTGGAGTTTGCCCTGGAGGATTCGCCGGCTCATCACGTCCAGCGCGTCCAAGCGGGTCAGGAAGTCCTGGCTCAGCAGGTCGCCCAGGCGGCGAGGTTGTGCGGGGGCTTCGGTCATGCGGTCGCCATCGTCTTGGGTGTCTTGTCCAGGACCTCCTTCAGGACCGCGTCCGTGGTGATGCCCTCGGCCTGGGCCTCGAAGTTCACGATCAGGCGATGCCTCAGGGCCGGCAGGAGTGACTGCTCGATGTCCTGGAAGCTCACGTGGTAGCGTTCGTCGAGGACGGCCCGGACCTTGGCGGCCAGCACCAGGGCCTGCACCCCGCGCGGGCTGGAGCCGAACCGCACGTAGCGGTTGGTGATGTCGGCGGCGAACTCGCCGCCCGGGTGCGTCGCCAGCACCAGGCGGATCGCGAAGTCCTGGACGTGCTCAGCCACTGCGACCCGGCGCGCGAGTTGCTGGCCGGCCAGGATGCCCGCCCCGTCCAGCACAGCCTGCACCTGCGGCGTGTGGCCGGTCGTCGTGCGGTCCAGGATCGTCCGCAGTTCCTCGCGGTTGGAGTAGGGCACCAGCAGCTTGAAAAAGAACCGGTCGAGCTGCGCCTCGGGCAGCGGGTAGGTCCCTTCCTGCTCGATCGGGTTCTGGGTGGCCAGCACGAGGAACGGTTCGTCCAGCTTGTACACCGTCCCCCCGCTGGTCACCGACCGCTCCTGCATCGCCTCCAGCATAGCCGACTGCGTCTTGGGCGTCGCCCGGTTGATCTCGTCGGCCAGGATGACCTGTCCGAAGATCGGCCCGCGCTGGAACTCGAACGCCCGCCTCCCGGTCGTCTTGTCCTCCATGACCACGTTGGTGCCGATGATGTCGGCGGGCATCAGGTCGGGCGTGAACTGGATCCGCCGGAAGCTCAGCGACAGGGCCGAGGCCAGCGTGCGCACCAACAGCGTCTTGCCCAGTCCGGGCACGCCTTCCAGCAGCACGTGCCCACCGCAGAACAGGCAGATCAGGGTGTCGTCCACGATCTCGCCGTGCCCCACGATCACCTTGGACACCTCCTCCCGCAGCCGGGCGAAGGTCTGGCGGAATTCGCGGCACTGCTGGAGCACCTGCGGGGGAACCTGGGCTTGGCTCTGGGTCATGTCAATGCTCTCCTGTGGAATCGGGGGACCGGCTGTTCAAACGCTGACGGGCCTGCCGCTTGGCCTTGAGCAACTGTTGAAGCGAGTTTGCCTCCGGCGGTGCGGCGGCGGGCGCGGGGCCCTCGGAGGACTTGGCGCCGGCGTTCGTGGCCGAGGCGGGCGCGGTGTCGTTTTCGATCAGTTCCAGGGACTCGGAGGCTTCACGTAGTGCGGCGGGCCGCTCGGCGGACGCGATGCGCGCAGGGGTAGTCGCGGCTGCGGGGGGGGCGGCCTGGGCGCCGCCCGAGCGGGCCGTCTGCTCGCGAAACTCCTGGCGCTTCGCCTTCAGCCGCTCCAGCGTCGCGTCCGCCTGCTGAGGCCGGCGGAGCACCAGCGCTGCACGCAGGGCCCGGGCGGCGGCGGCGAAATCAATCGCCAGTCTCCGTACGGCTACGTCCAGCAGAAAGACTCCCAGCCAGACCAGGATCAGCGTCTCGCTCAGCGGTTGGGTCCACTGCGGGAACTTGACGCCCTGGCGGTTGAACAGATCGCGGCCGCCCGCCCCGGCCCCCAGCACGTGCCCGCCGGTAAGGGCGGCGATCTCGCTGAGCAAGGCGCGGTTGTCGGCCAGGTCGCGGTACTCGACGGCCAACGGGACGCTGACGGCGACGTTCAACAGGGCCGGCGGCTGGGAGGCCTGCGCGCCGAGCTTGCGATAGCGGAGGTTGACCACGTAGCTGCCGCCGCCCGCCTCGGCGCGGAAGCGCCCTCGGTAGCGTCCCGGACCGACCTGCGACAGGGCGATCTCGTGGACGCTCATGTCCGGCCCGATGGCCTGGGCGGCAATCTCGGAAAGCTGCTCGAAGCCGCCCGCGCCGGCCGGCGTCTCCACCGTCAGCGTTACCTCCTGACCGTGCACGTCCGCCAGGACATCGACGTCCTGGCTCTGGGCGGGGCGGGCGGCCCAGCGGACGGCCTGCTCCCAGAAGCGGTTGAAGCCTCCCCACGCCAGCCAGGACGCCGCCCAGCGGCTGTCGGCCGAGCTGGTGAACGCGACGCACCGACCCAGCCCGGCCTGGGTCTGGGCCAGAATGGGGTCGCCGTCCTCGCTGGCCAGGACCACCTGGGCCAGTCCGCCGCGCGGGCCGGTAAGGACATACCCGTTGAGCGGGGGCAGGCGGTCCTGCCCGCGGACGATGTCGCTCAGCCCGTAGGTGATCAGCGGCTGGAGGTTGCGCTCAATGACCAGCGAGCGACGGACCACCTGTGCCTCGCGGATGAAGATCTGCGGCAGCATGTTGGGGTCGTCGGCCGCGTAAAACCGCCCGTCGGTGGCCTGGGCGATCAGCCCCAGCAGGCGAATGTCCGCGTCGGGTCCCACGCCCACCGTCGAGACGGTGATGGAGTCCTTGGCGAACCGCTTGGCCTTGGCCAGGCACTCGTCAGGACCGTTGGTCTGCCCATCGGTCAGCAGGATCACGTGGCGGATGCCGCCGGGCCTTTTGGCCAGCGCCTGGGCCGCCAACTCCATGCCCGGATTCATGTCCGTCCCGCCGCCCTGGGGGATCTGGCGGACGAGTTGAGCGATCTTGTCCTTGTCCTGGGCCTGCTGGAAGGGCACGGCCCACTCCGCCTGCGTGTCGAACGTGACCACCCCGACGTAGTCGAGACGGCTGAGCGCCTGCACCGCGCCGATGGCGGCGTGCTTGCACATCTGGAGCTTCCGCCCGGTCATCGAGCCGGAACGGTCGATCACCAGCACCAGCGACGCCTGGGGCATCTGCTTCTTCTGGGGCGGGTCGCAGTCCACCGGGAGGACCTCGGCCAGGCTCGAGCCGATCCATCCGCCGGCCCCGAAGGAGCGGGGTCCGCCGACCATCACGAGCCCGCCGCCCAACTCGGTGACGTAGCGGTGGAGCATGTCCTGCTGCTGGAAGGTCAGGGCGGCGTTCTCCACGTTGACCAGCACGACCGCGTCGCAGTCGGCCAGTTGGACCAGCGTATTGGGGAACTCGCCCGGGCCCAGGCGTCGAGCCTCGATGTGGGCCTCGCGCAGGGCCGCGAGGATGGGCTCAGCCGACGCGTCGCGTCCCTCGGCGACCAGGACGTGGCCGCTGCCGCTGACGACGGTGATGGCGCCCGCCTGGTTGTTCTCCGCGATGCGGTCGCCCCGGCCGCCCTGGCTGACGAAGGTGGCGCGGAAGTCGTGCACGCCCCGCGAGCCGGCTGGGACCGAGACGGTCTTGACGTTGGTGCCGGGCTGGAGCTGGACGGCGATGCCCAGTTCGTCCGAGGTGGGGTCCAGGTCCACGCTCTTGCCGTTGAGGCTGAGCAGGAGCCGGCCTCGCGCGGGCGAAGTGGCCGTCAGGACCATCCGCAGCGGGATGGTCTGCCCGCTGCGAGCCCGCACGGGCGCCACCAGGCTGCGGAAGATCACCTCGCCCTCGTGGTGGTATTCCAGCGGGAGCACGTCGATGGGGATGTGGTTGGCGGCGGCGGCGCGGGCGGCCTCGCGAAGGTCGCCGTCCGTCTGGTTGCCGTCGCTCACCAGCAACAGGCGGCAGGCGGTCGCGGGCGGGGCGATGGCCATGGCGAGTTGCACGCCGTCGGCCAGGCGGCTCTGCGTGCCTTCCAGGGCCAGGCTGCGCCGGGAGAAGGCGGCGCCCGGTCCGGGCGGCTTGGCGACGGCTGCCTGCTCGGCCACCTCGACCACCGCCGCCTGGTCCCGCGGGGGCTTGTCGGCCAGCGCCTTGTCCAGCAGGTCCATGGCGCGATCCTGCAACTCCTGGGGGACCGAGCGGCTGCGGTCCAGAATGGTGATGAGCGTCAGTTCCTCGCTGCGGCGGCTCAACGCGGGCTGGGCCAGGATCGCCGCCAGCAGCAGGATCGTCGCCGCTCGCAGCGCAGCCGCCAGCGCCTGGCGCACCCGCCCCAGGGCCGACAGGTTCCGCCAGGCCCAATAGACCGCCGGGCCGGCCAACAGGCCGGCCAGCAGCCACCACGGCTGGAGAAACCGAAACTCGAGGGCGCCCAGGGCCACCGCTTACTTCTCCGACTCCTCTTCGAGCTGAGCGAAGTACTTCCGCACCGCGGACTCGTACTTGCGCGGGATCTGGTTCTCGGTGATGGCTTCGGCCGCCTGGTCTTTGGCGGCCTGGAGGGTCTGGCGGAGTTCCAGCTTCGACTCGCCCGTGACCTGCGGGCCGCGGAAGTACCAGCTCGCGACCGCGCGGGCGGACTTGCCCGTGCTGTCCGCGCGGAGGGGGGCGAGCTTGGCCTCCCCGATGTCAGGCGCATCGCGCTTCGTCGAACCGTGCCCGGGCGCGGGCCCGCCCGCGGGCTCGCCCTCGCCGCCTCCGCCTGTGACGCCCGGCAGCGTGCCGCCCTCGCCTTCCTGGCCGGGCAGGGCCAGGGCTACGTCGCTCTCGCCCGCGCCCTTGCCCTTCTGGAGTTGGAGCTTGCCTCCCCGGCCCAGATGCTCGATCAGCTTCTCGATCTCCTCGCGGGTGAGCTGACATGATCGGCCTTGTTCGGCCTCGTCATCGAGCATCTCGATCTGGTCGGCGAACTGACTGAGGTCCACCACGCTGATCGGCTTGCCTTCGGGCGCTGCCTGGTCGAGCTGCCGGACCAGCTTGCGAGCCAACTCGCGGGCGGCTTGGCTGGCTTGAGCCTGTCGCAGCAGTTCCTCGATCTTCTCCTTCGTCAGCCCCTGCCTGCCGAGTTCTCGCCGAAGCTGTTCACCGCCCAGCCCCGCCAGCTCGCCGCTGACGCCCACGCGCTCCATCGCCTGCCGCAGCGCGTCGTCATCCTGGGACAGCTCGGCCAACTGGCGGGAGAGGTCCTGGAGCTGGCGGGCCAGGGCGGCCTCGTCCTTCTGGCCGAGCTGGTTCTCCTCGATCTGCTTCTGAAGCTCGCGGAGGGTCTGGGCGGCCTTGGCGAATTCGCCGGAAGCGATCTGGCGGTTCATCTCGGCGCGGAGCCCGTCGCTGGGCGAGCGCAGACCTCGAAGCAGGTCCTGAAACTCCTGAAACGCTCGCTGCGAGGGGGAATTCTGAAGCTGCTTGAGCTTGTCGGACATCTCGGTGAGCTTTCGCACCGCCTGTCGCTGCACATCCTGGGCCTGTTCCAGGTGAGCGGTATCGGCCAGCCGGGCCAACTCGGCTGACAGCTCCGGGTTCTTCAACGCCTTCACGATGGGCGTGAGTTTCTGCTGGGCCTGCTCGACGTCGACGCGCGCCTGGCGCAGGTGATCCTGGCGACGGTCTTCCCGGCGGTCGCGGGCAAGGTAGCCCAGCAGGTCCAGTTCGGGCAGGAGGAAGAACCCGGCCGCCAGGGCCAGCCAGGCCCCGGCCGCCCACCCCCAGACCGCGGTGGGGCGGACAGGGAAGGCCGACGAGATGCGTAGCCCCTGGATGCGCTCGTTCGCTTCGGCACAGGCGGCGCGGGCGAAGTCGTCGTCGCTGGCGACCAGGCTCCAGGCCGAACTCACTCGCTCGCGCAAGCTCAGCCGGCGGTCGATCATCACGGCGACCTCCAGCGGGCCGGGGCGTCTGCGATACCAGGAGACGCCGGCGGCGAGAACTGCCGCCGCTGCCAGTACGCCCGCCAGGGCGGGCGGGAACGCGCCCACCCCGAACAGACGGTGGGTTAGCAGGGCGGCCAGGCCCGCCGCGGCGGCCAGCGCCAGCCACTTTCCCGCCTGGGTCGCCAGCAACTGGGCGTGGCAGCGAACGGCGGCGCGGCGGACAGTGTTGTGAAGGACGGATTTCATCGCCTGCCCCGGGGGCCTGTTGGCCGATTCTCGCATAACCGCCGCGCGTAGACAACAGAATGTCGCATCCTACGCGCCCCGTCCGGACGGCGGGTCCTTGGGGGCCTGGTCCGGCTTGGCGGCCTGGACCCGCTTGACCCCCTCGACGTGGTCGAGCCAATCGTTGAGGCGATGGGCCACCGACCAGAAACCCACCGGGATGCCCAATGCGATGGCGAAGCCCAAGACGGCCCAGACGACCGTCAGGAGGATGGCGTTGGTCAGGCCCCACGACGTCTTGCTGGACATGCTGAAGGACCACGAGAAGGCGATGCCCGCCCCGGCCACCGCCAGACCGATGATGATCGTGAATGGCAGGACGGATCGTCCGACCCGGTTGGGGTTGAGCCTGCGTCCGTGCAGCCCGAGGACCTTCAGTACGATTCTCCCGATCATGAGCGTAGTGTACCGCGCGGGTTGACCGGCAGACAATGCCGCGCGACAATAGCGGTGCGGGAGCCCCCATGACACTTACTGAACGTGGACGCGGTTTCACGCTGGTGGAACTGCTGGTGGTCGTGGCGCTGGTGTCGCTGCTGCTGGCGCTGCTGACGCCGTCGTTGCGGCGGAGCAAGCACCTGGCCCGCCTGGCCATCTGCGGCAGCGGACAGAAGCAGTACGTTTATGCTTGCGGGGTGTATGCGGGCTCGCAGCGCGGGTTCTTCCCGCGGTTTGACGGCAACGGGTGCAAGGCCGGCCACTCGCGGGGCAACAATCTCTGGGACGTGGACTACTGCGTCTACGAGCACCTGCGGTACCGGCTGGGCGTGCCCCACGAGGCGTTCTTCTGCCCCTTCACCACGACCGACCACGCGGGCGACGACTTCCTCACCGTCGGCTGGAAGCGATACGGCTTCGCCCTGCTGACCTACTCCTACTGGGTGCCGCGGCAGTTGAACTGCGGCCTGGGCCCGCCCGACCTGGACGCGCCGGGCAACTTCCGCATCATCGACACCGAGCCCTTCCGCGGTCCGGCCGGGATGGCCGACGAGATGGTCTCGCGAAACGCGATGCTGACCGACGCGATCATCACGCCCGACAGCCTGGGCCCGACCGCCCCGTTATCCGAGGATTCCACGATTCACGCGCCGACCTTCAAGCTGCACCTGTACGGGGGCAGGCTGGACCGCATCAATCACGCCTTTGCCGACGGCAGCGTCAGGCTGGTGGAGCCGCGCGACGTCCGCGCCCGTTTCATGGGCAACTGGTGGAACTGGAAGTAGCGGCTAGAGCGTGAGCGATTGGCCCGGCTGGAGCAGCCGGGTCTGGCAGGACTCCGCGGCTGCGACGAACCGCTCGGCATCGGCCCGGGAGCCGACGATGTCGCCCCAGTGGTAGGGGACGGCCAGGCCGCAGCCGATATCGCGACAAGCCTGGGCGGCCTGGACGGCATCCATGGTGTAGGTCCCGCCCACCGGCAGCAGGGCCAGGTCGATCTTGTCCAGGCGGGCCATCTCCGGGATGCGGTCGCTGTCGCCCGCGTAGTAGATCCTCTTGTCCTGCAGGACGACGACGGCGCCGATCCACCCGTTGGCCCTGGGGTGAAACGCCTTGTCGATGTTGTAGGCGGGCAGGGCCTCCACCGCCAGCTTGCCGGCCTCGACGCGTTGACCCGGGGCGATCGCCCGGGCGCCGCGGAGCTTGGCGGCGGCGTCCGCCGGGGCCACGACCACGGCGCTCGGGGCGGACACCTTGGCGACGTCGTCCGGGCTGCAATGGTCGTAATGGGAATGAGAGACGATGACCAGGTCGCCGTCAGCCTCGGCCGCCGAGAGCTTCCAGGGGTCGATATACACCACGCCGTCCGCACAGGCCAGGCGGAAGCTGGCGTGGCCGAGCCAGGTTACCTCGATAGGCATGGGTGCTCCCTTCGTCGCTGTCGTATCAGGCGGTTTCCATCGCCTGGCGCACGTGGCGGATGAGGTCGGCCAGGTTGAACGGCTTGGGCAGCCAGCCGAGCACGTCCTTGTTGCTGAAGCGCCGGGTCAGGTCGCGCTCGCCGTAGCCGCTGCATAGCAGCACGCGAACGTCGCCGCGGACCTGGCGCAGCCGGCTGAGCGTCTCCTCTCCGTCCATGCCGGGCATCGACAGGTCCAGCAGCACGCAGGCGATCTGGCGGTGGCGGCGGAAGAGTTCGATGGCTTCCGGCCCGTTGCAGGCAGCCAGGACGCAGAAGCCTTCGTTCTCGAGCGCGCGGCGGACCAGGGTGCGAACGCTGAGTTCGTCGTCCACGACCAGGACGGCCGGCTGCTCGGGCGCGTCGGTGCTCGTCGCGGGGTGAGCGGCCAGCCGGATGCGCTCGGGGCCGGCGGTGGGAAGAAGCACGCGGAAGGTAGTCCCGCGACCCACCTCGCTGCTTACCTCGATGGCCCCGCCGTGAGATCGGACCCCGCCGAAGACAGCCGAGAGTCCCAGGCCCCGCCCGACGAACTTGGTCGAGAAGAACGGATCGAACATCCGCTGGACGGTCTCGCGGCTCATGCCGCACCCGCTGTCGCGGACCTCGACATAGGCGTAGGGTCCCTCGCGGGCGTTGCCGCGGAACACCGCTTCTTCAAGACGCTCGCGGGTGCAGGTGGTCGTGCCGGTGGCCAACAGGAGTTCACCTTCCTGGCCTGCCAGGGCTTCCGCGGCGTTGCGCAGCAGATTCAGAATGATCTGGCGCAACTGGTCGGCATCGCCTTGGACGAGTCCGGCCTGGGGGTCGATACGGACCACCGGCCGGATCGCGCATGTGGCGCAGAACTCATCCAGGGCCGCCTGCACCACCTCGGCCAGGTCCAACGCCCGCGTGGCGGTGGAGCTTTGGCCGGAGCAGACCAGGAGTTGGCGGCACAGATCGGTCGCCCGCCGGGTGGCGCGGACGATCTCGTCGAGGTGGTCGCGGACCTGCGGGCCGGGCTCGCTCGCCAGGGCCATCTGCGCGTAGCCCAGGATCACCGTCAGGAGGTTGTTCACGTCGTGGGCCACGCCGGTGGCCACTGTCCGGAGGCTTTCGACGGTTTGCAGGAGGACCGGATCTGGATTGGCGGTGTCGCTCATGTCGCGCCTGGAGCAGACAGACATGGAAGACAGTTCGGCTCAGCTCCACCGAGGAGCCGGACCTCCGCTGATCGTATGCGAGTCCTCAGGCGGCGTCAAGAACGGCTTTTTCGGTTGCAATCGGGACGGTCGCGGGCAGAATCAAAGGTGAACCTCATCAGACGGGAGAGAAGCATGAATCGGACGCACGGACCCGCGTTGTGGACGTTTATCGCGCTGGCTGCCCTTGGCTTGCCAAGCTTCGCCCAGGAGGCGCGCAACCTGGAACAGGCCTTCCATGCGCCGCCCCAGTCGGCCCGCACCCGCGTCTGGTGGTGGTGGCTCAACGGCAATGTCGACAAGGAGGCCATCAGCCGCGACCTGGCCGAGATGAAGGCCAAGGGCATCGGCGGGGCGCAGCTTATCGACGCCGGCGGGGCGCCCGGCGAGGTCCCGCCCGGGCCGCCGTTCGCCAGCCCCGCCTGGCGCGAGCTGTTCAAACACGCCCTCGCCGAGGCGGAGCGAAACGGCATCGAGCTGAGCGTGAACATTCAGAGCGGCTGGAACCTCGGCGGGCCTCTGGTCACGCCCGAGCGGGCCTGCAAGTACGTCACCACCGCCAGCGTCCGCATCGACGGGGGACGGACCGTCCAGATCGACCTGCCTCAGCCCAAGACCAACGGCGATCACTACCGCGACGTAGCCGTCCTGGCCCTGCCAGCGCGCCAGGCGGAACAGGGCGTGAGCCTGACCTGGAAGGCCAGTTCCACCCAGCCGGGCCACGAGGCGGAACTCGCGGGCGACGGCGACGCGGGGACGTTCTGGGTCTCACGCGGCGCCCAGCCCGGCCAGGGGCCCTCGGCTCAGAAGAAGGAATGGCTCCAGGTCACGCTGGAGGCGCCGGCGACCGTCCGCGGGGTGGTGGTCGTGCCGCGTCCCAAGTACGGGCCAAGAGAATGCACCCTCCAGGTCCGCCAGGAGAACGGGAAGTTCAAACCGCTCGCCAACTTCAAGATGGAATCCGACCAGACCGGGCGGGCCGACATCGAGCCGGTCACGGGCAGCGAGTTTCGCCTGTCGTTCTCCGGCGCGTACGACCCGCGATCCCCGGACAAACCGCGAAACGTCCAGGTGGCCGAATGGGCGCTGGTGGGCGTGAACGCGGCCAAGACGCGCCGGCCGATCCGGTTCTTCGAGGACAAGGCCGCCCGCCGCGAGTTGGGCTTCTCCGTCCCTCGCTCCGAGCACCTGCTGGACTGGCAGGAGGCCGACGACCCCGACGCCCGCCTCGAAGAGGTCCGCGACGTGACCGCCTGCGCGAAGGACGGCAAGCTCCGCTGGGAGGCGCCGCCGGGCACGTGGACGATCGTCCGCGTGGGCTACACGCTCGCCCCCAGGGCCCACGTCTCCACGTCCAGCCCCACGTGGAAGGGGCTGTGCGTCGACTACCTCGACCCGCAGGCCCTGCGGTGGTACTGGAAGCAGATCGTCGAGCCCCTCATCGCCGACGCCGGGCCGCGGGCCGGCACGACCTGGAAGTACGTCCACACCGATAGCTGGGAGCTGGGCGGGGTGAACTGGACGCCCGAGTTCCCCCGCGAGTTCAAGACCCGCCGCGGCTACGACATGACGCCGTGGCTGCCAGTCCTCGCCGGTTGCGTCGTCGAGAGCCGCTCCGCCACCACCCGCTTCCTCACCGATTTACGCCGCACCATCGCCGACTGCATCGCCGACAATCATTATGGCGTGATGGCCCAGCTCGCCGCCCAACACGGCATGGGCATCCATCCGGAATCCGGCGGGCCGCACGGCGCGCCCGTCGATGGCCTCCAGTGCATGGGCCGGGGCAGCATCGCCATGATGGAGTTCTGGGCCCGCTCGCCGCGCCACCGCGTCAAGGACGAGGACCGCTTCTTCGTCAAGCAGGCCTCGTCGGCCGCCAACACCTACGGGCTTCGCATCGCGGCGGCCGAGGCGTTCACCACGATCGGGCCGCACTACCACGAGAACCCGGCCGACAACCTCAAGCCCTCCTTCGACTTCGCCCTGTGCGAGGGCCTCAACCGCGTGGTCTGGCACACGTTCACCTGCTCGCCCGCCTCCATGGGCATCCCCGGGCAGGAGTACTTCGCGGGCACGCACTTCAACCCGCAGGTGACGTGGTGGCCGATGGCCCAGGCGTTCGTGAGCTACCTCAACCGCTGCCAGCTCATGATGCAGCAGGGGCGCCTGGTGGCCGATGCCCTGGTCTACCACGGCGACTGGACGCCGAGCTTCGTGCGGATGAAACGCGAGGACCCGGGCCAGGTCCTGCCCGGCCGGGACTACGACGTGTGCAACCAGGAGGTCCTGGTGACGAGAGCGGCCTGTCGCGACGGTCGGATCGTCCTCCCCGACGGCATGAGCTACGCCGTCCTCGTCCTGCCCGACCGCCCGGAGATCTCCCTGCCGGCGCTGCGGAAGGTCATGGAGTTGGTAGAGGCCGGGGCCACGGTCGTAGGCCCGCGCCCGCAGCGTGCGACGGGGCTGGTCGGCGCCGACGGCGAGCGGGAACTCGCCCAACTCGCAGGGCGGTTGTGGGGCCGGGCCGACGGAGAGAAGGTATTCGCGAATCCCTGCGGCAAGGGGCGGGTGGTCTGCGGGAAGCAGGCCCGCGACGTGCTGGCGGAGATGAAGATCGCCCGCGACCTGGAGGTCGTCGGCGCGGACCCCGCCGCCAAGGCGCCCGTCGACTGGATCCACCGCCGCGACGGCGAGTGCGACATCTACTTCGTGGCCAACACCTCTCCCAAACCTCTGGAGATCGAGGTGCTCTTCCGGGTGGCTGGCAAGCAGCCGGAACTCTGGGACGCCGTCAGCGGCGACGTCCGCGACCTGCCCCGCTTTGCGCAGCGCGACGGGCGGACGGCGGTGCCGCTGCGGTTCGAACCGTACCAGAGCTGGTTCGTGGTCTTTCGCAAGGCGGCCGGACCGCCCCCGGCCGGCAAGATCGCGCCGAACTTCGCGACGCTTCGCCCGCTGGGCGAGATCGCCGGGCCGTGGGACGTGAGTTTCGATCCCAGGTGGGGCGGGCCGGAGCAGGCGACCTTCGACAAACTGCTGGACTGGGCGACGCACGAGGACGAGCGCATCCGTTACTACAGCGGGCGGGCGGTGTACCGCAAGAAGTTCGACGCCCCGACGGCCGCCAGTGGCCGCGTCTGGCTGGACCTCGGCGCCGTTCGGAGCCTGGCCCGCGTGCGGCTCAACGACAAGGACCTCGGCATCGTGTGGTGCGCGCCCTGGCGGGTGGACGCGAGCGACGCCCTCCAGCCCAAAGCGAACAAGCTGGAGATCGAGGTGATCAGCCTGTGGCCCAACCGGCTGACGCGCGACGCGAACCTGCCGGCTGACAAGCGGCTGACGCGGACCAACGTCGAGATTCCGCCCAAGGGGGCCCTGTTGCCCTCGGGCCTGCTGGGGCCGGTGAGCTTGCTCCGGGAGCAGTAAGATTCGTGCGACGCCGAAGGCGGGGATGCTGTATGATTGGGAAACCAGTGGAGCAAGCCGTATGCGTAAGATCGTGCCTGGAGGCCTTCGGGCCTGCATTCTGTTGATGGTGGCATTGGCGGTTGTTTGGCCGGTCGACGCGGCCCGGCCCCGGGGCAGGCGAGCGGCTGCTGCGACCAGCCGGGTGGCGGCGACGCGTCCGGCCAGTCAGCCCGAGGCGACTGTCCTGCGCCCCGTCACGGCGCCAGCCAGTAAGCCGGCGATAGGCGAGGTGAAGGCGCCGGCCGACCTGAGGGCCCTGGAAGCGCGGGTGCGCGCGGTGATCGAGCGGGTGCGCCCGGCGATCATCCAGGTCTCCGGAGGCAGCGGCGTGATCGTCAGCCCCGACGGGTTGGTCATGTCCGTCGCCCACGTCGGCGGGCGGGCCAATCGCCCGGTCACCTTCACCTTCCCCGACGGCCGGCGGGTGCGCGGCGTGACGCTGGGCAACGATCGCGAGGCCGACGCCGCCCTCATGAAGATCACCGACAAGGGCCCCTGGCCCTTCGTCCCGCTCGCTTCTCCCGACGACGTGACGCCCGGGCAGTGGTGCATCGCGTTCAGCTATCCCGTTTCGTTTGCCCGCCGGCGCGCCCCGGTCGTTCGCCTGGGGAGAGTCCTGCGGTCCACGCCGGTGTCCGTGGTCACCGACTGCGCCATCATGGGCGGCGACTCGGGCGGGGCCCTGCTGGATCTGGACGGGCGGGTCATCGGCATCTCCAGCCGCTGCAACGACTCGGTCCGCTTCAACCTCCACGTGCCCACCAGCCGCTTCCGGCTCAACTGGGACCGCCTGGTCAAGGGCGAAGACTTCGACCCGCCCGGGCGGTTCGCCTTCCTGGGCGTCGCCGCCGACCAGGACGACGACCAGCCCCGAATCGGCACGATCTTTCCCGGAAGCGCCGCCGACAAGGCCGGACTGAAGGTCGGCGACGTCGTGCTGAGCTTCGCCGGGCGCAGGATCAAGCAGTTCGAGGACCTGCCCCCGCTGGTCCGCCGCCAGAAGCCCGGCCAGAAGGTCTCGCTGGAAGTCCGGCGCGACGACAAGACGCTGAAGTTCGAAGTGACCCTGGGCTCGGCCGGCGGGTGACCACCGCCAACCACAAGGATCGTCCATGACGCGAAGAACGTGCATCGCCGTGCTGCTCCTGGCTGCATTGACGGCCGGGCCCGCCTGGGCCCAGTCCACCCGCCCGGCTGTCCGCGAAGGGCAACGCCTCCGCGGGCGAGTTCACCGGACGATCGGATATCTCAAGACCGCCCCGGAGGTCCAAGCCGCCTGGAAAGCGGCCCTGGCCCCCGCGGCCGCCGCCACCGTCCGCGTCGTGTGCGACTCCAAGCCCGTTGCGCTGGGGACGTCCGTCGGGGGCGGGCGGATCGTCACCAAGGCCAGCGAACTGAGCGGCAAGGTCGCCTGCAAGCTGGCCGACGGGCGAACGCTGCCCGCCCGCCTGCTGGGGCGAGACGAGGCGACTGACCTGGCGTTGCTGGACATCGACGCCCGCGACCTGCCGCCGGTCAAGTGGCGAGCGGGTCCGCCGCCGCCCGGCAGCCTGGTGGCCGCCGCCGCCCCCGAGGGCGCACCCCTCGCGTTGGGCGTGGTCAGCGACAAGCCGCAGGAGATCCCCGGTTCGCGGCGGACGCCGTCAGGCGACAGCGGCTTCCTGGGCGTGGGGTTGGGCGAGGGCGAGGCGGGCACTGAGATCCAGGTGATCACTCCCGACTCACCCGCCGCCAAGGCGGGCCTGCTGGCGGGCGACCGTTTCAAGCGGGTCGAGGGCCATGAGGTCAAGGACGCCTCGCAGGTGGTGGGGGCGATCCAGAAACTCCTGCCCGGCGCGACCATCCGCCTGCTGATCCAGCGGGGCGAGAAGGAACTGGAGATCAAGGCGGTGCTGGGCAAGCGGGATCTTACGCTACCCCAGGACAAGTGGGGCGGCGGGCCGTTCAGCGCCCGGCGGCGCGGGTTCCCGCAGGTGGTGCCCCACGATCTGACGATCGCGCCTAGCGATTGCGGCGGGCCGCTGGTGGACCTCGACGGGCGCGTGGTCGGCGTGAACATCGCCCGCGCCCTCCGCGTGAGCACCTACACGCTGCCCGCGGCCCTCGTCCGCCAGACGGCGGAGAAACTGGCCAAGGCCGCACCGGCGAGCAGGCCGGTGACGAGCAAGCCGGCCAAGTAGGACGGTTTCTTGGTCGATCGTCGGAGTCGAACCGTCGCCGGCCTGCGTCTTACTCCGCGTCTGGCAGCACCGCCCAACCTCCCGTGGAACGTATCACGATCCCACCGTTGCCGGCGCCGGTCTGGCAGATCTTCCAATTGTAGTCGTACGCCTCTTGGGCGCGGGGGAACTTGTTCTCCACGGCGATGACGAGCGCCAGGCGAACCCAGTGGGCATACATGGAGTCGCCGCCCGGGTTGGCGGCTGCCAGTTGGGACAGCGTGGTGTAATAGTGTTCCTTCCCCGCGGGGCCGACGTGAAGCCAAAGCGGCGTCGCCGCATTCCTCGGAAAGGCGGGTTCGCTGGTGAACAGTCGCAGGACGAACCGGGAGAGCCTGTCTCTCAGCATCGTCCCTCCGGGATAGCCGAGCCGGTTGGCACGATCGATCGCCCACGCAAGCTGGCCGTATCCGCCCCCGTAGGAGACGGAGGTGTGTTTCTCATGGCTCGGAACCCCCGGCTTCTCGAACACGGTGTCGAGCGGCGATTTGTGGCTCTTCGCATACTGGTCAAACCAGGCGAGATTGTTCCTGAGCTTCTCCTCCAGATACTTCTTCATCGCCTCTCCGTCCGGCATGTAGGCGGCCGCGTCGGCAAGGTTCCTCGTGGCCCAGGCTATGCCGCGGAGTTCATTGTGATGGATCAGGGCCTGTGCGCCCTCGTGTTCATAGCTGCCCAGGAGGCAGAAGTTCGCCCAGAATGCCATCTCGTCCACGAAGTAGCGATCGCCCGTGACCAGATAGGGGATGAAGGCGAGGGAAGGCTGATGGGCGATGTCCGGAACGGGCACGCCTTGCCCCCAGCGAGCGTACGCCACAGAGACGGGGCCCGCGGGATGGTCCTTCCCCCGGTTGTCAAACCAGAAATCCGGGCGCTGGTCCAGCGATGTGTATCTGCCCGCTCCGACTCCGCAGTGGCGTCCGGCGTCGGGCTCTCGAAGGTGCATCGGCCAGGACCCCGCCTGCTCGCCGTGGCGAAGGACGAAGGCTTTCTGCTCCTTGCGCTGATGCACCAGATACTCAGCGGCCCAGTCGGGATAGGGGGCCATCTCCGGACGGCCGCCGCAGTCGCACATGGAGGGCGTGAGGCCGGCCAGGCCCATGGGGTCGAAGCCCTTGGCGACGGAGGGCGTTGCCTTGTCGGCGATGCCCTTCCAGTAGTTGGGTATGGCGTGCGCCTCGATCGCGGACGTGAAGTCATGAACCACGGAGGCTCCGGCCAGGGCGACGTCGAAGGTCCGCCGCCATCGGGCAAGCCAAATGTGGTTGATCGGGCCTTGGGCGTAGAGCGTCTTGCCATTGGCGACGATCTTGGCGCCATAGACGACGGATGAGGCCGGCAAGGCATCCAGCACATTCTCCACCGTCACGTCGAGGCGGGCCTGGCCGTCCCGATAGACTCTCGTGTCGAACAGGACGCGAAGCTGCCCGTGGTTGGCGGACCCATATGCGGGGACCACGACCTGGCGCCATTCCTCGACGAGGGGGCCGGAAAGCCAGCGATCGGAACCGGCGGCATTGCCAAGCCGGGCGGTATAGACCGTGCCCTGCACGTCCAGGTCCACCGATGCCGCGGGCACGATGGGCGAGAAGCTTCCCGGCCCGGCCGGCGCGGAGGCGATCTCGAATTCGCCGGCCTTGGATGCGTTGCAGGTCACGACGGCGAAGCGAATCGAGCCATCGGGCCAGCGGTTCTTGACGTCGGTCTGCGTGTCGAACGAGGCCACCTTGACCGCCGATTTGACGGCGCCGGGGGGAAGCGACAGTCCGAAGGTCGCCCAGCCCTTGGAGAGCGTTACCCGCGACACTTCCTGCGCCAAACCGTGAGAGGGGACAATACCCAACAGCAACACCAGGCCAGACAAGCAGGTTCTGATATCCATGCTCGCGCTCCTCTGGAAGCCTATCATAGCCGGAGTCTCCCGGATAAGCCGACATTTCCCTAGGACCTCACGCTGACGACCGTTGCCAGCCGTTCCAATAGTCTTACCTTGGTCGCACGCACTGGACGGCGACGAGACTTGCCCGGGGAGCCCTGGGGTGACGGACGCGTGAAAGGAGGTGCCCGTCCCAAGGACTCTGTTGCGGTGCCACCCCCAAGCGCAGCGCCTGTTGTTACCCACATCTTTACCCCCGCCGCCTTGTGCGGCGGGTGGATCAGTTTGAGCGGGTTAGCTCCAGGGCGTGATCAAACGGACCCCTGCCGCCTTGGGCGGCAGGTGAACAAGTCTGCTTGGCTATCGCAGGCGGCTCCCAAGCGGGAAAACTTCCCCTCCTGCCGGATGAACCGGCAGGGGGCGAGAAGAGGAGCCTACTGGCTTGCTAGCCCACCCAAACTCGTTCACCCGCCGGATGAACCGGCGGGGGTCGGCGTGCGGAAGATGTGGGTAACAGCAAGGCGCAGCTTGGGGGTGCCACAATTCACGCCCTTCATCGTTAGGGCGGCCACCGGCCGATCTAATCACCATCTAGCGTTGATCGTGTAATCACCTGCAGGCAGCTCAAGCGATTCTGTGTACTTACTCCCACCTAGTTCCAACGTCATGTCAGGGACCAGAGGATCCGGACCTACACGGAAGCTGACCCGACTTTCTACACGTACCAAAGCACTCTTGCCACTCTGATGCAACATGTACCTGATAATCCAGTTACCACTGTTGTCCAGACATTCGCTTCCTCGGAACTCTCTTTCGCCGAATGTCCTGGTGGTAGATTCGATAATAGCGACGCCGCCACCTGGGAGGAATGCCGATCCAGAAGCAACGAGCGTTGCTACGGAGTCTCCGTTCGAATCGCGCAGAGTGACAGTCAGCAAGAATGGAGGCCCAGAGGGTCGAGGCCCTTTCACTGTGCAGGATGCAATCGCCAATGATAGGGACAACAGAGTAGCTGTCCAGTTTCGCATTCATTCACCTCTCTGTCATGGTTTATGGAAGGCGGCCGCCAGCCGGGAGCGCGTCAGCCCGCCACGGCCGCTACCGCCGCCGGCGCCGGCGTCGCCGTCGGCGTTGGCTGTAGCCGCCGCCCCAGTGGGCGATGTCCACCAGCACGGCCAGGATGATGAGCACCAGCCACAGCGGGCTGACCGCTCCCGCCTTCAGGGTCGCGCCCATGTACGCCAGCGTCGTGTAGGGCAGGAAGATGAACCCCAGCAGCGGCAGCACCCAGCCGGCGAAGACCGCGTGGAACCACGTGGTGAACAGGAAGATCAGCACCAGGGCCAGCCGCGGCAGCAGCAGCGAGAGAATCACCAGCAGGCACGGCATCGGTTGCTCCTTTGCGCCAGGTGAAGCATGAAATCTCATTCTACTTGAACCCCGAACCAAGGCACTGTCAATCGCATTGTCGGCCGTCCCGGCTTTCGCTACCATGCCATGCATGAAACGATTCGTTCTCTCCCTGCTGATTGCGGCCTTTTCTGCGCCAACTTCGGGTCAAGGCACGCGGGCGGACTATGAACGCTCCGCCGGCCTGGCGGAGTTGACACGGGGCAAGGTCCTCAACCACACGCTCCAGGCGAACTGGCTGGAAGGAGGCGGGCGGTTTTGGTACCGCAAGGATCTGGGCGGGGGGCGCTGGCAGTACGTCCTGGTCGACGCCGAGAAAGGCACGCGCGGGCCGGCCTTCGATCACGAGCGGCTGGCCGCGGCGATGTCGAAGGCGACGGGCAAAGCGGTGGCGGCCGACAGGATCGCCATCGACCGGATGGACATGCCGGGGGACGGCAAGAGTCTGCTGCTGCGGTGCGCGGGCAAGGGTTGGAAGTGCTCGCTGAGCGATTACATCCTTGGGCCGTATGACGGGCCGATCGTGGCCCGCGGGCCGAGTCGGCCACGCAGGCGTTCCAGCCGGCGCGGCGAGGAGACGTTCCTCACCTTCATCAATCGCAGCGGGCGCGAGGTCGAGCTATTCTGGCTGGCCGACGATGGGGACCGCCGATCGTACGGCAAGCTGGCGGCTGGGGCGAGGTACGAACAACACACCTTCTCCGGACACGCCTGGCTGGCGGTCGACGACAAAGGCAACGTCCTGGGGCGGTTCGAGGGCGCCGACGAGCCGACCGAGGCGGTGATCGAGCCGCCGGCCACCCGGTCGGCCACTCAGCCCGCCCGGGCCCGGCGCGAGCGCGACGGCCGCGAGCGCGACGCCGTGCGGGCCGGGCCGCGAAGCCCGGACGGCAGGTACGAGGCGTTCTTCCGCGACCACAACCTCTACCTTCGCGAGCGGGCCGGGGGGAAGACGCACGCGCTCACGAGCGACGGCAAGGCCGACGACGCCTACGGGGGCGAGATCTACTGGTCGCCGGACTCGTCTCGCGTCGTGGTCTTCCGCACCCGGCCGGGCCAGACACGGCGCGTCTACTACGTCGAGTCGTCTCCTCGCGACCAACTCCAGCCCAGGCTGCACTCGTACGAATACCTCAAGCCCGGCGACCGCCTGCCGCACCCGCGGCCGTGCCTGTTCGACGCGGCCGGGCGAAAGCAGATCCCCGTCGCGGACGATCTCTTCGCGAATCCGTACGAGCTGACGCGGCTGCGGTGGGCGGCCGACTCGAAGAGCTTCAGCTTCCTGTACAACCAGCGCGGGCACCAGGCGATGCGGCTGATCGCGGTGGACGCGGCGAGCGGGCGGGCGCGGGCGGCGATCGACGAGCCGTGCAAGACGTTCTTCGACTACGCGCACAAGCTCTTCCTGCACCGCATCGACGCGAGCGGCGAGGCGATCTGGATGTCCGAGCGGGACGGATGGAACCACCTGTACCTCTGCGACCTGGCTACGGGCAAGGTGAAGAACCCGATCACGCGCGGCCCGTGGGTGGTGCGGAGCGTGGAGCGAGTGGACGAGGAGAAACGCCAGGTGTGGTTCCGCTGCGGAGGCATTTCAGAGGGGCTTCAAGAACGTGGCATGGGCGTCTCGCCCATGCGTCCCACGGGCGTCGCGCCCGTGGGGCAGGGCCGGGACGGCCCTGCGACGCACGGCCAAGATGGCCGTGCCACGATGAAACCGCATGTTGTGGGCCAGGATCCGTACTTCATCCACTACGCTCGCGTGAATTTCGACGGCAGCGGCCTGACGGTGCTGACGGCCGGGGACGGCACGCACGAGATCGAGTATTCGCCCGATGGGCGATTCTTCATCGACACGTATTCGCGGGTGGACCTGGCGCCGGTACACGAGCTTCGCCGCACCGTCGACGGCTCGCTGGTGTGCGAGTTGGAGCGGGCGGACGCGTCGGCGCTGCGGGCGGCGGGGTGGCGGGCCCCGGAACCGTTCGCCACCAAGGGCCGCGACGGAAAGACGGACATCTACGGCGTGATCTTCACGCCCACGACCTTCGACGCGAAGAAGAAGTACCCCGTGCTGGAGGAGATCTACGCGGGGCCCCAGGGCAACGCCGTGCCCAAGTCATTCCGGGCGTATCACTCGGCGCAGGCGATGGCTGAGCTGGGCTTCGTGGTGGTCAAGATCGACGGCATGGGCACGTCCAACCGCTCGAAGGCCTTCCACGACGTGTGCTGGAAGAACCTCGGCGACGCGGGGCTGGACGACCGCGTGGCGTGGATGAAGGCGGCCGGCGCGGGCAGGCCCTGGATGGACCTGTCGCGCGTGGGCGTGTACGGCACGTCGGCCGGCGGGCAGAACGCCATGCGGGCGCTGATCACGCACGGGGACTTCTATAAGGCGGCCGTCGCCGACTGCGGTTGCCACGACAACCGCATGGACAAGATCTGGTGGAACGAGCTGTGGATGGGCTGGCCGGTCGGCCCGCACTACGCCGAGCAGTCCAACGTGACGCAGGCCCACCGCGTGAAGGGCAAGCTGCTGCTGACCGTCGGCGAGATGGACGAGAACGTGGACCCGGCTTCGACCATGCAGGTAGTGGACGCCCTGGTGCGGGCGGACAAGGACTTCGAGCTGCTGGTCATCCCGGGCCGGGGCCACGGCGCGGGCTTCGGCGGCTACGGGCGGCGACGGATGCAGGATTTCTTCGTGCGACACCTTCTGGGCGCAGAGCCGCGGGAGAGGTGATTGGCGACCTGCGCTTGGCCCGAACCCACAATCACGGCGAACAGGAAAGGATGATCCATGACTGATCGTAGAATCGCTTTGATCACAGGAGCGTCGGCGGGGATCGGGGAGGCGTCGGCGCGGGCGCTGGCGAAGGAGGGGTATTTCGTCGCTCTGTTGGCGCGGCGCGAGGAGCGGTTGAGGGCGCTGCAGCGGGAACTGGGTGAGACGAACGCGATGGTGTTGCCGTGCGACGTGACGGACTCGGGGGCCGTCGCGGCGGCGGTGGGGCGTCTGGCGGATAAGGCCGGGCGGATCGACCTGCTGCTCAACAACGCGGGCGTCATGTGGGTGGGCAAGTTCCTGGACCTGCCCGCCTCCAGCGACGAGCAGCAGGTGGGGGCCAACCTGTTGGGCGTGATCTACGTGCTGCGGGCCGTGCTGCCGGTGATGGAGAAGCAGGGCGCCGGGCTGGTCATCAACGTATCGAGCATGTTAGGACGTTTCGCGTGGGAGAACGCGGCTGTCTACGTGGCCACCAAGCACGCGGTGACGGGCATGACCGATTCGCTCCGACGTCAGTACGCGCCGGACGGAAAGATCCGCTTCGTGTGCCTCCAGCCGGGCATTGCGGAGACCGAACTGCACGACAGCCAGGGCATCGCCTTCGCCGATTACCAGCAGTCCTGCAAGATCGAAGCGCCGCTGACGGCCCGGGATGTGGCCGAGGCGGTGCTGTACATCGCCCGCCAGCCGGCGCACGTGACGATCAGCGAGCTGACGCTGCGCCCAGCAACGCAGGTGCGGTGACGCGAGGTCGCGAATCGTTGACTTCCGCCGACGCGGGCTCTATGATCGCTCTGGTTCTGACGGAACGGAAAGGAAATGCACATGAGGACTTGGATGCTCATTTGTGTGTTGCTGGCAGCGGGCGCGATCGTGGGGTGCGAGAATAAGCCGAAGGTGGATCCGGCGATGACCCAGCCGCCGACGACCCAGCCGGCGGCCCAACCTCTGCCTGCGGCCCCGGCGCTGGACACGGCCCCCAAGCCGCCCATCCCGCCGGCCCCGCCGGTCGCCCTGCCCGCGCCGCCGAAGGTGGACACACCCGCGGGCGGCACCACCTACGTGGTCCAGGCCCGCGACACGCTGTGGTCGATCGCCAAGCAGAAGCTGGGCGACGGCAAGCGGTGGAAAGAGATCACCGCGATGAACCCGGGCCTGACGCCGGAGAACCTCAAGGCCGGGCAGACCATCAAGCTGCCGGCGAAATAAGACTCACGTTCGGGCCGGGCGGGCGTCGCGCTCGTCCGGTCCGGCTGGGCGCGGCCTGAACACGTGGCCATCGCGTTGGACACCCCCGTGCAGTACGTAAAGGGCGTCGGGCCCACGCGCGCGGGCCAATTGGCCGAGTTGGGGGTTCACACGGTCGAGGACCTCCTGACGTACTTTCCCCGTCGCTTCGACCTGCGCCGCCAGGTCCAGCCCATCGGCGTGCTCCGCGGCACGGAAGAGACGGCGACCGTGGCGGGCGAGGTGCTCGACGTCCGCGAACAGGTCTACCGCCGCCCCCCGTCCTTCCAGTGCAACCTCAACGACGGCACGGGCAGCGTCCTGGTCAAGTGGTTCCACGGGCTGTACCTTCGCGACAAGATCAAGGTCGGCATGCAGATCGCCGTCAGCGGGCGCGTCTCGCTCTACCGCGAGCAGGTCCAGTTCCTTAACCCGTCCTTCCAGGTCATCTGGGACCCGCAGGCGACCAACCTGGACCAGGACGAACTGCTGCCGGTCTACCCGGCCGGCGGCGGGCTCGCCAGCGGCGTTATCGCCCAGGTCATCCGCCGGGTCCTGCCGGACGTGATCGACCTGGTGGACGAGTGGTTCGACGCCGATTTCCTCCGCCGCCGCGAGTTGATGGGGCGGCGCGAGGCGATCGCGGCCATGCACAAGCCGGAGGACCGCCAGCAGTGGGCTGGGGCGCGGCGCCGGCTGGCGTACGAGGAATGTCTGCTGATGCAGGTGGGGGTGGCCTTGCTGCGGATGCGGGAGATCAGCCGGCCTGCCCATCCGCTGGCGCTGAGTGACGAGATCGACCGGCGGATTCGGGCCCGCTTCCCCTTCGAGCTGACCGGCGCCCAGGACCAGGCCGTGCGGGAGATCGCCGCCGACATGGCCCGCCCGCGCCCGATGAACCGCCTGCTCCAGGGCGACGTGGGATCGGGCAAGACGGTGGTGGCGCTGTACGCCGCGCTGCTGGCGGTCGCGCATCGCAAGCAGGCGGCGATCATGGCCCCGACGGAGATCCTGGCCCAGCAGCACTACCAGAAGGTGTGCGCATACCTGGCCGGCAGCCGGGTGCGGGTGGCGTTGCTGACGGGCTCACAGAAGCCGGCCCAGCGCCAGGCCGCGCTGTCCTCGCTGGCAGGGGGGGAGACCGACCTGGTGGTCGGCACGCACGCGCTGCTCTCGCAGGGCGTGCGGTTCTCGCAACTGGGCCTGGTGGTGGTGGACGAGCAGCACAAGTTCGGCGTGCGACAGCGGTCGGGGATCCGCGGCAAGGGGTTCGCCCCGCACTACCTGGTGATGACGGCTACGCCCATCCCGCGGACGCTGGCGCTGACGGTGTTCGGCGACCTGGACGTGTCGACGATCGCGTCGCTGCCGCCCGGGCGAGGCAAGACGACTACCCGGATCGTGCCCCAGCAGCAGATGCCGATGGTCCTGGCCCGCGTCAAACAGGAATTGAAACGCGGGCAGCAGGCGTACTTCATCTACCCGCTGGTGCGGGAGTCGCCCGAACTGGAGCTGACGGCGGCCCAGGAGGCGTACGAGGAACTGCGACGCTCGGAACTGGCTGCGTGGGGCGTGGGGCTGATTCACGGACAGCTTCCCGCGGCCGAGAAAGAAACGGTCATGCGGGCGTTCGGCGAGGGGCGGCTGGGCGTGCTGGCGGCGTCGTCGGTGGTGGAGGTGGGGCTGGACATGCCGAAGGCCAGCGTGATAGTCGTCCTGCACGCCGAGCGGTTCGGGCTGGCCCAGTTGCACCAGCTTCGCGGGCGGGTCGGGCGATCCAGCGAAGACGCCCTCTGCGTCCTGGTCTCGTCCACGGACAACCCGCTGGCCCGGCGGCGGCTGGAGGTGATGGCGGGCACGTCGGACGGCTTCAAGATCGCCGAGGAGGACCTGCGCATCCGCGGCCCGGGCGAGTTCTTCGGCACGCGCCAGCACGGCCTGCCGGAGCTGCGCCTGGCGGACCTGGTGGAGGACTACGACTTGCTGCGGATGGCCCGGCGGGACGCGATGGAGATCGTGCAGGGGGACCCCGGCCTGAACGCCCCGCACAACCAGCATCTCCGCGAGCAGGTGATCAAGGCGTACGCCGGGCGGCTGGAACTGCTTGGCGGGGCGTAACGACCGCGGAACGCCGAAAGGCCGGTTTGACCGGCTGGGCCGCTTGCGGTACACTATCTCGCTTTGGCCGGGCCGGTGGGCCCGGGTCTGGAGCAGAATACGTGGACAAGTTGGAACAGACAATCGCTGCCCTCAAGTACGACGCCAACGGGCTGATCCCGGCTGTCATCGTCGACGCGACCAGCCGGGAAGTGCTGATGGTGGCGTATATGAACCAGACGTCCCTGCTGGAGACGGTCCGCACGGGCAAGACCCACTTCTGGTCTCGCAGCCGCCAGAAATACTGGATGAAGGGCGAGTCGTCCGGGCACACTCAGGACGTGCGGGCGGTCTTTACCGACTGCGACGTCGACACGGTGGTGATCGAGGTGGAGCAGCACGGGGCGGCCTGCCACGACGGCTACCACTCCTGTTTCTACCGCAAGCTCACCCCGCAGGGCGAGTGGGAAGTGACAGGCCACCGGGTGTTCGACCCCAAACAGGTCTACAAGGACTCGAAATAGCTGGCCGGCCGGCGGAGAGGCCGACGACCCCTTATGGCCAGATCATCCGCGACAAGCCGAAAGCAGGACAGGCAGCGAGTGCTGCCCCTGCTGAACGTGGTCCTGGCGTTGACCGGCCTGGCGGCCGTGGCCACGCTGGTGCTGGACTACGGCTTCACGCTTGCGCCGTCGCAGGAGCGCGTAGTCCACATCGTCCAGACGGTGATCCTGGTCGTATTCATCCTGGACCGGGTGCTGAGGCTGCTGCTGGCGCCGCGGCGGCGGGACTACCTGCGGGAGAACTGGATCGACTTCGCCCTGATCGTGTTGGTGGTCGCGGGCCTGCTGGTCGGCTACCGGATGAAGGGGCGATTTCTGTCGGCCGGGGCGCTCTACGTCATCATCACGCAGTTGTACATCCTGGCGACGCTTGTGCTGCGGGGCGTGGGGCTGAACCTTCGGTTCGCGGGCAGCGGCATCCATCCCAGTTGGCTGCTGGTGGGGAGTTTCGCGCTGCTGATCCTGGCCGGCTCTGGTCTGCTGATGCTGCCGGCCGCCGTGGAGGAGGCGTACTACCCCAAGTGGTACTACGATGACGCTCTGTTCACCTCCACCAGCGCCGTTTGCGTGACGGGCCTGGTGGTGCGCGACACGGGAACCCACTTCACGACGTTCGGGCAAGCCGTGGTGCTGGGGCTGATCCAGACGGGGGGTCTGGGAATCATGCTGTTCGGGACGGTGCTGGCGATGGCGGTGGGGCGGGGCCTGTCGCTGCGAGGAACGGCGGCGGTCCAGCACATGTTGTCCAGCGAGGAGCCCGGGCAGATCGGGCGGCTGGTGAAGTTTGTCATCGTGACGACGCTGACGGCCGAGGCGGTGGGGGCGCTGCTGCTGTACCCGATGTTTTGCCGCCCTCAGGGCCCTCCGGACGCCCTGATCACGCTCGACGCGGTCCAGGCAGCCTGGCACAGCGTGTTTCACAGCGTGTCGGCCTTCTGCAACGCGGGGTTCGCGCTGTACGGCAACAGCATGATGCAGGGAACACGCGAGGGATGGGTCCATCCCCTGCGGGAGAACTGGCAGGTATACGGGGTGATCGCCCCATTGATCATCCTGGGCGGGTTGGGCTTTCCCGTGCTGGAGGACTGTGCCCGTTGGGGCAAGCAGGTGCTGGTCCGCCTGGCGAGGCGGCTGCACCCGCGCTACGGGCACCTGGGGTTCATCAATCCCCTGCCGCGGCTGACGCTGCACTCCAAAATCGTCCTGAGCACCTCCGGCGTGCTGATCGCGGGCGGGGCGGCGATGCTGCTGCTGGTCGAGCCGCCGCCCGGGCCGCCCTCCGGCACGGTGGGGCGACACGCCTTTGTCATGGAGGAGACCCGCCAGCGGAGCGACTGGTCGCAGGTGCGAGGCTCGGGCCGCGTGCTCCACGCCGTGTTCACCTCCGTGACGGCCCGCACCGCCGGCTTCAACACGATCGACATGGCCGAGTTGTCCAACGCGGGCAAGCTGGCGGTGTGCCTGCTGATGATCATCGGCGCCAGTCCCGCCAGCACCGGTGGGGGCATCAAGACCGTCACGGCCGCCCTGCTGGTCTTGACGGTGTACTCGACGCTCCTGCGGCGAAACGAGGTGGAACTGTTCCGCCGGTCCATCGCCGCCGAAGTCCTCCGCAAGGCCGTCACCGTTACGGTGCTGTTCGTGGCCATGCTGATCCTGCTGACCTTCCTGCTGTCAATCGAGCTGCGCCAGGAGCGCAGCTTCCTGGATCTGTTCTTCGAGGTCACCAGCGCGTCCTGCACCGTGGGCTTGTCTACGGGGCTGACCAGCCACCTGGCCACGCCGTGGTCCAAGCTCATTCTGGTGATCGGGATGTTCGTCGGCCGGCTGGGCCCGCTGACGCTGCTGGCGGGTTTCGCCAGCCGGGTGCGGCGCGTGGACTACCAGTATCCTCAAGAGACTGTTATCATCGGGTAGGACTATGGAACGATTCGCTGTCATCGGACTGGGGCGGTTTGGGATGCGTCTGGCCAGGCTGCTGGCGGAGGCCGGCGCGGAAGTCATCGCCGTCGACCGCGACCGGGACCTGGTGGAGGACGTGCGTGACCAGGTTGCGGTGGCCGTCTGCATGGACGCCATGGACGAGTCGGCCCTGCGAGCCCAGGGGATCGACAAGGTGGACGTGGCCGTGGTGGGTATCGGCACCGGTTTCGAGGACGCCGCCCTTACGACCTCGCTGCTCAAGACCATCGGCGTGCCCCGGGTGATCAGCCGGGCCACTTCCAACACGCGAGCCCGCATCCTGACCCGTATCGGGGCCGACGACATCGTCAACCCCGAGCGCGAGTCTGCCGACCGTTGGTGCCATCGCCTGCTGGCCCCCACGATCATGGAGAGGCTGGTGCTGGCGGAGGGCTTCAGCCTGGTCCAGGTGGCGGCCCCCGAGTCGTTCTTCGAGAAGACGCTGAAGGAACTGGCCATCCGCAACCGCTACGAGGTGAACGTGGTGGCTGTTCGCCGAACGATTCAGGAAACGGACGACCAGGGCCGCACCACCACGCGACAGTTCATCATCTCCGTGCCGATGCCCGACAGCGTGATCAAGCCGGGCGACGTTCTGCTTCTCATCGGGAGCGACGATGCCATCGCCGCGTTCCCGACCGACTGAACGCGCTACTTGTCCGCGCCGTTGCCCAGCCCGTCGTTGGACGTGTCGTACACGCGGGGGTCGATTCCTCGCTCGATCATTCCAATCTTGCGGACGCGTCGCTCGTGGCGCCCGCCCCGCTCGAACTCGGTGTGCAGCCAACTGAACACGATGCGGCGCATCAGTTCCTCACCCATCACGTCGCTGGCCAGGCACAGCACGTTGGCGTCGTTGTGACGGCGGGACATCTGGGCGGTCAACTCGTCGTGGCACAGGGCCGCCCGCACGCCGGGGACCTTGTTCGCCGAGATGGTCATGCCGATGCCGCTTCCGCAGATCAGGATGGCCACGTCCGCCTGACCGTCGGTAATGGCCCGGGCGGCGGGAAACGCGATGTCCGGATAGTCACAGGGCCGGCTGCTGTTGGTCCCCAGGTCGGTGACCTGATGGTTCTGCTCGGTCAGCAGGCTCATGATCCGGTCTTTGAATGAGTGACCTCGATGGTCCGCGGCTATCACGATTCTCATGGTTTCCTCGTCCGCCAAAAGGCTGCGCACGCCGGTCCCAGCCGTTCCTGCCTTACAGGCCTTGCTCCACCAGACCCAGGCGGAGGCAGTGCTCGATCCGCCGGGCCGTCTGCTCGTACACGTTCACGCCTCGCCCGATCGGGTCGGACAGGTCGTCGTCGCACAGCATCCGAATGTCCGCCGAGGCCGATCCGGCCAGACGAACCGCCTCGGCCAGGTGCACGCGTGTCATGCAGAATACCACATCTGAGGATTGAATCAACTCTTTGGTGAGCTTTCGGCTTCGATGAGGAGAGATGTCAACGCCCAGCCGCCTGGCGGCCTGGACGGCCTCCGGGGTGGCGCGGGACCCGCTCGTGGCAAAAACGCCTGCCGACAACGTCCGCACGCCGCGGTCGGCCAACTGCGGGACCGTACAGCCGAGCTTCTCGGCCAGCAGCTTGGCCGCCAGGCCGGCCGCCATGGGGCTGCGGCAGGTGTTGCCCGTGCAGACGAACAAGTACGTGCGATGGAGGAGTTTCCGGATGGAACGCTCGTTCAGCACGCCCTCACGGAGGATGGCCCACTGTCCGGAAGCGAAGCTGACGATGGTGCTGTCTTTGCCGTAGCGGCAGGGCCCGCTGTCGATCAGCAGGTCGATCTGCCCGTTCATGGCTTGCCGGACATCGTCGGCGCTGCGGGGGGACGGCGCCCCGGCCGGGTTCGCGCTGGGGGCGACGACGGGCTCACGGACGGCCGACAGCATCGCTTCCGCCAGCGGCTCGTGCGGGCAACGCAAGCCGATCAGGTCTTCGCTGCACAGGACGTCGTAGAGGCCCGCTTCTTGAAGGGCGCTGTCGGCCAGACGTCCGCCGGCTGGAAGGATCACCGTGACCGGACCGGGCCAGGCCTTGCGGATCAGGCGCGTGGCGTCGGCGGGAATGCTGGCCACGTACCGCTCCACGTCCTGGGGGCGGCCCAGGTGAACGCTGAAGGGCCGGCTGGGGCGGCTCTTCAGCTCGCGCAGGCGCTCCATGGCCGTCGCGTCACTGGCGACGGCGGCGATCCCGTAGACCGTTTCCGTCGCGAAGCCGACCAGTTGACCGGCGCGGAGGGCCTGCGCTCCCTCGCGGGCGGCCGAGGCAATCTCCACCGCGGAGCGGGCCTGGATCATGCGGGTCGAAGACATCTTCGCCATTATGAGGACCGCGTGGAGGCGAATCAAGCGGTCCTGCCCGGGGCGGGCCGGGCCCGACGACGCCGGGCCGGCGCCAACAACGAATTGCATCCCGCGGCGGCGAGGGTATACTGGTCCGTCCTGCCGGGCGGAGTTCGCGCCGGCCTAGCGAAGAAGAAGGACATCCCATGGAAGACAACTACGGTAATCTGATCAGTTCCCTGGCCAAGGAAAACGACAAGCGGATCGTTCTGTTGGTGATGGACGGCCTGGGTGACTGCGACAATGCGGGTAAGGGCACGGCCCTTCAGCAGGCCAAGACGCCCAACATGAACGCCCTGGCCAGGCGCAGCGCCCTGGGCCTGCACGTGCCGGTCGCCCCGGCCGTCACGCCCGGCAGCGGCCCGGGCCACCTGGGCCTGTTCGGATATGATCCGCTCATCTACCAGGTGGGGCGCGGGGTGCTGGGCGCGCTGGGCCTGGAGTTCCCTCTGACGGCCCGCGACGTGGCCGTCCGCGTCAACTTCTGCACGCTGGACAAGAACGGCAACGTTACCGACCGCCGGGCCGGGCGGATCCCCGACGAGGAGAACCGGCGTGTCCTGGAGAAAGTCCGCTCACAGCTCAAGCCGCCTGCGGACGTGGAGGTGATCTTCGAGACCGAGGCCGAGCATCGCGCCCTGCTGGTGTTGCGCGGCGACGGCCTGGACGAGAACGTGGGCGAGACCGACCCCCAGGTGACCGGCGTGCCGCCCCTGTCGCCCGTTCGCCCGCCGCACGACGAGTCGCGGACGGCCCAGTTCGTGGACGACGTGATCAACCAGGTCCGGCGGATCCTGGCGGACGAGCCGAAGGCCAACATGATCCTCTGCCGCGGCTACGCGAAGTTCCCCACCTGGCCGACCTTCCAGGAGCGTTACAGGCTCAACCCGGCCGCTGTCGCGGGCTATCCCATGTATCGCGGCGTGGCCCGCCTGGTGGGCATGCCCGTGGTGGCCAAGCCGACGACGGCCCAGGATGTTTGCGCCGAGACGGCCAAGGCCCTGGCCCAACACACGTTTGTCTTCGCCCACTTCAAGTACACCGACAAGACCGGCGAGGACGGGGACCTGCCGGCCAAGATCAAGCGGATCGAGGAGATGGACGCGGCCCTGCCCACCTTGCTGGAGGCCAAGCCCGACGTGCTGATCATCACGGGCGACCACTCGACCCCGCCAAGCATGAAGGCACACTCGTGGCATCCGGTGCCGGTGCTGCTGTCTGGGCCTTACCTCCGCGGCGGCGACGCCGACACCTTCAACGAGGTCACCTGTCGCTCCGGCCAGCTCGGGACCTTCCCCGCACGCGAACTGATCCCGACGGCCATGGCCCACGCGGGCAAGCTGGAGAAGTTCGGCGCGTAGCAGCCTGTAGTCAGCAACCGGCAGGCGCGTCCCGGCAGTCCGCGGGGCACGGGCTTGCGGCCGCTCGCGGCTTCACACAATCGCCCCCCAGCCGCATCCGCCTTGGAGCGGGTGCGGCTGTTTGTTTACGCGCGGCGCCGTCGCAGGTAGCCGCCCACGCCCGTCGCCGCCAGCAGCAGCAGCGTCAGGCTGGCCGGTTCGGGCACGGCCTCGAACACGCGAAGCTCGGCCAGGCCGCCGCCCACGCCGTAGTAGCCGTCGACCTGGAACTTGACGTATCGCGCCCAGACTTCGGTGAACTCGAAGCTCTCCAGAGGCGTGTTCAGCAGGGCGGACGTGGCGCTGCCGTAGAAGCTCAACCCCGGATTTCCCATATAGATCCTCAATTTCAAGTATAATGAGGTGGCGATTGGCCGCATGAACACAGGGTTTTCTCGCCATCGAGACACGGAAGTCCGGAGAATCCAATGGGTGAAAGCGGAA